>Ga0224504_10000131_pt1 | contig 31174 bp, 25 predicted proteins | sample SF_Oct11_sed_USG_3_FD_170160 | JGI IMG/M metagenome (GOLD analysis project Ga0224504, IMG submission 170160) | Sediment microbial communities from San Francisco Bay, California, United States - SF_Oct11_sed_USGS_24 | ecosystem: Environmental > Aquatic > Marine > Sediment | place: USA...
ATATCAAAAATTATATTTTTTGCCATTTCTTATATTTTTAAAATTTTAAACAATTGCTAGAATATCACTTTCTCTCATGATGATATATTCTTTACCTTCCAAAACAAGTTCTGAACCAGCGTATTTACCGTATAGTACAGTATCACCAACTTTAACAGTCATTGGTTCGTCTTTTGTTCCTTTACCTACGGCTAAAACAGTTCCTTTTTGTTGTTTTTCTTTCGCTGAATCAGGAATAATTAGTCCAGATGCTGTTGTTGTTTCAGCTTCAACAGGTTCAATTAAAACTCTGTCTGCAAGCGGTTTTATATTTAGTTTGCTCATTTGTAAATTAGTTTAAAATTATTATTGTTGATTAAATTACCCAAAAGTGTGCCAATTTATGAAAACTGACAAATGGTGATTTTTTATAAATGTATGAAATAAAAAATGCCAATGTTAGTGACACATTGGCATTTTGAATGTATTTTTTAATAAATATTATTGAACAGAGTCTTGTGTAACTGGTGCTATAGTTGCAGGCGCTTGTAAATCTTGACTTTCACGATCTTCAATAGTATTTTCAATTTCTGAACTGTTGTCTACGGAATTGATAGTAGGTGCTGCGAAATTTGATAAAAGTATCAAAGCAAGTAACACAATTGAAAGTGTCCAAGTACTTTTATCTAAAAAACTGGTTGTGTTTTGTACACCTCCTAATGATTGTGTTCCACCACCTCCAAATGAAGATGATAATCCCCCACCTTTAGGGTTTTGTACCATAATAATTAAGATGAGCAAAAATGCTACAATCATAATTAAAACTAAGAATAAATTGTATGTCATGATTTATTTATTTGTAAAATTTTTATTGCTTTAATTCGGTCAGCAAAGAAACCACTTTTTTCTGGATATTTCAAACTTAAAATGTGGTAAGCTTTTATTGCACTTTCAAATTTTTGTTGCTCTAAATAAACCTTTGCTAATGTTTCGGTCATTAAGCTTTCGTTATCAGTGTCTTTATTAGGTGTAAGAGCTTGGTTAGTAGTTGATTTGGTTATGGGGGCTATTTTTGGTTTTGATTCAATAAACCGGTCAATCAACTGAAATTTTTCTTCAATTTTAGTAGATTTTTTAATTGGTTCTTCATTTTTTTTATCTCTTTCTATTGGTTTTTTAGAAATTAATTGCATCCATTCATTAAAGGAATGGGGTTCTGATGAATTAAATTTAATTGGTTTTCCTATTTCTAATATGTTTGTTGCGTTATCTTTTGGGTAATTGTTTTCTCTATTATCAGTTGTTGGTTCAAGTGAAATGTTACTTGTAACTTTAGGTTGATCTGGAGTGGTATCATTTGCTTCTTTTTCAATAATTTCATTTATTTCAGATTCACCTTCAACAATTGTCACTTCTTTTTTATTTTCAATATTTTCAAATGTTGATTCGAAAGAGAATTTTTTAGCCGTAATAAATTCAAAGAGAACTTTTCTGTCTATTGTGTACGCTGCCGTTTTTTTTAAAGCCCTATTGTATTTGAAATTATTGGTGTTGTATAAACCTTTTAAATGAATTGCTCGGGCAGATTGAAAATAGGGGTATTCATTAATAATCTCTTCGAGATCTAGCGTTTTAGGGGCGTTAACCTTTGTTGGGTGTTGCAATAAATATGTTAAATTTTCAATGTTCATTGTTTTTTACCACTTTGCTATTGAAGCATTATAAATATCTTGGGTAATACGTTCTAATATTTCATCATAAGCATCAGAGAGTAAACCACCAGTTAAAGATTCGTTTGCTGGAAAATCATAGTAGAATGAAAATGATCGTTCAAAATTATCTTCTTCTAATTTGTTATTGTAGAAGCGAACATTTACTGTTATTGTAATACGGTTTTGCGCAGCTGTTTGTTCTGCTGTGGCAGTCATCGGATTTATTTTGTATCCTGTTATTTCTCCTTCATATTGCAGGTCACCTCCCGATTTAACCAAATCTAAATTTGTTTGTTGTAAAAATAAATCTTGTAATCTAACAGTAAAAACAGTACTTAATGTTGGTTCAACTAACACGGCATTGTTCGGAAAATAATCTATTTGAACCGTTTTTACATCAGGGTGTATGTTGGTTCCTGTAAATGAATATACTCCACAGCCTTGTAATACTGTTAGGGAGATAAATAAAAATAAGAGGTTAATTTTTTTCATTAAAATAGTGATGAAGTTATGTAAAAGTAAGAATTTAATTAATAGTATATTACAAATTGTATTGCTTAATTTTTCGATATAGGGTTCTTTCAGATATTCCAAGTTCTATTGCTGCAAGTTTTCGTTTTCCGCTGTTGCGGTCTAATGATTTTTTTATCAATTCAATTTCTTTGTCTTGAATAGATAGGCTTTCATCGGCATCAATAGTTTCTGCAAATTCAATATCGTCAGAATTATTATATGAATCATTAATTCTAACTACCTCTATATTATTTTTTTTTGGTAATTCGGTAGGCTCTTTATTGTAAATTTTCTTTATTAGTTGTTCGTTTTCCTCTTTTATTTTTGATGGATTTTCCCCCTTCATTAAGTCTAGAGTTAATTTTTTTAAATCATTAATGTCATTTCTCATATCAAACAAAATCTTATACATGATTTCACGCTCCGTTGAAAAGTCACTTTTTGATTTGTCTGAATCAATTACAGAAGGTAAGTTGGTGCCTTTGCTTGGAAGATATTGTATTAATTTATCAGGAGAAATTATTCTTTCTTCTTCAACAACTGAAATTTGTTCGGTAATGTTTTTGAGCTGACGAATGTTTCCTGGGAAACCATAATTTTTTAATAATTTTATTGCTTCATCGGTTAAACGAACTGTAGGCATTTTATATTTTAGGGCAAAATCTGAAGCGAATTTTCTAAATAACAAGTGGATGTCGTCTTTTCTTTCGCGTAACGGAGGTAAATAAATTTCGATTGTACTTAAACGATAGTATAAATCTTCTCTAAATTTTCCTTTATTTATTGCCTCGTGCATATTTAAATTTGTTGCGGCAACAATTCGGGCATTTGTTTTTTGAACTTGAGATGAACCAACTTTAATAAATTCACCATTTTCTAAAACACGTAACAATCTAACTTGAGTTGTTAAAGGTAATTCTCCAACTTCATCTAAAAAAATAGTTCCTCCATCAGCTTCTTCAAAGTAACCTTTTCTAGTGGTTGTAGCTCCGGTAAAAGAGCCTTTTTCATGTCCAAAAAGTTCACTGTCAATAGTTCCTTCAGGAATAGCGCCGCAGTTAACAGCAATGTATTTGGCGTGTTTTCTATGTGATAAATGGTGTATTATTTTAGGAATACTTTCTTTACCTACACCACTTTCACCAGTAACTAAAACTGAAATATCTGTTGGTGCCACTCTAGCAGCCTTTTCAATGGCTCTATTTAAAAGAGGGTCGTTTCCAATAATTTTAAACCGTTGTTTAGTTCCTTGTAATGATTCCATAATTTAAACCTTTTTACCTAATAGTGTAGCGGAGGTGCAATTTTCAATGAAAACATTTACAAAATCACCAACTTGTTCATTTTCTTTTGGAAATACAACAACCACATTTTGTGAATTTCTGCCTTTCCAGTGTAAGTTAGATTTTTTGGAAGAACCTTCAATTAAAACTTCTACAGTTTTTCCAATAAATTTTTCAGTATTGTATAGGCTGTATTTTTGTTGCAGTTGAATTATATCATTTAATCGTCTCTTTTTTACTGGCAAAGAAACATCATCAGGCATTTTTTTTGCAGCGGGAGTTCCTGGTCTTTCTGAATATGCAAACATAAAGCCAAAATCGTATTTTACATATTCTATTAGGCTTAAAGTTTCTTGATGTTCTTCCTCGGTTTCACCACAAAACCCAGCAATCATATCTTGTGATATAGCGCAATCAGGTATAATTTTTCTAATATTGTCAACCAATTCTATGTATTCTTCACGAGTGTGTTGGCGATTCATTCTTTTTAGAACGGCAGTGCTGCCCGATTGAACAGGTAGATGAATATATTTACAAATATTTTCATGTTTTGCCATGGTGTAAATAACATCTAAACTCATATCTTGAGGGTTAGAGGTTGAAAAGCGAAAACGTGTTTTTGGAAACTCAGTTGCTGCTAAATCTAACAATTGAGCAAAATCAACTGCGGTAGCTTTAGCTATTTCTGAAGCATTTTTGAAATCTTTTTTTAAGCCTCCACCATACCATAAATAACTATCAACGTTTTGACCTAGAAGTGTAATTTCTTTATAATTTGTTTCAACAAGCTGTTTTATTTCTTCTAAAATACTTTTTGGATCCCTGCTTCTTTCTCTTCCGCGAGTAAAAGGAACTACACAAAACGTACACATATTATCGCATCCTCTTGTAATTGAAACAAAAGCTGAAACGCCGTTACTATTTAAGCGAACAGGAGAAACATCACCATAAGTTTCTTCTTTTGATAAAATAACATTCACAGCATCTCGACCAGCGCTTACTTCTTGCAATAAATTTGGTAGGTCTCGATAAGCATCAGGTCCAACCACTAAATCAACAATTTTTTCTTCTTCTAAAAACTTTGCTTTTAATCGTTCAGCCATACAACCTAATACACCAACTTTCATTGTTGGGTTTATTTTTTTTACTGCGTTGTATTTTTCTAAACGTTTACGAATGGTTTGCTCTGCTTTTTCCCTAATAGAGCAAGTATTTACCAAAACTAAATCAGCTTCTTCTATTAAATGAGTGGTGTTGTAACCTTGTTCAGATAATATGGAGGCTACAATTTCACTATCATTCAAATTCATAGAGCAGCCATAACTTTCTAGATATAATTTCTTTTCGTTTCCGCTAGTATTATTAGTTATAAGGGCTTGTCCTTGATTTTTTTCATCAATAATTTTCTCGTTCTGCATATTCTTTATTTTGGAATGCAAAGATATAATCTAAAATTTAAACACAGTGACAAATTGGCAGAATTTTTATTGCTTAAAATGAGTATAAATAAAGATGTTTTGAAAACTAATAATTCGAATTTAAAAAAATCTATATACTTTTGCAGACCGAATTCTCAATATTTATAAAATTATTTTTTAGAAAAAAAATAAATATTAGAGGGTTTTAAAATGTAATTTTGAAATTATGGCGAAGAATTTAGTAATAGTTGAGTCCCCTGCAAAAGCAAAAACAATAGAAAAATATTTAGGAAAAGATTTTCAGGTTGTATCAAGTTTTGGACACATTGCGGATTTACCATCTAAGGAAATTGGAATAAATGTAGAAGGTGATTTTATGCCAAAATACTCAGTTCCAACAGATAAGAAAGCATTGGTTAAAAAGCTGAAAGGGTTGGCTAAAAAAGCGGATACGGTTTGGTTGGCATCGGATGAGGATCGCGAAGGAGAAGCTATTGCGTGGCATTTGTTTGAGCAGTTAAAATTAAAAGAAGCGGTTACCAAGCGTATCGTATTTCATGAGATAACAAAAAAAGCGATTCTAAAAGCTGTTGAAAACCCTAGATCTATTGATTATAATTTAGTAAATGCGCAACAAGCGAGAAGAGTTTTAGATAGGTTGGTAGGTTATGAGCTTTCTCCGGTTTTATGGAGAAAAGTAAAAGGCGGGTTGTCTGCAGGTAGAGTTCAGTCAGTTGCTGTTAGACTTATTGTGGAGAGAGAGCGTGAAATTGAAAATTTTAAAACACAAGCATCTTATAAAGTAGTAGCTGAATTTATTTCGACTAATGGTAAAAAATTCAAGGCTACCTTGCCAAAAAATTTCGATTCTAAAGAAAATGCAGAAGAATTTTTAAACTCATGTATAGGTGCAAGTTATAAGGTTGATGATTTACAGAAAAAACCAGCCAAAAAATCTCCGGCAGCACCATTTACCACATCAACATTACAACAAGAAGCGGCAAGAAAATTATATTTTCCTGTAGCTAAAACTATGATGATGGCGCAGCGTTTATATGAGGCGGGGTTAATTACCTATATGAGAACAGATAGTGTAAATTTATCTGATGATTGTAAAAAAGATGCTAAACAAGAGATTGTTTCTTCGTTTGGGAGCGCGTATAGCAAGCCTAGAGATTTCACTAATAAATCTAAAGGCGCTCAAGAAGCTCACGAAGCAATTAGACCTACTAGTATGGGGCAGCAATCTGTTTCTGTGGATTATGATCAAGATAGGTTATATGATTTAATTTGGAAAAGAACTATTGCCTCTCAAATGAGTGAGGCCATATTAGAGAGAACGAATGTTAAAATTTCTAATTCAAATAATGATAGAATTTTGACAGCCAAGGGGGAAATGATAAAATTTGACGGTTTTTTGAAAGTTTACTTGGAAGGAACCGATAATGAAGATGAAGAGCAGGAAGGGATGCTACCGAATATGGTTATTGAGGATCAATTGATGAATGAACATATTACTGCAACAGAGCGTTATACAAAGGCACCTTATAGGTTTACGGAGGCTTCATTGGTGAAAAGGTTGGAGGAGTTAGGTATTGGTAGGCCGTCTACTTATGCACCAACAATCTCAACAATTCAGCGAAGAGAATATGTGGTAAAAGGTGTTGTAGAAGGGGTAGACAGAGATTACACGCAATTAAGATTAGAAAATAATAAAGTGAACTGTCATGTATTGACAGAGAAAGTTGGCGCTGATAAAGGGAAATTAGTACCAACCGATATAGGAAATATTGTTAATGACTTCTTAGTAGAAAATTTCTCAAATATTCTAGACTTCGGTTTTACAGCAAAAGTAGAGTCTGAATTTGATGATATTGCTGAAGGTAAAGAGGATTGGATTTCAATGATTAAGGAATTTTATACAAAGTTTCATCCAATTGTTGAAGATGTTGCTGCAAATGCTGAAAGAGCAAAAGGAGAACGTTTATTAGGGGTGGATCCTGATAGTGGTAAAAATGTTTACGCCCGTTTGGGGCGCTTTGGTGCAATGGTCCAAATAGGAGAGGCTACCGATGAGGAAAAACCAAAATTTGCCAGTTTACAAGTTGATCAAACCTTGAATTCTATTACATATGAAGAGGCAATGGATTTATTTAAGCTTCCAAAAACTATTGGTGTGTATGAGGAAAATGATATAATTGTAGCTAATGGTCGTTTTGGACCATATATTAAATATGATACAATGTTTGTTTCAATTCCTAAGGATGAAAATCCTATGTCTATTGATGTAGATAGGGCAGTTGAATTAATTCAAGAGAAGCAAAAAGCTGACGCCCCAATAGGAACCCATGATAATTTGCCGGTTCAAAAAGGAGTTGGTAGGTTTGGTCCGTTCTTAAAATGGAATAGTATTTATATTAACGTAAATAAAAAATACGATTTTGATAATTTATCTCCAAATGATATTTCGGAATTAATTGAAGAAAAGAAACGAAAGGAGATTGAAAAAGTACTTCATAATTGGGAAGAGGATGGTATTAGAGTGGAAAAAGCACGTTGGGGTAGATCTAATATTTTGAAAGGTAAGTTGAAAATTGAACTTCCTAAATCTGTTGATGCTAGTAAGCTTACTTTAGAAGAAGTGAAAGATATTATTGAGAAAAAGAGCCCTAAAAAGAAAACAACCAAACGTAAAACAACCAAAAAATAAAATTTTTTGGTTATATTGCCGTCGAAAAGAAAATTAACCCCTAAAAATGGCTTTTGATTACCTATTACCCGTTGATGATACGTTATTGGCTCATGCTGAAATGCAGCCAACTCAATGTTTTGGGCAAATAATAGAAATTCATTCATCTCAAAATGGTTTTCCTTCTTTAGACAATATAAAAATGGCCATTGTTGGTGTTCATGAAGATCGTGGGGCTGAAGGAAATGAAGGAACTGGTAGAGATTTAGATTCTATAAGAAAAGAGTTGTACCAATTGTACCCTGGAAATTGGCCAATGAATGTTGCTGATTTAGGAAATATTCAGGCTGGTAATATAATTCAAGACACATATTTTGCTTTAAAAGAATTACTATCTTATTTATTAAAGAGAGGCATTATTCCTGTGATAATAGGGGGAGGGCAAGATTTAACCTATCCAAATTATAGGGCTTACGATACGCTAGAACAATCGGTTAATCTTGTATCTGTAGACAGTAAGTTTGATTTAGGTGCTATTGAAGATGAGTTAACTTCTAAATCATACTTGAGTAAAATTGTTATGAATCAACCTGCTAATTTGTTTAATTTTTGCAATATTGGTTATCAAACATATTTCAATTCACAGGAAGAAATAGGATTGTTAGAAAGTTTGTTTTTTGAAGCTTACAGATTGGGTGAAGTTACAAATTCAATTCAAATAGTTGAACCTGTATTAAGAGATGCTGATATTGTTAGTGTTGATATGTCTTCCTTAAAAAATGCAGATGCACCAGCAAATAAAAATGGTTCTCCAAATGGTTTTTCTGGCGCCGATGTATGTGCAATTGCGCGCTACGCCGGTATAAGTGATAAAGTTACTTCGTTTGGAATTTATGAATACAATTCAATATATGATGTGAAAAATCAAACGGCACAGTTAATTTCACAAATGATTTGGTATTTTATTGAAGGTGTAAATTATAGAGCCAATGATTATCCTTTTGGATTGAAAGATAATTATCAAAAATACATTGTTCCAATTGATGATCAAATTTTGAATTTTCATAAAAGTAATAAAAGTGGTCGTTGGTGGATGGAAATAATTGTGAGTGAAAATAATAAAAATAGTAGGCACACGTTAATACCTTGTACTTATCAAGATTATATAAGCGCAACAAATCAAGAAATTCCTGAAAGATGGATTAGAACGCTAAAAAAAATTGTGTAATAGATGTTTTAGTTTATACTAAAATTTGTTTTTTTTAGTTTAAACAGATCAAATAAAGTATTGTTTTTTAAAATAATTAGTAATAGGTTTGCCTAAATAGAATAAGAAAATTATTATGAAGAAAATATCATTGTATATTTTATTATCCGTATTCATATATAGCTGTGGTTCAAATGATCAGGGAGAACTAGTTGGTGTGAAATCAAATAGTAAGTGGCATTCACAAAAACCGCTTGGTATGGTTTTAATACCGGGAGGTTCCTTTACGATGGGAAGACAAGATGAAGATGTATCTGGAGCATTAAATTCACCAACACGAACTGTTACAGTGCGCCCTGTTTATATGGATGAAACTGAAATTACCAATTCAGAGTATAAAGAATTTGTGTTTTGGGTGAGAGATTCTATAGTTAGAAAAGAATTGGCAATATTATCAGATTTAATGTCTGATGATACCAATGTTATATTACCAGATTACCAGTTTAAAAATATTGATACTGCTGATATGAGTCCATATGAGAAGTACATGATGAATAATTATGGAAGTTTAGGTGATGTTAATTCGCCACTTCAAGGACGAACCTTGAATTGGGATGAAGAATTAGTATGGAATCCAAATGATTTTCCTGATGAGTATTATGCAGAAGTTATGGATACAATGTATGTTTCTATAGAAAATAGTTTTGATGGAAAACGAATTTTAGATACCAAAAAACTAAAATTCAATTATTCTTGGTTAGATATTGAAGCTGCAGCCCGAAACAAAGGTCAACGAAAAGATTATATTAAAAAAGAAATAGTACCGGTGTATCCTGATACCACTGTTTGGATTAAAGATTTTAATTATTCCTATAACGATCCAATGCATCAAGATTATTTTTATCATAAGGCGTATGCCGAATACCCAGTTGTTGGAGTGAGTTGGAAACAAGCAAAGGCATTTTGTGGTTGGAGAACTAAAAAGAAAAATACTTATTTGAAGGCAAAAAAGAATTCAGCTACCGTGCCATATTTTAGACTTGCTACCGAAGCAGAATGGGAATTTGCGGCTAGAGGAGGGTTGAACTTTTCTAAATATCCATGGGGTGGACCTTATACAACGAGTGATAGGGGATGTTTTTTAGCAAACTTTAAGCCTAGTAGAGGTGATTATGCTGTTGACGGTGCATTATACACTATGGAAGCAAAGTCTTATAATCCGAATGATTATGGACTGTACAATATGTCTGGTAATGTTGCAGAATGGACTAATACAGCATATAGCGAGGCATCATACTATATTGGATCTACGATGAATCCAAATGTGGAGATTAATAAAAATTACAGAAAAATAATAAGAGGTGGTTCTTGGAAAGATGTAGCCTATTATTTGGAAGTAAGCACTAGAGATTATGAATATCGAGATTCGGCTAGAAGCTATATCGGTTTTCGAACTGTTCAGGATTATCTAGGTACCAATACAAAATAAAACAATCTTAATAAGATAGAAAACCTTTAACTAACTCACAAAAAAATAAATTATGTCACAATCAATGAATAAGAAAAAATTCTTTAATTATGCTTATGGTATAGGAGCTGCTGTTGTAATCGTTGGCGCACTTTTTAAAATTCAGCACTGGCCATTTGGAAGTGAAATGCTTACAATTGGTATGGCGGTTGAAGCATTGGTGTTTTTCTTATCAGCTTTTGAATCTGTTGAAGAAGATTTAGATTGGAGTTTGGTTTATCCAGAACTAGGCGCTGGTCAAGAAAGAGATCAAGACAGAAAAGATGCACGCGAGGTACAGAGTTTGTTATCTCAAAAATTAGATACCATGCTTAAAGAGGCAAAATTAGATGCAGGATTAATGGAAAGTTTAGGCCAAAGCCTAGAGAATTTTAAGGGAGCTGCAGATAATATTGCACCTGCTGTTGATTCTATAGCTGCAACAAATAAATACAGTGAACAACTGGCATTGGCTGCGGCACAAATGGAATCATTAAATAGCTTATATAAAGTGCAGTTAGAAAGTTCTAGTAAACAAGCAGACATCAATAATCAGGTTGTAGAAAATGCTAAAAATTTAAAAGATCAAATGGAGTCTATGGCCAGTAATTTAGCTTCGTTAAATAATGTTTACGGAGGTATGTTAACAGCAATGACCAATAAAAACTAAAAATTAGTTGATTGTTTAAAACTAAATTATTAATACAAAAAACTAATTAAAATGGCTTCAGGTAAATTATCACCAAGGCAGAAAATGATTAACTTAATGTACTTAGTTTTCATTGCAATGATTGCAATGCAAATGTCTAAAGAGGTACTTTCTGCTTTTGGCTATATGAATGAAAAACTAACAGATAATAATATTTTGTTTAATCAAAGTAATGTTGTAAAATATGAAAATCTAAAAACAAAGGCTGCTGAGCAACCTGATAAATATGCAGATAAATTTGCACAAGTAGAGCAAGTTAAGAAACTAACAAATACTTTTAATGCACATATAGATTCTCTTAGCGTTATTTTCTTGGACGGTGTTAAAGATCCTAAAGATTATGAAGCGATGGATAAGACGAGTTCAGTAGATGAATACTTTTTTGCAGGTGATGGATTATCAGAAGATGGTCAAGCGTTTTTGGATCATATTATAGCATATAGAGAAGGTGTTATTAAAGTTGTTGGTGAGGATAACCCACTAGTTTCTAATATTAATAAAAGATTTAATACAGACACTCAAAAAACAAGGGATGGTTTGGATCAGGCTTGGTTGAATAATAGATATGAAGGGTTCCCTTTAATTTCAACGCTTACTAATTTAACATCGATGAAAACCGATATTAATATTACAAATGCTGAAATTTATAATACTCTTTTGGGTGAACAATTGGAGGCTGATGCTGGTATCTCAGGAAATACATATGGAACAATATTGATTCCTGATAAATCAGCTTTCTTTCAAGGAGAAAACTTTAAAGGTAAAATAGTTTTAGGTCGTTATGATGCAACACTAAAGCCATCTGAAGTTATTGTAAATGGAAAGCAAATAAATAAAGATGCGTTTAAAGATGGTGGTGTAGAGTTAGATTTTCCGGCTGGATCAGTTGGTGAACGCGATGTAATAGGTAAGTTTGTTTTTATTCAAGATGGTAAACCTGTTGAAATTCCAATAAAAACTAATTATGCTGTAATTCCCAAACCGAATAATGCTGTAATATCTGCAGATAAAATGAATGTGGTTTATATGGGGGTTGATAACCCTATGACTATTTCTATTCCTGGAATTTCTGATGATAAGGTTACAGCTACAGGAAAGGGTTTATCTAGAGCAAGTGGTTCAGGTAAATATATTATGAAACCAAACGCAGGAAGAGAAGTGAAAATTAATGTGTCAGGTAAACTGCCAAGTGGGGAAACAGTTAGCACATCTCAAGTTTTTAGAATAAAAGGAATTCCTGCGCCAAATGGATCAATTAGAAAAGAATCAGGTTATGTTAAAATGCCCAAAGCTAATTTAGAGAAATCAACAGTTGGTGCGGAGTTGCCAGATTTTGATTTTGATTTATCTCTAAATACAGTTAGTTTTTTAATTAAAGTGCCTGGCCAATCTACAGTAAGTGTGAAGGGTAATAAAATGGACGCACGGGCTTTAAAAGCAATTTCAAAGGCTAAAAGAGGGGATGTAATTACAATTTTTGATATTAAATCAAAATTAAAAGGTAATAGTACTTATAAGATCAAACCAGCTTCGGCAGTGAGTATAGAAATTGAATAATTTTAAAATTATATGATGGATAAGAAAAATATTGGGATATTTGTTTTGGCATTGGTATTGTTTCACAATACTTACGCACAATCTAATTTATTAAATGCTAATACACCTTCTGATATTGGAAAAAAAACGGATGCACAAATTGCTGTTGATAACGATAAACCGTTAGAATATGGTTATATTGACGATAAAGATATTGTTTGGTCTAAAGTTGTTTGGGAATTTATTGATTTGAATGAGCGTATAAATTTACCAATGTATTATCCCATAGATACGGTTAATGTTTCTTCTAATCGTCGGTCATTGTTTGATACCTTACTAAGAGGAATTAAAAATGGAGAGATTTCAGAAGTGTACGATGATTCGTATTTTACAGCTAAAATGTCTTTAGATGAAATTAATAGTAAACTTAAAAGTGTTGACACTACTGATGCTGGATTTGACGAATTGAATAGTGGCGCGACCAATATTGATGAATATATAAATACCCACAGTTTAACATCTCAAGACATTGAAGGTTTTAGAGTGAAAGGTATGTGGTTTTTTGATAAGCGACAAGGTGAATTAAAATACCGTATATTAGCATTAGCCCCTGTTGCTCCAGATATTAGAGCTAAAAATAATGACGAAATGGATAATTCCAATGAACAATTGTCATTATTTTGGGTATGGTTTCCAAATGCAAGGGCAGTACTGCATAATATGAAAGTTTTTAACCAAAAAAATGCCGCAACTCCAATTTCCTACGATCATATTTTAAATGCCCGTAGATTTAGTTCAATTATTTATAGGGTTGAAAACATTTATGGAAATAGAGATGTATCACAATACGTAAAAGGTAATGCTTTATTTCAGGTGTTAGAATCGAATAAAATAAAAGAAGAAATTCGAAATAATGAAATTGATATGTGGAATTATTAATATGTATTCGACATAACTAAAACAAAAAACTCTTGCAGATAGCAAGAGTTTTTTGTTTTAAAAAAGATATATTGAAGATATGAAAGTAGATTATTTGATTGTTGGATTGGGTCTTGCAGGGCTTGCATTTGCAGAAGAATTGGGGAAAAACAAAAAGAAATTTCTTGTTTTTGAAGATTACTCCCAAAATTCTTCGGTTGTTGCTGGAGGAATGTATAATCCGGTAATTTTAAAACGTTTCACACCCGTGTGGAATGCAATAAGTCAGCTTAAAATTGCTTTGCCTTTTTATAAGAGGTTAGAGGAAAAGTTCCATTCAAAATTTAATTATAATATTGATATATACAGAATATTTAAATCTGTTGAAGAACAAAATAATTGGTTTATTGCCTGTGATAATCCTTTGCTACATGATTTTATGATTGCACAAGTTTCTCATGAAAAACACCATGGAATTGTTGCCGATTTTGGATATGGAAAACTAACCAAAACAGGAAGAATTGATACCAAGTTATTGTTAAAAAAATATACGAATTATTTATTAAATAAAAACCAGCTTAGAACTGAAAGTTTTGATTATTCAGCATTAAAGTTTAAAAATAATTTTGTTGAATATAAAGATGTAAATGCCTCAAAAATTGTATTTTGTGAAGGTTTCGGGCTTCAGAAGAATCCTTTTTTTAATTATTTGCCAATGCAGGAAGCAAAGGGCGAATTATTAATTATATATGCACCTGAGCTGAATATTAACTTTTTAATAAAAGCCGCTGTTTTTGTAATGCCGTTGGGGGATAATTACTATAAAGTGGGGGCTACATTTAATTGGAAGGATAAATCAAAAAAAACTTCGGAAGCAGGTAAACAAGAATTGATTGAGAAATTATCGTCGTTTATAACCGTTCCTTATAAAATTGTTGATCATATTGCCGGAATTAGACCTACGGTTAAGGATAGAAGGCCATTTGTAGGAAAACATCCCGAAAATGATAAGATAGCAATTCTTAATGGTCTGGGAACTCGAGGCGTAATGATTGCTCCAGTTGTGGCAAAAGAATTATACAATCACCTAGAAAACAATACAGCTTTAAACAGCGAGGTGACCATTGCTCGTTTTAATTAATTTTGTTTTGTAGAAGCATTGTAATTGACAAAAAGGTTGATCCAGATTATACGCGATAACCTTATAGTTACTGGAGCTGTTAGAAGTAACATAATTATAATTGAGCCAAAGCTTTCTAAAAATGTAAGGCTAAAAAGTAAAGAGCCAAAAGCAAAAGTAATCACCCCAATTCCAACTGTTAACGCGTAATTTACATACATAGCTCCATAAAAAAAAGAAGGTTCCATCATATATTTAAAACCACATTCAGAACAAGATTCATGCATGTTAAAAGCTTTGTGAATTTTAAAAATATTTTTTTCTTTCATAAAGTGACCTTCGTGGCATTTAGGACATTTATTAAAAAATATACTGTAGAGTTTAGATCCTTTTTTAATGAGTATCAAATAAAATATTTTAAGAGATTAATTTTAAAAAATAACTTTAATTGAGTACCAAACTTTTTTATAGTAAGTTTGTACGATTTTTAGAATAAACACAAATTTACATTTAATTAAAAAATATTAATGCTTAACGTACATAATTTATCGGTCTCTTTTGCTGGTTCCGATTTGTTTTCGGAAATAACTTTTAAGTTAAATAAAGGAGATAGAATAGGGTTGATAGGAAAAAATGGTGCAGGGAAATCTACGCTTCTTAAAGTAATTTCAAAAGATATTGAAAGCACTACAGGAATCATGGCCTTTGATAAAGACATTAGTATTGGGTTTTTGCGACAGGATATTGATTTTGTTGAAGGAAGAACCATATTAGAAGAAGCTTATCAAGCATTTGAGGAGATCAAACAAATTGAAATTAAGTTAGAGGAGATCAATCAAGAATTAGCCGAAAGAACGGATTACGAAAGTGAATACTATCATAATTTAATGGTTGATTTGAATGAATACTCTCATAGATATGAATTGATTGGTGGGTATAACTATCAAGGTAATACGGAGCGAATTTTACAAGGTCTGGGATTCCAAAGAGAAGATTTTGATAAGCTTACCGATACTTTCTCTGGGGGTTGGAGAATGCGTATTGAGTTAGCAAAATTATTGTTGCAAAATAATGATATTTTGTTGTTAGATGAGCCTACAAACCACTTGGATATTGAATCTATTATTTGGTTGGAAAACTTCTTAAAGTCATATGTGGGTGCTGTTGTGTTGGTTTCACATGATAAAATGTTTTTAGACAATGTAACCAATAGAACCATTGAAATTTCTTTAGGCAAAATTTATGATTACAAAAAACCGTACTCTCAGTTTTTGTTACTTCGAGGAGAAATTAAAGAGAAACAATTACAAGCTCAAAAAAATCAGGAAAAGGAAATAAAGGCTACCCAATTGTTAATAGATAAATTTAGAGCAAAAGCAAACAAAGCTACAATGGCTCAATCTTTAATAAAAAAATTGGACAAAGTAGAGCGTATTGAAGTTGATAATGACGATAATGCAGTAATGAATTTAAGATTTCAAATTTCACAGGAACCAGGAAAAGTTGTTGTTGAAGCTGAAAACCTTTCAAAGAGTTATGGTGATAAACATGTGTTAGAGAACGTGAATTTACTAATTGAAAGGAATAGTAAAATTGCTTTTGTTGGTCAAAATGGACAAGGGAAATCTACCTTAGCAAAAATTTTAGTGAGTGAAATTCCGCATGGTGGCCATTTAAAATTAGGCCATAATGTTAAAATCGGTTATTTTGCTCAAAACCAGTCAGAATATTTAGAGCCTGAGCAAACGGTGCTGGAAATCATGGAAAATGCGGCGACAGATTCTAATAGGGCAAGGGTTAGAGATATGCTTGGATCATTTTTATTTGGTGGTGATGCGGTAGATAAGAAAGCAAAAATGTTGTCAGGGGGAGAAAGAAATAGATTGGCACTGTGTAAATTATTACTAACGCCATTTAATGTCCTAATAATGGATGAACCCACGAACCATTTAGACATAGCCTCTAAAAATGTATTGAAACAAGCGCTTAAAAATTTTAACGGAACACTTATTTTAGTTTCGCATGATAGGGATTTTTTACAAGGACTGGTTTCAACAGTTTATGGTTTTAAGGATAAAGTTATCAAAGAATATCTTGGAGATATTGATTTTTTCTTAGAACAGCACAAAATTGAAAATCTTCGTGAAGCAGAAAAGAGAACAGTTGTGGCAAAAAAAGCGGACCCTGTTAAAAAAGAAAAATTTCAGTTATCTAAAGAAGGTGAAAAAAAACTCAAGAAGCTTAAAAATCAGTTATCTAAAATAGAAACTCAGATAGATCATTTAGAGAAGAAAATATTAGATATGGATACAGCTTTAGAAGAAGATTATGAAACAACTTCTACAATTCCTAATTTTTTCGAGGATTACAAAGCTGAAAAAAGTAAGGTTGAAAAGTTGATGGAAGAATGGGCGGTATTAGAAGAGAAAATTGAAGGTTGTTCCTAAAAAATAAAAATAGCAGAGTAGAAGAAGTTTTTTTCAGAGGAGGGAATTTCCTTATTTATGAAACGAGGCGATGAATTGCATCATTTTTATTTCGGAAAATGAATAGCCTAAGTTAAAGAACAAACTTTTTGAAACCAGAACCAAAATTTTGGCCAGTCACACTGGCCTTCTTCAGGGAGTTGAAAGCAAGAATACAATATTAAAAAAAAGAAATTTACATCAAATAATTAAATATGAAATTAAAATATATTCTAATTTGTTTATTAACCATTGGTTTATTTGCTAGTTGTAAATCTAAAAAGAAAGCAACATACTATTCGTCAAAAAAACGTACTGAGGTAGTTGTTGAGATTGAACCAGCAAAAGAACGTGAGCGGGTTGTTGTTAAGAATGTAGTAAAACCTAAAGTAATAAATTCAACAGAAGAATATATTGAAAAATTCAAAGATATTTCCATGCGTGAAATGCGCATATACAAAATTCCAGCGAGTATTACCTTAGCACAAGGAATTCTTGAGTCTTCTAGTGGAAAAAGTTTATTAACATTACGTTCTAATAATCATTTTGGCATTAAATGTCATAAAGGGTGGACTGGGATGAAAACCCTTCATGATGATGACGAAAAAGGAGAGTGTTTTAGGGTTTATAAAGACCCAAAAACATCTTTTGAAGATCACTCAAAATTTTTAACTACCAGAAGTAGATACAATAATTTATTTGAATTAGATTCTGATGATTATGTGGGTTGGGCAGAAGGGCTTAGTAAGGCTGGTTATGCTACTGATAGACGTTATCCAGCTAAATTAATTGCCTTGATTGAAAAGTATAATCTGTATAACTATGACTTGGAGGTTTTAGGAAAACCGGTTAAAAAGAAAAAAAAGATCAAACATCACAATCATGTGGTAGTGAAGGGAGATACTTTATATTCTTTGTCAAAAAAATATGGCTTGTCTGTGGCCAAGCTAAAACAAATAAACGGTTTAAAATCTAATAATATTGGAATTGGTCAAACAATAATGTTAAAATAAAAAGCGCTGCAAATAAATGCAACGCTTTTTAACAAACAATAAATCAACCAAACTTTGATTTATTTCTTAATGGTGGTTTTTTTGACCTCCTTGTTTCATCTTTTTCATTTTACCTCTGTGCTGTTGCATTTTTTTTTGTTGAGAATGCATAGATTTTTCCCATTTTTCAAATTGTTCATTTGAAAGAATATTTTTCATTGCATATTTTTGAGCAATCCTTTCATCTAAACGTGCATTAAGCATTTGAAATTTTTCTTCATTTGTTGGTTTTGTACCACTTTCTTTTCTTTTTTTTATTTCTGCTATTGAACTTTGACGGTTTTCGGCATGTTGTTTCATTAATTTAAAAACAGCAGCTTCTTGATTTTTATCCAAATCAAGGTTTAAAGTCATTTTTTTAGATGCTAAAGTTGCCATTTGCTCAGGAGTGAAACTAGATGCTCTAAAAGATCTTTGTTGCTTTTGTTGTGCTGAAATTGTTAAAGAAAATAATAATATTATAACTGTTAATCCCATTAATTGTTTCATAGTTTATATTTTAAAATTGTTATATACTTCTTTGACTTTTTAATTTAAAAATGGTTTAAAGGATTAACACTTGTTAACGTTCATTAACAAAGTAAAGATTTTAACGTGTTTAATTTAGAATTGTTATTAATAGTGTATTTTTGCAAAATATGATGAATAAACTTTCAGATTGGTTACCTACTACTAATAAAGAAGTAAAACTTAGAGGATGGGATGAATTAGATGTAATTCTTTTTAGTGGTGATGCTTATGTGGATCACCCCGCCTTTGGACACGCTGTTGTGGGTAGAATTCTTGAAAGTTATGGTTTAAGAGTAGCCATTGTTCCTCAACCCAGTGTAAACGATAATTTACAGGATTTCACCAAATTAGGAACGCCAAGGTTATTTTTTGCTGTTACCGGTGGTTGTATGGATCCGATGGTAAGTAATTATACCGCTAGTAAGCGGAAACGCGATAAAGATGCTTATACTCCAAATGGAGATAAAGGTTTTAGACCTGATTATGCCACAACTGTTTATACAAATATTTTAAAAGAAAAATTTCCTGATGTTCCAGTGTTAATTGGAGGAATTGAAGCTTCACTGAGAAGAGTTACCCATTATGATTATTGGTGTGATACATTGAAACCAACTATTTTAGAGGAATCTAAAGCAGATTTGCTTGTGTATGGAATGGGAGAACAACCTTTACGAGAACTTGTTCATTTGTTGCAAAAAGGAATTCCTTTTTCAAATTTAACTACGATTAAACAAACATCGTTTTTAGTGAAAAAAGGGACTGATATTCCGAAAAATAAAAATTGGAAAGATGTTGTGATCAATTCACATGAAGTTTGTTTGAAGGATAAAAAGAAGTTTGCAGCTAACTTTAAAGTAATTGAGCAAGAATCTAATAAGTTATTTGCAGATAGAATTTTACAAGATGTTGGAGATTCAACCTTGGTGATAAATCCACCATATGAAACCATGACTGAAAAGGAAATTGATGCGTCGTTCGATTTGCCTTTTACACGTTTACCACATCCAAAATACAATAAAAGAGGTCCAATCCCAGCTTTTGAAATGATTAAATTTTCCATAAACATACATAGGGGGTGTTTTGGGGGCTGTAGTTTTTGTACTATTTCGGCACATCAAGGAAAGTTTATAGCAAGTAGGAGTAAGGATTCTATTTTGAAAGAAGTGGATAAAGTGGCCAATATGGAAGATTTTAAAGGCTATTTATCTGACGTTGGAGGACCTTCCGCAAATATGTATAAAATGAAAGGAAAAGTACAAGAGATTTGCGATAAATGTGTTTCGCCTTCTTGTATATCACCTGTAATTTGCCATAATTTAGATACGTCTCACAAACCATTAATAGAACTTTATAAGGCTGTAGATAAAAACCCGAAAATAAAGAAATCTTTTATTGGAAGTGGAATTAGACATGATATGTTGGTGCCAGATTTCAATAAAAAAGCAGATCCAAAAGAGTTGGATGCTTATACTGAAGAGGTGATGACAAATCACGTTTCTGGTCGTTTAAAAGTTGCTCCTGAACATACATCTGATCCTGTTTTGAAACTAATGAGGAAACCTTCATTCACTTATTTTCATAAGTTTAAAGAGCGTTTCGATAAAATAAATTTCAGGAAAAAGTTAAATCTACAGTTAATTCCATATTTTATTTCAAATCATCCGGCTTGTGAGTTAGAAGATATGGCAAATTTGGCAGCTGAGACCAAAGATATGGGGTTTCAGTTAGAACAAGTACAAGGCTTTACTCCAACACCCATGACCGTTGCTACGGTAATTTATTATAGTGGATTTCATCCTTATACTTTAAAGCCAACAAGAACACCAAAAACAAAGAAAGAAAAGGAAGATCAACATCGTTTTTTCTTTTGGTATAAGAAGGAAAATAAGCAATGGATTAGCAACGCTTTGAGCAAAGTTGGTCGAAATGATTTGCTTCAAAAGTTATTGCCTTCAACAAAAACATGGAAAAAAAATAAAGGGGAAAAGGTGAAAGATACTTTTGACGACACCATTACGCATACTTCAAGAAGAAAAAAGAAATATAGTAAAAATAAAAAAAGGAGATAATTGTTAACGCATTCAATTACTGCGTAAAATTAATATCTTAAATTTGAAGTTATTTTAAAACATCAATTTAAGTATGAAAAAGCTACTGTTATTTTTACTAGTATTATCAACTTCACTTATTGCTCAGGAAAAGGTTAAAGTTGATTTAAGTAGTCCAAATTCAACCATTTACACGCATTTGTATTTTTTACAACCAGACTCGTATGAACCAGATAAAGCGGCAAAGGTTATCTATGGCTATGAAAGTGATGAAGCACAAAAAATTGCCATTAAAATTAAACAAATACTAGATGGTAAGGGGTTAAGAGTTGATTTTAGTAAAGTTCCAAAAGATGTAAATTACTCTGATACCATTGGTGCTAAAGCAGTAAATAGATATGTGTTGTTTCCATATCAAATGCCACAGGTTTATGTGGAACAAATAGGGAATAAGTGGTATTATTCACGTGAAACAGTAAATAATATTGATGAAATATATAACAGCGTTTACCCATGGTTTTCTGAAAAATTGCAACAAATAATACCTAAAATTGGTCACGAGCGTTTTTTGAAAATTGAGTTATGGCAATTTCTTGGTATGTTAATTCTAATTGTAATAGGCACGTTGTTATTTTATCTTTTACATAAAGTTGTTTATTATTTACTTAAAAAAATTCAGTTTTGGATTATACATAAATCAAATCATAAAATAAATTCGGCTTTAAAAAAACTCTCCAGACCCATTGTACTTTTGGTTTTAATGGGATTTATTAAAATAATGCTACCATCGTTATTACTACATTTAGATGTAAATGCCTATTTGTTTTTGGGATTGGATATTATGACTACGGTTTTTTGGATTTATGTTTTCTTAAAATTGGTACAAGTTGTAATGAGTATTTATTCTGATTATGCTGAATCTACCCATCATAAGTTAGACGATCAATTGGTGCCTATTTTAAATAATTTTTTAACAGGTATTGTGATATTTATTGGTTTGTTAAAATTGTTAACACTCTTTGGAATTGAACCAGGTGCGATAATTGCTGGTGCATCGATTGGTGGATTGGCGGTTGCTTTGGCATCTCAAGACACTGTGAGAAACTTGATTGGAACCATTATGATTTTCTTGGATAAACCATTTCATATTGGTGACTGGATTGAAGCAGGTGCTGTTGTTGGAACTGTGGAGGCGGTGGGATTTAGATCTACACGTGTTAGAGCTGCAGATACGTCCATATATCAAATTCCAAATAGTTCATTGTCTGAAATGGTTGTGAACAATAAAGGATTGCGTGCCTATCGACGTTATACTACAAATTTGGGGATTAGATATGATACCCCTCCAGCTTTAATTGAGGCTTTTATAAAAGGTGTTCGAAAAATTATTGAATTGCACCCTAACACACGTGATGAGGCTTTTAATGTTGAATTTACTGGTTTTGGAGATTCGGCATTGTTAATTCTAGTAAATGTTTATTTCAAGGCATTGGATTGGAATACAGAGCAGTCTTCTAAGCATAGTTTGCATATGGCCATATTAAAATTAGCGGGTGAAATGGAAGTCGAATTTGCGTTTCCATCGTCTACAGTTATGATTGAACAGTTTCCAGAAAAGAAAAGTTTAGCAGCTTCATATAATATTGATGACAAAGGAATTCAAAAAATAATAGATGGGATTTCTAAATAGGAGGAACCAAAAATAATTTAATATGTAAAATCCGGTAGAATAGAGGGCTAATACTTTTTTTTTGTTACAAATAGTGGGCTTTGAATTTACAAAAGTTGAAATTATTTTATTAAAAACAAGGGCTATAAGGGACGTTATTTCTGGGAGAGATAAGTTCGTTCAAATAAAGTAATTGCTTAAGATAATTATTTGCTTGTGAAAATATATAGTAATATTGTAAATATTAAATAATTTACTAGAGGGTGTGTCTATTTAAAAATAATAATTGTGTGATGCTTAGTATTGTTGAATAGCACAATTTATTGTATTTTTAAAAAATTGAAAGTAAAAATGTTGAAACAATATAGTGTTATAATAATTTGTTTGGTTTTGTTGGTGTCTTGTACTTTTTTTGAAGACAGAACCAAACAAGTACAAAAAGTAGATACAATTGTTGATTTTAATTCAATTGATGCTTTCCCATTATTCCCTGAATGTAAAAATATTCCTTCACGAGATAAGCAACAGATTTGTTTTCAATTAGAAATGGCACAACATATTTATGCGGCATTAAAACAATATCCATTAATGGCCTCGGAAGCTGTAAATGATACAATTTTTGTTAAATTAAGGATTGGTATAAATGGAAAAACAAGATTGTCTTCAATTAAAATACCCGAAAAAACCAGTGAATTATTGCCTAAATTTGATAGTATAGTTGGTGTAACTTTACAGAATATTCCTAAATTACAACCTGCAATTAAAAGAAATATGCCTGTTTCAACGGAGTTTACTTTACCAATTATTTTAACAAATTAACTATCTTCATTTAACATTTTCCACAAAGTATCTTTCAATTCAGTTAAGCCTTGTTGCACTATTGACGAAATAAATAATGTTTGAATCCCTTCTGGAAGTTCTTTCTTAATTTCTTCCATCAATTCATCATCAAGCATATCTGATTTAGATATTGCCAATAACCTATTTTTATCTAACAATTCAGGATTGTGTTGCTTTAATTCGTTCAATAAAATATGATATTCTTTTTTAATGTTGTCAGCATCAGCCGGAATTAGAAATAATAAAGTAGAGTTACGCTCAATATGCCTTAAAAAACGATGACCTAATCCTTTTCCCTCTGCAGCTCCTTCAATAATACCTGGAATATCAGCTATTACAAATGTTTGATAATCTCTATATTCTACAATCCCTAAATTGGGTTTTAAAGTAGTAAAAGCATAATCGGCAATTTTTGGTTTTGCTGAAGTTAATACGGAAAGCAAAGTGGATTTCCCAGCATTTGGAAAGCCTACCAATCCAACATCGGCTAAAACTTTTAATTCTAATTGAAACCATCCTTCAAGCGAATCTACACCAGGTTGTGCGTAACGAGGAGTTTGATTTGTAGCAGATTTAAAATGCCAGTTTCCACGACCACCCATTCCGCCTTCAAGTAATATTTGTTCTGTGTTTTCAATAGTGATTTCAAATAGTATTTCTTGGGTTTCACCATCTCTAATAATTGTTCCTAATGGTACATCTATATAAACATCTGTTCCATCTTTTCCGGTGCTACGTGATTTACCTCCATCACCGCCATGTTCTGCCCTAAAATGTTTTTTATATTTTAGAGGAAATAAGGTCCACATATTTTTATTACCACGTACTATAACGTGTCCACCGCGGCCACCATCTCCACCATCAGGCCCACCTTTATCAATATATTTTTCACGGTGTAGGTGCATAGAGCCCCTTCCTCCTTTACCAGAGTTAGCATAAATTTTTATATAATCTACAAAATTTCCTTCAGTCATAATAAGTTTCTATTCCTTTAAAGGAAGTAAGTTTTAACCCTTTGAGGTTATTATTAAATAATGATACTAAAGTTTATTAAAAACTTCACTTAATCTTTTTGTAATATCTTTAATATCTCCAACACCATCAACACCAAAATATTTATTTTGAGCTTTATAATATTTTTTTAGTATTTCGGTCTTTGTGAAATATTCATTGAACCTATTTAAAATTTTATTTTCATCTTGGTCATCAGCTCTTCCACTTGTTTTACCTCGTTCTAACAATCTGGAAATAAGTAGTTTTGTTGGTACTTCAATAGTAATCATACCGTTCACATATTGGCCGCTTTCTTCTAAAAATGAATCTAAAGCAAGGGCTTGTGCTTCTGTACGTGGAAAACCGTCAAAAATAATACCACAAGAAGGAGATAAGTTTTTTACAACTGTTTTTAACATATCAATTGTTACATCATCTGGTACTAAGTTTCCTTTGTCAATATACGATTTAGCAAGTATGCCCAATTCTGTTTCCTTTTTCATATGAGACCTAAATACATCTCCCGTAGAAATATGAACCAAATTGTATTTTTCTTTTAAGATATCTGCCTGAGTTCCTTTACCAACACCTGGAGGACCAAATAAAAGAATGTTTTTGGATTTTGGTTTAGGGGTGATTTGATAAATATCTTTCAAATTTCTTCCTAAACCATCATAATCCAATCCGTAACCAATTATAAATTTATCGGGAATGGAGATACCAATATAGTCAATATGAAGATCTTTTTTAAAAATATCGGGTTTAAAAAATAGGGTTGCAATTTTAAGTTGCTTTAATTTTTTATCTTTAAATATTTCATAAATTTCTTGCAGGGTATTACCTGTATCAATAATATCTTCTAAAATTACAACCGTTCTACCTTCCAAGTTTTCATTAACTCCAACTAGTTGTTTTATTTTTCCAGTAGAGTTTGTGCCTTCATAGGAAGCTAATTTAACAAACGAAACCTCACAGTTGGCTCTATATTTTCTAACAAAATCAGCCACAAACATAAATGAACCGTTTAAAATACCTATAAAAAGAGGGCGATCTTCATCTTTAAGGTCATTGGAAACCTGATCTACCAATTGTTGCGTGGCTTCATCAATTTTTTTTGCTGAGATATATGTTTTAAAGTACTTGTCGTGAAGTTTTATAATGCTCATATCGTTGCTTTGTTACAAATTTAATAATCAATATTCAATATTAAGTTTTATTTTAATATTATTTGCTATTTTGAAATACAAAAACCGTTTTGAAGCTCAAAACGGTTTTGATGTGTTTAGGTTAATACCTATTAATTATTTCTTTTTATCAAGTTTATTTGTAGTATCATACATAATTGGAGAGGCAATAAACAATGATGAATAAGTACCAACTAGTACCCCTACAATTAATGCAAACATAAACCCTTTAATAGAGTCTCCTCCAAATAAGAAGATAGCCATTAATACCACTAATGTAGTTAAAGAGGTATTAATTGTTCTACCCAAGGTACTACTTAATGCAGTATTTACAATTTTTGAAAATTTCCAAGAACCATGTAAACCAGCAAACTCACGAATTCTATCGAAAATTACCACAGTATCATTTAATGAATAACCAACTACTGTTAATATAGCGGCAATAAACGATTGACCAATTTCCATATCAAATGGTAAAATTTTATAGAATATAGAGAAAATTGCCAATACAATAAGTACATCATGGAATACCGCAGCAACAGCACCTAAACTGTATTGCCATTTTCTAAACCTTAATAAGATGTAGAAGAATACTACCAATAAAGAACCTAATATAGACCAACCTGCCGCAATCTTAATATCTGAGGCAATTGTTGGCTCTACTTTTATAGAACTCATAATACCAGCAGTTTTTATACCATCGTAACCAGGTTTAAACTCATCCATGGTTAAGCCTTCTGGTAAATATGATTTTAAGTTGGCAAATAATAAATCTTGAACTTCGTCATCAATATGGTTACCTTCTTCTTCAATTTTGTATTTTGTAGTAATTTTTAACTGACTAGCTTCTCCGTACGTTTTTACTTCTGGAGCACTACCAAAGGCGTCTTTTAATGTGTTAGCTACATCAGTTGGTACAACCACGTTTTCAAATTTAACAACATATGATCTACCTCCAACAAAATCAACTCCGTAATTTAATCCGTTTGTAACTAAAGATGCTAATCCACCAATAATTAACGCTCCCGAAATCATATACGCAACTTTACGTTTTTTCAAGAAATCTACATTAATATTTTTGAACCAGTTTTTAGTAATATTTGTATTGAATGTAAATAATTTCCCTTTTGCTGCATACCTGTCTATTAATAAACGAGTAATAAATACAGCTGTAAATAATGATGTTACAATACCTACCATTAACGTATAAGCAAAACCTTTTACTGGACCTGTTCCAAAAATGTATAAGATAACACCCGTTAACATAGTAGTAATGTTAGCATCAATAATTGCAGATAAAGCTCCTTTAAAACTAAATCCGTGGTCAATTGCAGCTTTTAATCCTTTACCTTTATTTAATTCTTCTTTAATTCTTTCAAAAATAATTACGTTGGCATCAACCGACATACCTATTGTTAAAATAATACCCGCAATACCTGGTAATGTTAATACGGCTCCAAAGGCAGTTAATATTCCGAAAATAAATAAAATGTTTACTGCTAAAGCAATATCAGCAAAACCACCAGCTTTTCCGTAATAGAAAATCATCCAGATTAACACCAATAATAAAGCCAATGCAAATGAACTCATACTACTGTCAATAGCTTTTTGACCAAGTGATGGTCCTACAACTTCTGACTGAATAATATGTGCAGCAGCTGGTAATTTACCTGCTTTTAAAACGTTTGCAATATCTTGCGCCTCTACAACAGTCATACTTCCTCCAGAGATTGAAGTTCTACCTGTTGTAATTGGAGTATTTACAGATGGTGCAGTGTGAACGTAATCATCTAAAACAACGGCAACAAACTTCCCAACATTTTCAGTGGTCATTTTACCCCAAAGTTTAGATCCTCTAGCGTTCATTGTCATACTAACTTCAGGCTTCCCTGTTTGTCCGTATTCCTGACTAGCATCATCAATTACATCACCTTCAATAGGTGCAACATCTTCACGATTAGATTTTATACCATATAAGTATATTAGTTGTGTATCTTCGTTAGTAGCTGTTAGTTTTGCTGTAAAAGGTTTTGCATCCCAAAGAAATTTAGCATATTTCATATCATTTGAAAGCAATGCTCTAACTTCTCTTAAGGCTAAATATTCATTTACCTTGGCCGTATCAGCAACTTTTGCAGTTCCTATTACTGATGATATTTGATTTTCAGCTTGTGGAATACTAGGAGATAAAACTGTAAATAAGTTATTTACAGGTTTTATAGCTAAAGAATCAGAAACCTCACCTAATAAATCGTCTAATTCATCTTTTCCTGAAGTTGTTTCAGTTTCAGTACTGGCATTTTCTTTCTTTAATTTAGCTTCAACAACAGTGTTTGCTTGAATAAAGAAATTTGCAGTTTCTTGGTTGGTATAAACTTCCCAAAATTGTAATTCTGCAGTACTTTGTAATAATTTTTTAACACGATCAATGTCCTTTGCACCTGGTAATTCTATTAATATTCTACCAGAATTCCCAATACGTTGAATGTTTGGTTGTGTCACCCCAAATTTATCAATACGACTACGTAATACTTCAAAAGCAGTATTTATAGATCCTGAAATTTCAGCCTCAATAATTGGTTTAACTTCCTCGTTGGTAAGCTTAAAATTAATTTTTTCACGTAACGATTTGTTTCCAAAAATACTTGGATCACTTAACTGAATAGTTCCGTCACTTAAATTTTCAAACTCTTGAAAAAATAAATCCAAATATGTTTTATCACTACTTTTTTGAGCTTCAGTAGCTTTTGATAATGCCTGATTGAAAGTTGGGTTTTTTGAATTGTTTGATAAACCAATTAATATGTCTTTTACAGATACTTGTAAAATAGCATTAATACCACCTTTAAGGTCTAATCCTAAATTTAATTCTTTATCTTTAATATCACTATAACTAAATTGAGCAAAACCTAAATCAATTACAGGTTTGTTTGCTACAGAGTCTAAATACGTTCTTTCTAAATTGGCTATTTCTTTACCATCATCAGTCCTTACTATAGCGTACTCATTTGCCTTGCTCTCTACATTTTTTGTAAACCAAGTAAATGATAATTGGTAGATACTAACTACTCCAAATAGAATAGCAAATAACTTTATTAATCCTTTATTTTGCATGTTTAATTAATTTAATATAAAAAATTCATTTGTAATAAACGTGCAAATATATAATTTCAAATAGTAACTGACAATTCTTTTTTTCTTTATTTATTGATTAATTATCAAGAGTTAAATTGGTGTTGTTTAGAATTGTGAATTTTGTACATTTAACCCTTAAATTTTATTAAAATGAAATATTTATCTGATATAGAAATTGCTCAAAATAAAAGATTAATTCACATTAAAAATATAGCTTCAAAATTAGGTATTGAGGAGGATGATCTTGAGATGTTTGGTAAGTATAAAGCCAAGTTGCCGCTTCGTTTAATTAATAAAGAAAAAATTAAACAAAACAACCTTATTTTGGTTACAGCAATGAGTCCAACTCCGGCGGGTGAAGGAAAAACAACTGTTTCAATTGGCCTAACTGAAGGTTTAAATAAAGTTGGAAAACAAGCCGTTGTGGTTTTACGTGAACCTTCATTAGGACCTGTATTTGGTATTAAGGGTGGCGCAGCTGGTGGTGGCTATTCTCAAGTAGTTCCTATGGAAGATATCAACTTGCATTTTACGGGAGATTTTAATGCAGTTGAAAAGGCAAATAATTTATTGGCAGCATTAATAGATAATAATTTACAAAGTAGTTGTTGTACTTTGAAATTGGACCCAAGAACCATTCTTTGGAAGCGTGTTATTGATATGAACGATCGTTCGCTTAGAAAAATAACGATTGGTTTAGGAGGAACAGCTAATGGAATACCTCGTGAAGATGGTTTTAATATAACACCAGCTTCTGAAGTCATGGCAATATTGTGTATGGCTACGGATTTTGAAGATTTAAAAAAGCGATTGGGTGATATTTTAGTTGGGTATACTTTTGATAAAAAACCTGTGTTTGCACGCGATTTAAAAGCAGAGAATTCAATGGCTATTTTATTAAAGGATGCCATTCAACCTAATTTAGTTCAAACCTTAGAAGAAAATCCTGCGATAATTCATGGAGGTCCTTTTGCAAATATAGCACAAGGAACCAATACCATTATTGCTACAAAAATGGGACTGTCTTTGTCTAATTATGTGGTTACAGAAGCTGGTTTTGGTGCCGATTTAGGTGCTGAGAAATTTTTAAATATAAAATCTGTGGCGGCAGGTTTAAATCCTAAAGCGGTTGTTTTAGTGGCAACAATTAAGGCTTTGCGTTATCATGGTGGGGCTAAATTAGCAGACATAAATACGCCTGCTATTAATTTAGTTGAAGCGGGTTTTTGTAATTTAGAAAAACATATTGAGAATATAAGAAAATTTAAAATCGAACCAGTGGTAGCCATCAATACTTTTGCATCTGATTCTTATGAGGAAATTGACTTTGTGATTCAAAAATGTAAATCTCTTGGAGTTCAGGCAGTTGTTTCTGATAACTGGGCTAAAGGAGGTGATGGAACCATAAATTTAGCAAATGAAGTTGTAAAGGTTGTTGAAGCAAACAATACACAATTTAAACCGTTGTACGATTGGAATTTACCAGTGAAAGAGAAAATTGAAATAATTGCGAAAGAAATTTATGGCGCGGATGGAGTAGATTTTGATAAAAAAGCAAAGCTTAATCTAAAGCGTATTGATCGGTTGGGTTTTAACGATTTTGCAATTTGTATGGCGAAAACACAAAAATCATTTACCGATAACGAGTTTTTAAGAGGGAGACCTGAGAATTTTGTTGTTACAGTTCGTGAAATTGCAATTGCAGCCGGAGCCAAGTTTATTATTCCAATATTAGGTCAAATGATGCGAATGCCAGGGTTGCCTCCTAAACCTGCTTCAGAAAATATGACCATTGATAAAGATGGCGTTATTTCTGGGCTTTCTTAAATAACGATTTATATAAATGAAAAACTCCTTAAAAATTAATTTGAGGAGTTTTAAAAAATGAAGCGCGTAGTTTGATCTTTCATAGCTTTTGTTCGTTTACCAATTTTATCAAGATTGTTTGATGTTAATTAAAAGATCTCTTTCATATTCTTAAAAAAAGATTTACAATGTAAAATGCTATTATAATTGCAGGTGTTATCAATGTTTTCAAGTTCGTTAAGTTTTAAGTTTAGATGTCTAAGCTAAATTATATTTAGCTTTGTTGTATTGAAAAAAAGTGTTATTAATTTAGTAATGGAAACTATTTTCTGTATTATTAATTAAAGCATTTTACCTGAAGCTTTTGCTTGAGAATCCATATTTCGACCAATAATTGTACCTATTATCATCCCTCCAATTAAGCCTAGAGAAATACCTAAAGAGCGCTCTAGATTCGATAGAAAAACAACTCCAAAAAGTAAACCGAATGACAAGCCTAAACCGCTATATAATTTGGTGTAATACCCCTTTGAAATTAAAGAAAATGTTTCCTTCAAATAATTTTCAAATTCATTAAGTACTTTTTTGAAGAATTTCAACTTGTTTTTAGTAGCTGAGTTTAAATTAAAGCTTCCAAGTTTAGTTTCTATAGCTTGGGTTTCATCTTCCGATAAATTTCTTTTATTTAGTTTGTTGAGAATATAAATAAAATTTTCATAAACCTTGATTTCAGCTTTTTTGGTTGTTTCGGTTTTTAATTTTTCAAAAATTGTAAGCGCTTCTTTAAATGTTAATGTTTGATTTTTATAGTGTTTTCTTGGTTAGTGTCTCAAATCTAAAATTATTACATGTTATTTTTTTTTTTAAATAAAAATCATAAT
>Ga0224504_10000132_pt1 | contig 31117 bp, 29 predicted proteins | sample SF_Oct11_sed_USG_3_FD_170160 | JGI IMG/M metagenome (GOLD analysis project Ga0224504, IMG submission 170160) | Sediment microbial communities from San Francisco Bay, California, United States - SF_Oct11_sed_USGS_24 | ecosystem: Environmental > Aquatic > Marine > Sediment | place: USA...
ACATCGCAACGGACACGGCCCGGGAAGCCGAGCGACTGGGAGTCCCCTACGGCAAGATAGCTGATCCGGTCGGCGCGGGAGCCGAACGCTGTCTGGCGGTTTTTCAGTACGCGGAGTCGGAACACAAAGGTCGCGAGTTCCTGCTGAACGCGGGTACAGCAATCTGGAGTGAGGCGGTAGACGTTGCGACTGACAAGGGGATGCGCAAGGTCACCGGGCGAACGGGTTTATTCTGGCCTGATGTGCTGGCGGCGATGGCATCGGATGACTGGCGCGAACCGATCGAGGCAAACCGCGAGTCGATGATGGAATCGGGATCCTGGGGTGTGCCGACGATGCGGCTTGGGGGTGATGTTTTCTGGGGGCAGGATCGGGACTGGTTGTTGGTCCGCCATATCGAAGAACTGTGTGATGCTGGAGACGGAATACTCGTATGACAACGGTAATTTTTTCGCACGGCCAGGAAAGCGGCCCCTGGGGCACGAAGATTCGTGCGATGGCGGAGCAGGTCAAAGAGCTGGGGTGTTCGGTCGATAGCATCGATTACCAGGGAATCACCGACCCGACCGAGCGCGTGGAAAAATGCGTGTGCGAATGTGCAGGTATCGATGACCAGATAGTCCTGGTCGGCTCAAGTATGGGCGGGCACGTTGCGACTGCTGCAGCGGGACGGGTTGGTGCAGTTGGGCTCTTTGTCCTTGCTCCGGCGTACTTTATGGAGGGATACGAGGATCTGACACCGGAGCCGCCAGCCATTCCCATCACCATTGTGCACGGCTGGCATGACGACATTGTGCCTGTTGAGAACAGTATTCGTTATGCACGTAGCTGTAGCGCGACCTTGCATCTGATAGATGGCGATCATCGACTCACGGCGAATATTGATGAGATAAACGGATACCTGCATCAATTTCTAACGAGACTAATGGGTTGAACCAAAGGATGGGAGGGATAAGCATGAAATATTGGATTTTGGCATTGAGCCTGTTGGTCATGGGATGCAGTGGTGGCGATTCTGACGATGCTGGCGAAGCGGTGACGGAAGCTGTTGAGCAGGTAGAGGAAGCTGCCGATGCGATGAATGAGGCGCTGGACAAGGCCGCCGAAGTTGGCGACATGCTGGAAGAAAAGAAAGAGGAAATCGACGCGGCGATTGACGAGGCGGACGATAACTAAAGGTCCAGGCGCAGGCCTTCGCGAGCGTAGCGGAAGCCTCGCCTTTCTACAGTAGCCTGTTCCGGGCTGCCGTCGATAAGCAAAGGGTTCGTGTGATTCATGTGAATGAATATCACGCGAGCCCGTTCTTCTTTGCTCAACCCCTCCAGCAAATCCATGCTTTCGGTGACGAACGGGTGTTTGATCTTGCTCATGTCGCGGCCGCCCAGTTCGCCGTCCTTAAAGAAGGTTGCGTCGATAAGGGCGTAGTCCACTGCGCGCACGATGTCACGAATATCCGACTCCCACATTTCCCATTTGTCGATGTCGGGAATAAATACGGCCGACCGGTTGGGCCCATCAATTCGATAACCCACTGTCTCCGTGTACTCGTCACGATGCGGCACCAGGAAGGGAGTGACAGTCACCTTTGAGCTCAGCTCAACGGCGCGGCCATCCTCAATGGCATGCAGTTCGATATTCTTTAGGCGCACGAGTTGGTCCCATGGCCCGTTGCTCGACAGAAAGGTATGCATGCGCGGCATCGCGTACACGGGAATGTCAGAAGCGCCAACAGCCTCTCGCCCAATGTGCATGAGACCGGTGTAGTGACCCATGTGCCCGTGCGTCAGGAACACGCCGTCGAGCAGGTACTCGCCGTCGGGCGCGGCGCGATGCAGGTCGTAGAGTTGCTCCCGCATGTCAGGCGTCGCGTCGAACAGGTATTTGGTCTTGTGGGCTTGGTCAACAACGGCGATGGAGCTCGCCTTGCGGCGCAGCTCGGGGTTCTCCCAGGCACGCATGCAGTGTGGTTGATAGCAACTGGTCTGCGGGTAGCCCGCATCCTGGGCGATGCCGAGTACCTGGATGAAAACAGCGTCATCCCCGAAAACAGGCGCGCAGATGAGTAGTGCTGCCAATGCAGCCAGTCGAGAATTCATACAGGGATTATAGCGCCTCGGCAGACAACGCGAGCAGCGTGGCCACGTGATCGAAAAGAAAATTCAGGCTCCTCTTTTTTTCAAATGTCAACGGTCTGCTGATGCAATCTTTTGGGTAGACTTGTCGGCCATGAACATCGCAGGTTTATTTTCTCGCCCGCTCTACTGGCTGGCAGGCAAGGTGTTCTCTATCTGGGCACGCCCTGAAGTCCAGCCTGATGTCCCCGCCGAGCTGATCATCAGCTCCGACGCCAAGGTTTGTTATGTCCTGGAGTCTGGCGGACTCGCAGACGTACTGGCGCTTGAGCGGGCTGCGGCACAACATGGCATGCCGTCTCCCACTGAGCCGTTCGAGTTTTGTGGCAACCGCGAGTATCGGCGGTTTGTCATCTTGCGGCGTATGAAAGGCTTCTGGTTCAGGCGACCCCGCATGACAGGTTCACAGAGACTCAAACGCCTTGTGGAAGCCACGCACCACGGTGACGAAGATCTGCTGCTGATACCGGTCGCAATTTACTGGGGTCGCTCGCCCGAAAAAGAACGGTCTTTGCTCAAATTGCTGTTCTCGGAAAACTGGGATGCCATCGGCCGGACTCGCAAGTTCTTTACCACTATTCTGCATGGCCGCAGTACCTTACTGCGTTTCAGTGATGCGCTGCCTATGCGGTCTATCAGTGCGGAGAGCGACGATCTCGAGATTGCTTTTCGCAAGGTGTCGCGCGTCCTGCGTACGCACTTCCGCCAGCGGCGGGCTGCGACCGTGGGGCCTGACCTCTCTCACCGCCGGACGCTGATCCGCGACGTATTGCGGTCGCCGGCGGTGCGGCAGGCCATCCTGGCCGAGGGCGGCGATGACTTTCGGAAACAGGAAGTCGCGCGCCGCAAAGCAGAAAATTACGCGCTCGAGATCGCTGCCGATATTTCCTACCCGACCATTCGGGTGCTGCAGCGTCTGCTACGGTGGTTATGGAGCAAAATCTACGATGGTATCGAACTCAACCATATGGAGAAGCTCCACGAGGTCGCCAAGGACAAAGAGGTTATCTATGCGCCCTGTCATCGCAGTCATATCGACTATTTGCTGCTGGGGTACGTAACTTATACGCAGGGTCTGCAACTCCCTCACATCGCAGCGGGCATCAATCTCAACCTGCCCATTGTCGGTGGCATTCTCCGTCGGGGTGGCGCGTTCTTCCTGCGGCGCACTTTCAAAGGTAATCGCTTGTACGCATCCGTCTTTGATTCCTACATCCAGCAGGTGCTGGGCAAGGGTTATTCGATGGAGTACTTCATCGAGGGTGGGCGCAGCCGCACCGGACGACTGCTGCAGCCGAAGGGCGGCATGCTTGCCATGACGGTTAATTCCTACGTCAAGAACCCGCAGCGGCCGATCGTTTTTGTGCCGATCTATTTTGGTTACGAAAAGCTGATTGAAGGCGATGCCTTTATCAGTGAACTCGGCGGCGCCGAGAAACAGAAGGAATCCATAATCGGCCTCGTTCGGTCCATCAAGTCATTGCGCGAACACTTCGGTAAGGTCAGTGTGAATATTGGTGAGCCCATCGAGCTCGAACCGATCCTGGATAATGCCCATTCCGACTGGAGAGACTACCGGCCCGAGAATGGTGAGCGGCCGCCATGGCTGGCCGGCATAGTCGATAATGTCGGCAGCCAGATCATGGAAAACATCAACTCGGCGGCGGCGGTGACGCCGATCAGCTTGCTGGCTTACGTATTGCTGGCGACACCCAAGCAGACGATCGGTGTTGATGAGCTGCGCAGACAGTTGCAACTCAGTCTCGACCTGCTGGGACGTTTCAAGTATTCCGATCTTGTCACGATGCCTGACTGGAGTCCCGACGAGATCATCGAGCACGGCGAGAAGCTCGATGTCATCAGCCGCAGCACGCACCCCATGGGCGAAGTTATCCGCATGGAAGAACACACGGCCGTGCTCATGACTTACTTCCGCAACAATATTCTGCATCTGCTATCCGTGCCGGCGTCGGTTGCCTGCTGCTTTATCCAGGGGCAGGAGCTCGCGCATGCAGAACTGCAACGCCTGATTCGCCTGATTTACCCGTTCATGAAGAAGGAGTTGTTCCTCAAGTGGGATCCGGATGAAATCGATGACGTTACCACCGAAGCGATTAAATCCCTCAACGACCTCGGCATCCTGAGCTATGGCAAACGCATGAAGACGCTGGTCAGGCCGCCGGCCGGGTCGGAAAAGGCGTTCCAGCTGTTGATGCTGGGGCAGTCGATGGTGCCGATGCTGCAGCGTTTCTACCTGGTCATCGCGATCCTCGTGGGTAATGGGTCGGGCACGTTGTCCCGTAGCCGCCTGGAGACCATGTGCCAGCAGAGTGCGGAGCGACTGTCGATGATCTACGGACTGCATTCGCCCGACTTCTTCAACAAATCGCTGTTCCACGATTTCATCAAAACCCTCCACGACCAGGACGTATTGCGGCGTAACGCCGAAGGTGCCATTGAATTTGACGATGACATCAAGTCAATTGGTGCGGATGCGCGCCTCGTTCTTGGCGAGGAGATTCGCCACAGTATCCTGTCGCTCACGCTGACCGGGGAAAACCGTCAGACGGCCTGATAACTCTCCGAAATTGGAGAAATTTCCTTGCGCTTGAGGACCTAAACGGCTAAAAACACAGAATGACCCAGGTACTTGCACAGGATTGGATTTTGCCCGGCCGACGCCGGGTAGGCGCATTCTTGCTCGCGGTATGCCTGAATCTGGCACTCCTGCCGTGCGCCATGGCCCTTGAGGTTGAGGAGCAGGGCCATGATTGCTGTCCGCCCGAAATTCAGCTTGAGGCAGCGGAGTGCTGCCAGCTCGATGATGTTAGCGTCGATGCCCGCACCGGCACGCTCGAGCTCTTTGATTCACCGGACCTGGTGGCCCTTCCGGCACCGTCTTTTTACCAGGTTCTGGCCGCAGCACGGACTCGCTATGCTGCGTCTGCTCAACCGCCCGATCCACCGGACGAATTCCCACCACTGTACGATCTCTACTGCGTCTATCTGAAATAGCCAAACCTGCTACGTAAACCCTTTTGGTTTTCCACGCAGGAGTTGGATTCATGTCAGTTTTTTGCGGGCGTACACCCGCCTACATCGCATTACTCACGTTCATGGCCATATTGCCATGGACATCTTTTGCTGTGGCGCAGCAACGTGTGCCCCTAACCATTGCCGAAGCCGAGGACCTGGTGCGCGGCGGCGAACCGGGCCAGCTGGCGCTACTGGCACAGTCAGAGGCCATGCAGGAGCGCGCGGTCGCAGCCGGCAGCCTGCCGGATCCGGTGCTGCGAGTTGGCCTGGCGAATTACCCGATCAGCGGTGGCAGTTTCTCGACTGAGGGTATGACACAGGCGCAACTGGGACTGCGGCAGTCCTTCCCGCGCGCACGCGCGCAAGGGACCGAGAAGTTTCGCGCCCAGGCAGAGGTATTCAACCAGGTTGCCGACGCACGCAGTCGCGATGTTCTGGCGGCGGTGCGCATCGCCTGGCTCGATGCTTTTTACTCGCAGCGCGCGTGGGAGCTCATGAACGAGTCACGGCCCTTCTTTGCCGACCTGGTAACGATCACGCGATCCATGTACGGCGTAGGGCGAAAATCCCAGTACGACGTATTGCGCGCAGAGCTCGAACTGAGCCGGCTTGACGATCGACTTATCAAGACGAGTCTCGCAAAAGCAGAAGCGCAGGCCGAATTGTCGCGCTGGCTGGGACCGGATGCCTATCGTCCTGTCGCCATGAAACTGCCTGACTGGGGCCGGTTGCCGTCAGTTGAGAATCTTCGGGTGGGGCTCGGGCTGCATCCGTCGATCGCTGCTGCTGAAGCCGGTGTGGCAGCGCAGCAGGCGGCGGTAAGTATTGCGAAGGAGCAACAGAAACCAGGTTGGTCGCTTGATGTCGGCTATGGGTACCGCGATGGATTCCTGCCGGATGGCACGCCACGCTCCGACTTTGTCAGTCTGTCCGTGTCGGTCGACCTGCCGTTCTTCGGCAAGAATCGCCAGGATCGCAGACTTGCGGCAGCGCTCGGGGATCGCAGTGCGGCGCGGCAGTCACAGGTCGAGGTCAGGGCGCGATTGATGAGCGAGCTCGATGCAGAGTTCGCTCGCTGGAACGATCTCACACGCAGGCTCACGCTCTACGAGACACAAATACTTGAACAATCGACGGGTCAGGTCCAGGCCGCGCTGCTCGCCTATCAAAGTGACAATGGAGATTTCTCCGATGTGATGCGTGGCTACATCGACGATCTGAATGCACGACTCGAACACATTCGCCTGCAGGTGCAGCGTTCGCAAAGTTACGCGAAGTTGGCAAACCTGGGAGGAGTGGAGCAATGAACAAGAATATTATTTTCGTCACAGTCGCTGTTGCGACATTTGTCATTGGCGCCCTCATGGGACGTAGCTGGGCTCCGCAACATACGATGGAACCCGATGAGGCTGCGGCCAAGGAAGTCCTGTATTGGGTCGCGCCCATGGATCCGAACTACCGGCGCGACGAGCCAGGGAAATCACCCATGGGCATGGACCTGGTGCCCGTCTATGCCGATGGAGCAGAGGCTGGCAGCGGAGTCGTGTCCATCAGTCCGACGCTGTTGAACAATCTCGGTGTTCGCACAGCCCTGGCGGAACGCGGTACGCTTCCTCGCCGGATCGATACCGTTGGCTACATCGGTTATGACGAAGACACGCTGCAACATATTCATACGCGCGTTGACGGCTGGATAGAGAAACTCGCGACGACTGCGACAGGTGACCCCGTCGTGAAGGGGCAGCTCCTGTTCGAGCTGTATTCGCCAACCCTGGTGAATGCACAACAGGAATACCTGGCAGCACTCGCCAGCAACAACACGGTGCTCAGGAACGCATCGCGTGACCGCTTGACGGCGCTCGGTGTTACGGACTCTGCAGTTCGACGGCTGGAGAAGGAACGAGAGGCGAGCCAGCGCGTGCGTGTCTATGCAGAATCGGACGGTGTGATCGCACATCTCGGCGTGCGAGAAGGTATCTTCGTTACGCCCGCGACGGAAGTCATGTCGGTGGCCCGGCTCGATCGTGTCTGGGTGCTCGCTGAGGTCTTCGAACGGCAATCAGCATGGGTCGAACCCGGCCAGACGGCGACCGTGGAACTCGACTACCTGCCCGGCAAGTTACTGCGTGGCACGGTCGATTATGTGTACCCGGAGCTTGATCCAAAAACGCGCACGCTCAAGGTGCGGCTGCGGTTTGAAAATGAAGGTGAAACGCTGCGGCCGAACATGTTTGCACGCGTCGTCATCAACGGAGCCGGCATCGACAATATCGTGCATGTTCCGCGCGAGGCGGTTATTCGCGGCGGCTCCTCAAGCCGGGTTGTTGTGGATCTTGGCGAGGGGAGGTTCCAGTCGCGTGAAGTGAGTATCGGCATTGAGTCCGGCGATCGCGTGGCCATTCGTCGCGGGCTTGATGAAGGTGAGCGCGTCGTCACATCGGCGCAGTTCCTGATCGATTCCGAGTCAAATATTGACTCGGCGCTCAAGCGTATGGAGAGTTCGCAGTGATTGCCGCCATTATTCGCTGGTCTGTCGAGAATCGTATTCTCGTCATTATCGGCGCAACAATAATTGCCGCGCTTGGCATCTGGTCCGTAAAGGAAACGCCCGTCGACGCACTGCCTGATCTGTCGGATGTGCAGGTCATCGTCAAAACGTCGTTTCCGGGGCAGGCACCACAGGTCGTTGAGGACCAGGTGACCTACCCGCTGACAACCGCGATGTTGTCAGTACCAAAAGCGGTCACGGTACGCGGCTACTCTTTTTTTGGCGATTCCTACGTCTATGTGATTTTCGAAGACGGTACTGACCTTTACTGGGCGCGTTCGCGGGTTCTGGAGTACCTGAACCAGGTGGCGTCGAGTTTGCCAGCCGACGCAAGTTCGTCGCTGGGCCCGGACGCGACAGGCGTCGGCTGGGTCTTTGAATATGCACTGGTCGACCGCAGTGGCCGTCATGACCTCGCCCAACTACGCAGCCTGCAGGACTGGTTTCTGAAGTATGAGCTGCAGACCGTTCCGGGCGTGGCCGAGGTGGCAACAATTGGCGGCATGGTGCGCCAGTACCAGGTCGTCGTTGATCCGGATAAGTTGCGTGCGTTCGGCGTCACGCTCGCTGCGCTCAAGCGGGCGATCCAGCAGGGCAACCAGGAAACCGGTGGATCGGTGATCGAGATGGGCGAGGCCGAGTACATGGTGCGGGCCTCGGGCTACCTGGAAGGGATCGAAGATCTGCGCGCCATCCCATTGGGGGTGAATGAGCAGGGCACGCCGCTGCTGCTGTCAGACGTTGCTGAGATTCGAGTCGGACCACAAATGCGTCGCGGCATTGCAGACCTTGATGGCGAGGGCGAGGTTGTCGGCGGTGTGGTTGTTATGCGCTGGGGTGAAAATGCATCGGCGACGATCAATGCGGTCAAGCAGAAGCTGGCCGAACTCGAAAAAGGCCTGCCGGAGGGTGTCGAGGTTGTCACGACCTATGATCGCTCCGACCTGATCGAGCGTTCCGTCGATACGCTCAAGTACACCCTGATCAAGGAATTTCTCATGGTCGCGCTGGTTTGCGCGATCTTTCTGTTTCACCTGCGATCATCCGCCGTGATTGTGCTCAGTCTGCCACTGGGCGTGCTGGTTGCATTCATCATCATGCGTGCGCAGGGCATCAACGCGAACATCATGTCGCTTGGCGGCATAGCGATTGCGATCGGGGCCATGGTCGATTCAGCCATCGTGATGATCGAGAACGTGCACAAACATATCGAGAAGGAGGCGCTGACGAGCGAAAACCGCTGGCGCATCATGGCGGATGCCGCCGCCGAGGTCGGGCCGCCTTTGTTCTTTTCGCTGCTGATCATTACCTTGAGTTTCATGCCGGTCTTTACGCTGGAGGCCCAGGAAGGCCGACTGTTCGCGCCCCTGGCCTTCACGAAGACCTATGCGATGGCTGCTGCTGCTTGCCTCTCGATTACCTTGGTCCCTGTGCTCATGGGTTACTTCATTCGGGGCAAGGTGATTCACGAGGGCAAGAACCCGGTAAATCGTGCATTGATCGCCGCCTACCGTCCGGTCATTCACGCCGTGATTCGAGCACCGAAAACCGCGCTGTTTTTTGCGGCCGTGATTCTGGTGACAGGTGTCTGGCCCCTGACAAAGCTGGGTTCAGAATTCATGCCGCCGCTCGACGAAGGTGACCTGATGTACATGCCCACGACATACCCGGGTGTGTCAGTCGACAAGGCGCGTGAAATTCTTCAGCACACGGACAAGATGATTAAGAAGGTCCCGGAGGTAAAACGCGTCTTTGGCAAAATCGGTCGCGCGGAGACCGCGACTGACCCCGCACCGCTCACCATGATCGAGACGGTAATTCAGCTCAAACCGCGTGAGGAATGGCGCGCGGGCATGACGCCTGAGGGACTGCGCGCTGAACTCGACAAGTCGGTGCAGTACACCGGGCTGACCAACGCGTGGGTTATGCCGATCAAGACGCGCATCGACATGCTGGCGACCGGTATCAAGACGCCGGTCGGCATCAAGGTGGCCGGCCCGGATCTCAAGGTCATTGAGGACATTGGCAGACGCCTGGAACAGGTTCTGCGACCCTTGCGAGGGACGGCATCTGTGTATTCGGAACGCGTGGCGGGCGGACGCTATGTCGATGTTGACATCGATCGCGAGCGGGCATCGCGCTTCGGGCTGAACATCAGCGATGTACAGGACATCATTCGCTCTGCCGTCGGTGGGGTGAATGTCACGCAAACGGTGGAAGGCCTCGAGCGTTACCCGGTCAATGTCCGCTACCCGCAGCGCGTGCGAGACTCACTACAACAACTTCGATTACTTCCGATCGTTACCCCGGCGGGTGCCCGCATCGCCCTGGCAGATGTAGCCGACGTCAATGTCGTGGACGGGCCGCCTGTGATTAAAAGCGAGAATGCTCGACTCAACGGCTGGACCTATGTCGATATCTCCGGACGCGACCTGGGATCCTATGTTGCTGAGGCGCAGCGCGTGGTAGCTGAATCGGTGGAGTTGCCGGCTGGATACTCGCTGGGGTGGTCGGGACAGTATGAATACATGGTGCGGGCGCGTGATCGACTGGCCGTGGTCGGCCCCATCACGCTTGCGGTGATCCTGTTGCTGCTGTTTATCAACTTCGGTCGATTCGCAGAGGTCGCGATCATCATGGGCACACTGCCACTGGCCCTGGTCGGTGGGCTGTGGCTCCTATATGTGCTTGGCTATGAACTGTCCGTCGCAGTCGGTGTAGGCTTTATTGCGCTTGCAGGCGTAGCCGTGGAAATTGGAGTGATCATGCTGGTGTACCTGAATCAGGCCCTCGCAAGGCGAAAGGATTCGAGCATTGAGGATATTCGGGAAGCTGTGATCGAAGGCGCCTTGTTGCGCATCCGGCCTGTGATGATGACTGTTGCTGCGACTATTGGTGGATTGCTGCCGATCATGTTTGGCAGTGGCACCGGCTCGGAGGTCATGCGGCGCATTGCCGCGCCCATGGTTGGCGGGATGGTCAGCGCGACCTTGCTGGCGCTGGTGGTGATTCCGGCGTTGTTCCTGTTGTGGCGACAGAGAGAGAGCTAGACGGGCCGTTCAGGCATCCATATCCGGAATGAGTTCGCTCTCAAGCACGGCGATCATGTCCTTCAGGAGTAGCTTGCGCTTCTTGAGCCTGCGAATGCGCAGCTGATCCACCATGGGGTCGTCCTGCAGGCGATCGATGAGGTAATCGAGATCCCGGTGACTGACCCTGAGTTCTCGCAACCGCTCAAGTTCCGCAAACGATTCTGTATCGATCTTATCGGACATGTAGTGATGCTACTCGCTGTCAGACAGTAGTGCCAACCAGTTCCGGTCGGTGGCGCCCATAACAAAAAAGTGAGGGTTTAGAATGTCTTCTTTGGCATTATATTTCATAGGTTTACCGTCAAGCGTCACAACGCTTCCCCCCGCCTGTTCAACCACAGCCTGGGCAGCGGCAGTGTCCCATTCGGACGTCGGGCCCAGTCGCGGGTAGAGGTCGGCCCCGCCTTCCGCAACAACACAGAATTTCAGGGAGCTGCCCATGGGCACCATGTCGTAATCGCCCATGTTCTCGAGGTACGCATCCAGGCTCGCACCACGATGGGAGCGGCTGCCTACCACGCGCGCCGGCGAGCCGCTGGCAGGCGCGACCCGGATTGTCTGCGGATCAGCATTGCCGTCGCGCCGCTGTGCACCAACGCCCTCGCAGCCCACGTAGGTCTTGTTGAATACGGGAACATGCACCACGCCGAGTACCGGCCGGTGATTGTCAATGAGTGCGATGTTGACGGTAAATTCGTCGTTGCGGTTGACGAACTCCTTCGTGCCATCCAGCGGGTCAATGAGCCAGTAACGCTGCCACTGGCTGCGCTCTGCAAATGTCGGTAACCCCGACTCTTCCGAGATGATGGGCAGGTCCGGCGTCAGCGATCTGAGGCCGGCATCGATCCAGCGATGCGATGCCAGGTCGGCCTGGGTCAGCGGGGACTCGTCGTCCTTGCTTTGCACCTCGAAATCCGTCGAGTAGACTTTAAGGATGGCGCGGCCAGCATCCTCGGCCAGCGCAACGACGGGTTCAACGAGTGATTTTAGTTCCATGTCCTGCTCCTGCAGGCAAACCGGGCGCGCAGTATAACAATGAATATTGATCCGCAAACCGCACTCGAGCGATGTGAAACGCTCATGCTTGATATGGACGGGACTATTCTCGACCTCGCGTTTGATAACTACATCTGGAAGGACCTCGTGCCGCGGCGCTACGCAGCGGCAAATGGAATGTCATTTGCAGAGGCCCGGGATCTACTGTTCGAAAAGTACGCAGCGGTGCAGGGTGACCTGGAATGGTACTGCCTGGATCACTGGAACGAGCGACTGGGCATCGACGTGGTCAAGATTCACCACGACGTGACACATCGCATCGGCTATCTGCCTGGCGCCCTCGATTTCTTGCGAGCGGTTCATGCGCAGGATATTCGCGTGCTGCTGGTTACAAACTCGCACCCGGATACGCTGCATCTCAAAGATGCGGTGACCGGCCTGGCAGACTATTTTGATGGGCTCCACAGCTCGCATACTTACGGGTATGCAAAGGAATCGCAGTCCTTCTGGGCGGCGTTGCAGGAAGATGCGGGTTTTGATTCCGCAACGACGTTATTTGTCGATGACAGTCAGTCGGTGCTGCACAGCGCCGCCGAGTATGGCATCGGCATGCTGGTCACCGTGACACGGCCCGATACGACAGAGGCGCTCAGGCGCGGCTCGGAATTCCGGGGTGTCGAGAGCGTAAAAGACCTGCTGGCGCGTCTTTAGGCGGGTACCGGGCCGCTAGTTGCGACGCCGATGCTTACCCGCATGCTTGTTGTGCTCACCACCGCCAGGCCGCCGTCGCGGGCCGCCACTGCGGGGTTTGCGCGGGCGCGGTTTCGGTTTGATGATTTCCGGCAGGTCCGAGGGCTCGTAATTCGCAAACGGTATCTTGTGACCGATGTAGGATTCTATGTCCGGCAGTGACATGGCGTAGGTCTCGCAGGCCATGCTCAGCGCATTGCCGGAGGCACCGGCGCGCGCCGTACGACCGATACGGTGTACATAGTCTTCAGCGTCCTGCGGCAAATCGTAATTGATAACGTATTCGACGTCAGGAATATGCAGTCCGCGTGAAGCCACGTCGGTGCCGATCAATACCGGCAGCTCCCCGTTCTGAAACTGCATCAGCATGCGCAAGCGCTTTTTCTGCGGCACGTCGCCGGAAATGGCTGCGGCCTTAATGCCGTTCGCTGCCAGGTAGTCCCCCACTTTCTCTGCTTCGCGCTTCATGTTGACGAAGATCATGATGCGGACCTCGCCGATCTCGCGCACCAGGCCGATCAGGAGCGGCATTTTGTCTTCGTTGGCGGGGTAGAAAATCGCCTGGCGGACACGGTCGGCTGTGACCTTGTCCGGTTCGATGCGAATGAGCTCGGGCTCATTCATGTGCTCGTAGGCAAGTTCCATGACCCGTTGGGACAGCGTCGCGGAGAACAGCATATTGAGCCGCTTCTCGGGTGCTGGCAGGCGGCGCAGCAGGTAGCGAATATCCTTGATAAAGCCGAGGTCGAACATGCGATCCGCTTCGTCGAGGATGGCAACCTGAACATGGTCCAGTTTGAACACGCCCTGCTTGTAGTAATCAATAATACGGCCCGGCGTCCCGATCAGCAGATCCACGCCATCCTGGAGTATCTTGCGTTGCTTGTCGTAGTCAGTGCCGCCGTAGGCAAGCCCGATCCTGAGTCCCGTGTGTTTGCCGAGCACCTCGGCGTCATTGGCGATCTGGACCGCGAGTTCACGCGTCGGCGCCAGGATGAATACGCGCGGCTGCCGGGTTTTGCCGGTGTCCACCTCACTCGTCATCAGGCGCTGATAGGCCGCAATGAGGAACGCGGCGGTCTTGCCGGTACCGGTCTGTGCCTGACCTGCGACGTCGCTGGGTTGCAGCGCGATCGGCAGGGTATTGGCCTGGATAGGGGTACAGAACTCGAAGCCCGAGTCGCGGATACCGGTGTGAATAGACTCGTGTAGGTCAAGCGAGTCGAATCTGAGGTCGCTCAGATGGTTTTCAGACATAAAAATAGAACCAGAAAATATGAGTTTAGGGCTTGCAAAATGGCTCGCGAAACGTTCAAATTGCGTTAATTCGACGCGACACTCGTCGCACCCGCCAGTTTCGCTTTTCATCGATCCAGAAATTAGCCGGCAAAAAACCGGAATTCATCGGCCGTAAAGCTGCGACATATTGCCTGATAGACAAGGCAGCGTCACCCGTTTTCGAAATGTTCGTTCTTTTTCTCCGCTTGTAACGGGCCATTTCACACTCAACTAGACTTTAATTTGGAGGAGTTATCCGGTGAGCGACAAGATTGTGCACACCTCAGATGCGGCATTTGATGCCGATGTTTTACAAAACAGCAAAGCAGTGCTGCTCGACTTTTGGGCTGAATGGTGTGGCCCGTGCAAGATGATTGCGCCTCTGCTTGATGAAGTTGCGGGAAAATACGAGGACAAGCTTGATGTCGTCAAGCTGAATGTCGACGAGAATCCGAATGTCGCTCAGAAGTTCGGTATCCGCAGCATTCCTACCTTAATTTTGTTTAAGGACGGCGCCGTGCAGGCGCAATTAATGGGCGCGATGCCGTTGCGTCAGCTCGAAGAATTTTTAGACACTAATCTGTGAGAGGGTACTTGGGTACTTCAAATAAATCTCGCCCGGCCAATAAGTCGGGCAATAAAGGAAAGGGAAATCCGAATCGCCGTCGGCGCCGTCGGCCATCACCTGACATGTATCCCGATGACGAGGGTAGTCTCGAGGTAATTCCGCCCGACCAACTCGAGGCCAGCAAGAACGTGATGAACCTGACGGAGCTCAAAACCCGTCCGGCCGCCGCGCTTGTTGAGCTCGGTGAATCGCTCGGCGTCGAGAACATGGCGCGTTCGCGCAAACAGGACATCATTTTCTCAATTCTCAAGGCGCATGCCGCGCTGGGCGAGAATATATACGGTGATGGTGTGCTTGAGATTCTGCAGGATGGCTTCGGCTTTTTGCGCTCTTCGGACAGCTCGTATCTTGCCGGACCAGACGATATTTATGTCAGTCCGAGCCAGATCCGTCGATTCAACCTGCGTACGGGTGACACGGTATCGGGTCTGATTCGGCCGCCCAAGGAGGGCGAGCGTTACTTTGCACTGCTCAAGGTTGGTCAGATCAACCACGATGCACCCGAGAACGCGCGCACCAAGGTTCTGTTTGAAAACCTGACGCCGCTGTTCCCTAAGGACCGCCTGGTCCTTGAGCAGGGTAACGGCAGTACCGAGGACCTCACGGCACGCATCATCGATATGGTCGCGCCGATCGGTAAAGGCCAGCGTGGCCTGATCGTCTCGCCACCTAAAGCTGGTAAGACGATGCTGTTGCAGAACATTGCATCGGCGATCTGTGCGAACAACCCCGAAGTCGACCTCATGGTGCTGCTCATCGACGAGCGTCCGGAGGAAGTTACGGAAATGACGCGCACGGTGCGTGGTGAAGTTGTTTCGTCGACGTTTGACGAGCCGGCCAGCCGCCACGTGCAGGTTGCCGACATGGTTATTGAGAAGGCGAAGCGCCTCGTCGAGCACAAGCGCGACGTGGTGATTCTGCTCGACTCGATCACGCGTCTGGCGCGTGCATACAACACGGTCGTACCGAGCTCCGGCAAGGTTCTGACCGGTGGTGTTGATGCCAACGCTCTGCACCGTCCTAAGCGTTTCTTTGGCGCTGCGCGCAACATCGAGGAGGGCGGCAGCCTCACGATTCTCGCGACGGCTCTCGTCGACACGGGCTCCAAGATGGACGAAGTGATCTACGAGGAGTTCAAGGGCACGGGCAACATGGAGATCCACCTGGATCGCCGTATTGCCGAGAAACGTGTCTTCCCGGCGATCAATATAAATCGTTCGGGTACGCGTAAAGAAGAATTGCTGACCGAAGATGCCGAGCTGCAGAAGATGTGGATCCTGAGAAAGGTCCTGCACCCGATGGACGAGCTTGCCGCGATCGAGTTCCTGCTGAACAAACTGCAGGACACCAAGACGAACGCGAAGTTCTTCGAGGCAATGAAGCGCTAGTGAGCGATACAGCAATGAGAACGGCGGGGTCTTCGGGCCCCGTTTTTCGTTTGACTGTGATTGATCGTGAGGTGAATATGGCTTTTCGCAGAGATTAAGAACAACGATGTCATTTATTGGTGAACTCAAGCGCCGCAATGTAGTACGGGTTGGTATAGCTTACGTCCTTATTTCGTGGCTGTTGGCTCAGGTCGCAGAGTTTGCATTTGAAAATTTTGGCGCGCCGGAATGGGTGCTGAAGACTTTTGTTGTCGTGTTGTTGCTCGGCATGCCGCTGGCGCTGTTTTTCGCCTGGGCGTTTGAATTGACGCCGGAAGGACTGAAGCGAGAGGTGGAAGTCGACCGAACATCCTCGATTACGCCACAGACGGGTCGCAAGCTCGATCGACTGATTATTGTCGGCCTCGTCATTGCGGTAGTGTACTTCGCTTGGAATTCACAGCGGGAACCCGTACCTGCCGAAGCTCCGACGGCCGAGACCTCGGTAGTAACAGACATGGGGCCTGATGTGCGCTCGATAGCCGTCCTGCCATTCGTCAACATGTCGTCGGACGAAGAACAGGAGTGGTTTGCGGACGGGTTGACGGAAGAATTGCTCAATTCGCTCGCGCGTATGCCCGATCTGCTCGTCGCGGCGCGGACGTCCTCGTTCGGTTACAAGGGGTCGACCGACAGCATCCCGAATATCGCGAAAGCGCTTGGCGTTGCCCATGTGCTGGAAGGTTCCGTACGCCGGGGCAATGACCGCCTGCGCATTACCGCGCAGTTGATTCGTGCAGCTGATGGCTTTCACTTATGGTCTGAAACCTACGATCGCAGCCCGGATGACGTTATCGCCATTCAGGAAGACCTCGCGATTGAAATTGCGAGAGCGCTGGAAACGGCGATGGATCCGGAGGCGCTGGAGGAGATGGTCTCGGCTGGCACGGCATCCGTGCCAGCGTATGAGGCGTATCTGAAAGGCCTGGCGCTTATTACGCGGGCGAACACGACAGGTGACGCGAACGCCGGCAACGAATCCCTGGAGAAGTTCGAGGAAGCTACGCGCATCGACCCGAAATTTTCTTCGGCGTATGCCCAGCAATCCATTTTTTGGCGTACCGAGTTGGGAGTTAACAACATCGGCACCGGAGACACGGGGTTGCAGTTTAGCGAAATCATGAGTCGCTATAAGCAGGCGATCAGCCAGGCGATCGCCAATGAACGAGACCTCGTTCGAGTCGCGCTGTACAAAGCCGACGAGGCAATCGTCGATCTTCGAATCCGGGATGCAGACGCGTTGCTCAATGACTACCTCGTTGAACGGCCCAATGATGCTGACGTGCTGGAAACGTATCTGACCGTTCTCCTGATGCAGGGCCGCTGGGAAGATGCGCGCCCGATTGCGCGTAAAGTCGCTAATATTCGCGGTGATGATACCCAGTCGATCCAGTGGCTAATTGCCGTACTCGTGTTCGCGGGCGATTACCAGGCGGCCAGCGATGTTGCCGGCGAGGCGCTCCGGCGTTTCCCCGACAACGCGTTTGTGCAGTACCAGGCGCATCGCGCACTACTGTGGAATGGCGAATACGACGCGGCGAGTAGATTGCTGCCCTTGCTGGAGAAGCAGGAACTACCGCCCTACAACTACAATCTCGCCTCACTCAGGCAGGTGTGCGCGATGGGCGATGAACTCGCTGCACGACGCACGCTTCGCAAGATGGAGCTGGAGTTCAGTGACAGTGACCTGATCTGGATACCGTACTACCTGTTTGGTATGACCGAGAAGGTCGTCGAGCAGTTCATGCCTATCTACGAAGCGGGCCAGCTGACCACGTTGGCCGCCCTCCTGCAGTATCCTTACTTCGATCCGCGTCCTTATCCGGACCTGATGAAAATTCTGCAGGAGCAGGGGATACAGCGGGCTGCGCCCATCGAGATTCCTTTCGCCTGTCGCTACTAGCCGCGCTTGTCCAGCCAGCGGCGCCCCTTGAGTTCGTCCCTAAACAGCCGGCCGTTTACCATGCCGCGGTTCAGCAGTACCGTCTCGGCCAGTTCCGTCATGGCATAAGCCTTGGGGTTCAGCTGCACCCAGGCGATGCGGTGGTCGATGGTGACGCCAGCCTCAAGAAAGATGGCCTGGTGATCGATTGCGTCTGCAAGCTTGAGGGGCCGATCAAAGTTCGACAGGCCCAGAATGGAAAAGCAATGATGCGCCGTGCACGCCTCGATGATGTCGTGCCACATCTGCGATACCGATTGACGGTCCGGTACGCCAGTGGCTCGTACCTCGATAATCGAGTTGATGTAGTCGATGGTGTATTGCGCGCCCATACAAAAAGTGTAGACGTTTAAGTGATACTTTTCCTGTGGGCAGGCAAATCGTCCTGCGCATCGAGGTATGTGACCTCGCCGGACTCGATCGAGTACTCGGCACCGATAATGGCAAGTTCACCGGTTTCGTTCAATTGCTCAAGAATTTGGGAGCCGCGCTTTAGTTGTCTCACGGACTGGTGCACATTGGCGGCGACCGCAGCGCTCAGGGAAACATCGTCGCTCATGAGCGACTCGACCGCTGGCCGGATTCGATCGACAATTGAACGCAGGTTGGGCGAGCGCTGCTGTTGGTCCTGAGCGAGCTCTTTCAGCGTCGCCGCGACGGCGCCGCAGTTGCTGTGGCCAAGAACGACGACGAGCCGGGTGCCGAGCTGTGCCGCGGCAAACTCGACGCTGCCGATTTGTGATGGCGCGACGATGTTCCCGGCGACTCGGATGACAAACAGGTCGCCGAGCCCCTGATCGAAAATCAGTTCGACCGGCACTCGCGAGTCTGAACAAGCGAGAATTACAGCAAACGGGTTCTGGCTTTCGACGAGCTCTGCGCGTCGGGCGCTACTCAACGCTTTATCGCTACTGCTCGTGCCCGCAACGAAGCGGCGGTTGCCCGCGCGCAGGCGCTCCAGTCCATCAGCTGTAGAAATCATCTGCAAACATTACCACCGATAAAGGAAAACTGAAGTACCAGCAGAAAACCGAGGCTGCTCCAGCGCTAATTCGACGTAACCGTCGCTACCGGAGAGCGCGGCAAAGTCGCCAGAGGTATTGGTTTTCACCGGCATGGCGAGGACCTGACCGACTGCATTGGAAATCAGGCGGACGGGCTGGAAGCAAGTTAATTCGGGTCTGAAGGTGACGTCTGCCGCAAGTGCTGCGAATTCGGGTGTTGGGGTCGTTCTGGCCGAAGCTTTGGCAAGCGCCGGGATCACATAGTGACGACAGCAGACAAGCGCCGATACCGGGTTGCCGGGCAGGGCAAAAACAGCCTGTCCGTCGGGTCCGGAACCGAACCACATTGGCTTGCCGGGTCGCTGGCTGATTCTGTGAAAATGCTCCTTGACGCCGAGTTCAGCCAGCACCTCTGGCACAAAGTCGGCTTTGCCCATCGACACACCGCCGCTCAAGATCAAAACGTCGGCCTCATTAAGGTGCCCCGCGATTCGTTCTGTGAGCACCGCGCGCTCGTCCGGCAGGTGATCGTGCTCGCAATCGGGGTAGCCGTGTTGCGCAAGCAGCGCCTGAATTGCCGGGCCGTTGGAAAGGCGGACCTGGTGAGGTTCAATCGGTTGGCCAGCCGCCACAAGTTCGTTGCCTGTTGAGATAACACGGACCACCGGTGAGCGACTGACATCGACATGGGTCAGCCCGGCCGACGCAATCACAGCGATGTCCATCGCAGAGACGCACTTGCCGGGAGCGAGCAGCTGGCTGCCTGCTGCGTGATCGGACGCGCGGGGATGAATGAACTGCTGTGCCGCGGCCACGTAACCGTCTTCGAGTACTGCGATATCTTCGCTCACGACAATCCGCTCAACAGGGATGACGCAATCCGCGTGCACGGGCAACGACGCGCCCGTCATGATCTCTATGCACTTGCCCTGTGTCAGCGTGGCGGCGGTTTCGCCGGCCATTTGCGTACACTGCACGGGAAACTGCCGTATGCCGGCAGCGAAGTCTGAATGAGAAATTGCGATGCCGTCCATCATGACCCGATTGAAAGGCGGTTGGTCGCGCTCAGCTTCGACGACCTGGCGAAGCACACGGCCATCGGCCGCGCGCAATGCGACCGACTCGACCGACAGCTCCGGCATGGCCGCCAGGACTCTGTCGAGTGCTTCGGATGTCGTCAGCACGGCTTAAGCGTTCTCCCGCGCAATCGCGCGGTGACCGATATCACGTCGAATGTAGACGTCTTCCCAGTCGATCTTGTCGACCGCGGCATAGGCGTCTTGCGCCGCGTCCGCGACCGTATCGCCCAGTCCGACAACGCACAGAACCCGTCCGCCGCTGGTCGTCACAGCATCGCCAACGGTAGTCGTGCCGGCGTGAAAGACCTTCTGCGTATTGCTGTCGGCACCGTCAAGGCCGGAGATTACCTTGCCCTTGGCGTAGCTCGCAGGATATCCGCCTGCTGCCATAACCACACCCAGCGCTGCACGCGTATCCCAGACTGCCTTACGTTCCTGCAGATCACCTTCGAGCGTCGACAGGCATATATCGACCAGATCCGATTTGAGGCGCGCCATGATCGGCTGAGTCTCCGGGTCGCCCATGCGGCAATTGAATTCGATGACCTTGGGTGTGCCGTCCGCCATGATCATCAGACCGGCGTACAGGAATCCGAGGTAGGGGTTGCCATCAGCCTTCATGCCATCAAGGGTTGGCCGAATGACCTCGTCCATGATGCGCGCTTCGATGTCCGGCGTTACGACCGGTGCCGGCGAGTAAGCGCCCATGCCGCCCGTGTTGGGTCCGGTATCGCCCTCGTCGCGCGCCTTGTGGTCCTGTGACGTGGCCATCGGCAGGATGATGTCACCGTCCGTAATCACGATGAAACTCGCCTCTTCGCCCTCCAGGAACTCCTCAACGACGATTCGGGCCCCGGCATCACCGAAGCTGCCGCCCGCGAGCATGTCGGTCGCGGCCTGTTCAGCCTCGCCGAGGGTCATTGCCACAATGACGCCTTTGCCAGCGGCGAGGCCGTCGGCCTTGATCACAATTGGCGCGCCCTGTTCGCGAATGTAGTCAAGCGCCGGATCGAGCTCCGTGAAGTTCTGATAATCGGCGGTTGGGATCTTGTGACGCGCGAGGAAATCCTTGGTAAAGGCTTTCGAGCCCTCGAGCTGGGCGGCGGCAGCCGTCGGGCCGAAGCAGGGCAGGCCCAGCTCGTTAAAACGATCGACCACTCCGGCAACCAGGGGCGCTTCGGGGCCAACGATGGTGAGACTGACGTTTTCGGTCTGTGCGAGTTTTACGAGTGCCTCGATATCATCCGACGACACCGGCACGTTGCGCACCTTACTCTCTCGCGCTGTACCCGCGTTGCCGGGTGCGACGAGAACCTCCTCGACGCGCGGCGACTGGGCACATTTCCATGCAAGTGCGTGTTCACGACCACCGGAACCGATAATTAGAATATTCATTAGTGTCGGAAGTGCCGCATGCCCGTGAAGACCATGGCCAGACCGTGTTCGTTGGCCGCCCCGATGACTTCTTCATCGCGCATCGAACCGCCAGGCTGGATGATGGCTGAAATTCCAGTCTCGGCGGCGGCGTCAATACCGTCGCGAAACGGGAAGAACGCATCCGAAGCCATGACCGAGCCGCTGACCTCAAGGCCTTCATCGGCTGCTTTGATGGCGGCTATCTTGGTCGAGTACACGCGACTCATCTGGCCAGCGCCGACGCCGATTGTCATCTTGTCCTTGCAGAAGATAATGGCATTGGACTTCACGTACTTTATAACCGTCCACGCGAACAGCATGTCCTGGATCTGCTCTGGCGTGGGCGCTTTCTCGGTGACGACTTTCAGATCATCGGGCGTGATGACACCGAGGTCGCTGGTTTGAACGAGCAGTCCGCCAGAGACCTTCTTGAAATCGAAACCTGCGGGAGCGCCTTCAGGTTCGACGTTCAGGGCTGATGCTCCTCCCGCGTTCCAGTTGCCCACCTCAAGAACCCGAACATTTTTCTTCGCCGAGCAAACATCGGCGGCGTCAGCGGCGATTTTCGGCGCAATAATCACCTCAACAAACTGGCGGTCGATGATGGCTTTTGCCGTGTCCGCATCCAGCGGCCGGTTGAAGGCAATAATGCCGCCAAAGGCCGAAGTTGGATCGGTCTTGAATGCCTTGTCGTAAGCTTCGGCTATGTCGCCGGCTACAGCGACACCGCACGGATTTGCATGCTTGACGATTACGCAGGCCGGATTTTCGAACTGCTTAACGCACTCGAGTGCGGCATCGCTATCAGCGATGTTGTTGTATGACAACGCTTTACCCTGGAGCTGCCTGGCGGCGGCAAGCGAGCCAGGTGCAGCCTGCTGGTCGACATAGAACGCAGCTTGCTGGTGCGGGTTTTCGCCGTAACGGAGCTTCTCTGAAAGGCCGCCCGAATACAGGAAGCGTTCGCCGAGTACATCATCACCCAGCGATGCCGACAGGTATTTAGTGATCGCAGTGTCGTAGCTGGCCGTGTGCGCATAAGCCTTTGCGGCCAGGCGGCGGCGGTCCTCTATTGCCAGTCCGTCGCCCCGCAGTTTCGCAAGTACCGACTCGTAGTCGTCCGGGCTGACACAGACGGCCACGCCATCGTGATTTTTGCTGGCGGCGCGGATCATGGCCGGACCGCCGATATCAATATTTTCGATCGCGTCGTCTATGGTCGCATCTTCACGGGCGATGGTCTGTTCAAATGGGTAGAGATTCACTACCAGCAGGTCGATGGGCTCAATGCCGTGCTCGTCCATGACGGCCTCATCGGTGCCGCGGCGGCCGAGAAGGCCGCCATGAATGACAGGGTGCAAGGTCTTGACCCGGCCGTCCATGATTTCCGGAAAGCCGGTTTTTTTGGAGACTTCGATGACGTCGAGACCGGCGTCGCGCAGCTGCCGGCAAGTGCCACCCGTTGAAAGTACTTCGACGCCGAGTTTGGCGAGGCCCTGTACAAACGGGACCAGTCCACGCTTGTCAGAAACACTGACCAGCGCGCGTCTTACATTGAACATGATTTATCCTGGCGAAGGTTTACTGAATAAGTGAATACGTTCTGAGTTTCTTGCGCAGGGTACCGCGATTGATGCCGAGTATGCCGGCAGCCTGGCTCTGGTTGCCGCGCGTGAAATCCATGACGGCCTTGAACAGCGGCCGTTCTACCTCACCGATTACAAGGTCGTACAGTTCGCCGGGGCGATCACCGTTGAGCGTCGCGAAATACTGGTCGAGTGCGTCTTCGGTGTGTTCACAGAGTGGCTTCTTGCGGGCCTTCAGGTTTTTTTTCTTGTTCTTTTTCTGTGCCACGTTGGTCCATCCCCGAGAAGTACTGCTTCGTCAAACGAATTTGTTCCGAAGCGCTATCAACACGCACCACCTGATGCCGATATTTTCCGGCGTTTTCCAGGTTATCGCAGTACCAGGTCAGATGTTTGCGGGCCACTCGAACGCCGATGATTTCCCCATAAAACCGGTGTAACTCGTCCAAATGGCCGAGCATGATATCACGCAATTCATTTTTTTCTAGCTGCGTATTTTCCGCAGTGGGATCGAGCGCGGAGTGGAGCTCTCGAAAAACCCACGGGCGGCCCTGTGCGGCCCTGCCGATCATCAAGCCATCAGCATTCGTTAGACGCAGAACTTCAAGCGACTTCTTAACTGTAGTGATGTCGCCGTTGGCGATAACGGGGATATCAACGCTTTCCTTTACCCGCGCAATTGTCTCGTATTCGGCGTCGCCCTTGTAGCGATCCGCGCGAGTTCGACCATGAATAGCCAGGGAGCAGACGCCGGCGTCCTGCGCAATCTTCCCAATCTGGACAGCGTTGCGGTGCTCCCGGTCCCATCCGGTGCGGAATTTAAGAGTGACAGGCACCTCGACAGCGTTAACGACCGTAGTGAGAATGTCAGCGACGAGTTTTTCATCGCGAAGCAGTGCAGAGCCGGCTGCTTTTTTGCAGACTTTTTTAGCCGGGCATCCCATATTGATATCAATGATTTGCGCGCCACGTGCAACGCACGCCTGTGCCGCGCTCGCGAGCTGGTTGGCTTCTGATCCGGCGATCTGTACAGCAATCGGCTCTGCATCGAGGTCGAGGTCAAGCCGGAATCGAGATTTGGCGGTTTGCCACAGGCTGGTATCGGCAGTCGTCATCTCCGATGTCGTCATGCCGGCGCCAAAGCGTCGGCAAAGGCGTCGAAATGGTGCGTCGGTGATGCCCGCCATGGGCGCGAGCACAAATGGGCTGGGGAGAGTGTACGGGCCTATTCGAAGCGGCTGGAGCGGCACAGCCATCCTACTTGAAGCCGTCGTCCTTGCAACGCAGCAGGCCGTCGTTCGTCCGGTAGCACGCGCGTAGCCGGAATCCCTCATGCGCTTCGGTGAGCGATGGGATTGTAATGACGGCCTCAAATGTGTTGCCCGGCTTCACCAGTTTGCGCGGGTCGAGATCGTTCGTGAGGTAGTCAGTCGGATCCAGCACGCGGCTGCCGATCGTCTCTTCATAGAGGTCGGTCAGCGATACGCCGATCAGCGGGTAGGGCAGCGACTGTTCCGATTTGTTGGCGAGTCGCGTGTAGATCGTCAGGCTTTGATCGTCTTCCTCAGTGCCTTTGGCAACTTCGAAGCGCCAACCTGAGATGTCCCAGGCAGGTGAAAGCGGTTGCCCGACCGCGCGGTACAGGGGTCCAACCACGTTGTTGAATGCCGGAATGGTGGCCAGTGCTTCACGAGACTGGTGGACGTACTGTCCAGCAAGCAACAGTACGAGGGCAACGATACCCGCAATCAATCCGTAGTGGCGGCCACCTGCTGCCGCGGCCTGCTCGGCCTCGCGTTCCGCCGCAGCTGCACCGAACAATTCCGCGGCTGCGGCCTTATCGACTTCGAGTTTGTCCAGGTTCTCGCTGGAGCGGAATGCTTCACCCTCCATAATGATCGTCTCGAAGCCCGCACCCGTTTCCTTGAGTGGCTCCGTGGCTACCTCGTCATCCGCGCGTTCATGATCTTCAAGAACTTTCGCTTCCGCAGCGTCCTCGGGAATCATGATGGTTGAAGCGAAGCCATCGTCGTCTTCGATAGCGAGCGCCAGCAGATCCTGATCAATCTGCATGTTGATCGTCTGTTCTTCTTCGCTGAGAGGGGGAACGTAGAGCTCTACGGAATCCTCTTCCTCGTCCTCGGCATGCCTGGGCTCCTCGTCAGGTGAATCTTCGAAGTCGTCTGACTCTTCCTCGATTTCATCCTCGAGTTCGTCTTGAGGCTCATCTTCGAGTTCGTCTTCAGGCTCGTCAGCAACGACATCGGCGTCCCCGATAAGATCGAGCTGAGCAGCTTCGTCGGTCAGGGGTTCGAGTTCATCCTCGTCAGACTCCTCGACTAGCTCCTCGTCCAGGAGATCCTCGAGTTCGCGCTCTTCTTCCTCACTGTTTTTCAGGAGCGCATCGAGATCGACTTCCTCTTCCTCGGGAACGTCGCTCGCTTCCTCCAGGGTCTCTCGCATGCCGCTGAGGTCGATTCCCATCGCTTCGGCCTGCAGGGCAAACTGGGAATCCATATCAAGAGGCTCGTTTACGTCGCTTTCCTCGGTCGCTACTTCGAGCGCGTCGAGTTCGATCTCCACATCGGCTTCAAGCTCAGGTTCGTTCGGAAGGGGCGCGGCGACCGCTTCAGCGAGGCCCTCGAACTCGCCCAGAATATCCGCCCACTCGTCGGGTTCGCTCAGATCCAGGTCAGCCTGCGGATCTTCCTCAATGTCAGCCTCAGCTTCTGCCGTAACGGGTTCCTCGGTCGCGACTTCCGTCGCGAAGTCTCCCTGCACGTATCCATCATCACTGAAGTCGAAGTCGTCGGGAAGTGGTGTGTTGTCGTCAAAGCGGATTTCATCGACGGATGTGCGAGAGAATTCCAGTGGCGGTTCTTCGAAAATTTCCGGCGACTCGACCACAGCGGGAGTCTCGGTGAGGAACTGATCCACCGGAGTCGGTGCATCATCGAGAATCTCGTCGATGACCAGTTCCCCCTCAGGTTCTGCTGCGGGCGTTTCATCGGCGGCGGCATCGCCGATTTCGTCATCATCCAGCACGCGCCATTCGACGCCCGTATCCTCGATGCGAATATCGAATCCGGCCAGTTCATCAAGCGTCTTCAGAAGCGCGGCACTCTGCTCGGCCGATATCGATGCGGGCAGGCCATTGCTCGGCAGGGATTCCGGTTTGAGTTCGGGGAGCGCCGCATCGGCTTCCTTGGGCGTCGCTTGCTCCGGCAGCGACTCGGACAAGTAATCGAGCGCATTGAACGCATTGCCGCAGCCACCGCAACGGACCTTTCCCGCGGCCTGCTTCAGTACTTCTGCAGTTACGCGAAATGCGGTGCTGCAATCAGGGCATTGCGTATACATCTGCTCTTTCTACCGTTTCCAACCCGTCAATCGTGACCACATCTGGCCATCTTGCTCCCTGAATTCGGGCTCATCGAACTCGATCCAGGGCCTGTAAGCCTGCATTACTTCGTCGGCTTGTTCACATAATACGCCGGACAGGGCAAGCATACCGCCCCGCGACAGTAGAGATGTGATGGAATTGGCAAACTGGACAAGCGGTCCTGCAAGAATATTGGCGACCACGACGTCGAATTCGCCCTCGATACTCTCGGGGCTGCCGGTCACGAGCAATTTATCTCCAGCACCATTGTCAGCGGCGTTCTGGCGCGTGGCGGTAACAGCCTGCGGATCGATATCCATACCGGTGGCCGAGGAGCACCCCAGCTTTAGCGCTGCAATTGCCAGGACGCCTGAGCCGCAGCCATAGTCGAGCAAGGTCTTGCCCTTGAGGTCGATGCCATCCAGCCATTCAAGGCACATCGCTGTGGTCGGATGGGTGCCTGTGCCGAACGCAAGCCCGGGATCGAGACGCACGATGACCGCATCGTCTGAGTTCGGCCCTGACGGCTCATTCTTGCCTGAAGCGGTCTCAACCGAGTGTTCAGTTGGGCAGATCCAGAGGCGCCTGCCGAATTGCATGGCGCCAAAGTCCTTTAGCCATTCGCGTTCCCACGCGCGGTCTGCAAGTTCCTCGACATGATGTCTGGGCAGTTGCCGTATGCCCAGCCCGGCGGTGAGCGCACCGCGAAATGCTTCCATGTCGGCGTCCGCAGAGAAGAGGCCCGTCACCCGGGTGTTGGACCACAACGGCGTTTCGCCGGGGCCCGGTTCGAGCACCGGATCGTCGCCGGCGTCGGACAGTGTGACCGAACAGGCACCTAGCCGTGAGAAAAGATCCTCAACAATTGCCGGGTCCAGGGCGTCCAGGTCCATGACGAACTGTCGCCAGTGCACCGTTATCGTGCTCCGTCAGGTTAGTCCGAGACGTTTCTCGAGATAGTGGATATCGGTTCCGCCCGCCTGGAATGCTGCGTGCTGGAAAATTTCCTGGTGCAGCGGCACGTTGGTCTTGATGCCTTCAATGACAATTTCCGACAGCGCATTCTTCATGCGTGCAAAGGCTGCGTCGCGGTTTTCGCCATGCGCGATCAATTTGCCGATCATCGAGTCATAGAAGGGCGGCACCTTGTAGCCGCTGTAGATATGACTCTCCATACGGATGCCAGGTCCGCCTGGAGCGTGCCATAAGGTGACAAGTCCGGGCGACGGCATGAAGTTCTTCGGGTCTTCCGCATTGATGCGACACTCGATCGCGTGGCCCTGGATCTTGATGTCATCCTGCCTGAGCATCATTTCCTCACCGCTCGCGATACGCAATTGCTCGCGCACGATGTCGATTCCCGTGATCATCTCTGTCACCGGGTGCTCGACCTGCAGACGCGTGTTCATTTCGATGAAGTAGAACTCGCCATCTTCATACAGAAACTCGAACGTGCCAGCACTTCGATAACCGATCTCGAGACAGGCGTTGACGCAACGTTCGCCGATTCGTTGCCGCTGCTCCTCGGTAATGCCCGGCGCAGGTGCTTCTTCAATGACCTTCTGGTGACGACGTTGCATTGAGCAGTCGCGCTCGCCGAGGTGCACGGCGTTGCCATGTGTGTCTGCGAGAACCTGAAACTCGACATGACGCGGCTTCTCCAGGAATTTCTCCATGTAGACAACGTCGTTGTTGAATGCCGCGCGGGCCTCGGCTTTGGTGACCGTAATCGCGGCGATTAATGATGCTTCAGCGTGCACGACGCGCATGCCGCGGCCACCGCCGCCACCTGACGCCTTGATGATGATCGGATAACCGATCTCGCGGGCCAGGCGCATGTTTTCGTCCGGGTCATCACCGAGAGGTCCGTCCGAGCCAGGTACGCAAGGTACGCCAGCCGCTTTCATGGCTTTGATCGCCGAGACCTTGTCGCCCATCAGGCGAATCGAATCAGCTTTTGGTCCGATGAAAGTAAAACCGCTTGATTCGCAGCGCTCTGAAAAATCAGCATTCTCCGAAAGAAAGCCGTAGCCCGGATGAATGCCGGTCGCATCAGTTACCTCGGCCGCACTGATGATGGCCGGCATATTGAGGTAGCTATCAATGGACTGCGGCGGCCCGATGCAGACCGTCTCATCGGCGAGCAGCACGTGCTTCAGATTGTTGTCGGCAGTGGAGTGAACGGCAACAGTCTTGATGCCCATCTCACGGCAGGCACGCAAAATGCGTAGCGCGATCTCGCCGCGATTGGCAATTACAATTTTTTCCAACATGTCGGCAGACTCGCTTAGTCACCCTGGCGTTGGTCGATGACGAACAATACTTGTCCGAACTCGACGGGCTCGCCATTCTGGATTCGAATCGATTTGACGACGCCTGAGACGTCGGCTTCGATCTGGTTCATCATCTTCATCGCTTCGATGATGCAAAGTGTGTCGCCTTCACTGACGCGATCGCCGACCTGCACATACGGCGCGGCGCCTGGAGACGATGCGGCATAGTAGCTGCCCACCATTGGGGCCGTCACCTCGAAGCCGTCCTCTTCAACGACTTCAACCGGTGCTTTTGCGGCGGCGGGAGCGGCGACCGGAGCTGCTGCAACCGGAGCTGCTGCGGCGACCGGAGCTGCGACTGGCGCATGCGCCGAGTAACGACTGATTCTTACCGATTCCTCTCCCTCGGTAATTTCAATCTCGGCGATGCCGGACTCATCCAGCAGCTCGATCAGTTTCTTAACTTTTCTAATATCCATCTCTAAACCTCGGCTTCTGCGACGTACTGACTCGCGGCCTGCACCGCCAGTTCGTAGCCATATGCCCCAAAACCAAACAGGCAGCTACTCGCAATATCGCTGAAGTAGCTGTGATGCCGAAACTCCTCCCTCGCAAATGTGTTGCTCAGGTGAATTTCGATAAACGGAATCTGAACCGCGAGTAACGCGTCGCGCAACGCAATACTGGTGTGCGTAAAGGCACCCGGGTTCAGGATGATGAAGTCGACCCCGTCGCGTGCGGCCTGCTGTACGCGGTCGATAAGTTCGTGTTCGGCATTACTCTGGTAGCTGGCGAGTGAGTGCCCGAGTGATTTGGCGAGCTCAACACAGCGCAGCTCGATGTCATTGAGGCTGTCAGCGCCATAAACATCGGGTTCACGTGATCCCAAAAGATTGAGATTCGGACCGTTGATAAGCAGGAAATCGGACATTTTTTATCGTTACAGTCCAGATAGCCGAAGATGGCCGCAATACTAACCTTTTTTTCCGATTTTTGCGCAAGTTTCGGCCCTGTCCCAATTCGGTACCAGTTACCCTATTTCCGAACCAGATTAATAGGGTAACTGGTACCGATTTAGAAATAGGGTAACTGGTACCGAATTAGAGGAGGTCGAGGGCACCGCGGACCTCTTGCTTGCCGATCTCGCCATTGTCGAGTCGCGTCAGAATCGTAACGATGTCGTCGAGGTGGCTCTGGTGCAGTTCGCCAAGGTAGGCGCCTACAAATTCGCCGTCTCTTGTGACGACCATCGTGAACGGCATGCCAATGAACTCAACGCCTGACGATTCGGCAACCGCCATGGCGTCCTGTTGGCCCGTAAGGATCGGATAATTGAATTCCGCTTCTTCGGCAAAGGGCACCACCATGTCGGGGTAGTCAACGGCAATACCCAGTATTTGGAAGCCGGCCTCACCGTGCTCATCCTGGAATGCCTTCAAAATGGGGATTTCTCGACGGCATGGCGCGCACCAGGTCGCCCAGAAATTGATCAGGCGATGCTTGCCATCCCACTCCGCGAACTCCCTGTCTTCACCCTCGAGGTCAGGCAGGGTAAATACCGGATGCGTCGCAGCATCGAGCGTGGTTGGCTGCGGTGCTGCCTGTTCCAGTGCGATCTCGGTTGGAATGCGCGCGGCATAGAACAGTGCGCCAGCCATCAGGGCGACAAGGGCAGCTGAAAAAATCAGAAAGATGCGGGACACGGGTCTACTCCGTCTGGTCAGCGGCGGATTCTAACTGACCGGGGACGTCGACGCTCAGGACTTTGGCTTGCGGCATATAACAGATGCCATCTTTCTTGCAGCCCTGGTATGACAGCTCAATGTCCATCGAGGGCATGCCTTGTATCGGTAATCGAATCTGTGCGCTGCCATGCGCCTCGTCGAAAAAGACCTCCTGCTCACCGAACCACTCGTCTACGACAATCTCGCTGCGGCTCCATTCCTCAATGAACTCGTGGCCCTCGAGGCCAACGGCTTCAGTGAGCGAGCGCACGCCGATCTTGTCCTTGTACAGGTAGTAGCCCGGCTGCAGCTGGATGCGGAAGAGGAGTGCGCCGTTTTCGATGTGGGCATCCGGTATGAACACCTGGTCAGCGGGAAGGGGCTCGTCGCTACTCTGCGGTGAGAAGACGTTTGACGCCGTCGGGCTCTCCAGGGGCAGGGAGGGCTTGGGCGATTCGGCCTCTGCGCAGCCGGCAAAAAGAGCCAGCACTGCCGCCAACGCGGCCAGGGTTGTTGGGGGTTTGGTCATCAGGATTCTTGGATTCCGGCCCGGTAATAAAGTTTCGTGCCGAATTGTGCTTGAAAAACTGAGGCGTATCCCTATTATTAGCACTCCTTGCGGTCGAGTGCTAAGTGCATTCGGCCCGAAAGCCGAAAAATACGGTTTTAAATCAATTGTTTATAGGAGATATGCACCATGAAGATGCGTCCGCTTCATGACCGGGTCATCGTTAAGCGCATGGAAGAAGAGCGCACGTCACCCGGCGGAATCGTTATTCCTGACGCCGCGGCTGAAAAGCCCATCAAGGGCGAAATTGTCGCTG
>Ga0224504_10000133_pt1 | contig 31090 bp, 25 predicted proteins | sample SF_Oct11_sed_USG_3_FD_170160 | JGI IMG/M metagenome (GOLD analysis project Ga0224504, IMG submission 170160) | Sediment microbial communities from San Francisco Bay, California, United States - SF_Oct11_sed_USGS_24 | ecosystem: Environmental > Aquatic > Marine > Sediment | place: USA...
ATCCAGTAAAGGCCTGGGCAAAGCGTGTGCTGCCGCCTTGGCGGCGGAAGGGGTCGATGTCCTGATCTGTGGCCGGACCGCCGCTACCCTGGAAGCCGCCGCGGCAGACATTGAATCTGCCGGAAGCGGGAACGTCCGGTTCGTGGTGGCAGACGTGACGACCGGCGAAGGCCGCGATGCCTTGCTGGCGGCCTGCCCTCAGCCTGACATCCTGGTCAACAATGCCGGCGGCCCTCCGCCGGGAGATTTCAGAAACTGGGATCAGCAGGACTGGTTCGATGCGCTGAATGCCAACATGTTCAGCGCCATCGATATGATCCGGCGCGTGCTGGATGGCATGGTAGGGCGCCGATTTGGCCGCATCGTGAACATCACCAGCGTGGCCGTGAAAATGCCTGTGAAAACGCTCGGCCTGTCCAACGGTGCACGTGCCGGTCTGACCGGCTTTATTTCCGGCATCGCCCGCGAAAATGCCTGTCACAATGTCACGATCAACAACCTGTTACCGGGTTACATCGCGACCGACCGCATGTGGTCGGTGCTGCAGGCCGGGGCAAGCGCTTCAGGCCGGGATTTTGAATCGTTCAAGCAAGCCCATTTTTCACAGGTGGGCGCAAAGCGGCCCGGTGAACCCGACGAGTTCGCCGCGTGCTGTGCTTTTCTGTGCAGCGAGCAGGCGGCCTACGTGACTGCACAGAATCTGCTGGTCGATGGAGGTCTCTATCCCGGCACGCTCTGAAAATCAGCAATGACCGATATTCCGACGTCCTGCGTTCGATTCAGCTGAACCAGCCGGGTAGCTGCTTCTTCGAGCGTAATGGTTCGGCCAATGAGTCGGTCCGGGGAAATCAGACCGTCTGAAATCATTTTCAGAATATCCGGATAACGATGCGACTGGATGCCATGGCTGCCCAGGATCTCCAGTTCATTGGCGACGATCAGGCCGGACGGCACCCTGGTATTGCATTGATCAGGCGGCAATAGCCCAACCTGGATGTGCCGGCCACGTTTGCGCAGACACGCAATTGAGTTGAAACAGGTTTCCGGGTGGCCCAGGGCGTCGATGGAAACGTGCGCTCCGCCATCGGTTTGCTGCCTGATTTCACCGATGACATCAGCGGTGCCGGAGGCGTTGATACAGATTTCGGCGCCGAGGTTCCGGGCGAGGTCCAGCTTGCCGTCACTGATGTCTACGGCGATCACCCGGGCACCGAGAGCCTGGCCGATCTGGATTGCCGATAAGCCAACTCCACCGCAACCATGCACCGCGAGCCATTGGTCGCGCGTCAGCTTACCCTGGTCGACCACCGCCCTGAACGAAGTGGCGAAGCGGCAACCCAATACAGCTGCCGTCTTGAAATCCACCGATTCGGGCAGTCGGACCAGGTTGATGTCCGCATAACGGATGGCAACGTATTCCGCAAACGAACCCCAGTGAGTGAATCCTGGCTGGAATTGATGGTCGCAAACCTGCTGATTGCCCGAAGTGCACTGCGGACAGCGCCCGCAACCGCAAACGAAGGGCAGGGTGACCCGGTCGCCGGGTTGCCAAAGCTCCACAGCGCTGCCTGTGGCTTCGATAATTCCTGCGAGTTCATGGCCGGGAACATGCGGTAAGCTGATGTCGGCGTCATGCCCCATCCAGCCATGCCAGTCACTGAGGCACAAGCCGCTGGCCTTCACCCGGATGACGACGCCGTCCGGGGCAGGCGTTGGGTCGGCTACGTTCCTTACCGTGACAGCTCCCTTGAATTCCTCGAAATATACGGCCCTCATGTCACTAGATGTTGTAGGTGCTGGACGCGGTATCCCCACCGTGCCCCGTCCAGTTGGTGTGGAAGAATTCACCGCGCGGCCGGTCAATCCGCTCATAGGTGTGTGCGCCAAAAAAATCACGCTGGGCTTGCAACAGGTTGGCCGGCAGGCGCTCTGAACGATAGCCGTCGTAGTAGGCCAGGGCAGAGCCAATGGCTGGCATGGGAACCCCCAGGGTAGCAGCAGCGGCGGCTACCCTTCGCCAGGCAGTTTGCGCATCTGCGATGGCCCGGGCGAAAAAGTCATCCAGCAGAAGATTGGCCAGTTCCGGGTTTTTCTCGAACGCATCACGGATGTTCTCCAGGAATCGCGACCGGATGATACAACCACCTCGCCACATCAGTGCCACGGCGCCGTAATCCAGATCCCAGTCCATCTCCATCGACATGGCCCGCATCAATTGGTAGCCCTGGGCGTAGGAAACGATCTTAGACGCGTACAGTGCCTGTTCGAGGTCATCGATCATGGATCCGGTACTGCCCTCGAAATGCGATGACGGGCCACTCAATAGCCTGGAAGCGACCTCTCGTTCGTCTTTCAGGGCAGATAGGCAGCGGGCAAAAACGGCCTCGGCGATGGTAGTCAGCGGCTGGCCCATGTTCAGAGCCTCGATACCGGTCCATTTGCCGGTGCCTTTCTGACCGGCAGTATCAAGTATCAGGTCCAGCGTGGCTTGCCCGTTCTCGTCTTTGTAACCCAGGATGTCACGTGTGATCTCCACCAGGTAACTGTCCAGAACGCCGTCATTCCAGCGGGCAAAAACCTTGTGCATGGCTTCGTTGGATAAACCCAGCCCAACGGACATCATCTGGTAAGTCTCGCAGATCATCTGCATGTCGCCGTACTCGATGCCGTTATGCACCATTTTCACGAAATGCCCGGCGCCGCCCCGGCCGACCCATTCACAACAGGGTTCGCCCTGGTCGGTCCGCGCAGCAATTGCCTGGAAAACCGGTTTCACATGCGGCCAGGCTTCGGGGTTTCCGCCCGGCATGATGCTGGGTCCTTTCAGCGCCCCTTCTTCACCGCCGGAAACACCGGTGCCGATGAAGAGAATCCCACGGTCCCCCAGTTGGTCCGTACGCCTGATGCTGTCCCGGAATTCGCTATTGCCGCCGTCGATGACGATGTCGCCGGGTTCCAGGAACGGCAGCAGGGATTCGATCACCTTGTCCACGACGGTTCCGGCCTTCACCATGAGCATGACTTTCCGGGGTCGCTCCAGGCGGGAACAAAGCTCCTCAACCGAATGAGTGCCCTGGATGGACTTGCCCGCTGCACGACCTGCGATGAAAGCATCCACGACCGGGGTCGTTCGGTTGAACACTGCAACATTAAATCCGCGACTTGCCATGTTGAGCACCAGGTTTTCACCCATCACTGCCAGGCCAACAAGGCCAATGTCTGCTTTTTGCATTTTTTGTTTCCTATTGCTGAATTTGTCGATCAATTACCAATCCCGGAATGCATTACTCATGGTGCACCAATTGATGCCGCCAATGCCAGCAGGCGGCCATCGGAGCGCCGTGGGCCAATCAACGAAATGCCGAGCGGGCAACCGTCAGACCGGGCCAGTGGCAGGCTCACCTGTGGTAGACCGGCGAGACCGGCGATGCAAAGCAGGGTCAGGGCATTCTGGCGAAACTGTTCCAGCTGTTCGCCTTCGAGGTTTCGCGGCAGGGCAATAGAGGGCGAGGTTGGCAGGCAGATAATGCTATCGGTTCCGAGCAGTTCGTCAAGACTTTGGGTTACCTCATTGCGAATCTGCAGAGCAGCAGGAATCATCTTCCGGTCCAGCGATGCGGCCCAATCAAACCGGGCCTGAATTTGCGGGCCAAATTTCGGCTGTGTATTCCTGATCCAGTCGCCGTGAGTCTGCCAGACCTCTGCGCCCTGCAGGGTCCGGAATGCCTCCATCCATTCTTGTGCTTTGCCGTGATACAGCTTGATTGGGTCAAACTGGCCCAACGACTGCTCGAGAGCTGCGATGGCCAGGTCCAAAGCGGGGCGCACGTCACTGAAAACCAGCTCCATGGCATCCGACGCCAGCAGCAAATTGCGGAATTCGTACTCGTTTTGGCGATACCTCAGCAGGACCTGTCCAACCCGTTTTAACCCGTCGCTATCACGGGCGAACCAGCCTACCGTGTCGAAGCCGGGCGCCAAGGGAACGACACCATCGTTGGCCACCAGGCCGTGAGTTGGACGGAACCCGAAGATTCCGCAATTACTGGCAGGCAAACGGACCGAGCCGCCGGTATCTGTGCCCAGTGCGAAATCAACCAGTCCACCAGCAACAGCAGATGCGGAACCGCTGGACGAGCCGCCCGGTATTCGGCCGGGTGCATTTGGATTGACAGGAGTGCCGTAGTGATGATTTTCGCCGTTGAGGCTGAAGGTCAGTTCGTCGGTATGGGTCTTACCGACAAGCGTGGCGCCGGCATCCAGCAGGCGTTGTATCGAACTTGCGGTGTATTCTGCAGGAGGATGAGTGCGCAGCCAGTCCGGATTACCGGCGCCGGTCTGGAAACCGGCAACGTCGAATACATCCTTCGCGGCAAAAGTCAGGCCTGACAGTGCCCGGCCTGGAGTGCCTTCAAGTTGAACGTCCTGATCAGAACAAAATGCGCCTAAGTGATCATCCATCCGAGGCTTCTTTAATTGCCACCGCCCACCAGCGCCAGCAACAGGCCGGCTGCAACCGCAGAGCCGATCACACCGGCGACATTCGGGCCCATGGCATGCATCAGCAGGAAGTTGTTGGGGTTGCTTTCCAGGCCAACCTTGTTGACTACCCGGGCTGCCATGGGTACGGCAGAGACGCCGGCAGCACCGATCAGCGGATTCACTTTGCCACCGGTCAAGCGATGCATGGCCTTGCCCATCAGGACGCCGGATGCCGTGCCGATGGAAAAGGCAAAAGCGCCCAGTGCCAGAATGCCCAGGGTTTGAACATTCAGGAATGTTTCCGCCTGTAGCTTGGAGCCCACGGCCAGGCCGAGGAAGATGGTGACCAGGTTGATCAATTCGTTTTGGGCGGTCTTATTGAGCCGTTCGACCACGCCGCATTCGCGCAGTAAGTTGCCGAAAGTCAGCATGCCGATCAGCGGCATGGCGGCCGGCAGGAACAGTGCCGTGACCAGCAGGATGACCAGCGGAAACAGAATTTTTTCCAGTGCTGTGACCGGCCGCAACTGCTCCATCACGACCCGGCGCTCCACTCTGGTAGTCAGTGCCTTCATGATGGGAGGTTGGATGATCGGCACCAACGCCATATACGAATACGCGGCTACCGCAATGGCGCCCAGCAGTTCGGGTGATAAACGCGAGGCCAGGAAGATCGCGGTAGGTCCGTCGGCGCCGCCGATGATGCCGATGGCGGCCGCGTCCTGCAGGCTGAAATCGAAGCCCGGCAGAAAGTTGAGTGCGAGTGCGCCGAGCAGCGTCAGGAAAATCCCAAACTGCGCAGCAGCGCCGAGGATCAGCGTCTTGGGGTTGGCGATCAGGGCGCCGAAGTCGGTCAGCGCTCCCAGTCCCAGGAAAATCAGCATCGGAAATACACCGGTTTCAATGCCGACGTAGTAAATATAGCCCAGCAGACCCTGCGGACCGGCCATGTCGGCGATCGGGATATTGCTGAGGATTGCACCGAAGCCGATGGGGACCAGTAACAGGGGCTCGAATTTCTTCGCGATAGCCAGGTAGAGCAGGACGCCGCCAACCGTGATCATCAACAGTTCGCCGAGACCGATATTGGCAAACCCGGTGGTTAGCCAGAGTGTTTTCAGCGTGGATTCCATGGCCGCCTATCCTGTGTGATCAGGAGATATAAAGCAAAGGGTCATGCAGGGCAACGTGATCACCTTCGCGCACAGCCACCTTGAAAATCGTACCATCACGCGGCGCCCGCACCTCGGTTTCCATCTTCATCGCTTCCACGATCATGATGACGTCGCCCTGGTGGACTTTCTGTCCGGGTTTGACCTTGACCTTGAACACGTTGCCGGCCAGCGGGGCAGGGACCACTTCGCCGTCAGATTTACTCGCAGCGCCGGTGGCAGCCGGTGATATGGAAGTGACCGCGCCGCTGGGTGCTACCTCGACGTCGAAGGACTGGCCATTCACTTTTACGGTGTAGGATTCCGGACCGCCGCTCGAGGCGGCCGCCCCGGTTGCGGCGGGAACTGCGCCCTTGGCTGGCTCTGTGCCGGTGGGCGCCGGTTCAAAGGCCGCCGGGTTACCCCGGTTTTCGAGGAATTTCAGGCCGATCTGCGGGAACAACGCATAGATCAGGACATCGTCGATGACATCTTTTGCCAGGGTCATGCCCTTGTGCCGTGCTTTGTCGGTTAGTTCTGCCGTCAAGCGGTCCACCTCGGGATCCAGCAGGTCCGCCGGTCTGCAGGTGATCGGTTCGCCACCGTCCAGCACCCGGGCCTGCAATTCGGCATTGACCGGCGCCAGCGTGGCGCCGTACTCACCTTTCAACACGCCGGCTGTTTCCTTGGTGATCGACTTGTAGCGTTCGCCCAGCATCACGTTGATAACCGCCTGCGTACCGACAATTTGCGAGGTGGGTGTCACCAGCGGAATGAAACCCAGGTCCTCACGCACCCGTGGAATTTCTTCCAGAACCTCGTCCAGGCGGTCGGCGGAACCCTGTTCCTTGAGTTGTCCTTCCATGTTGGTCAGCATGCCGCCCGGGACCTGGGCTACCAGGATGCGGGAATCGATGCCCTGTAATGCCCCCTCGAACCTGGCATATTTTTTACGTACGCCCCTGAAATAGGCTGAAATCTCTTCCAGTTCGGTCAATTTCAGCCCGGTATCGCGGTCGGTATCTTCAAACACCGCCGCGATGGTTTCCGTGGCTGTGTGGCCATAAGTCTGGCTCATGGATGATATCGCTGAATCAACCATGTCAACGCCGGCTTCGGCCGCCTTGACCAGGGTGGGTGTGCTTAGCCCGGTGGTTGCATGGCAATGCAGCGCAATCGGGATGTCACAGGATTCCTTCAGGCGTGAAACCAGTTCCTCGGCAACGAACGGCTTCAGCAGGCCGGCCATATCCTTGATGCACAGGGAATGGCAGCCCATATCTTCCAGGCTTTTGCCCATATCGACCCACATATCGGTGGTATGTACCGGGCTGACCGTGTAAGACATCGCGCCCTGTGCGTGGCGGTCGACCGCGCGTACGGCGTTGACGGCGGTTTTGAAATTGCGCAGGTCGTTCATAGCGTCGAAGATGCGGAACACGTCCATGCCGTTGACGGCACAGCGCTCGACGAATTTCTCGACCACGTCATCCGCATAATGGCGATAGCCGAGAATGTTCTGAGCCCGGAACAGCATCTGGTGACGGGTATTGGGAATGGCGCGTTTCAAGGTGCGCAGCCGCTGCCACGGGTCTTCGCCAAGATACCGTATGCAGGCATCGAAAGTAGCGCCGCCCCAGGTCTCCAGGGACCAGAAGCCCATCTTGTCCAGTTTTTCCGCGATTGGCAGCATGTCATCAATGCGCATACGGGTGGCCAACAGTGACTGGTGCGCGTCACGCAATACCAGTTCGGTGATGCCTAGTTTCTTAGCCATGAGAGATTGAACTCCTGTAAGTTCAGTGTTTTTCTTTGCGATAGCGATGGACTGCCGCACTGATCACCGAGACCACAGTGGGGTCCAGCGATCCGGAATCTGTGTGGGATGCATGAAACGGTTGGGGTTGGCCCGGCGGTTGCAGGCGGTGCGCCAGTTTCGACATCCACTGGATCACCAGCACCATGAACGTGAGCAGAATGAACACCGTCACCATTCCTGTCAGGGTCAGTTCCAATCCCCGGGTCAGCTCTTCGGTTACTGACATGTTTTTACTAACCTCCAGTGGTGCCGCAGCATCCTACGCGTGCAGATTTTACCTGTGAGTGGGTATCCTGCGGCTTTGAAACATCCACAAGGCTGATCTGTATCACACTCGATCCGAACCACTTTAAAGCGTCCTGTAAATCGCGTCCAGCCGAAGGCTCCCGGCCGGTTGAACCTGGGGCCTCCCGCCGGTTCGCTGAAAGGTGAGGCAGGTCAGTTTTGAGCTGAGAATCGACGGGTAGAAAGATTTCTGCGCTCTGCTGACTTGCGGTAGAGAACGGCGGGCGGAAATGGGGCTAGAATAGCAGGTGTCGATCCGGTCAATTTTGGAACCCCAAAATGCACCTCATTACAACCGCTTTATCTGCAGCCATCATCCTGCTTGCGGCATCCATCAATGTGTCAGCCCAGCCGCACATGAAAGACCCGCTCTGGGACAGGTCCACGGCCATGCAATTCGTGGACAAGGCGCGGGCCATGGATTCCCTCAAACCGATGTACGAAATGGCACGATCCGGAGATGAAGCCGGGCTGATGCGTGCATTGACGGGGATGAGTTCCGATCCGGATTTGACGGCCCCTTCCCGGGATTACATGGTCTACAGTTTCACGCTCGGCCTGGGTGACATGCGAGCTGATGCCGTGAGTTCGGAAGTGATGGGTTGGCTTGCCGCTTACGAGCCCGCCACCTGGGTCGCCCATGAAGAGCATCCACGCATGGCCGTGCCCTTGTTCAATGTCCGTGCCGCTGCGCAGGGTGTCGCCAACGGTTGGGAGCGGCAAAAAGCACTGGACTCCGCGGAACGGGCCCTGGGTGAGCAGCCGGCTCAATTCATCTCTGAATACCTGGCGGCCACCCAGGCCGGCCAGCGGGGCTATATCGATGCTCTGGAAAGGGTCCCGTTTGAGAAAACTCTGGAACTGAGCCGCCTGGCCCTGGAAATGCTCGCCGGATCACCCGAATTGACGCATCTGGCTGCACGTGCCGCTATCGCATCCGGCAGCTCGGAGCTGTTGCGCCGTTCAATCGCCCTTGGGCAAGGGCCGGGGCTGGCCAGGGCCTTCAAGGATGCAGCAGCTGAACTCAGCGCAGAAGAATCCGCAAGCCTGCTTGAAGACGTCATGGAGAAGGAATCCGACAGCAAGGCAGCGCTGGCGATCGCACTTTTGGCCCCGGGCACACTGGCTGATCCGGCGGTGCGCGACCTGATGTTCAACGCCATGGCTGATCAAAACCTGGGCGCCTCTGTCGCGCTCGTGTTGGGCAGCAGTGCCGACCCGGAAATTCAATCACGGTTGAGTGAGATCGCTACAGGAGGAGCGGGCCTCGAGCAACAAAGGGCGCAACTGGCGATCAGTTTCAAACCAGCGCGGAGGGTGGACTGATGGGCGTTCCTTTTCGGTTTTCAGTCGTTGCCGTGATGCTGCTGGCAATTGCTCCTTTTGACGGTTTGCTGGCCCAGGCCCGGATTGTGGAATGGGTGGAAAACGCTCCGGCCAGTGATGCGGACAAGATCGCTTTGGGTTACCCGGTTCCGATACCGGTGGATACGCCGCTGCCATTCGCCGGGTATCGAACTTACAACGGACTTCATGCCCGTCACCAGGACCTGGCCAATACATCTCCATGGGCACACGGTATCGAACTGGGTCAGACGACCATGGGGCGTACGATTTGGCTGTATCAATTGGGTGACGAAGACAGAACGACCGTCACTGGCCTGCCGGAACATGCGATGCTGACTAACGGCGGGATCCATGCGCGCGAATGGCAATCTCATGAAGTGGCCACCGGTATCATCGAGTTGCTGGCGGCAGGGGAAGACGACGACTTTCTGCTGAGCTACCTGCGCGACAATGCCAATATCCTGGTCATCCCCGTTCTTAACATTGACGGTTTCCTGCAGACCCAGAGGTATCCCAGTACAAATTGGCTGGGTACGGATCCGAGCGATCCGGATGAATGGCCTCGTGACGGCCGCATGAGGCGCAAGAACATGCTGGGAGCTGACGAGAACCTGATGACCCGGGGCGACCACCTTGAGGGTGTCGATCTGAACCGCAACAATGCGCCATTCTGGGCGACTAACCCCGACCGCTCCTCCGATGACTCAATCTCGCTCGTGCACCACGGTGCAGCCCCCGCTTCCGAACCGGAAATCCAGTCCCTGGACGCGGCGGCCCAGTACGGTCCGGCGGAAAAACTCAGCATGTACACCGACCTGCATTCCTATTCGCAGGTTCATTTCTGGACCCGCAATCTGAATGTTGGCCTGGCCAATGAAACCTCGCGGCTGCTCGGCACATTCAGCAACTATCACATGGCCTATGACGCCGGCAAGTATTACTGGTTCGACAACAAGTCGAACATACCCATCAACCAGGGCATCGGATCGACTGACGAGTACTTCACGCAAACCTACCTGGTTCCCGCCTGGACCCTGGAAGTCGAACCCTCCGGCGGCCAGCATCCGGGCCTGCCCGGGCAGGGAGCCGACTACGGTGGCCTGGGCCGCAACGGCCATGACGGCTTCATCATGCCGGAATCCGAGGTCCCGCGGGTCAGAACCGAATTGGCCGAGACTTTCATGATGGCCTATTACCAGCAGGCCGGCCCTCCTTCGATAGCGGCGATCCGGTTCATCGACGTGGCTACCGGCGCCGTGGTGATGGAATCAGAATGGGATGTATCCAGCGAGACTGCGCGGGAACTTTATTCGTTCACTACCCAGCCCCTGCAATTTGACCGGGATTACCAGTTCTGGGTGGCTTTCGACAAGCCCATGCGCTGGCGGGAAGGCGGCGAGGTGGTGCCGTTGCCGGGTCAGCCGAACGCGAAACAGGATCTGGATGCTGAACTGATCATCGAGGGCGGTGAACTTAATGTCATACCCTCAACCGGCTTCTGGGCCGATCAACCCGGAGGTGCTCCAGACGGCTACATGCATTACCGCGATGACGCTCTGAATATCGGGTTCAGCATCCCGGCGAACGAGAACAACATGAGCCTGGTCGACGGTGTTGCACAGGTCACCCTGTCGCTCAATGCCTGGGACATGACCGGTACACGGCTGGACGCAAATCCGGCGACTGTCGCTCGCTGGGTAGACGGCAGTTGGTCGGGTTTTGAGAACACCTCGGGTGATGACCGGAATAATGAGGGTGGGTACGATGAGACGACGCAATTTCAGGTCACGTCCGAGGACCTGGGTGCCCCATTCGTGATTGAACCGGGGGTTTCATCGGCATGGTTTGATCCGTCCCGTAACGGCGAGGGGTTCATGCTCGAGATCCTGGAGGACAACCAGGCCGTCATGTACTGGTTTACCTATGACACCGAAGGGAACCAGGACTGGTACGTCGGCCAGGGAGAGATTCGCGGCAACCGTATCCTGTTTCCGGAACTGATCCAGGTATCCGGTGGCGAATTCGGACCTGGGTTCGACCCCGCTAACGTCACCCATAAAGTAGTCGGCTCGGCCACCTTCATCTGGTCGAACTGCCACACCGGTGCGATGGACTGGGAACTCGACCCGAACGGCAACAGCAGGCGCAGCGGCCGCATGAACCTGCAACGCCTCTCTTACGTGATGGGCCTGGGTTGCGGCATGTCACCCGTAACGCCGGAAATCGAGGCCGGTCAGTTAAGCGGGTCCTGGTACGATCCGAGCCATGCCGGCGAAGGCTATGTGCTGGAGATACTGACCGATCGAAGCGCGCTGGTTTACTGGTTCAGCTTCGATGCCGAGGGAAACCGCCGCTGGTTTTTTGGCACAGGGGAAATCCAGCAGGATAAACTGGTGTTCAGCCAGATGTTGACCACCAGTGGCGGAGTATTCGGTGAGGGTTTCAATCCGGATACTATTGAAGTCGATCCCTGGGGTTCACTGGAAATGGAGTTGACTTGTGATGCAGGAACGGCCAGGTTCGCACCGACCGAGGAAGCATTCGAAGCCGGCACCCTGGATGTTGACCGGTTGACCTACCTGGCCGGGCTTTCCTGTGACGGTTGAGTGCTGTCAGGCATGATTTTGGAGTGTGATGAATGAAAGATCTGCGTAAGTTTTATATCAACGGTGAATGGGTCGATCCGATCTCATCGGAACAAAGGGATGTGATCAACCCGGCCACGGAATCGAAGGTCGCAATGATCACCATGGGTTCCGTCGAAGATGTCGAAAAGGCCGTAGCCGCGGCAAACATGGCGTTTCCGGAATATGCCCAAACAGAGAAAGCTGAGCGCCTCGCCCTGCTTGAAAAATTGCTGGAGATTTATAACGAGCGTTATGAAGAGATGGCGCAGGCCATCACCACCGAAATGGGCGCGCCGATTTCCATGTCCCGGGAAGCCCAGGCCGATTGCGGTTCAGGTCACCTGCAGGGTTTTATCGATGCCATGAGGGCGCAGGAAGAGCGGGTCATGCTGCACAACGGTGACATCCTGGTGCGAGAACCGATTGGTGTATGTGGCCTGATCACGCCGTGGAACTGGCCGATGAACCAGGTCGCACTGAAGGTGATCCCGGCGCTGGCTTCCGGTTGCGCCTGCATTTTGAAGCCGTCGGAATTTACGCCGCGTTCGGCAGCCCTTTACGCGGAAATGATTGATGCGGCTGGTTTCCCGGCTGGCGTGTTCAACCTGGTCAACGGTGACGGCCCAACGGCGGGAGCCACCTTGTCCCGGCATCCGGATGTGCAAATGATTTCGTTTACCGGTTCTACCCGTGCCGGCAGGGCCATCAGCAAGGATGCGGCCGATACCATCAAGCGGGTCACGCTGGAACTGGGTGGCAAATCTCCAAACCTGGTGTTTGCCGACTGTGGCGATCAGCTGGAAGCCCGGGTCCGGGCCTCGGTCGAAGAGTGTTTTTACAATACCGGGCAGTCCTGTGATGCACCGACGCGTTTACTGGTCGAGCGATCCTGTTATGACCGCGTGCTGGAGATAGCAGAGCAGGTGGGCAGGGAGCAGGCCGTGGGTGATCCTGCTGTGGAGGGGGATCATATTGGCCCCCTGGTCAGCGATATTCAGTTCGGCCGCGTCCAGGGGCACATCGAGCGCGCTGTCCAGTCCGGTGTGCGGCTTTTGTGCGGCGGTGCAGGAAAACCCGGTGGATTTGATACCGGTTACTACGTGAGGCCAACCATTTTTGCCGATGTCAGTAATGATATGCCGATCGCCCGCGAAGAAGTGTTTGGGCCGGTGCTGGCCATTATTCCATTCGATTCCGAAGACCAGGCCATTCAGATCGCCAACGATACAGCTTACGGCCTGGCCGCCTACATTCAGACGGGTGATAACGAGAGAGCGGAGCGGGTCGCGGCGAAACTCAGGGCCGGAGCGGTTCACGTCAACGGCGGCGGAATGGAGTACGGCAGCCCGTTCGGCGGTTACAGACAATCCGGCAATGGGCGTGAAGGCGGCATGCTGGGACTGGATGATTACCAGGAAGTGAAGACCCTGCATTTTGGTTAATCAACGGCGCCTTTATTGCCTTTTTGGCGGTAAAATGGCACAGTGGAATAGGAATGACTCCATCAAGGGAAGGAGCTGGAAGCTCATGTACATGAAAAAAAAGGGAATTCTCAGTCTTATCGCGTCACTGGGCCTTGTTGCAGGGTGTGCAACCACGGCCCCCGTTGCCGAAGGTCCTACACCGCCGCAGAACCTGTTGGGATCGACCGACGAACTTCAATTAATCACCGAATTGTCCATTGACCTGGCCAAAACCTATGGTGGCCACAAGGTGCTTGTCGTGCTGGGCCTGGAAGACACCCTGCTGGATACCCGGGGAGATACAAACGCCTCTTGCGCCGGCCACCGCCAATCGATTCGGGCCAAGCAGGACGATGCCGCGATGCAGGTCCAACGCATGCAGGAAGCGGGTCTGAAGGTCATCGCGATGACCTCCCGGGGCTCTGAATGTGTAGACGTAACCATCCGCGAGCTAAACAGCAATGGTTTCGAATTCCAGGCCAGCGGTTATCCGGCGGGATTCAACTATGCAACCAGCGATGGCTTGCTCAGTTACAAACAGGGGGTATTTTTCACGACGGACCAGAGCGAAGGCCCTGCACTCAAGCGGTTGGTTGAAAGCGCAGGGCAGCCGTACCCGGCATTGATCGTCGTGGCCGATTACCATCAGAAGGACCTGAATTCGGTCATGAAGTCATTTTCGACCTCTGCGATCAAGGTCCATACCTGGAGATACAACCGCGAGGAAAAGCAGGTAGCCTCGACGGGGAACTGACCGGCGCTTCAAAACATGATCTCGATTAATGCGGAATTTTTCCGCATGCCTTAACGTGTGCTCAATTCAATTGGGATGAGCACCATGCAAAACAAAATTTCAGAACTTGAACCCCGCGCAATGTGGAGATACTTTGCCGATCTCAATGCCGTTCCGCGGGCCTCCAAGAAAGAACAGCGTGTCATCGCTTTCATGAAAAGCTTCGGTCAGGGGCTCGGCCTGGAAACCCTGGTCGACGACGTCGGTAATGTCATCATCCGCAAACCTGCTTCACCCGGTATGGAAGACCGCGCCACCGTTGTGCTGCAGGGTCACCTGGACATGGTGCATCAGAAAAACGCTGACACCGACTTTGATTTCGACAGCCAGGGCATCGACATGTACATCGATGGTGACTGGGTGAAGGCGCGGGGTACCACGCTGGGTGCCGATAACGGCATTGGTGTTGCTTCCGCGATGGCGATCCTGGCTTCTGATGACATTCAACATCCCCCCATCGAAGCCCTGTTCACCATCGACGAGGAAACCGGGATGACCGGCGCGATGGGTCTGAAGGGCGGATTGCTCGATGGCGATATTCTGCTCAACCTGGATACTGAAGACGATAACGAGATCACCATTGGTTGTGCGGGTGGCGTCGATGTCACGGTAACAGGCACTTACGAGCAGGAAAAACCAGCCGCAGGCAGTGAGGCGTTTCATCTCGGCGTGAAGGGACTGACCGGCGGTCACTCCGGTATGGACATTCACCGTGGTCGCGGTAATGCCAACAAGCTGATCAACCGGCTGTTGTTATTGGCGGCGGAAAACCTGGGCATCCGGGTCGCCTCGATTGACGCCGGCGGCCTGCGCAACGCAATTCCGCGCGAATCTTTTGCAACGATTGTTGTGGACCAGGCTGATACAGGTCGGCTCAGGGAATTTATTGCCGGCGAAACCGAGATTCTGAGAGCTGAATATGCCAGCACCGACCCGGGCCTGGAAGTGACCCTCGAGGCAGCTGACACCCCGCCGGCGCTCCTGAACAGCGACTTTCAGGGCAAAATCCTGCGCGCTGTCTGGGCCTGTCCCAACGGTATATTCCGGATGAGCCCGGATATCGATGACCTGGTACAGACCTCCAATAACCTGGCGCGGGTTCGTGTCAGTGATGGCGAATACAAGGTGCTTTGCCTGACACGGGGTTCTGTGGACACAGAAAAAATGGACCTGGCCCGCGCCATCCGCTGCACCTTCGAACTGATCGGGGCGGACGTCTCCTTTGACGGGGCCTATCCCGGCTGGGCACCGCGGCCGAACGCGCCGATTGTGAAAATGATGAGCGCGCTGTACGAGGAAATGTTCGGTCAGAAAGCCCCGGTGCTGGCCTGCCACGCGGGACTGGAGTGCGGCATCCTGGGAACTAACTACCCGGATATGCAGATGATCTCATTCGGCCCGAACATCCGGGGCGCGCATTCACCGGACGAAAAAGTTCAGATCAGCTCGGTGCAGAAATACTGGGGCTACCTGATGGAAGCGCTGCAGAGAATTCCGCGAAAATAGCCGGCCAATCTACCTTTACAGGAAATGGGGGCATCGTATGAACCCGAACGAGATGAATCTGGAAGCCATAGGCCGATTGGTCGATCAGCACCAAATCCAGAGCATTGACCTGAAATACGCTGATCTCGTAGGTAACTGGTACCACATCAATTTTCCGCCGAGACGGCTGGAGCACGTGCTCAGGAATGGCATTCCCTTCGATGGTTCCAGCATTCCCGGGATGAAGTCCGTTGAAGCCGGGGACATGGTGCTCATGCCCGATCTGGTTACAGCGGTGGTGGACCCGTTTACAGAAACCCCGACTCTGCGGATGTTGAGCTATATCTGCGATGCCGATACCCGTATGGGTGTCAACAAGGACCCGCGCACGGTCGCTATGCGGGCCAACAGTTATATGGTCGATAGTGGGATTGCCGACCAGTCGCTATGGGTGCCCGAGTTCGAGTTCTACCTGTTCAACGAGGCTGAAATAAACAACGGTAAGTACAGTGCCGGGTACCGTTTTACCTCGAACGAAAACAAGGAGGATCTGCCCGGTGGCTACCTGGACGCCGATGGCACAGCCGTGGCCCACCGCAAGGGGTACCACATCGATACGCCGTTCGACAAGCATGCGCAGGTGCGCGAGCAGATGGTGCGCCTGATCGAAGGGGTGGGCTGCCCGATCCGTTATCACCATCATGAAGTCGGCCTGTCCGGGCAACAGGAGATTGAAACCGAATTGCTGCCGTTCGAATTGATCACCGACAAGATGATGTACGTGAAGGACATTGTTCACAATTGTGCCCTGAACCATGGACTGACTGCGACCTTCATGCCCAAGCCGCTTTACGATGAACCGGGCAACGGCATGCATTTCCATATCCAGTTGCGCAAGGACGGCCGCAACGTTTTCTATCGGCAAGGAGGTTATGCAGACCTTTCGGACACGGCGCTGTGTTTCATCGGCGGAATCCTGGCTCACGGGCGATCGTTGACAGCATTCACCAACCCCAGCACCAACTCCTACAAGCGGTTGCTGCCCGGCTTCGAAGCGCCGGTCAAACTGTTTTTCGGCGTGGCCAACCGCAGTGCGGCGATTCGAATTCCCAAGTACGCGACCAGCGAAGAAGCCAAGCGCATCGAGTTTCGCACGGCAGACGGCACCTGTAATTATTACCTGGCGATGAGCGCCTTGTTAATGGCGGGCCTGGATGGCGTCCGCAACCGAATCATGCCTGGCGAGGAGAATGCATTCGGTCCATTCGATGACAACGTGTTCGACTGGCCGGAGGAGCGCCAGGAGCAGCTTACCTCCATCCCCATTACGCTGGAAAGTGCCTTGCAGGCACTGCAGGAGGATCATGCATACCTGCTGGAGGGAGGCGTTTTCAGCCGTGAATTGATCGATAGCTGGATCAAAGAAAAGATGAAGGAGGTGATTGCAGTGCGCAATCGCCCCCATCCATTCGAAATGAATCTCTACTACAGTTTGTGATTATTCCTCGTCCATGAACGGATAGGCGAAATCCGTGGGTGGAACGAAGGTCTCCTTGATGGTCCGGGTTGATACCCAGCGCATCAGGTTGGCCTGTGAACCGGCCTTGTCGTTGGTGCCCGAAGCGCGGCCGCCACCGAAGGGTTGCTGGCCAACCACGGCGCCGGTCGGTTTGTCATTGATATAAAAATTGCCCGCGGCATGCTCGAGTTTACTGATGGCGATGCTCGCGGCTTTGCGGTCGCGGCTGAAAATCGCGCCGGTGAGGGCATACATCGAAGAACAGTCGCACAATTCCAGGGTCTCTTCGAAAGCTTCGTCCTCGTAGACATAGACCGTCAGCACCGGGCCAAAAATTTCCTCCACCATCGTCTTGAAATGCGGGTCGGAGGCGAGGATCACCGTGGGTTCGATGAAGTATCCTGTGCTGTCATCGTATTGGCCACCGATCAGGACTTCCGCCCCTTCATTTTCATGGGTGTAATCAATGTAGGCCGTGATCGAATTGAACGCAGCCTGGTCAATGACCGCGCCGAAAAAGTTACGGAAGTCTGTAGGTGGCCCCATCTTGATGCGCGCCATGTCGGCTTTCAGACCATCCTCGACTTGCGGCCACAGTGAGCGCGGAATATAAGCCCGGCTGGCGGCCGAGCATTTCTGCCCCTGGTATTCGAAAGCGCCGCGAACCAGCGCGGTCACCAGCGTGGGCACATCTGCGCTGGAGTGCGCGAACACGAAGTCTTTGCCACCTGTCTCACCGACAATCCTTGGATACGATTTATAGCTGGAAATATTTTCGCCAATGGTCTTCCACATTCCCTGGAACACGCGAGTCGAGCCGGTGAAGTGAATGCCGGCCAGGTTGGGGTCGGCCAGGCAGGTGTCGCCGACGTTGGCGCCCGAGCCCGGGACAAAGTTGATCACGCCGGGTGGCAGCCCCGCTTCTTCCAGCATTTGCATGAATAGCCAGGGCGTGTAAACCAGCGATGATGCAGGTTTCCAGACCACGGTATTGCCCATCAGGGCGGGTGCTGTGGGAAGATTGCCGGCAATGGCTGTGAAATTGAACGGTGTCACGGCAAACACGAAGCCTTCCAGCGGACGGTGTTGCACGAAGTTCCAGATACCGGCTGAAGATTCGGGCTGTTTTTCGTAAATCTCCTGGGCATAGCGCACGTTGTAGCGCAGGAAATCAATCAGTTCACAGGTGGCGTCGATCTCCGCCTGGTAAACAGTCTTGCCACCATTGAGCATGGAGCAGGCCGTCATTTGACTCCGGTACTTCACCGCCAGCAACTCGGCTGCTTTCAGGAAGATGGCGGCCCTTTCCTCCCAGCGAAAAGTCTCCCACTCGGCCTGGGCGGCGACAGCGGTGTCGATGGCGAGTTGAACCTGTTCAGGGCCAGCCTTGTGATAGGTGCCCAGCACGTGCTGGTGGTTGTGGGGCATAACGACCTTGCCCAGGTTGCCGGTCCGGATTTCCTTGCCGCCGATCACGATGGGAATATCAACCTGCGTGGCTGACATCTCCTCGAGTGCGGCCTTGAGCGCTATCTTTTCCGGGCTTCCCGGAGCGTAGTTCAGGACCGGTTCATTAACCGGGGCAGGGGTCTGGATGACCGCGTTATTCATCAGGTTCATGCTGTAAAACCTCTTCAGCCAAATGACGTTTATCGGAAGTATCGGAAGCATAGTAGCCTGCCTCGATAAAATCCATGATCTCAGTAGTCAAGTTCGTTTGCTTTTTGTTGCAGCAGCTGCAACAGGTAGTCAACGGTCGCCCGGTGCGTGCGGAAATTCAGCACGGCCAGGCGCAGAGTGAATCTGCCGTTGATGCGGGTGGATGTGATGAACACCTTGCCGTCCCGGTGAACCGATTCCACCAGGCGCTTGTTGAAATCATCGATGTCACCGTTTTGCGGCAGGTAACGAAAAGTGACAATGGACAGGTCCGGGTAGGGGCCGGTCTCGAATCGTTCCAGTTTTCCCAGTTCCTGGTGAAAGTAGCGGGCCAGCCAGATTTTTTCGGCGAGGGAAGCCCTGAAGGGCCTGAGCCCAAACAACTTCAGGGGAAACCACATTCTTGGTCCGCGAAACGGCCGCGTCAGTTCCAGCGACAGGTCGGCCGGTGAATCCCAGGTTTCATCGGCGGTAAACACCGGTTTTGCATCCTGCATGTAATCTGCGTAGTAGGCATTCGAACGGGCCAGCAGCCCGCCGTTTTTAACCAGCACGGCACCCGTGCCATAGGGAAGCCCCAGTCCTTTGTGCGGATCCATGACGATGGAATCAGCGGAATCGATGCCATCCAATACGTCCCGGCCTTCTTCACACAACAGGAAGAAACCGCCGTAGGCCGCATCGAGATGGAACCACAGGTCCTGCTGGCGGGCTATGCTTGCTACTGCCGTAAGGGGATCGACTGCACCCGTGTCGGTAGTGCCGGCGGATGCAATCACCAGCCAGGGCTTCAGTCCCTGTTCCCGGTCCGAGTTGACCAGGGCCTCCAGCGCGGCAACATCCATGCGGAACCGATCGTCCATCGGTACCTTGCGTTGTTGCACGTCCTTAAGTCCGGCCACGTGTAAAGCCTTGCCGACGCAGTGGTGAGCCTGGTCCGTAAGGTAGACGCAGGCCCTGGGTATGGTTGCGAAATCAATGCCGCAGGCGTCCCGGGCGGTGACCAGCGCCGATAGCGTCGCGATACTGCCGCCGGAGGTCAGGTCACCCGCGGCGGTTTCCGGGTAGCCTACGAGTGCCCGCATCCAGTCCACCAGGCTGAGCTCCATCCGCGCTGCGCCCGGGCCGGCGAATGAAACGCCCGAGTAGCGATTGGTGATGCCGGCGAGAAAATCGCCGATGGCAGAAGGGAACAGGCCGCCACCCGGGATGTAGCCCATCTGACCGCCGGAAGCAGGAAGTATGCCGGTGGTATCCACCTCCGATCTGAAAAAGGCCAGCAATTCGGCCATATCAACCGGCTCATCCGCGATGGGCGCCTCGCGGAAACCATTGCGGCCGTCATCGGGTTGGTAGGTTGGCGTGTCCGGCAGCCTTTCCAGCGTTGCCAGGGCATAACGTCCGGCCTGCTCGAACAGGTCATTACACTCCGCAGGGCCTGGGTCGAGCAAGCGCGACAGGCGTTCGAGTTGATCGATTTTTTTCAACATGAATTCTTATTGTCCCGGTTATCCGGTACAATATAACGCATTCCTCAGGGGTGGCCGTGTGGCCTGAGATCTGCTGAGCAGGAACCCTTTGAACCTGATCCGGTTAATGCCGGCGTAGGAATAGGACATTCCTGAATATTCCCGCTTAAGGCTCGACTGGATCTCGACCGAGATTGAGATCCTGAACATGAAAAACCACAAGAAATTTTCGCTGATGGTCTGCGCATGGCTCCCTGTCTGCACACTGGCCGATGACTCTGCTGATGAATCTTATGAATACCCGCCCGGTCCTCTCGAGGAAGTAGTGGTGTCGGAATTTCGCCGGTCGTCCGTACAGGACCTGGATTCGAGTATTACCGTGCTGAACCGCGAAGTTATCGAAACCGCGACTCTGCAGCATTTCGAAGAATTGATCTCGCTGATCCCAAACATGAATTATTCAGGCGATGGCGCCCGTGCCCGCTATTTCCAGATGCGGGGCATCGGCGAGTTGGAGCAGTACGAGGGGGCGCCCAATCCCTCGGTGGGCTTTATCATCGATGATATTGACCTGTCGGGTGTGGGCGGCATCAGCAACGTGTTCGACCTGCAACAGGTTGAAGTGTTGCGCGGGCCGCAGGCGACCCGTTTCGGGGCCAGTGCATTGGCCGGGCTGGTCTATGTCCAGTCCGCCGATCCGTCGGGAGATTTCGACGTAAACGCGGAAATCATGGCCGGTAATGATGAAACGTTCGGGGCCGGCGCGGCGATCGGCGGGCGCCTGGCCGACCGACTGGACGGCCGCTTCTCGCTACATCATTACCAGGGCAACGGGTTCTACGACAATGTCGCACTGGATACCGATGACAGCAACGAACGCGACGAATGGACCGCTCGCGGCAAGCTGCTGTGGGATATCGGCGGTGACTGGGAGGCGAAACTGAGTCTGCTGTATGCCAATTTCGACAACGGCTACGATGCCTGGTCGCCGGAAAACGGGCGCATTACTTTCAGCAACAATCCTGGCCGGGACGAGCAGGAAACCTGGGGCGGTTCATTGAAATTTTCCGGGCCCCTCGGCTCCTCGGTCGATTTTGTCAGCATCAGTTCCTATGCCGAATCGGACGTTTTGTTTTCTTTTGACGGCGAGTGGGGAGATACAGCCTACTGGTCGCCCTACGGCTACGACTATATCTATTCCGACACGCGAAACCGCGATTCCCTGGTGCAGGAGTTCCGCTTGCTCTCATCGCCGGGTGGCCGATTATTCAATGATCGCACCGACTGGGTGCTGGGCGCCTACTTTCAGCGCCTTGAAGAGTCTGACGAAATCCTCTCGTCGGGCCTCTACGACGACAGCGCGGACGCGCCCTGGAGCTATTGCACACCATGCCTCGACTACACGACGCTGGACAGCGATTACCAATCAAAAAACTATTCCATCTTCGGCCGGCTCGACAGCGATCTGACGGACCGGATGCGGTTGAATTTCGGCCTGCGTTACGAACGCTGGAAGGCGGATTATGCGGATGCTTTCAGGGATTACATCTATGGCGACCCGGACCAGCCGGTACGTAACGACTTCCGCCCTCGCGAAAACCTCTGGGGGGGAGATATCAGTCTCGATTACCAGTTGGGTGATGACGCGCGTGTCTATGGACTGATTTCCCGGGGATACAAGGCCGGCGGATTCAATCCGAGCCTGGCGCGTGCGCTGGGTCCCGGTGCGGCGCTGGATCCCGGGGTGGCGCTGGATCCCGGGGCGATCGCCTACGACCCGGAGAAGCTGATGAACTATGAAACCGGTATCAAGGGCCTATGGCTGGAGGGTAGGCTGACCGCTGAACTGGCGCTGTTTTACATGGACCGCAAAGACATGCAGTTACGCAGTTCGGCGCAGTTTACCGACAACCCGAACGATTTCGTTTTCATCACCAGCAATGCCGAAGGACATTCTTACGGGCTTGAAGCCAGCATCGCCTGGCAGCTGAATGATCAATGGCGCCTGCATGGCAGCCTGGGCCTGCTGGATTCCGAGATTGACGATTACCGGCTGGATCGCGAGGCCGACATCGAAGGCGAACTGATTGGCCGCGAATTCGCCCATGCTCCACCTTACACGCTGAACCTCGGGGTGAGTTACGCCAACGCGCAGGGCTGGGTGGGCAGGCTCGATTTTAACGCCATGGGTTCTTATTACTTTGATTACAGCCACGATGAAAAATCGGGCTCGAGACAGACGGTCAACCTGAAGCTGGGCAAACAGTGGAGTCAATGGTCGGTGTTCGCCTGGGTCAGGAACCTGTTTGACGAGGACTACTACACCCGGGGCTTCTCATTCGGCCTGGAACCGCCGCTGTTTGAGCGAAGCCGCTATACCCGGCTGGGGGATCCGCGGCATTATGGGATTACCGTCAGTTATCGTTACTGAGCGCGTGACAGGGAGAATCAAACCATGAAGATCGTAGCAGACATGAGCCTTTACCCGCTGAAAGAGGGTCCGGTACCCGAAATTATCGACTTTATTCGGGCGTTGCGGGAGCGCGAGGGCCTGGAAATGGTGACCAACCAGCTGAGCTCTCAGCTCCGCGGTGAGTTCGAGGTTGTCACCGGAGCCATCAATGACTGCATGAAGGTGGCGATGGAAGCGCCCAACACGGTCGTGCTGGTCGTCAAATACCTGAACGTGGACCTGGAAATCGACCGGGCGCCGACGCTGACGCCGCCTGGCTAGAGTCGCGTGACAATATTGCAGTCATGGGAAGTACTGGCCGTACTGCTGGCCATTGCTTACCTGGTGTTGGCCATTCGCCAGAATATCTGGTGTTGGGCGGCCGCTGCAGTCAGCACCTTGTTGTACCTGTACATCATGTACGAAGCCCGCCTGTACATGGAATCGGCCCTGCAGCTGTTCTACCTGGCAATGGCCGGCTATGGCTGGCAGCAGTGGCGCCACGGCGGTGAAGGGGGTGCGGAACTGCCGGTGAGCAGCTGGCCCCTTAAGCTGCATGGGCTCGCAATTGGGGTCGTGCTGGCGATGGTTTACGTCAGTGGCGAGTTGCTGACACGTTACAGCGATGCAGCGCTGCCGTTCCTTGATTCGCTGACGACCTGGGGGGCCGTGGTCGCGACCTTCATGGTGACCCGTAAGATCCTCGAAAACTGGATTTACTGGTTTGTCATCGATGCGGTCTCCATCGGGCTTTATCTCAACCGCGAGTTGTATTTCACGGCGGTCCTGTTTGCGGTGTACCTCGTCATGATCGTTTTCGGTTACCGCAGCTGGCGGGCCAGTATGCGGGAAGGTGGATCGTGAGCAACCTGCAACGGGTGCTGGACCGTATTCCCGGATTTTCAGGGGCCACCGTTGAACAACAACTGTCTGACGGCCCGACCAACGCCAGTTACCTGTTGGCCAGGGCAGGGCAGCTGTTCGTTCTGCGCATCGATAAGAAAGCAGCCAGGGAGCTCGGACTGGACCGCCTCAACGAGCAACGGGTTTACCAGGCAGTCAGTGTTGCAGGCATGGCCCCCGCGATGGTTTATTCGAACCTTTCCGAAGGTATTGTTGTGCGTCCTTACCTGCCGGGGAGAAGCTGGACTGCAGATGACCTGGCCAGCTTCGCGCAGTTGCAAAGACTGGGCTGTTTATTGCGCCGCCTGCATGGCCTGCCGCCGGTCGGCACCGCATTTGACCCGTTAGGCGCGGCGCGCAGGTATGCAGGTCCAATGGCCGACACGCAGCCCGCTAGCCACGTCGAGGACTTGCTGCGGCGGATGGAACAATTGGCGCATGACAGTAAGAAATTTCCCGGACCTGCCGTGCTGTGTCACAACGACCTGGTCTGTCAGAACGTACTCGAAGGCGAATCGCTGGCTTTGATTGACTGGGAATATGCTGCCATTGGGGACCCCTTTTTCGATCTTGCCGTGGTGCTCCAGCATCACCAGTTGGACGACTCAGCGGCAGATGTTCTGCTCCGCAGCTACTTCGAGCGCGAAGCGACTGCTGACGAATTGAGCCACCTTGCCCAGCAGCGCGATTTCTACCAGTGCCTGCTGGAACTCTGGCGCCACAAGCTGGGAAACGGGAACGGTTAGACCGCCTGGCGGCTTGAGAACGCGTGGGCGATGGTCGACTGGTCAGTGAATTCGAGTTCTCCACCCAACGGCACACCATGTGCGATGCGGCTGACCTGCACACCGTGTTTCTGCGCCATGCGTTGCACGTAATATGCGGTGGCTTCGCCTTCAACGGTGGGGTTGGTGGCGATGATCATCTCGGCGGGTGGACGATTGCCCAGTTGTTCAGCCAGCAGGTCCAGGCCCAGGTCGGCAGGGCCGATGCCATCGATCGGCGACAAGTGTCCCATCAGGACAAAGTACCTGCCCCGGTAGCCAGTGGCGTGTTCAATCGCGATCACGTCACTGGGAGATTCCACGATGCACAGTTGCTGCCGGTCGCGCTGGTCGTTGGCGCAAATGCTGCAAATCTCCTTTTCAGTGAGGTTGCGGCATTCACTGCAACGCCCGATCCGCTCCATCGCGACGTCCAGCAGGGTGGACAGGTGCTTGCCGCCATCCCGGTCTCTTTCCAGCAGGTGCAGCGCCATGCGCTGAGCCGACTTCGGCCCGACCCCGGGCAAGCAGCGCAGTGCGTCGATCAACTGGTCCAGCAGGGGTTCTGAGCTCATCGAAAACGGTTTCAGAACGGCAGTTTCATACCGGGTGGCAGGGGAATGCCGGCTGTCATGTCAGACATACGGTCCTGCGTGGTAGCCGCAATCCTGTTGACCGCATCATTGATGGCGGCCGTTACGATATCTTCAAGCATTTCCTGGTCATCAAACAGGGACGGGTCGATCTGCACACGCTTGACCGCATGCTTGCCGTTCATCGTCACTTTGACCAGGCCGCCGCCAGCTTCGCCGGTGACTTCCAGGTTGGCCAGTTCTTCCTGTGCCTTTTGCATTTCCTGCTGCATTTTCTGGGCCTGTTGCATCAGGCCTGCGAGATTACCTTTCATGTTTCATTCCGTTCCTGAGTGTTTGAGTAAGCTTACTGAAGCGGCTGTACCGAATCTTCGACCAGTTTTGCGCCCATTTGTTCTTTCAGGGACTTGACGGTCGGATCGTCATCGATGGCTTTCTCCGCTTCGCTCATGTTGTCACGCACTTTTTGTGCATCGATCGCGGCCGCGGTTTGCAGTTCGGTCTGTTCCTCGTCGACCAGGCGGATGTTGACCGGGTGGCCGACGCGGGCGCTGATGGCCTCCTTCAGGCGGCTGACACAACTTTTCGAACCCAGGTATCTCATCGCCGGGGAGATGGCGAAATCCCAGTGGTCGTCGTTACGTGATTTCAAATGAACATTGCGGGCCAGTTCCCGTGCTTGCCCGGACAGATTCAGTTCCTGCAACAGCGAAACCCAGTCGGGCGGTGGCGCCGGACTCTGGGCTGGCAAATGAGGTTCATCGTCCCCTGGATTCCGGGCCGGTGCCCTGGCTGTCGCTGGACTGACGGCCACAGGCTTCGATTCTGACCTGGCTGCCGAAGCGGCCGGGGCTTTCTTACTTGCCGTTGGCCGGTTGCCGTCTGCTCCGTGGCCGGACAGGTTGCCTGAAACACTGCCCGGGGCTGCCGTGGAGTCCCCGTCAGCAGGCCGGAACGCAAGCATGCGCAACAACGTCATTTCAAGGCCGGTGCGCGGGTCGGGTGCGAGCCCCAGTTCGGCTCGGCCCTTGATGGCTATCTGGTAGAACAGCTGCGCATCCTCCACCGGGATAGACTCGGCCAATTGCTCGATGGCCTCCCAGTCACTGCGTTCAGGATCCCGGTAACCCGGTACACATTGCACGAGTGTCACCCGGTGCAGCACTTCAGCAAGGTTGACCAGCACCGTCTCCAGGTCGCGCGACTGTGCTACCAGTTCCTCGACAATGCTCAGCAGCGCCCCTGCGTCAGCGGAGCCCAGCGCCCTGATCATTGCGACGACGTGTTCGTGATCAACCAGCCCCAGCATTTTCTCCAGGTCGCTCATGGCCAGCTGACCGCCACCGAAAGCGATGGCCTGGTCGAGCAGGCTGAGGCCGTCACGCATGCTGCCATCGGCCGCACGTGCGAGGACCGTGAGGGCTTCGGATTCTGCCGAAATTCCCTCGCTATCCACCAATTGTTTCAAATAGGCCGAGATCTGGTCCGGCAGCAGACGCCGCAGGTTAAAGCGCAGGCAGCGGGACAGAATAGTGACCGGAATCTTCTGCGGATCGGTCGTGGCCAGTACGAATTTTACATGCGGCGGTGGCTCCTCCAGTGTTTTCAACAGCGCATTGAAACTGCTGGTCGACAGCATGTGCACCTCGTCGATGATGTACACCTTGTAACGGCCCCGCGTAGGCGTGTACTGCACCGACTCCAGCAGATCGCGGGTGTCATCCACTCCGGTCCGCGATGCTGCGTCGATCTCGATCATATCCACGAAGCGGCCGGCATCGAGGTCCACGCAACTGCTGCATTCGCCGCAGGGCTTGGAACTGACGCCGGTTTCACAGTTCAGGCATTTAGCCAGGATGCGCGCGATGGTTGTTTTACCGACTCCACGGGTTCCGGTGAACAGGAAGGCATGATGCAGGCGGTCCTGGTCCAGCCCGTTAATCAACGCCTGGGAGACGTGCTCCTGGCCGACGAGTTGTTCGAAGGTTGCGGGGCGCCATTTGCGTGCCAGGACCTGGTAGCTCATTCCTGCTCCATCAACTGCGTTGCGGAAGGCGAGAAAAAAAAGGTGCGGGCGGGTGAAAATTCATTAAGGGCACATCATAGCAAACTTGCGGAGTTGGGTGGCGACCCCCGCCCGCCACACCCCGGCGCCCGAGTCCATTGTTGCCGCTGCTCCCTTCCGGGCCTGACGGGGTTCACAACTTATCGTCGCGAGGGGACCAGCGAGGGCCACCATTGCATTCCCCGAAGCCGCTTGCCAACCGCCAAAACGGCCGGGGAGAGGCATTGTGCCGGATCACCGGTGTCTGATCAAGGGACATTTTCCTACATCAATTATGGTGGATACCGGCTGTGCGGTGAGCCAATCATTACCTAAGCTTGAAACCGTTCCATTAAGCCGTCGGCGTGGTCGCATCCACGCCCCCAATTACCTGCACAGGGGATGAAGTTTATGAAATCTGTTCTTGTTTTGATCCTTGCCGGATTAATGTCATGTGCCGCCTGGGCGGTGGTACCGGTCAATGTCAACACCGCGTCTGCGGAGGAAATTTCAGAGAATCTGAAAGGAATCGGCGTCAGCAAAGCGCAACGGATCGTTGAGTATCGCGAAGCCCATGGTCAGTTTCTTCACGTCGATGAACTGGTTAATGTCAAGGGGATTGGCGTCAAGACCATCGATAACAACCGCGGAATGATCCTCTTGCAGGACGCAGTCATTCCATCCAATAACTGAGATTCAGGGCAAGGGATAGCGTTCTCTCATGTTTTGAGAACCACCTGTCGTTAAATAGACTCACAGCAAACAATCGAAATAGAACAGGAGAGTTGTTATGAAGGCGAACCAGGACCTGATCGGCAAGACCATCACCGGCATTGTGGCTGTAAACCCACCGGGTGAAGAGGTTCGTGAAATCTGGATGCTCCAGTTTTCTGACGGTTCACATGTCGAATTCGTTTCTCCGAAGGCCAGGCGCAGCTTACGCAGGGTATCCAGACACCGAAAAGTAGCCAAATCACGGGTGCCAAACGAATTACAGTTAGCCCTGAACGTTGCCTGAAAACTTATCCACAAAACCTGTGGATAACCCTGTGAAGAAACGCTCGGCGTCAAAGACACGGTGCGAGGGCTTATGGATTGTTCAAAAATTGACCAATCTGAATTGGTCTATATAAAACAATCACTTACAAGTGCGTTGATCGGTCGAGTTTGGCTTTGACAGTGAAATATTCCCGTAACAAAGACAATCAGTGACTTGTGTATAAACAGTTCGAATCAAATCGAGGAAATGCCTGTAAGTCTTTGAAAAAAGTTTTGCCCATTCTGCAGACAGCCAAAAAACGGCAGGGATTTCTGTCTAAAGCCCGGAAATACCACTTTCAATCACCCAGGCTTCAAGTTTGTCCAGGATTCTCTGGCAATCCGGCTCCTCTTTTTTCTGCTCCCGGAGCTCCCGAACGGCATTTTGGAAGTCCGGCAGCGTGAAATAATCGGGGTCGTTGATTTCTTTCAGGCGAATTCGTCGGTCCTTGTCCCAGGCCTGGCTTTCTTCCATGCTCAGTGTTTCGGGGAAATTGCGCGCCCGGTATCGAAACAGCATCAGTGGCAGGCGCTTGTCCTGAAAAGACCACAAATGGCTACCCAGTTGGGCAGGCGGTACGAGCAAGATCTTATTCATCAGGTGCCGGTCGGCCGATGAAAAGAACCCGCCGCTGTAAAGCATCCGGTCCGGGTCAGTACTTTCCGCAAACGCGCCACCGGCAGATGAAAAAACTTCGATCACCTTTTCCCGCACCAGCTCGAGTGCTCCGAGCAATTGCCGCGCATGTTGCTTGCACTGTTCGGGGTTCATATTGATCCGGTCCGTATCCACTCCGGTGAGTGTTCCCAGCGGCGCCAGCATCGGAACGTGGTTTCCATGAATCAATTTCAACGGCAATCGCTCGATCTCTTCTGGCAGGTCGGCTGCGGGAGTGAATACCAGATCATGGATGACCTCAGCCGGTTCATCAATCAGTGGGGCAGGGTCTGCTGACAGGTCGATCGCGATCACCGATTTCGGGCGGTCGGGCACGACGGCCAGCGGCAGAACCATGGCGGTGCAACCCCGCGTAGCCGGTATTTTCGCTGAGGTATGCAATAGGGGCGTGGGTTCAACGGTATCCAGCAGCCTGGATACGTGGTGGTAATCACGCATTTGCAGGGCCCAGTCAAACAGCCTGGGCTGAGCTGTTCGCAACAGCCTTGCCAGCCCGATGGTGGCCTGGACATCGGCAAGTGCATCATGCGCCCCAACGTGCTTAATGTCATTGGCATTGCTGATGTCTTCGAGCCGGAAACTGGGCTTGCCCGGCTCGTGCATGGGCCATTCAATGCCCTCCGGCCGCAAGGCATAGCACATGCGGGCCAGATCTATCAGGTCCCAGCGCGAATTGCCGTTACGGTACTCGCGCTCATAGGCATCGCGCAGGTTGCGGTATAACAGGTGCCGGGTTATGACGTCATCGAAGCGAATGCTATTGTAACCGGCGCTGCAGGTTCCCGGCCGGGACATTTCGTCCAGTATGTTCTGCGCGAACTCGGTCTCCGGGACGCCCCTGGATTTGGCCTCCTGTGGGGTAATGCCGGTGATCAGGCTGGCCATGGGGTGGGGCAGCACATCATCGGAAGGTGCACAGTACCAAACGACAGGATCCCCCACGGGGTTCAGGTCTGCATCGGTTCTCTGGGCGGCAAACTGGGCAGGCCGGTCAGCGATGGGATTGGCACCAAACGTTTCGTAGTCATGCCACAGGAATGTGTCGACGGGCTTCACGGTGTATAGGCTTCCCTTGCTGCAGTTCGCGTGCCAACATGTTAACCAATAACTGCACGGTTTATTAGCCAGGATGCGATAAATCCATGACTCTTCAAACAGACGCTTTCGAGGAAATCCTCCGCTTGATGCAACTGGAGCAGCTGGAGGTCAACCTGTTCCGCGGAATCAGCCGGGATATCGGCACTGAGCGCGTATTTGGCGGGCAGGTACTGGCGCAGGCGCTGCTGGCGGCCAGTTACACGGTGGAACAGCGGCAAGCGCATTCGCTCCATGCCTACTTTTTGCGGGCGGGCGATCACGATGCGCCGATTGTTTACAGCGTTGACCGGAGCCGCGATGGCGGCAGCTTCTCGGCGCGCCGTGTGGTTGCCATTCAGCATGGCCGGCCGATCTTCACGCTGGCGGCCTCGTTCCAGGTCGAGGAAGACGGACTGGAGCACCAGTTCGAAATTCCGTCAATGCCGGAGCCGGAGAACCTGGATCCCATCGGCCTGTTGCCCCAGGGAGAGTTTGATCACCTGCCCAAGAGCATGCAGCGCTGGCTGGACCGGTTTGGTCCCTTCGAATTTCGGGCCGTTCGCGGTTCCGATCCGGACCGCCCGGTGCCGCAGCCGCCGTTCAAGGAACTCTGGTTCAAACTTCATGGTCAACTGGAAGACGATCCACGGTTGCACCGGGCCCTGCTGGCCTATGTTTCCGATTTCCACCTGGTGGGAACGGCGACTCTACCGCATGGCATTTCCTGGGTGCAGGGTAACCTGATCATTGCGAGTCTTGATCATGCAATGTGGTTTCACCGGGATTTTCGGCTGGATGACTGGTTGCTTTATGTCTGTGACAGCCCCAGTTCCAGTGGAGGCAGGGGCCTTGCCCGGGGCATGATCTATGACCGCCAGGGCAGGCTGGTTGCCAGCACGGCGCAGGAAGGAGTGATCCGCTTGCGCAAAGAGACCCAATAGACAGGAGAGTTAAGCATGAGTCAGCAAATGGCGAGTTTCGCCGCGGGATGTTTCTGGGGTGTGGAAGCCCGTTTTCTCCAAGTTGCAGGCGTTGTGGATGCGGTGTCAGGTTACATTGGCGGGCACGTGGATAATCCGACTTACAAGCAGGTTTGCGGTGGCGATACCGGTCATGCAGAGGCTGTCCAGGTGACCTTTGACGATGAACAGGTCAGCTACGAGCACCTGCTGGATGTGTTTTTTGACATGCACAATCCAACCACCCTGAATCGCCAGGGGCCGGACTTTGGCAGCCAGTACCGTTCAGCGATCTTTTGGTACGGAGAAGAACAAAAAGCGGCAGCTGAACAAAAAATCCGCGAGCTGAACGCATCTGGTAAATGGCCGAACCCGGTGGTCACCGAGCTTTGCCCGGCACCCGAATTCTGGCGGGCCGAAGAGTATCATCAGCGCTATTTTGAAAAGAACGGCGCCGGCTTCTGTGGCTTGGCACTGATCCC
>Ga0224504_10000134_pt1 | contig 30997 bp, 29 predicted proteins | sample SF_Oct11_sed_USG_3_FD_170160 | JGI IMG/M metagenome (GOLD analysis project Ga0224504, IMG submission 170160) | Sediment microbial communities from San Francisco Bay, California, United States - SF_Oct11_sed_USGS_24 | ecosystem: Environmental > Aquatic > Marine > Sediment | place: USA...
ATGTTGAAATGATGGGTGGTTCTGACAAGATCATTAAAAAGGGGCAGGAACTTTACGGTCAGGGCAAGTACCACCATGCCGTTGAGATTCTCAACAAGCTGGTTTTCGCTGAACCTGAGAACCAGCCCGCCAAAGATCTGCTGGCGGATGTCTATGAGCAGATCGGTTACCAGAAGGAGAGTCCGAGTGTGCGCAACAGTTTCCTGGCGGGAGCCTTTGAACTGCGCAATGGCGTTCCATCGGGGGCTTCGCCGAAAACTTCAGGGCCCGACATGATCCGGGCAATGAGCACGGAATTGTGGCTTGATTTCCTGGGGATTCGCCTCGATAGCAAGAAAGCCGACGGGGTCGAATTCACGATCAACCTCGTGACTCCCGACAACGGCGAGCAATACGCGATCGAGCTGAGCAATGCAACGCTGACCAACATCAAGGGCTTCCAGGCCAAAGATGCTGATCTCACGGTCACCATCAACCGTGATGATCTCGAACAGACCATGATGGGTGCAGTCAGCATGGATGACCAGATCAAGTCGGGCAAAGCCAAGCTGGTCGGAGATCGCAAGCCAATCGATCAATTGAAGAACATGCTGGTCCAGTTCGACATCGGCTTCGAGGTTTTACCGGGCACACTGCCCAAGGACTTGACCTCCGAGAAGAATCCTTTTGCGCAAGAATCCCCGGCTATCGATGCATTAACGGACTGATAAGTTCTGATTATTTACCAATATGGCGGACGAGTGATTTCTCGTCCGCCATAATTTTCCCATTGTTCCCTGGAGCACCCAACATGATTTTTTTTCGTTCCTGCTTACTCTTGAGTCTGGGTATATGCTTTATCCCGCTTTCAAGCCATGCCGCCGGACTCTGGCTCTACGAACAGGCCACCCCGGATATGGGGTCGGCGTCCGCAGGTCGGGTTGCTCTGGCCAATGATGCTTCTACGGCCTCTGTGAACCCGGCTGGCATGACACGGCTTGGTCGTTCACAACTTTTGGCCGGTTTCCAAATGCTCTACGTCGACACCAAATTTGACACCGATTTCGCCGAATTCGGTGGTGGGGATGGCGGCAACTCTGGTGGTTGGGTCCCCGCAGCCTCATTCTCCTATGCCCATAAAGTCTCGCCGGACCTTTGGCTCGGGATCAGTGTCGGTTCCTTTTTCGGCCTCGGACTTGACTATGGAAAGAGTTGGGCCGGTCGCTACTACGTGCAGGAAGCCGAGTTTCTCACCATCGGGGTCAATCCCGGCATTGGCTACAAGGTTAATGAACAATGGTCGCTTGGCGCAGGAGTCAGCGCCGTTAATTCAACGTTGACGCAAAAAACAGCGATTCGTAATCTTGGCCCCAATCAGGCCGATGGCCAATTAAAACTTGAAGATGACGACTGGGGCTTTGGTTACAATTTAGGTGTCCTATACGAACCCAACGAGAAGTCACGCTTCGGCTTGACCTATCGGTCGGAGATCGACTTTGAATATAAGGACACGGCCAGTTTGAGAGGGCTACAGCCACCCTTAAGTGGAATCGCCAACATCGTTGGCCTGGTCGGCAGTAAAGTGGATATGGAAATGAGCCTGCCCCAGGCCGTGATGTTCAGCGCTTATCATCGACTCACAGAACGTTTGGCTCTGTTGGGGAATATCGGTTGGCAGGAATGGAGCTCTTTTGGCGATTCATCTCTCTCTTTGTCGTCGGAAGAGACCACAGACCTGAACCTCGACCGTAATTTTGACGATACATGGCATTTCGCTCTCGGCTTTCAGTACCAGATAGACGAACCATGGTTGCTCTCTGTGGGGGTCGCCTATGATGAATCGCCGGTCAGTGACAGTAACCGGACACCTGATATGCCGTTAGACAGGCAATGGCGCTATGCCACAGGCATTCAGTACGATCTCAGTGAAGATATAACAATAGGGTGCGCTTATGAACTGCTTGACGCAGGGAGTGCCGAAATAAAGCAAAATCGTGGGCCACTGGCCGGGGCCGTTGAGGGTGATTATTCTTCAAACACTATTCACTTCTTCAATGTGAACTTGATCAAGCGTTTTTAAAAAGCCTGTCTTATAAACAACGATAAACAGTAAGGCCTCATACCTACCGCGATGATTTACTATTAGTCCTATCGCAACTCATTCCTACATCACCTAGGGATATATAAGACACGATTTAGCGCCCTGGCAGACCTTCTGTCGGGGCGTTATTCGTTGGGGAAAGCAAAATAGAAGCGATAGGTTCTTCTGAGGCATTCCAATAAGGGGATTATGGTATGAATTGTCTCTCTTAGGATTGGTCCTCTCCTCCTTAACATTCTGATTGAGAAAATAGAAGGTCCCGGATATTTATCCAGCGCCTTCTCTGTTTTATCAGGAATACATGTCGAAGATGAAGGTGTCTTGCCAAAGCTCAAATTCAGTTTCCGGAAGTCCTCTTGACTTCAACCAACGACGTTAAGTTTTTTGTTAAGAAAGTGGGGATACCCGACGATAGAAGATGAGACCTTTCAAAATGAAGCAGCGCTTCCGGTAGTTCTTTCTCATTCTTTCTCCTTGACAAATAAGCGTTCCGGCAATAAAAGAGTAAATACTAACTTATTTCGAAGCCTGTTTTTTCAGGCAGTTCTACCTTTTCAATCGAGGATATTCTGATTGGAGGCAAATATAGTGGACCCATATTTAGCATTCCTGCTGTTTGTCGCTGCGGCTTTAGGCCTGGTCGGCTTGATTGTTTTTCTCAACTGGTTTCTAGGCCCAAAGGTTACTTCTTCGGCTGTCAAACTCGAACCCTTCGAATGTGGCGCTCGCCCGTTACAAAATAACAACGTCCGACCAATTTCAATCAAGTATTACCCTGTTGCTATCTTCTTTTTGCTGTTTGACCTGGAGACGGTTCTTCTTTTCATCTGGGCGTCTTCACTTGGAGAGGCAGGGTTGTCCACGGCGTCTCTGTTCTCATTCCTGTTTTTCATGGGACTGTTGACGCTGGCGTTTATCTATATCTGGAAGGAAGGTGCCCTCGAATGGCGATGATGGAATTTGTCACAACCCGCAAGGATGAGTTGATCGGCTGGGTTCGTAAATTCAGCATCTTTCCTTACCCTTTCGTTACGGCCTGCTGCGGCATGGAGTTCATGTCTGTCGCGTCTACGCTTTATGACACCGATCGTTTTGGTGCCGCACTGCCACGCTTCACTCCGCGACAGTCAGATTTGTTGATGGTCGTGGGTACGATCACCCATAAGGAAGCACCTGTCATCAAAAAGGTGTATGACCAGATGGCCGAACCCAAGTGGGTCATGGCCTTTGGCGCCTGCGCGACCAGTGGCGGTTTCTATCGTAACTACTCAGTGGTGCAGGGCATAGATAAAGTGATCCCCGTCGATATCTATATTCCGGGATGTCCGCCACGTCCGGAGATGGTAATCGATGCCATCATGAAGTTGCAGGACAAGATCGCCGGGGAACGTCACCCGATTCTGCCGTTTGAAGAGCAGAACCCCGCAAAAACTTGACATTGAATTCAAGAAAAGTGAGGGCCGCACCTTGGTTTACGAAAAACTGAAAAGTGAACTCACAGGTCAGTATCAGCGCGCATGGGACAGCTTTGGCATGCTGGTTTTGGACGTGTCTCTGGAGCAACTGTTGCCTCTGGTAAACAGACTGAAAGATGATTTTTCCTTTGACCTGCTGCTCGACATCACCGCTGTTGACTATCCTGAGCGCGAGTTGCGATTTGATCTGGTTTATCACCTGTTCAGTTCCGAAAGCAGAAAGCGCATTCGGCTCAAGCTCTGTATCGCAGAAGACGAATCTCAGGTTCCTACGGTGACGCGGCTCTATGGCTCTGCCAATTACCTCGAGCGCGAAGTGCACGAGATGTACGGTGTGCGTTTTGCGGATAATGATGATCTGCGGCCGATTCTACTCTATGAAGGCTTCGAAGGGCATCCTTTGCGCAAGGATTATCCCATGGATCTGGAACAGCCTTTGGTCGATTACCGAAAGTAGGTGAGTTACGTGGACTATAAATCGCCTGTCTCATCGCCCCTGGAGCATACCGCCGACCCGAATCATGTGGTGGTCAATGTGGGCCCCTCGCATCCTGCAACCCACGGCACGATACAGGTCATCGCCGAGCTTGATGGCGAAACGGTTATCAAGGCTGACGTGCACTGTGGTTACTTGCATCGTGGTTTTGAAAAAGAGGCCGAGCACCATACCTATCACAAGGTGATTCCTTATACCGACCGCCTGAATTACTGTTCGGCGCTCAATAATAATTTTGCTTATGCCGAAACTGTCGAAAAGCTTCTCGGCGTTGAGCTGACACCGCGCTGTATCTGGTTACGCACTCTGCTGTCAGAGTACAATCGCCTGGCCGATCATGTCTGTTGTCTGGCCGCCACGGTCATGGAACTTGGGGCCATGACGGCCTTCCTCTACATGATGACGATCCGCGATTATATCTTCGAGCACCTGAACCATCTTACCGGGGCACGCTTGACCTATTCCTATGTGCGCATCGGGGGGCTGGCTAACGACCTGCCCGAAGGTTGGCTTGAGCGTCTCGAAGAAATCCTGAAGTTTTATGAGGATTACATAGAGCGCATTCACGGGTTGCTCGATCGCAATCGCATCTTTATCGACCGCACCCGTGGTGTCGGCGCGATGACTCCCGAACATGCTCTGAACTGGGGATACACCGGTCCAATCCTGCGTTCAACCGGTCTGGATATTGATCTGCGCAAGGATAGCCCATATCTCGCCTATGATCAGCTGGAGTTCGACGTTCCGGTCGGAATCCAGGGCGATAACTACGATCGTTACTACGTACGCATGCGCGAGATGGACGAGTCGGTGTCAATGATCCGCCAGTGCATGAAGCAGCTGCCGGGTGGACCGGTCAGTGTTGCCAATCCCGGCGTGACACTTCCGGCCAAAGACAAGGTGTACACACAGATTCATTCCCTGATTCACCATTTCAAACTGGTTAGTGATGGTGTCAAGGTGCCCTCCGGTGAGGTCTATACTGCCCATGAGGCACCTAACGGCGAACTCGGGTTTTATCTTGTCAGCGATGGCGGCAGCCGTCCGTACAAGTTGCATGTACGTTCGCCGAGCTTCGCTCACATGGGTGGCATGCACACGTTGCTCGAAGGCTATCAGTTGGCCGATATCATCGCCACCTTCGGTTCGATGAACATGATCGGCGGGGAGTGTGACCGATGACCACTTGCATGACAGAGAAATTCGATCGTTTGCGTAAAGTCTACCCGGAGGAGATGACGTCATCCCTGGTGCTGCCGTTGTTGCAGCTGATGCAGGAAGAGAAGGGGCATTTAACGGAAAGTGATGCCGTCTTTATTGCCGAATATCTGGATGTCCCGAAGATACAGGTCAAAGAAGCGCTCACCTGGTACTCGATGCTCTACCGGCAGTCGGTGGGCAAGCACGTCGTCAAGGTCTGTCGCAATATTGCCTGTTCCTTGAACGGCGCCGAGCGGGTTCTCGAACATATCGAAAAGAAGCTGGGTATCAAGGCCGGTGAAACGACGTCAGATGAAAAGTTTACTTTGCTGACGGTAGAATGTCTGGCTTCCTGTGGTACCGCGCCGATGATGCAGATTGATGACACCTATTACGAGAACCTGACGGAAGACTCGATTGATAAAGTCCTGGAGGCGTTGTCATGAGTGATCAGCGCATCTTTATGAATTTCGACGTGACCGCCGATTCCCATAACCTTGCGGCCTACCGCGACCGTGGCGGCTACCAGGCGTTTGAGAAGGCGTTGCGCGAGCAGACGCCGGACGATATCCAGGCCGAAGTGGATGCGTCAGGTCTGCGCGGCCGGGGCGGGGCGGGTTTCCCCACCGGGATGAAGTGGTCGTTTGTCAACAAGCAGGCCCCCGTGGTGTATCTCTGCTGCAATGCCGATGAAGGCGAGCCGGGTACGTTCAAGGATCGCTGGATATTTGAACATAATCCCCACCAGTTGATAGAAGGCATCTTGCTGGCATCCTACGCGCTGCGGGTGCGCCATGCCTTTGTTTATATCCGCGGCGAATTCGATCTGCCGTTGCGGCGCTTGCGTGAGGCATTGCAGGAAGCTTACGATGCGAACCTGGTTGGTGAAAATGTTCTGGATACCGATTTCTCCAGCGACATTATCGTGCATCGTGGAGCCGGCGCTTATGTCTGTGGTGAAGAATCGAGCCTGTTAACCTCTTTGGAAGGTTTTAAGGCTTATCCGCGTAACAAACCCCCTTTCCCCGCAGTTAAGGGACTTTACCAGAAACCAACGATTATCAATAACGTTGAAACCTTGGCAACGGTGCCGTGGATCATGACGCACGGGGGAGCCGAGTACGCGAAGATCGGTACCGAGTGGAATAGTGGTACGCGCATTTTCGGTATCTCAGGCCACGTCAATAACCCCGGACTCTTCGAGAAAGAGGCCGGTTATTCCTTGAAAGAAATCATCTTCGAAGATGCGGGCGGTATTCGTGGCGGCAAGTCACTTAAAGCTGTTATTCCCGGAGGGTCATCCACGCCGATACTCAAGGCTGACGAGATTGACACGATTACGCTTGATGCCGAAAACCTGCAGAAACACGGCAGTATGGTTGGCTCCGGCGGTGTTATCGTGATCGGCGAGGGCACCTGCATGGTCCGCCTGCTTCAGGTCTTGACGCGTTTTTATGCTCACGAATCCTGTGGTCAATGTACGCCTTGTCGGGAAGGTTCGGCTCTTATGAATGCTATCATCAGCAGGATCATTGCCGGCAAAGGCCGTAGTGAAGATGTCGAACGCCTGGAAAAAACGACCAAAGGGATCATGGGGAAAACTGTCTGTGCCCTTGGTGATGCTGCCGCGATGCCGGTGCAAAGCTTCATTACCAAATTCCGCGATGAGTTTGATTATTTTGTCGAGCATGGACGGTCCATAAACGATGGTCGCCTGGAAATTTAAGAGGCTGATGAGATGGAATTGAAGATCAACAACCAGATTGTCGAGGCCGAAGCCGGTGAGCTGCTGTTGCAGGTCGCTTTGCGCAACGGTGTCGATATACCGCATTTCTGCTACCATTCGTGCCTCTCCATTGCTGGGAATTGCCGCATCTGCCTGGTCAAGGTGGAAGGCCAGCCAAAACTGGCTCCTTCGTGCAACCTGATCGTTGCTGAGGGGATGGAGGTGTCGACGGACTGTCCCGAGGTGCAGGAAGCACGCAGGGACGTGATGCAGTTCATTCTCAACGACCATCCGGTTGATTGCGGTATCTGCGACAAGGCCGGCGAATGCCGTCTGCAGGAATACCAGGTCAAGTATGGCGAAGCGGAACCGCTATCGCTGGAGGATAAGCATCCGAAACCCAAGTTTTATGACTTAAGCCCGCGTATCCAGTTGGATAGTGAGCGCTGCATTCTTTGCAGCCGCTGTGTGCGCTTCACCCAGGAGATCTCCGGATCCAAACAGCTCGGAATTGTCGAGCGTGGCCACAGCGCACGGGTCGAACGGATGGATCAGAAGCCGTTCGACGATCCCTATTCGGACAACGTGATTTCCCTCTGTCCTGTGGGTGCCTTGCTTTCCAAAGATTTCATGTACCAAAGCCGTGTCTGGTATCTCGAACCGGTCAAATCGGTTTGCACCGGTTGTGCACGTGCGTGCAGTATTCAGGTCTGGCGCCGCAAGCAAGAGTGGCGTTTCAACTCTTTTGGCGATGAATTGAACAAGAAAGTTTATCGCATTACTCCACTGGAGAATGAAGCCATCAACGGTCCGTGGTTGTGCAACAAGGGTTTTGATATGCACAGAACCATGAGCCGTGAGCGTGCCCTGACGCCGATGGTGGGGGGCGTAGAAGTCTCTGCCGATGCCATGATCAAGGCAGCAAGAAAGCTGGTCAGCGGGGCGCAAAATCCTGCAATCATCATCTCCGCCCAGGCTTCGAATGAAGAACTCAAGGCGGCCCAGGCAGCGCTGACAGACAAGTTCACCGTCTATACCCGCAAAGATTATGGACCGAGCCATGGTGAAGTTCTGGAAGATGATTTTATGATCTGCCTCGACAAGAACCCGAACGGTGATGGCGTCTACCGCATCTTCGGGCGCAACGTTATTGATAACCCGCTGGAGCATGATCTTGTTGTCGTCTGGGGAGACAACTTGCGCCATGAAGATGTTGCTGGAGCACGCCTGATCTGCCTGGGATCGTTTGCGTCAGGACGTGAAAAGGATCGGGAGGTTTTCGTCCCTATTTCAACACTCTTTGAACGCAGCGGTACTTTCACGAATTTTGAGGGAGTTGACAACCGTTTCGAGCAGGTATTTGAGAAGCCTTCCTCGGTGCTGCATGCAGCAGACTTTTTCCGGAGGCTAAGCGAATGATTCAGGATCTCGTCGTCTCTCTGGTTTACATGGCCTATGCCATCGGCCTGATGCTTGGCATGGCAACGCTTTTTACCTGGGTCGAGCGCAAACAGTCAGCGGTTATGGCCGATCGTATCGGCGCCAATCGCGCTTATATCCGTATCCCGTTTACCAACATCAAACTGGTGGCCTGGGGACTTTTTCACGGGATCGCTGATGGCTCGAAGATGCTGCTGAAAGAGAACTTTACACCCAACACCTATGACCGCTTCTGTTACAACATTGCTCCGTGGCTAGCGACCGTTCCGGTCTTGTTGCTGTTTGCCGTCATCCCTTTTGGCGGCACCGTCTACCCCGGGCATTTGCTTGATACGGGCTTTCCGGTCCTGGGCCCGTTTTTGAGCGAGTTCTTCGGCGATCGAAGCTACAGCATGCAGGTGGCCAATCTCGACGCCGGAATTCTTGTCGTCCTGGCCGTTTCGGGTGTCGGGATTTTGGGCACCATGCTGGCAGGCTGGGCATCCAACAACAAGTTCTCCCTGCTCGGCGCCGCCCGTGCCTCGGCACAGATGATCTCCTACGAGGTCACCATGGGGCTGGCATTGTTAAGCCTGGTGGTCAGCTACGGCACCCTGGAACTGGGCGGAATGGTCACAGAGCAGTCAAAACTTCTGTTCGGCTTTCTTCCGTCATGGGGGCTTTTCTACCAGCCGCTGGCGTTCATCCTCTTCTTGACCGCCGCGATCGCTGAGAACAAGCGGGCACCGTTCGATCTGCCCGAGTGCGAATCAGAGCTGGTCGCCGGATTTTTTACCGAGTACGGCGCAATGAAGATGGGCCTGTTCATGCTCAGCGAGTTCATCGAGATCGTGATCGCTGCGGCACTCTTGGTCACGCTTTTCCTTGGCGGTTACAGTCTGCCGTACCTTGAGACAACCGGTTTTGTCTTCCCCTTTGGAGTCAGCCTCGCCCTGCCGCACTTGGCCGTCGTGGTGCTGCAGGTGGTCACTTTTCTGGCAAAAGTCTTCTTGGCCGGTTGTTTCATGATCCAGATACGCTGGTCACTGCCGCGCTTTCGTTACGACCAGTTAATGGATTTTGGCTGGAAATTCCTAATGCCCCTGGCGGCGTTGAACCTGGTGGCAACGGTCTGCGTACGCTGGTTCCTGACAAGAGGTTAGCATGAAGAGAGATTATTGGAATAAGCCGTCCATGGGCCTGTGGGAGCGCCTCTACATTTTCGAGGTGCTGCGGGGGTTGACCATTACCGGTAAGGTCTTTTTCGGCAACATGTGGAAGTGGGTGACATTTCGCAAGGGGGCGCTGACCGCTTACTACCCGGAAGAAATCCGCAGTGATTATTCTCCGAACAACCGTGGCCGTCATGTGCTGGTCCAACGTGAAGATGGCAAGCCCCAGTGTGTCACCTGCAACATGTGCGCAACGGTTTGCCCGGCCTATGCCATTGAGATCCTCTCGGCGGTCGACTCTGGTGACGAAGTCCACCCCAAGGTTCCCGAGAGCTTCGAGATCGATTATTCGCGCTGCATTTTCTGCGGCTTCTGTGTTGAGGCCTGCCCGGAAGATGCTCTTCGCATGGCCAAGGAAACGCCAGATTTCCCAGGGTTTGATCGAGAAAAAATGTGGTCTTCCCAAGAGGAGTTGATGTCCTGGCAGCCGGCTCAAAATCCGGCCAAAACCTATCCTGAAGCGTCAGCCGGCAGGGGGGTGCAGCCATGATAGAGATACTGATCGGCTTCTTCGGTGTGTTGGCAGTGTTGTGTGCCGTGCTGGTTCTTGTTCTTCGCCAGCCGATGCGCTCATCACTCGCCCTGGTCGGCCTGATGATCAACCTTGCAGCGATCTATGCTTGCCTCGGTGCTCACGTGGTGGCCGTCTTTCAGGTGCTTATCTACGTTGGCGCGGTCATGGTCTTCATGGTGTACACCATCATGCTCCTTGATGAGCGCGACAAATCATACCAGCAACCGTTCTCTAAACTGCTTATCCCGGGATTAGTGGCCGCTGCTCTCTGTACTGCAGCCCTCGGTTGCTTGGTTGCCGGCATGGAAACCACCACGGCAAGAGCAATCGATGCGGGGCTGTTCGGCTTCAATCGTTTCTCAAAAGTGTTTATGCAGAATTACTGGTTCCACTTTGAGTTGGCGACGGTCCTTTTGCTGGTTGGCATTCTTGCCGCCTGGACTGCGCTCAAGGAGGCTAGAGATGAGCAAGGATGAATTTATTACGTTTGTGGCTTGCCAGTCATTGATCTGCTTGGGATTGATCATGGCAGCTGTTGTGGTTGTTTTCAAGGAGACGTGGGGGAGAAAAGACCATGGATAGGTACGTTCTCCTTGTTGGCCTTTCAGGGCTGCTCTTTTCGGTGGGGTTGCTTGGCATCGTCATCCGTCGCAACCTGCTTGTTGTCATGATGTGCCTGGAAATCATGCTTAACGCCGTGGTTTTAAGTTTTGTCACGTTTGCATCCCAAAACCAAAATGTCTCAGGCGCGGCCATGTCCTTTTTTATCTACGTGGCGGCTTCCTGCGAAATTGCCCTGGCAATGGCGATCGTTGTTTTACTGGTCAAGCGACGCGGCTCGCTTGATTTGAGCGTGCACCAGGTTTTGAAAGGGTAAGCCATGAACCAACTGACTCTGATCCCTGTATTACCCTTCATCGGCTTTCTCATAAACGGTCTGCTGGGTGCGCGTTTGCCCAAACAGCTTGTGGCCCTTGTGGCCTGTGGTCTGCCGGCGGTCTCATTCCTCCTCTCTTTCAACCTTTTTCAAGGCCTTGCAAGTGAGGGTGGATCACTGGACGTCGTTCTCTTCTCCTGGGCCGCGCTGGATAACCTGAAGCTTGATGTGGCACTCTCCTTCGACCAGCTTTCCGCGGTCATGTGCCTGGTGGTGACCGGAGTCGGCACGTTGATTCATATCTACTCAGTTGGCTACATGGCGGAAGACAAGAGCTTTGTCCGCTTCTTTGCCTACCTGAACCTGTTCCTCTTCTTTATGTTGTTACTGGTGCTTGGCAAAAACCTGCTGGTCCTTTTTGCCGGTTGGGAAGGCGTGGGTCTGGCCTCCTACCTTCTGATCGGGTTCTGGTTCGAGGACGCGGAAAAAACCGCCGCCGGTATCAAGGCTTTTGTCGTCAACCGCATCGGTGATACGGCCTTCCTCCTCGCAGCGTTTTTGCTGGTCTACTGCTGCGGTACACTCGATTTCCAGGAAATTAATACCAGCTTCAGTGCCGGAGGGCTCTCTCCGACCATGACCAACGCCATCGCGCTGCTGTTGCTCTTGGGAGCCTGTGGCAAGTCGGCACAGTTGCCGCTGCATGTTTGGCTGCCTGACGCCATGGCCGGGCCGACACCTGTTTCGGCACTGATTCATGCCGCCACTATGGTCACCGCTGGTGTTTATCTGCTCTCCCGTCTTTCCGGCGTGTTCCTGCAGGCTCCGGAAATCATGACAGTCGTCGCCTGGGGCGGCGCCATCACCGCACTGGTCGGCGCGAGCATGGGGCTGGTCCAGTCCAACCTGAAAAAGGTGCTGGCGTATTCAACCATGAGCCAGATCGGTTACATGTTCATGGCCTGCGGCCTCGGAGCCTTTAATGTCGCCATGTTCCATTTGACAACCCACGCTTTCTTCAAGGCTTGCCTCTTCCTCGGTGCCGGTTCTGTTATCCACGCTCTGCACGGAGAAGAAGATATGCGCAAGATGGGCGCACTGGCAAAAAAAATCCCCCTGACCTTCATCACGTTCATGCTGGCCAGCCTGGCTTTGTGCGGCATCCCGCCGTTTGCCGGTTTCTTCTCCAAAGACGAGATCCTCTGGAGCGCCTGGAGCGGTATCGGTGGCTCTCCGGTACTCTGGGCGGTGGCGACCCTGACAGCGGGGCTGACTGCTTTCTACATGTTCCGCGCCATCTTCATGACCTTCTTCGGCGCTGACAACGTCCCTGAACGTCTGCGCAAGGGGATTCACGAAGCACCGCCGACCATGGCCGTGATCCTGGTGGTGCTGGCGCTTGCCTCGGTTGTTGCCGGCTTTATCGGCCTGCCGGGATTGTGGCGTGACTGGCTCGGAGTGTCGGCGCCATTCTATGACTTCCTCGTGCCTGTCCTTGGCCACGGTGGAGGCGCCGATCATCATATGGAGCTGATCCTGATGCTGGTGTCCGTGACGATTGCTTTCACTGGCGTTGCCATGGCATGGCTGCTTTACCTTCGCTGTCCGGAGATGCCGCTGCGCGTTCGTATGAAAGCAACGGCCGCGTATCGCCTGATTAATGATGGCTATTATTTTGATGCGTTTTACACGAAAGTGGTTCGCTGCGCTGACTGGGTCTCCGAAAAAATTCTGGCCCGCCATGTTGAAACGACCATCGATACTTTGACCACTAATCTTCCGGCAGATTTGGCGCAGCGCGCTTCCAAATTGTTCACCCGTTTGCAAAGCGGCAATGTCAGCGCATACGTTTTCTACGTGTTTGCCGGGCTGGCGCTCTTCCTCTGGTGGGGTGTAATTCATGTCTGAGATAATGAACGTAGAACTGCTTATCGCTCTGCCATTCATCGGAGCGTTTCTGGTTGCTTTCTTGCCGGCTACCGGCTCGCGTTTGTTGAGCCTGCTTGTAACCTTGGCCACACTTTCTGTCGCGGGAAACATCTTTGCGACATTTGATGGTACCAATAGCGCCGACTTCACGCTGAATATTCCCTGGATGAATGATCTCGGTGTGAACCTGCATCTGGCTGTGGACGGTTTAAACCTGTACCTGCTGTTGCTGACGACTCTGATCTTCGCGGTTGTGCTGGTCTGCTCCTGGACTACGGCGGCCTGTCGCCGGCCTCTGTTCCTGACGTTGCTGCTCTTTCTTGAAGCGGGCCTTGTGGGAACTTTTCTCTCCCAGAACCTGATCCTGTTCTTTATCTTCTGGGAGGCTGTTCTCATCCCCATGTTCATCATGATCCTGGTTTTTGGTGGGGCGAAGAGCAAGAGTGCGGCCTTTACATTCTTCCTTTACACGCTGGCTGGCAGCGTGCTGCTGTTAGCGGCGATCATTCTACTTGGCGTCGTATCGTGGCAGCAGACCGGTGTCTGGTCGTTTGAGTACAACGATATCCTGAATCTGCAACTCAATTGGGAAATGCAGCTGTTTGTTTTTACAGCCATCGTTCTGGCGTGTGCAATCAAATGCCCACTCTTTCCTCTGCATTCCTGGCTGCCGCTGGCCTACAGTGAAAGCCCTGCAGCCGGAACCGCGATTATGGCTGGGGCTCTCTCCAAGATGGGCGCCTTTGCGCTGATCAAGCTGGCTGTGCCACTTTGTCCCCAGGTCGCTGTTTTTGCGGCTCCCTGGTTGCTCGTTTGGGCGGTGATCAGTATTCTTTACGGAGCGATCATGGCGTTGCGGCAGACGGATATCAAACTTCTGGTTGCCTATTCGTCCCTAAGCCATATGGGCTACATTGTTCTCGGCGTCTTCAGCTTTTATGAAACCGCCCTGCATGGTGCGCTTTTTCAGACCTTCAGTCACGGACTTGCCGTTGGCGGGCTGTTCCTGCTGCTCGGCTTGCTCGAACAGCGACTTGGCGACGACTACAAAAATGTCACAGCCCTCTCAACTGCCGCGCCACGTTTTGCCGTCCTCCTGCTGCTTTTCATCTTGACCTCGATTGCGCTGCCGCTGACCAGCGGCTTTACCGGTGAGTTCATGATCCTTCTCGGCGCTTTTCAAAAAGCGTTTGCCCTCTGGCAGGGCCAGGCGGGTGCAACCTCGCTTGTGGCTGTTCTCTTCGCCTGCTCCGGCATCGTCCTTGGCGCCGGCTACATGCTGCGTTTTGCGCGTAAGATTCTGTACGGCAAGAGCCGGCAGGAGATGATTCTGCCTGACCTGGGTTTGCGCGAAACACTGGTTTTTGTACCATTACTCTTCCTGATCCTCTGGGTCGGTATTGCTCCGGCTGGATATATGGCGAAGGTACAACCTGCTGTCACCTTCGTGGCTGAACGTGTTGATAGTACTCCCGCTTCAATCGATCTGTCCCTCGCAACCGTTCTACATGGAGATGCAAATGGCCGCTGATCTCTTCTATGGTCTCTTGCCGGAACATTTTCTGCTGGCGCTGCTGGTTGTCCTGATGTTTATTGAAATCATCGGCCGTGGAGGTCGTGCTGCCGGCATCCTCTTTACCATTGTGATGATTTCCGGCTGTGCGGTCCTGCTCAATCAGTTGGGCCAGAACTACTCAGCCATGATCGTCGCCGACGAAATCGTCATTGACCATTTCGCGTTGGTGGCACGGCTGGTGGTTTTTGCCTGCGGCATTGTTTACGGTGTCAGTTGTCTGGGGAACAACGAAAAACCCAAATTCTGGATATTGTTGACGTCCTCTCTGCTTGGCGCATCGATTGTATTTGTCAGTAGCGGCTTTATCTCTCTCTTCCTCGGCATTGAACTGCTCTCGCTGCCCGCCTTTGCGTTAATAGTGCATCGTGCCGGTAACACCAATGCCACCGAAGCTGCGCTTAAGTACCTCTTGCTCTCCGCGGTCGCCAGTGCCATGATTTTGTTTGGCATCTCAATGACTTATGGCAACGTCGGTACACTGGTTATTCGTGACTTCGCCGGCTCATTGTCGAGTGATAATCTCCTGAGTGTGGTCGCTGCCATCCTGATTCTGTGCGGATTCTTCCTTAAAGCTGCGGTCTTCCCATTTCATGGCTGGGCCCCAGATGCTTATAGCGGTGCCCGATTGCAGGTCACAACGATGCTGTCCTCTATCGTCAAGGGTGCTGTGGTGCTTGCTTTGGTTCGTGTCTTTGGAGCGTCTCCTCTGAACGACCACCTTGTCGGCATGGTGGCCATTTTCGGAATAGCTTCGATCCTCTATGGCAATCTGTCGGCAATGAGTCAGACACAATTCAAGCGTTTGCTGGCGTACTCTTCAATCGCTCACGCCGGCTACATGGTTTTCGCCCTGGTCGACAATACGGGGCACCGTACAGAAGACGTGCTCTATTATGTCGCTATTTATGCCTTGACGACAATTGTTGCATGTTCCTGCTTTGCGATACTGGACCCCGGCGACAATGATGATCTCGATGCTCTGAACGGGGCCTTCGCAAAAAGACCTCTGCCAGCTGTTCTCATGGCTCTCTCTCTCCTTTCTTTAGCCGGAATTCCACCATTGCCGGGGTTTCTTGGTAAACTCATGATATTTAAATCGGTAATTGCCTCTGGTTACCAATGGCCGGCCGTGCTGGCTTTTGCCGGCAGCTTTGTTGGTGTGACCTTCTATCTTGGTATGGTCGCCCGGATTTTTAAACCGCAGACCGAACAGGCCGTTGCCGGAAATCTCACCCGGTCGAGCTGGGTTTTGGGTGGTACCCTTTTGGGGGTGTTTTTGCTTGTTTTGCTGGCAGTTTTTCCGGGGTTGGTATTTATTTAAACGGTTATGAGTATTATTAAGTTTAAGGAGATATGTCATGGTTAAGACGATTGCTGACGTGCTCAGAAAAAAAGGCAATTCGGTTGTCAGTGTCAGCCCGGACGTCGAAGTTTTTAAAGCCTTGAAGCTGATGGCCTCCAAAGATATTGGTGCTGTTCTTGTTCTGGAGAAAGGCAAAGTCCTGGGGGTCCTTTCCGAACGGGATTATTCGAGAAAAATCATTCTTGAAGGCCGCTCATCATTAGATACCCCTGTCCAAAAAATCATGGAGACAAGAGTCTATTCGATTACTCCAGAGATGACTGTAGAGGAAGGGCTTGGTTTGATGACGGAAAATCGAACCCGACACCTGCCTGTCATCGTTGATGGACAGCTGAACGGGCTGGTTTCAATCGGCGATCTGGTTTATGCCATTATCAGCAAACAGGGCTTCATTATAGGTCAGCTCGAAAATTACATCCTTAACGACTAACCCGGCTCACCTCCATTACTTCGAACCGTTCCAATGAGTTGATAAATTATGAATAATTCAGCAAAAGTAGATGCGGCCCTTGCAGATTTGCGCCAGGGGAAAATGATCATCCTGGTTGACGATGAGGATCGTGAAAATGAAGGCGATCTGGTTGTCGCCGCAGAAAAGGTGACTCCTGAAACAATCAACTTCATGGCGAAGGAAGGCCGTGGCCTGATATGCTTGACCCTGACTGATGATCGAGCTGACTATCTGCAACTGCCTCCAATGGTTGTTGATAATTCTTGCTCTTTCGGGACAGCATTCACTGTTTCTATAGAGGCCAGGACAGGGGTCACAACAGGTATCTCCGCCGCTGACCGTGCCAGGACGATTCAGGTAGCAATTGCAGACCAGTCAAAAGCTGACGATCTTGCCCGCCCGGGGCATGTGTTCCCACTCCGGGCCAAGCCTGGGGGTGTTCTGGTAAGAACCGGACAAACTGAGGGCTCCGTGGATATGGCTCGCTTGGCCGGACTCAAGCCGGCCGGGGTTATCTGTGAAATCATGAACGATGATGGCACTATGGCCCGGATGCCCCAGTTGAAGGAATTTTCCCTCAAGCACGGTTTAAAAATAGTCAGCATCGCCGATCTGGTTGCTTATCGGATGCAGAAGGAACTCCTGGTTCGCCGGGCGGCTGAAACCATTCTGCCAACACCCGATTTTGGTGATTTCAAGTTAATCGCCTACGAAAATGATGTCGATCAGGCTCAGCACCTTGCTTTGGTGAAAGGTGAGATTGACCCCGAACAGCCGGTCCTCGTGCGGGTGCACTCAGAGTGTCTCACCGGTGATGTGTTTGGCTCCTTGCGCTGTGACTGTGGTGGTCAGCTTCACCTGGCCATGCAGCAGATAGCAAATGAAACTGCGGGTGTTGTCCTGTACCTGCGCCAGGAGGGTCGGGGGATAGGGCTGGTCAATAAACTCAAGGCCTATGCTCTGCAGGATCAGGGCATGGATACCGTAGAAGCTAACGAACGACTCGGCTTCAGTGCCGATCAGCGTGATTACGGCATCGGTGCGCAGATCCTGGTTGATCTCGGCGTCCGCAAAATTCGCCTGATGACAAACAACCCCAAAAAGCTGGTCGGTTTGGAGGGGTACGGTTTAGAAATTGACGAACGTGTCTCTGTTCAGACGGAAGCCTGTGATGCTAACCGGTATTACCTTCAGTCCAAAAAGCAGAAGCTCGGTCACCTGCTGACAAATCTATGACAGCTGAACCGAATAAAGGAGACTCCCCGTTGAGTGAGCATGTCAATATAACGATAAATGGCCCCGCACTTTGCATCCAGATTGATCGTCCGGAAAAGAAGAACGCGCTCACTCAGGAGATGTACGCGGCTATTTCAGAAGGGATCAGAAGAGGGGACGCAGACAGTGACGTTCGTGCCATTGTGTTGCATGGCGTCCCCGGCTGTTTTACCAGTGGCAACGACCTGGAGAATTTTCGCAATGGGCCGTCTTCTGATCGCATCTACCCGCATAACCTGTACATTGATGCGTTATCCCATGCCCGTAAGCCTGTCATCGCTGCCGTCAGCGGAATCGCGCTGGGCATTGGCACGATTATGCTGTTTCACTGTGACTTTGTTTATGCGGCCCCTCAAACGCGGTTCTCTCTGCCTTTTGTCAACCTTGGCCTCTCTCCAGAAGGTGGTACAAGCTACATTCTGCCTCATCTTGTTGGTTACCAGAAGGCGGCCGAGATGATTTTACTCGGGAAACAGTTCGACAGCGAGTTTGCCGAGCAGATCGGTCTTGTTAACGAGATTGTCACTGAAGATAAGTTGCTCGGCAAGGCCTTGGAAACCACAGCGAGGCTGGCAGAGAAGTCACCTGAAGCGCTGCTTGCCGCGAAGGCGTTGCTCAAGCGCGGGACGAAGGATGCCATGACTACAGCCATGGCACGAGAGCTCGACGTGTTTAACGAGCGTTTAACCTCGCCGGATGTCGCTGCCGCGATTGAACGGTTTTTTAATCGGTGACCTGGTCGTGAGTTCCGCTCAATTTCCGGGGATTGGCGTAAGGGCTCCTGCAACGGCCTCTAGAACTCAGTTAACACTCCGTTATTAATAGCTGGCAACATCATCATTTCAGCAAGATCCCTTGAGCAGAGTCATCTCTCCACCTCCCCAGGTCTTCAACTAAGCGCCTTCCAGTTTATCGGTTATTGGCATGCCCATACCAAGTTGGGCGTGGCTCCATGCTCTGCAGAGAACAGTGTTTTATTTATTTCGGATATAGAAAAAAATGCTTGACAAATAACGGTTATAAAGACAATAAATAAGAAAAAGAGTAAAAACTCTTTTATTTGGGTTCTGCAGTTATCTCTAACCATAACTATAATTTGAGAGGTTTTCGTGATGAAGTTGCTGGATGGAATTAAAGTTGTCAATTTAGCAATTAATTTACCCGGCCCTGCATGTGGAAGGCGCTTGACACAACTTGGGGCACAGGTTGTCAAGGTGGAGCCGCCCACAGGTGACCCCATGTTTCATTTTATGCCGAAGTGGCATGCCCAAATGTCGGCAGGACAAGAGATCGTGACCCTTGACCTTAAGTCTGAAAAGGATATGGAGAGCCTTGATCGCCGTCTGGAAAAAGCCGATTTGCTGATTACAGCCAGTCGACCCGCTGCGCTTGAGCGTCTTGGGTTGGGCTGGGAAGAGCTGCACAAAAAATTTCCGAATCTTTGCCAGGTGGCTATCGTCGGTTATCCGCCGCCTCATGATAATGAGCCGGGGCATGACCTGACCTACCAGGCCAAAATCGGCTTGCTTACTCCGCCTAATATGCCGCGGACCCTGATTGCCGATATGGCTGGGGCCGAAATTGCCAGTAGTGAGGCGTTGGCACTACTGTTGGCCAAGCAGCGTGGTCAGGAGGCCGGTTACGCTATGGTGGCCCTTTCAGATGCGGCCGATTATATGGCCGAGCCATTCCGCATCGGCTTTACGGCGTCTGGAACAATGGTTGGTGGCGGTCTGCCGGAATACAATCTCTACGAGACGAGTGATGGCTGGTTGGCCGTAGCAGCGTTGGAGCCCCACTTCAGGGCAGCCATGGAAAAGGCGCTTGATTTTGACTCGCGGGATCCGGAGGACTGGAAGCCAATTTTTGCAAAAAAGAGTGCCCTGGAATGGGAAGAGTGGGCCAAAGAGTTTGATTTGCCGATTCTGGCCGTCCGATAAGAAGCAGATATAAGTTCGTAAATAGATACTTAAAGTTTTAACAAGGAGATATACAAATGAGTGGTAAGGCTTATGTAGCTGGCGTAGATATGGTGAAGTTTTGCAAGCCCGGAACCCAGGAACCCTACCGGGTGATGGCTTCCAAGGCGATCAACGGTGCCCTCAAGGATGCCGGAGTTGAGTATTCCGAGGTACAACAGGCTTTTGGTGCCTATATCTACGGTGACAGTACCTGTGCCCAGCATGCCCTCTACGATGTCGGCATGAGCGGCATCCCCGTCGTCAATGTTAACAATAACTGTTCTTCCGGTTCGACCGCATTGTTCCTGGCCCGCCAGGCGGTGCAGTCGGGTGCGGTCGAATGTGCACTGGCGTTCGGTTTTGAAGAGATGCAACCTGGGGCGCTCGGCTCGCATTGGGATGATCGCGAGTCCCCCTTCGATGTATTACTGGATGCAGTGGATAAGGCTGGCGATTATCCCAAGGGCCCACTGGCGCTCCTTACTTTTGGCGCTGCTGGACTTTATTACATGGATAAGTACGATGCCAAGCCGGAAATCTTCGGCAAGGTCTCGGTCAAGACCCGCAGCCATGCCGTTAATAACCCCTACTCCCTGTTCAGCGACCCGCTGACTCTGGAGCAGGTTATGGGCGACAAGGTTTTCTACGGCGGTTATCTGACCCGTCTGATGTGCTGCCCGCCAACCTGCGGAGCCGGTGCCGCGATCATTTGCAGCGAGGCTTTTGCCAAGAAGCATGGCATCTCCGATCTGGTCGAAGTGGTCGGGCAGGCGATGGCTACCGACGTTCCGTCCTCCTGGGACAATCCGATCAATATAATCGGTGCCGAAATGACCCGTAGTGCCGCCAAGCAGGTTTACGAGCAGTCCGGTCTGGGTCCGAACGATGTCGATGTGGTTGAGCTGCACGACTGCTTTACCCCGAACGAAGTTGTCACCTACGAAGGTCTGGGCCTGTGTCCCGAAGGTGGGGCAACCAAGTTTATCGAAGATGGCGATAACACCTATGGCGGTAAATTCGTCGTCAATCCCTCCGGCGGCCTGATGTCAAAAGGTCATCCGATTGGCGCCACCGGTCTGGCCCAGTGCACCGAGCTGGTTTGGCATCTGCAGGGTAAAGCAGGCAAGCGTCAGGTCGAAGGGGCTAAAGTCGCCCTGCAGCACAACCTGGGTCTGGGCGGTGCGGCTGTCGTCACTATGTACAAAAAAGCTTAATTGAGGAAGCGGACCCGGCTTGCTGCAGGAATTTATTCCAATGCAAGTTGGGCTGCTTACCTTGTAAATAATTATTTTAAGGAGTGGATTCCATGATTGACAGAAAACACATTGGCCGTACCTCGAAGCCGCATACCGTGGAGGTAGAGAAAGGTCGCCTGCGTTTCTTCGCCAAGGCGATTGGTGAAACCAACCCGGTCTACCTTGATGAAGAAGCGGCCAAAGCGGCCGGCTATCGTTCTTTGCCGGCGCCACCGACCTTCCTCTTCAGTATCGACCTGGAGCAGGATAATCCCTTTGCTGACATAGAGGATATGGGGATTAATCTGGGCAAGATCCTGCATGCCGAGCAGGCATTTACCTACCATGCGCCAATCTGTGCCGGAGACAGCATTACCCTGCAGTCTGAGGTTGTTGAAATCTTCGACAAGAAGGGTGGCGCACTGGAGTTTCTCGTCCAGAATTACCAGGCAAAGAATCAGAATGACGAGCTGGTTGCGGAGATGCGCCGCACCCTCGTTGTACGTAACTAAGCGGAGGAACAGATATGTCTGAACTAAATTACGATAGTCTTCAGGTGGGGGATGAAATCCCTTCGTTCACCACTCCGTCGATCAACCGGACGACACTGGCTCTATTTGCCGGGGCTTCAGGTGATCACAACCCGATGCATATCGATATCGATTTCGCCAAGAAATTCGGCATGGATGATGTTTTTGCCCAGGGGATGCTCAGTATGGCTTACCTTGGTCGTTTGCTGACCAACTGGGTGCCGCAGAGTGCACTGCGTCAGTACGGCGTACGTTTCGGGTCGATTACCAACTTGCGCGACAAGATCACCTGCAGCGGTAAAGTGGCTGAGAAATACGAAGAGGGTGGCGAGAAGTTGATCAAACTCGAAGTGACGGCAGCGAACCAGGACGGTGATGTGAAGCTGTCCGGTCAAGCTGTCATCGCGCTTTCATAAATTAATCAAACTTGAGGAGAAGAAAAATGGGGAAGATGGATAACAAAGTTGCTCTGATTACCGGCTCCGGCCGTGGTATTGGCCGTGCTGTTGCACTGAAGCTGGCTTCCGAAGGCGCCAAGATTGTCGTTAATGATCTTGATGAGGCCCCGGCCAACGAGGTTGTCGAAGAGATCAAGGCCGCCGGCGGTGAGGCTGTCGCTTGTGCCGGTAGCGTTACTGCAGATGGGTTTGCTGATAAATTCATCAAGACGGCTCTCGATAGCTTTGGTGGTATTGACGTTATCGTCAACAACGCCGGCTACACCATCGATTCGCTGATTGGCAAAATGACTGATGAGGCGTTTGATGCCATGTATGAGGTTCACCTGAAGGCGCCCTTCCAGATCTTGCGTGCCGCTTCAGACTTTATTGCCACCTCTGCCAAGAAAGAAGCAGAGGAGGGTCGTGAGGTCTTCCGTAAGGTGGTCAATATCTCTTCCGTGGCCGGTACCGGTGGTAACATGGGGCAGGTCAACTACTCGTCGATGAAGTCGGGCATCCTCGGTTTGACCAAAACCATGTGCAAGGAGTGGGGCCGTTACAAGGTCAACGTTAACTGTGTTGCCTTCGGTATGATTGATACCCGCCTGACCGAAGCGACCGAAGAGAAGAAGACCGTTATGGTCGAAGGCAAAGAGGTTTCCGTTGGTATTCCGCCTAAGGTCAAGGCCGGATTTGCCAAGATGGTACCGATGGGCCGCGCGGGCTCCGATGAAGAAGCTGCAGGTGCTGTTTACCTGATGTGCTGCCCTGAGTCGAATTATGTCAGTGGTCAGACTCTTATCTGTGGTGGTGGCCTGTCGTTTTAAATTGAAACCGTGACATAGCAAATACGCATCTTATGCGTAATAGCTGGGCAATACTGAGCTGCGCCAACAAATTATTTCCTGTTGGCGCAGTTTTTTTGTACGACGATCCATTCAGACGTTTATTGACACTTAAACAACCTTAATGTTGGGAGTCCATAATGTCTGGAAAATAAATACTTTGTTTCGATGATTCTTGAGACGGATCAGTCTTTGACCTTGGAACCATTGAGGTGACAAAAAGGAAATTATCGATTTTGCAGGTAAATAAGATTCGCAAGTTTTCCGTCTGGATGAAGAGGTGGCGATGCCGATGTTCGGTGGGACTTGTCGCCAGCGGTTGTTGGTCGATGGTTTTCTTGGTGAGGTCGCCTGTCTCCCTTCGCATGGAGTTGACAATACCCGTTTTCTGCGGCCAACCTTCCTAGAGGCATCTCAACCATTCAATATGTTTTAACAAAGAGGTTTGATTTAATGATTGACATCAGCAAAGCGAGCAATTACTCTTTTTGAAATAGAACAATGTTATGGATAGGTCGGTGTGGATTTAAAGATAAGTTAATCCAGGTAAGAATTGTTACTTCATTTGTCGTACGGATGTTATCAACGGTCGACTTCTTTAAGGTGTTATGCCCCTTGAATTTAAACTTTGCATCGGAGAGGTTTGTCGAGTTATGGCAATGAATATTCTCGGTATTGTTGGTTCGCCCCGTAAGGGCGGTAATTCCGAAATTATGGTTAAGGAGATCAGCCGCCAGATCGCAGTTCCCCATCAATTAAACCTGTTGCGTCTGCCCGATTTCAATCTGCATTATTGCACCGGTTGTTATCGTTGTCTCTTCAAAAAGAAGCGCTGTGTTCTTAAGGATGATTTCCAGGTTGTACTTGACGCTATCGCATCTTGTGATGCTCTGATTGTTGCAGTTCCGGCTTACTTTTTTGCCGCTCACGCCAGCCTGAAAACCTTTGTCGACCGGGGTTTGGCATTCTACGGTATGGCAGATAATCTCTGGGAAAAACCTGCGGTGGGAGTGGGTATTGCCGGAATCGATGGCATGGAGGGGGGGACGCTGCTCGATGTCGAAAGATTTCTCATGTCGTTACGTGCTGACACCCGCATGAGCAGAATGCTTTATGGCGCATTACCGGGGGAAATCTTCGACCGTGAGGATGTCCGCAAGGTTGCTGTCGACCTGGCTGCCGCGCTCAGTGCTGATCTCAGTGCGCTGCGCAGTGGAACCTGCCCGTTCTGTAGCGGTGAAAGCTTTAAAATTCTTTCCGGCGACAAGGCGCGTTGCCTTCTTTGCGGCGTCTCCGGTCGTCTGTCCATTCTTGATGGCAAAGTTGATTTCACTGTGGACGCCGGGCAACACGCACTTCTTATCGACCGGGATGAAGCGTTGGCGCATCGTGATTGGCTGTCGGGCATGGTTGATCGTTTTAAGCAAGAGAAACCGCGGTTGAAGAAAATCACCGAAGGTTACGCTGACGTGGGCACCTGGATTTTGCCTCATACCAGCCTTCAATAATCACATTGTTTAACGGTACTTTTTTTGTTCGAACAATCCCTTTGGCTAAAAACACAGATTGTTGATACCTCGTGTGTGACCAGCATCATAATATCTTTAACCTGAAACACTATTCGAAGGATGTCGTATGAAAATTTTGCAAACTGTCTTAGTTCTTCTCCTTATGTTGCTACCGGCTCTCCCGGCTTTTGCTGAAAAGGTCGAGCCTGGAGAAGAAATCATTACCCATGTTCTTAGTTACGGTGTGAAGCCTCCGACAAATGCTCCTGATCGGGGTGATGAGAGCGAAGGTCCGTTTAAGCGTCTGGTGATTAAAAATGCCAACATCATTGACGGTGCGGGCGCGCCTCCCCAGGGGCCAGCGACAATCATTATCGAAGGCGATCGTATTGTCGATGTTAAGACCGGCGGTACGGTGTCGCTTCATGGAGCTGACGAAGCTTTAGATGCCGATACTAAAGTTATAGATGCGGCCGGAAAATATGTGTTGCCTGGATTTGTGAACACACATGTGCATACCGGGTCACCCACCCACGCGTTTGCCGGTTCGATGACCGATCCCGAGTATGTGCTGAAGTTGTGGTTGGCTCATGGGATCACCACCGTGCGTGACGTAGGTGCCGGTATGGGCTTTGAGTGGACTCTGAATCATAAGAAACGCAGTGAAGAAGGCGAGATCGCTGCACCTCGTATTTTAGTCTACCCCATGTTCCCTGAGAAAATGGCCTCTGAGGAGGCGGCACGCGAATGGACGCGCGCCGTTAAGCAGAGGGGCGCCGACGGCATCAAGTTTACGGGGGCGGCTCCCGAGTTGATTGCGGCGGTGGTCGATGAGGGGAAGAAGTTGGGCCTGAGGTTTGCTCATCATCACTCCCCACTCTCTGTCACCCGGACCAACGTTCTGGACAGTGCCCGCATGGGCATTGACAGTATGGAGCATTGGTATGGGTTGCCCGAGGCGATGTTTGAAGATCGCGTCATTCAGAACTACTCCTACGATTACAATTACAGCAACGAGCAGGACCGCTTCGGCGAGGCCGGTAATCTGTGGTTGCAGAGCGCGGCGCCGGGCTCGGACAAGTGGTTGGCGACCATTAAGGAATTGGTGGATCTTGATTTCACGATCAGTCCCACCTTCACGATTTACGAACCGCAGCGCGATCTGATGCGGGCGCGCAACGCCGACTGGCATGAGGAGTACACCATGCCCTACGTCATGCGTTCGTTCCAGCCCAACCCCAGGATGCATGGCGCTTTCTTCTTTGACTGGACTACCTCCCATGAGATCGCCTGGAAGAAAAACTACCAGCGCTGGATGACTTTCATCAACGATTATAAAAATGCCGGCGGTCGCGTTACCACGGGCTCCGATCCGGGTTTCATCTACTCACTGTACGGCTTCAATTATGTGCGTGAGTTTGAGCTGCTTCAAGAGGCGGGCTTCCATCCACTGGAGGTGGTGCAAGCGGCAACCATTAACGGCGCAGAATTACTTGGACTCGGTAAGGAAACGGGCTCTATTCAAATTGGTAAAAAAGCTGATTTGGTGATTGTCGATGAGAATCCGTTGGCCAATTTCAAGGTGCTCTATGGTACGGGCCACAAGTTTCTAAATCTTGAAACCAGCAAGATGGAGGTCACAGAGGGGATCCGCTACACCATCAAGGATGGCATCGTTTTTGATGCCAAAAAACTCCTGGAAGACGTTCGTGAACTTGTTGCGGAGCAGAAAGTCAAAGAGGCCGAACAGGCCAAGCTGAAGAAGTAGGTACAGTCATGGTTTCCCCCGGCCCGGCCGGGGGAATTTAACGGAGAGCGATTATGAGATTGTTGTTTTTGTTGATGGTTTTGTTGGTGGTGCCGATGACGGCTTTTGCTGGCGGTGTAGTGCAAGCGGAGATAAGGCCTGTGCAGGTTGTCATGGAGACCAGTCTTGGTGATATTGTCCTTGAGGTCTATCAGGACAAGGCCCCGCAGAGTGCGGCCTATTTTCTCGGTCTTGTCGATCGGAGCGAATATGAAGGCGCCAGTTTTTACCGCTCCGGCTTCCCCCTTGCGCCCGGTCCGAAAGCGCGCCTGCTCCAGGGCGGCATCCTGCGTGATGTCCATGCGGGAACCTTGCCTGTCGATTTAACCGGGGTGAAGATGCTGGCAGAGTTCGAGACCACGGAGATGACCGGACTGAAACATCAGTACGGTACCGTGTCCATGGGCCGTGACCTGTTCGATACCGGCGATGTGATCCCCGAGTTTTTTGTCTGCCTTGGGGATTCCCCCCAGTTTGATGTCAACGGGCGCACCAAGCCCGATGCAAAAGGGTTCCCGGCCTTTGCCAAGGTGGTTGAGGGCATGGATGTCGTCGAAGCGATTGCCGGACGCGACACCGGCGGGGCCACCGGCATAAAGCTGCTGGAGGGGCAATTGCTCTCCGAACCGGTGTCCATCGCAAAGATCTATCGTCGCTGATCAGCTGAAATTATCTGTGTGAAGGAGAGACAAGTGAGCCTTTTTAATTTATCAATAAGAGAGTTGGTATCCTTTTGGCGCGTGCTGTTCTGTTGCGCTGTTGTCTGTGCCTTTGTGCCGACCATCGCCCTGGCTCAAAAAGCCGACCAGATCTATTTCGGCGGTTCCCTGCTGACCATGGAGGGGGATCGGCCGGTTTATGCGGAAGCGCTTGCCGTGACCGACGGCAATATCTCCTTTGTGGGCAAACTCAGCGAGGCGTTGGCCCTTAAAGACGATGCCACCCAAATGCACGATCTGCAGGGCAAGGCGCTGCTGCCGGGGTTTATCGATTCACACGGTCACGCGATGTATGCCGGAATATTGGGCAGCACTGCCAATCTCTTTGCCTATCCGGACGGCCACGCAACAGATATTCCTTCACTGATTTCCACCATGAATGACTGGCAAAAAAACAACGCCGAGCTGGCCAAGATGTTGGGCTGGATTGTCGGTTTCGGTTACGATGACGCGCTGTTGTCCGAAGGGCGGCACCCGACCGCCAGCGATCTCGATCTGATCTCCAAAGACCGGCCGGTGATGATGATTCACCAGTCTGTCCATATGAGCGTCGTCAATCACAAGGGTCTCGAACTGTTGGGATATACCGCTGAAACGCCAGACCCGTCCGGTGGCGTGATCCATCGCGAGGCGGACGGCAAAACCCCCAACGGCGTTCTGGAAGAGCACGCCTCGTTGAAGGGCACCTTTATGATGGTGGGCGGCTTGAGTGAAAAGGCAAGACAGGTCATGGGCCTCTCCGCCATCGAACGCTATAAGTCCTACGGCTGGACAACCATTCAGGAGGGGGGCGCCAGCCCGTCCATTGTCGCCAGCTGGAGGAAAATTGCCGAAAACAAGCCCCTTGAGGTCGATGTCGCCGCATATCCCATTCTGCCTGCCTTTGAGGATTATCTAAAAAAAGAGGGTGTTCGGAAAGAATACCTGAACGGGTTCCGTGTCGCCGGGGCAAAAATCATCATGGATGGCGCGGTGCAAAACAAGACCGCTTATCTGACAAAACCCTATTTCAAGCCACCTCCGGGGCAGGATGCAAGCTACCGGGCCTACCCGGCGTATGACGATGAAGTCGTTAACCGGGTTGTCCATGCGTCGCTGAAAGCGGATTGGCCGCTGCTGGCGCACACCAACGGGGATGCCGCCGGAGATCAGTTGATTAATGCAGTCAGCAAGGCCCGCCGCCAGTTGGGAAAAACCGACAACCGGACGGTGATGATTCATGCCCAGACGGCGCGCGACGATCAACTGGACAGGATGAAGCTGGAAAGCATTATTCCGTCCTTCTTCACCCTCCACACCTACTACTGGGGCGACTGGCACCGCGAAGAAACGCTCGGCGCCGAGCGCACAGCACGAATTTCTCCCACGCAATCGGCGCTGCGAAGAAAGCTTGCTTTTACCACCCACCATGATGCTCCGGTCACACCGCCGAGCAGTATTCGAATTCTCGCCGCCACGGTCAATCGGGTCAGCCGCAGCGGCAAGGTGATCGGTGAAGCCCAGCGTGTCTCAACCTATGTTGCCCTGAAGTCTTTGACCGATTGGGCGGCCTATCAGTACTTCGAAGAAGACCGCAAGGGAACCTTGACCAAAGGCAAGCTGGCGGATTTTGTCATCCTCGATCAAAACCCCCTCGATCTCGCGCCGGAAAAGCTGAACGACCTGCAGGTTGTTTCGACCGTCAAAGAGGGGCGGGTTATTTATCGCAAGGACTAGATATGCGCGCCATCGATTTTTTTGAGCAGGGACATGCTCTCGAACCTGAAGAGATCTGTATCCTTGACGAGGGTACGGATCGTCAATTCAGCTATCGGCAGATGCGGGAGATGACGCTGCGTATCGCCAACGGTCTGCTCGCCGAGGGGCTTGGTCAGGGGCGGCATGGCGCGGTTTACAGCCCGAATAACGGCCTCGGTTTTATCTGTATGATTTCCCTGTTTAGGGCGGGGATGTCCTGGGTGCCCCTTAATCCGCGCAACGCGATCGCCGAAAACATCGGCCTGCTGCAGGATCTGGATTGCGAGGTGCTGTTCTATCACAGTATGTACGAGGCGCAGATCGAACAGGTTCGGCAGCAGGTACCCGGTGTGCGTACATTTGTTTGTATCGACAAGGAGACCTCGGCCCCGGCGCTGGAAGCGTGGCTGTCCGCCTACCCTGACGACGAAATACCACTGAGTGTCGATACCGATTCGACAGCGGTTGTTGCGCCGACGAGCGGAACCACCGGACGCTCCAAGGGGGTCCTGCTGACGAACCGAAGCTTTGCCGCGATGATGAACGTGCTGGGCCATATCTCGCCGACCGAGCAGCGACCCGTCTACCTCGCCGTCGCGCCGCTGACGCATTTCGGCGGTTATGTCGCTGCGAGTATCCTCGCCAGAGGCGGGTCGGTCGTGATTCAGGCAGATGTCGATTTGTACGGCATTCTGACCGCGATCTCCAGATACAAGATTTCGATACTCTTCTTGCCGCCGACGGTCGTTTACGGGCTGTTGGCCGTACCGGAGTTGAGCCAGTACGACCTGTCGCCGCTGCAGTACCTGATTTACGGCGCATCGCCGATGTCGCCGGAGAAACTTGCCGAGGCGCTGGAGGTGTTCGGCCCCGTCATGGTCGAGATCTATGGCCAGACCGAACTCTGCACACCGGTCACGTCACTGTCGGTCTCGGATCATTATGTTGATGGCAAGGTTGCGCCGCTGGAAAGGTTGGCGAGCTGCGGTCGTATGGTCTCCTGCATGGACGTAGAGATCGCCGTTATGGATGACGTGTGCCGCAGGTTGCCCCAGGGAGAGATCGGGGAGCTGGTTGTCAAGTCGGAAGGGATGATGGAGGGGTATTACAAAAATCCCGAGTTGACGGCGAAAACCATTGTCGATGGTTGGCTGCATACCGGCGATGTCGGTTATGTCGACGCAGAAGGCTACTTTTATATTGTCGACCGCAAAAAGGACATGATCGTCACCGGCGGTTTCAATGTCTTTTCCAGCGAAGTCGAAAAGGTGATTTCGTCCCATCCGGCAGTGGTGGAATGCGCTGTTTTCGGTGTTCCCGATGATAAATGGGGGGAAGCGGTGAAGGCGGCCGTCAAGCTAAAGGATGGCCCCTGCCTGGATGAGGCGGAATTGGTCAGCTACTGCAAGGAACTGATCGGGGCGGTGAAAGCCCCCAAATCGATCGATTTTGTTGAAGACCTGCCGAAGACGGTGAGCGGAAAACTGCAAAAACAGGTGTTGCGATCGCCTTATTGGGGCGACCGGCAACGGTCGATTTCCTGAGAAGCAAATGCCGGGAAGAGGATGCTGTGGTGATAGCGATAATGAAAGCGAAGGCTCACACGGGCGCGTGCTGGGGGGATAAATGAAGCGAACGGATATCACCGAAAGAATAAGCTACGTCGAGCCGGATTCGATGGGCAACTTTCAGTCCTGCGCCGGATTGATCGTTAAAGGGGAGAGGACTTTCTTCGTCGATGTGAGCCTGGGGCGTGAGGATACAGGTTTGCTGCTTGACAGCGAGCGACCTGATGTTGCCGTGGCAACCCACTATCATGTCGATCATGTGCATTGGTTTGGCCAGGCGAGCGAGGTTGAAGGTCTCGACCTTTACGCGCCCGAGGGAGAAGCCGAGGCTTTGACCGATATCGATAATTTCGTTGCCAGGACTGCTGGAGCTTACGGGCTGGGCGATCTCTGGCATGAGATGCTGGTCAATCAGGTCGGATTTAAGGCGGTTGAATCGGTACGCCCTTATACCGCGGACAGCAATCTCTTTAACGACGGGCAGATCCGGATCGAGGCGATTCCCACGCCGGGGCATTCCCCAGGGCACACCTCTATTTATCTTCCCGAGGACAAGGTCCTGTTTTGCGGTGATATGGGTGGCGACAAGTTCGGCCCATGGTACGGCTGGGAAGACTGCGACCTGCTCGCTTTTGTCGAGTCGATCATGCGTCTGCGAGCGCTTCCGGTCGATCTGCTGCTGACCAGTCATGGCGGAATTTGCCGGGAGAATATCGATCAACTCTGGCGCACCGGCCTGGAGATGATCGGCGCTCGAGAAAAGAAGATTGACCTGGCCCTGCTGAGCGGTATGAGCAAGGCCCAAATCCTTGAAGAGGGCGTCTTTTATCCGAATAAATCGAAACTCAAAGGCGCGATGCGTACCCTGATCGAAGTGATAGACGAGGCGATCTATGAAAAACACCTGAAGATTCTGCAGGCTGGAGGGCTGGGCGCGGCGGTCCCCGATGCCTTTGGGTTGTAGGCTGAGCCACTTAAGGATGAGGCCTTTTAATCGTTTACCAAGATAGATGCGTTTAGACATGAGCCGCACG
>Ga0224504_10000136_pt1 | contig 30810 bp, 27 predicted proteins | sample SF_Oct11_sed_USG_3_FD_170160 | JGI IMG/M metagenome (GOLD analysis project Ga0224504, IMG submission 170160) | Sediment microbial communities from San Francisco Bay, California, United States - SF_Oct11_sed_USGS_24 | ecosystem: Environmental > Aquatic > Marine > Sediment | place: USA...
CCTCCGAACCCGTTGCCACGCGAGTCGAAACCAAGGTAAGAACGGAAACCACGAACGTGCCGATTCCGCCAACACCAGCCGCGGTGCCGAAACCGCCGGCCAGCGCACCGCCAGCCCCGCCAGCAAAACCGGCGCCGCCTCCGCAGGCCTCTGCATCGGTCGAACGTCGCGATGCTCCTGGAGCACTACAGGAACAGAAACCTCTCCCGATTCCTGCGACCGAGGCCCAGGGCAAAGACAAGAACGCGGCAGCCGGCGAACCCGGCGGCAAAAGCTAGAAAATCCTGCGCGGCAGGCTCACGCGCTGTGAGCCTGCCGCCGCAGCTCCTCAATCAGTCCGCGACTCGCTTCTTCAACGAGATCCAGCACGTATTCGAATCCGTTCGAGCTGCCGTAATACGGGTCGGGAACATTGCGCACTTCCGCTTCGGGCGCGTAATCGAGAAACAGGCGCACCCTGCCGCGAAATTCGGGCGGGCACCATTCATGCAGCAATCTCAGATTATCCTCGTCCATCGCCAGGATATGGGTGAAGTATTCGAAATCGCGCGACGCCACTTTTCGCGCACGCAAACCACTAAGATCGATTCCGCGCTGGATGGCTGCCGCCTGCGCCCGGCGGTCCGGCTCATGCCCGAGGTGGTACGCGTGGGTACCTGCGGAATCGACCTCCACGTCGAGTTCCGGTTCGATATCCGCCAGCATTTTGGCAAATACTCCCTCCGCCGTCGGCGACCGGCAGATGTTGCCCATGCACACAAACAGTATTTTCATTCCTCTCCCTCACCCGCCTGATGCGACCCCGGCTGCCCCTCTAATAACGAGCGGATACGCTCCAGATCGTGTTCCGTATCAACCCCGACCGGCGGCGTTTCGGTCGCGATGTCCATTTGGATCCACATTCCACACCACAAAGCTCTGAGCTGCTCGAGTTGTTCGTATTGCTCGAGCAAACAGGGGGCACTACGCGCCAATGTCTGCAATGCCCCCACTCTGTACGCGTACAACCCGATATGCCGCAGCGCGCCTTCGTAGATACTCTGACTCGCAATCCCCTCGGCCGCGCCGTCGCGATGCCAGGGGACAGGAGCGCGTGAAAAATACAGCGCTCTGCCGGACTCCGCCATTACGGCCTTTACTACGTTGGGATTCAAAAAATCGTCGAGATCGTGGATCGGCGTGCCCAGCGTTGCCATCTGCGCGCGCGGCTCGTTCACAAGCAGCCCGCCAACCTGGGCGATTGCCGACGGCGGGATGAGCGGTTCATCGCCCTGCACGTTTATTACGACATCCTGTTCGTCCCAACCGGATCGCTCCGCGACCTCGGCAATCCGGTCGGTCCCGGAAACATGCGAACTGTCCGTCATCGCGACAGTTGCGCCAAATTCGCGGCAAACGGCTTCGATTCGCGCGTCGTCGGTTGCCACCACGACTTCATCGGCATTGCTGGCGTGCGCCCTCTCACACACATGCTGGATCATCGGCTTGCCCGCGATAATCTTCAGCGGTTTCCCCGGCAATCGCGAAGAAGCGTAACGCGCCGGAATAACGACAAAAACTCTCATTGGTCGCTATCTGCCGCGGTCATCTTCCGCGCCTCATCCTCGAGCATAACGGGAATGCCGTCGCGCACCGGAAACGCCAGTCGATCGTGTTTACAGATCAGCTCCGCAGCTGCCTTGTCGTAATCCAGGGGACCCTTGCACAACGGGCACGCCAGGATATCGAGTAACTTGGAATCCATCACAAAGCCTCGTAGCAAACTCAAATTCGTAACAATGCCGCCAATCGCGTCGTAAGTCCCTCCACGACATGCGGCTCGAATGTCGCGGCCACCCTGACAAACCAAAAATTGGGGGCGGCCCAGGACTCGCATTTTACGGCATCTTTCTCGGTCATGATCACGGCAAGATCGTCGCCGAATTCAAGCCACGCGGGCTCAATTTCTACATGATCGGGCAATGCGTGGGGAACGAAATCGATACCCAAGTCCGTCAGCGTATCGAAAAAACGTTGCGGATTGCCGATCCCCGCAACTGCATGGGCCCGCCAACCCTTCACCTCGTTCAGCGGTCTGGTGCGCCTCGGATCCGCTAAATTGCGGAGCTCCACGGGCGCAACGCGCATCGTCAGGCACTCGCGAAGGTCGAGTCCGGTCTCGCCATTGACGATAACGAAATCCGCCTCGGTCAGACGTTCGACCGGCTCCCGAAGCGGGCCGGCCGGAAGGCAGTGGCCGTTGCCAAATCCACGCGCGCCGTCAATTACGACAAACTCGACATCGCGCTCAATCTGGTAATGCTGCAGCCCGTCATCGCAGACAATCACGTCAACACCGCTTTTCAGGAGCTCGGCCGCCGAACGTGTCCGCAGTGGGTCCGCCATCACGGGCACCCCACTGCGCCGAGCGAGCAATACTGCCTCATCGCCTACGGTTTCGGGATCGCTTTCCGGACCGACCCGTCGCGGCCACTGGCTGGAATTGCCACGATATCCCCCGCTGAGTATGCCGGGTCGCAGACCACGAGTTTTCAACCATTCGCAAAGCCATAAAACCAGCGGAGTCTTGCCAGTGCCGCCAATGGTGAGATTTCCGACCACGATAACCGGCACGGGCATGCGCAGGCTTTTGCGGGCGCCTGACATGAAATGCCGGCGGCGCGCGGCGGCGATGCGCAGAAACAGCCGCTCACCCAGCCTCGCCCACAGCGGCGGCCGCGCCGTCCCGTACCAAAGACCGGAAAGGGCGGTTTCAATTTTCGCGCGCAGTCGCTCGCGGCCGGAAATTCTCGCCACGTCGGTCCCCGTCATTGGCCGGGTTGATCGCGAAACTGCAAACGATAGAGCTGCGCGTAGCGGCCCGATCTGGCCAGCAATTCACGGTGGGTACCGGTCTCGACGATTCTGCCCTGCTCCAGCACTACGATGCGATCCGCGCGCTCAACAGTTGAAAGCCGATGCGCAACCACCAGCGTGGTGCGATTACGCAAAAGCCGGTCGAGTGCATCCTGGATCAATGCCTCGGTGTGACTGTCCAGCGCCGACGTTGCCTCATCGAGAATAAGCACGGGAGCGTCCTTTAGCAGCGCCCTGGCTATTGCGACTCTTTGACGCTGGCCGCCGGACAGCAGAACGCCGCGGTCGCCGATCCTGGTTTCCAGGCCAGCAGGCAATGAAGCGATGAACTCCGCGAGATTCGCACTGGCCGCCGCCTCTGCTATGTCCTCGGGTCTGACGTCCCCGCTCTCGGCATACGCAATGTTGGCTGCAATGCTCGTATTGAACAAAACGACATCCTGGCTTACGAGGCTCACCTGCCGCCGCAGGTCCGCGAGCCGGTATTCGCGCACATCGGTGCCGTCAAGCAGCACCGCACCCTGTTGCGGTTCGTAGAACCGCGCCAGCAGGCTGACCAGAGTTGTCTTGCCGCTGCCCGACGCGCCAACTATCGCCACCGTCTCACCGGCATCGACACGGAGATTGATGCAGCGCAAAACGTTACCTTTATCGGCGCTGTATCCGAAGACGAGGTTACGGAATTCGATATCGCCACGAGCCCGACCGAGGGGGCGCTCGCCGACGTCCGGCTCGCGCTCCTCGTCGAGTACCGCAAAAATGCTCTCCGCGGCAGCAATCCCGCGCTGCAGATTGACATTTACTGACGTCAGCCGCTTTACCGGAGCCATCATCAGCAAGACCGCGCTCAAAAATGAACCAAACTCGCCGACACTGACCTGGAGCGTTTCCAGGGTCGCGACATAGACGATTCCCGCCATGCCGAAGGCCATCAACATTTGCGATACCGGCACACTGCCAGCCTGCACCCGGGCGAGCTTCATATGCAGACCACGATTACGTTCGTTGACCACTTCGAAGACCTGCGTCTCGGCGGTCTGGCCATTAAAGATCTTTACCACTCTCTGCCCGGCGATGACTTCCTCGGCTACTCGTGTAACCTCGCCGACGTTGGTCTGTATATGGCCGCTGTAGCGCCGGAATACCTTACTCAGAAAGGTCACCAGGAGCGCGATCAGCGGCACCACAAGCATCATGAATAACGTCAACTGCCAGTTGATCGAGAACATCAACGCAACCATAAAGAGCACTGTCAGGCCATCGCGCACAATTATCGTGATCACCTGTGTACAGGCCTCCGCGACCTGTTCGACGTTATAGGTCAGTTTCGACAGCAGATGTCCGGCACTGCTGCGATCATAGAAACTCGCGGGCAAGTAAAGGTATTGATCGAACAGGTCGCGCCGCAGCGCCTTGACCACGCGTCGGCCGATCCAGGCCAGGCCAAAGGCGGATCCGAACGCACCCAGCCCTCGCAACAGGAAAATGGCGACAATCGCCCACGGCAAGAGTTTTAGCGTGGCGGGATCGCGGTTGACAAACCCGTCATCGAGCATCGGTCTGATCAGGTAAGCGAGCGCCGCCTGGCTCACAGCCTCCAGCGCCATTGCCAGCACGGCAAGCACGAACACACCGAGGTAGGGTCGCGCATAGGCGAGCAGGCGCAGATAGACCGACGAAGCCGGGATAAGCTTAGGAGCCATCCTGCTCGTTGACGGTGGCAATCGAGATGCGGTCGAAACCCATCCGGCCGAGGACGTCCATCGCGGTTACAACCGACTGGTGGCTGGCCCGTCCGTCGGCTCGCAATACCACCGGAAGGTCACGATCTTCGCCGACCGTCTTGCGTATTGCCTCACGCAAAGTCTCTGCCCGCGTATTTACCAGATCGCGGTCGTTAACCCTGTATTCGCCGTTGGCGGTCACCACCAGCACGAGGCGCTCCGTATCCTCGACTACCGTTTCGGCCTCGGCGGAGGCCTGCGGCAGCTTCACCGTAAGGTCGGCCTCACGCACAAAACTGGTTGACACCATGAAGAAAACCAACAACAGAAGTACCACGTCTATCAGCGAAGTCAGGTTGACTTCGGGTTCCTCGCGCGGCCGCCCCTGCAGATTCACTGATGCTGATCCCCGAGAAGTTTGCCGTCGCGAATCTGGTCGACGAGTTTTATCGACTCTTTTTCCATTTGCACGACCAGCGATTCGACTCGTCCGCGCAAATAGCGGTAACCGATAAGCGCGGGAATCGCCACCGACAATCCGGCGGCCGTTGTGATCAACGCCTCTGAAATTCCGCCTGCCAAAACTGACGGATTACCGACGCCATGCGCGGTAATGGCGGCAAAGACCTTTACCATGCCGATCACGGTTCCCAGCAGTCCCAGCAACGGCGAAATCGCCGCGATTGTCCCGAGCGAATTCAGAAATCGCTCCATTTCGTGCACCACATGGCGCCCGGTATCCTCGATACTCTCGCGAATCTCGTGCGGCTCGCGGTCGCGATTGATCAGCCCGGCAGCCAACACCTCGCCCAGCGGCGAACTGCGGCGCAACGTCAGCAAATGCTCATCATTGAGCTGGTTTTTCTGCACCCAGTCCCAGACCCGGGAGGTAAGATTCTGCGGCAACACGCGCTTTTGCTGCAGTGTCCACAACCGCTCAATGATGATTGCCGCTGCCACTACGGAGCAGGCAAGCAGTGGCAGCATCAACCAACCGCCAGCTTTAATAATTTCAAACATCGGGTACCAACGAAGAATTCAATGACCTGGACCTCGCGATAATACTGCACTCGGCTGCCGCTCCCAAACCGACTAGCGCCGTTCGTGCCATATTCGTCTTGCGCGTTGCCGATGTTGGCGGGGCGCTGCGGGACGGCCAGAGACGAATCGGAATCCGATTGCGCCATCGCGGCCTGTCCATAGCGAGATGGCCCCCGCGCGATGCCAGCGCGCAACCACGCCCGGCGCGGGAAAGCCCCACCGGTTGCCGCTGGCCGCTGCAAAAACCACCCAGGAAGGCTGTGTTGCGGCTACCAGAGCCGGTGAGGACGAAGTTCTGCTCCCATGATGCGGAGCGATTACCACGTCCACTGCCAGCTCCGGGGCGTAGTCAAGGAGTATCCGCTCCGCCGCCCTCTCGATGTCTCCGGTAAGGAGAACCGTCCCGGGCGCGGCGCCGATCCGCACGACACAGGACGAATCATTGTCACGCTCGAAACGCATTGCCAGCGGCGGATGCAAAACCTCGAATACCACGCCATCCCAGACCCAGCGTTGGCCGCGCACACACCTCTGCATCGCCCCGAGCCCCGGCAGCAACTGTGAACCGAGAACGCGAATATTCGGAAACCGCCTGACGAGCGTGGCCGCACCGCCGACGTGGTCGCGATCTCCATGGCTCAGGATCAACAAATCCGGCTGGCGCACGCCGAAACCGCGCAGCACCGGCAGCACGACCATCGCGGCGGTATCTGCTCCGGAGCGAAAGGACGGACCCGTATCGAACACAAGAGCGTGCCGGCGCGTTCTTACTATGACTGACAGACCCTGACCCACGTCGAGCGCGGTAACCTCGAAGCCACCGTCGGGCAACCTGGCGGCCAATCCGAAAAGCGGCAGACCCAGCATCAGCGCGCCAAGACCGCGGCGCGGCAATGCCGCGGGGCCGGTCACCAGCAAGGCGCCAACCAGCATCACGAGCGTCACCACCGGACCCGGTGTCGCGACCGCAAGCGGGGCTACTGCAAGCGTTTGCAGTACTGAAATAACCCACTGCAGCCCGTCTGCGACGCGGTGCAGGATCCAGCCACCGGTGACCGGCGCGACATAGGAAATTGCAGCCCCCGCGAGCGCGCCGGGAACGACAAAAAACGAAAACACCGGGACCGCCAAAAGATTGGCCAGCACGGAGCTGACTGGTAACTCACCCTGCCACTGAATGAGCACAGGTGCGAGCACCAATGTCAACGCAACCTGGGCATACATGAAACCGCGCAGTCGCCCGCGCCTGCGCCGGGCTACGACCAGTCCCCAGAGAATCGCCGCGACGGCACCAAAGGACAGCCAGAAACCGCTTCCCAGCATTGCCAGCGGGTCATGGAAAAGTACGATGCACAGGGCAACGCAAAGACCGCCGAGCAGCGCCGGTTCGCGGCGCGATCCGAATGCCAGCCCGACTACGCCGAGCATTATCAATGCCCGCAGCGTCGGCAGGCTAAAACCGGCCAGAGCGGCATAGGCCGCCGCCAGTAGCCACCCGCATGCGGTCCCCGCGATCAAGGCATTAAATGGCCGCCGTGAACGGCGGAATCCGGCAAGCCGCCGAGCGACCAGGAAACCCAGCGCCGCCACGACACCGACATGGAGACCCGATATCGCCATCAGGTGAATCGTCCCCGTCGCGCGCATGGTCTCCCACAGGCGTTTCGGGATGTCGTCACGGAAGCCCGTGATCAATGCGCGCACGACCGGCGCGGCGGCATGCCCGGCGAGCGCCGCTTCAACCCGGTCGTCCACTGCGCCGCGAAAACGCCATAACGCGCCGCGCCACCCAGACTGATCGGACAGGCGAACTCCGTCCTTGCCACGGACATAGCCGACCGCACCAATTCCCGCCCTGAACAGTTGTGCCTCGTAGTCCGATGCCCCAGGATTCTGCATCGCGTGTGGGCGCCAAATACGTACCGTTAAGCGCCATACCGCCCCGGGGACAATCTCCTGTGACGCGCCGTACCAACTCAGGCGCAGACGGCGCGGCAGGCCTGGAGTATCCGGCGCTAACGTAAACCTCGTGAAATCCGGAGCAGGATTGGCAACGAAAACAACCGTTCCGGTAACCCGCAGATCCTGGCCCTCCAGAGCCGGATGGAGACGATCGGCGAGACGTTGCGATGCCGCCAGCAGGACCCATAGACTGCCGAGAACGAACGCAAGAACGAAAAGCGAGCGCCAGCGCAATCCAAGCGCGACCAATACGGCCGAAATCGTCAACAAATGCCAGATTGACGGCATTGCCGGGAGACACAGCGCGAAAAACGCGCCGAGCGCGAAAGCAATTGCAGAACGGCGCATACTTAAACTGGCGGTGATGCGAGATAACTTCTAGTCTGGCCCGCTCAAGCTTCCTCGCGACATGGGTCGCAAGGTAGTCCTATTTCTCGAGGATCGGCATCCAAATGTCCCGACGAAAGTTGAAACAAATACTTCCGGACCCGGCGACACTCCACGAGAACTGGTACCTGCGGCCGTTTCGTGCATTGCTGCACGATCCGGCATTGTGGTCGTTCAACCGCCGCGGCGTGACGCGAGGCTGTGCGCTTGGCGTCTTTATTGCTTTTCTGCCGATGCCGGGACATATGATCGCAGCGGCTCTGGCGGCAGTCTGGTTGCGCGTCAATATGCCGGTTGCGGTTGCGGCAACATGGCTTAGCAACCCGCTGACCATAGCTCCCATCTTCTACGCCGGCTACAAAAACGGAATAGTCCTGACCGGGATGGAAGAGCTGCCCTTCACTTTCGAGCTGACCTGGGAATGGCTGATCCACGGCATCGCGCAGACGCTGAAGCCGCTCTGGATAGGCAGTGTTGTGCTTGGACTGGCGGTTGCGACGATCGTTTACACGATCCTGAACCTTGCCTGGCGAATCTACCTCACCTACCGGTTCCATACCCGTAGAGCCCGTCGCCAACGCAGCTCGAGCTAACGTTCTTATCTACAGGTCGGCCGCGCGCAACGCGCCATTTTCGAGACGCAAAACGCGCTCCATCCTGGAGGCTATTGCTAGATCGTGAGTCACGACCACCAGCGCGGTTTTCTCCTCGCGATTGAGTTCGAGCATCAGGTCGAATACCCGCGCCCCGGTCGGCCCGTCGAGATTTCCGGTTGGTTCGTCGGCAAGCACCACCGCCGGCCGCGTGATTAGCGCGCGGGCCACGGCGGCGCGTTGCCGCTCGCCACCGGACAGCTGTGCCGGCTTGTGGTCGAGGCGGCCGCCAAGCCCGACTTTTTCCAGCAACCGAGCCGCCCGTTCGGTCGCCGACGCAACGCTGTCGCGCCGGATCAGCAGGGGCATCGCCACATTTTCCAGCGCACTGAACTCCGGCAGCAGGTGATGAAACTGGTAGACGAAGCCCAGCTCGCTGTTGCGCAACCGACCGCGCTCGCCGTCGTCGAGCGCCGACATATCACGTCCGGCCACGCGAACTACGCCGGCGGAAGGAATATCCAGACCTCCGAGCAACTGCAGCAACGTGGTCTTGCCGGAACCCGAAGCGCCAATAATTGCAACCAGTTCGGCGGTCCGGACGGCAAAATCGACACCACGCAACACATCCACCCGGCTCGGTCCTTCGCGAAAATTTTTCTGCAGATCCTCGCAGGCCAATACCTCAGCAGAAATTCCATCCACTCGCTTATTCATAACGCAAAGCCTCGGCCGGCTGGGTTCGCGCCGCACGCCAGGCCGGATAAAGTGTTGAGAGGAGCGCAAGAAGCAAGGCTGTAATGCAAACAGTCATCACGTCGGACGCATTCAGCTGCGCAGGTAAATCGGAAATAAAATACACGTCGGTCGCGAGCAGATCGGTTCCGAAAAGACGCTCGATTCCGCTTATTACCGACTCCAGCTGGGTCGCGAGCAGAATTCCGAAAAGCAGTCCTCCCAACGTACCAACGACTCCGATCACCGCTCCCTGGGTCATGAAGATTCGCATTATGCTGCCGGGTGTCGTGCCGAGCGTTCGCAATATAGCTATGTCGCCCTGCTTTTCCCGCACGACCATTACCAGTGTCGAAACGATATTGAAAGCAGCGACAGCAATGATCAGTAACAGAATGACAAATAGCATCCGCTTCGTAATCTGGATCGAGCGGAAAAAATTACGATGTTGGCGAGTCCAGTCGGAAACGTACAGACCGCCACCCATCTGCCGCGCTACCTCGCGCACCACTTCGGGCGCGCGATAGAGATCATCCAGTCGCAGGCGGATACCGTTGACATCGTCTCCCAACCGGTACAGACGGGCCGCGTCGGCCAGATGGACGAACGCGAGGTTTCGATCATATTCGAACATGCCGACTTCGAATATCCCCGAGACTTCGAATCGCCGCATTCGCGGCATCAGCCCGGCCGGCGTTACCGTTCCCTCGGCGATCGCCACGATCACGCGGTCGCCCACCACGACGTCGAGAAACGCCGCAAGCTCCGAGCCCAGAACGATTCGGTATGCGCCTGCCTGAAGGCTGTCGAGGGCCCCGTCGAGCATGACACCGGCAACGCCAGACACCTTGCTTTCCGCCTCCGGATAAATCCCGCGCAGTCCGCCCCCGCTTACTTCCGTGTCGCTCGCAAGCATTGCCTCGCTTGAAACATACGGTGCCGCGGCAATCACGTCCGGATGGCGCTCCGCATTGGCGACGAGTTCTCCCCAGTCACCGAGTCCACCCTGCATTGGCTCGACGCTGGCATGCGCTGTCATATCCAGAATCCGTTCGCGCAACTCGCGTTCGAAGCCATTGACCACCGACAGAACGGTTATCAGCACGGCGACACCGAGACCAATTCCGATCATCGATACCATTGATATAAAGGAGACGAAACGATTGTCTCCATGGGAACGAACGTAGCGCAGGCCAATTCCGGTCTCGTAGTCCATCAGCGTATCCGCCCCGCGGAGCAGTCCGGTGCGCACCGTCTACTCATAGCGCAATGCCTCGGCCGGCTGTACCCGTGCCGCCTGCCATGCCGGGTAAACGGTGGCCAGCGCGGTCAGAACAAGAGATGCCAAAGCGATCCAAATGACATCTGATTTGTGCAGGTCGGACGGCAGATCACTGATGTAGTAAACGCTTGCCGGAAAGAGTTCAAACCCGAAAAATCCCTCGATAGCGGGCAGAATTTCGCTGACGTTCAATGCCAGATACACCCCGAGCGCGACCCCCAGCAGGGCTCCAATCCAGCCAAGCAAAGTACCCTGCACGACAAATATGCGTACGACGCTGGACGGCGCCAGTCCTAGAGTTCGCAAAATCGCGATATCGGTCTTTTTCTCGGTAACCACCATCACCAGCGTCGAGACAATATTGAATGCGGCAACCGCAACCACCAGGAACAACATCAGCGACATCATCGTCTTTTCGATACGAATTGCGCGAAAGTAGCTGGCATTTTCGCGAGTCCAGTCGCTGCTTGCGAGTTGGCCATCGAACCCGGCTACGAACTCGCGAACTCCACGCGGCGCAGCGAACACGTCGTCATAGCGCAATCGCAAACCGTCAACCGCATCGCCCAGGCCGGACAACGCCGCTGCATCCTCGAGATGGAGATAGGCCAGCACACCATCGTGGTCCTGGAGCCCGACTTCGAAAATTCCGCTAACAACGAAACGTTTTAGACGCGGTGCCAGCCCGCCTCCGGCGTTGCCGCTGCGCGGTATCAGCGCAGTGACTCCATCGCCCACCCGAACTCCGAGCACAACCGCGAGAATACGACCGAGAATGATTCTGTCCGCGCCGGGGACCAGGTCGTCGAAACTCCCCTCACGCATATGCGCCGCAACGGTAGATACGTTCTTCTCCGCCTCCGGAATCACACCCGTCAGGCGCGCACCGCTCAGATTTGCGCCAAACCCGAGCATTGCGTCGAATTGAACGAACGGGGCTGCAGCGGAAACGCCCGGTGCCGCGGCGGCCGCCGCGCCAAGATCGCGCCAGCCCGCCAACGCTCCGTCCGCCGCGGTGACGGTGGCATGCGCAGAAAGGCTCAGCAGACGTCCACGCAGTTCGTTCTCGAAGCCGTTCATCACGGAAACAACAACGATCAGGGCGGCCACGCCGATTGCAACACCGGCGGTCGAGGCGATACTGATAAATGAGACGAATCGACTGCTGCGCCGCGCCCGAATGTAGCGCAGACCGACAAATATCTCTAATGGCCGAAACATGGACGCGAATTAAAGCACATTCCGCAGGCGCAACCCGAACTCCCGGACGCGCCGAGAAAAGCCGTCGCACCGCCGGTTCGCTGCGTTGGGTGCGGACTCCGGTTCCGCCGGGGACTTCCGATTGCAACCTCCATTGTCACAAAACGCATCAAAATTCCATGACGTAGTCGGTTTTTCGTCTATCGGCCCGATGCTATATTCGAAGGCCGCTAACTGGAGGGGTGTCAGATGATTGTACGCTTGCTCGCAATCGTGTTGATTGCTGGAGGGGTCTGGTCCACCGGAGCGCAGGCAGAGGTCCTGCGTCTCGAAGAGGTAACCGCGCAGAGCCAGAACGCCGGATTGCGGCCCGCTCGCGGCATGAGTATGTCGGGTGTCGAGGAGCGCTACGGACCCCCTGTCGACAAATTCGCTCCCGTCGGCGACCCGCCGATCACGCGATGGGAATACCAGACGTTCATCGTCTATTTCGAGAATCAGACCGTGATCCATGCCGTGGACAAACGCTCCACCAGTTCCTGAATGCATCGCGGCCGCTGCTGCGGCGTCAAGGAGGTCTGACATGCGATAATGTCGGTTTTTTCGCCGAACCGAAGCCGCGTGCCAGAATCATCTGAGAATTACCTAGTCCAGGCCCCCGATTTGCCGGCGCCGCAACAGCGCCGTCGCTGGGGCCAGCTCTATGGAGCGGCGGCCGGACTCGCACTTGCCGAGGCCGCAGCGGCGGCTCCCGGTCCTGTGGTGATTGTCGCGCGAAGCGCACTGGAAGCAGACCGGATTGAGCAGGAGACCGGTTTCTTTGCCGATAACTCCCTGCCAGTACTGCATTTTCCCGATTGGGAAACGCTAGCCTACGACGCTTTTTCGCCCCATCAGGACATTATTTCACAGCGTCTGGAGGTGTTGTATCGATTACCGCGGCTGAACCGCGGCATAGTCGTCATCGCAGCGGCCACGCTGATGCAGCGCCTGCCCCCGCCGAGTTATGTGGAGTCGGGATCGTTGATGCTCGAGGTCGGCGAACAGTTGCGTATCGATGGCTTCAGGCGACAGCTCGAAACTGCAGGCTACCTGAGCGTACCGCAGGTCATGGAGCACGGCGAATTCGCCGTGCGCGGGTCGTTGCTCGACTTGTTTCCGATGGGAAGCACCCGGCCCTACCGGATTGATCTGCTCGATGACGAAATCGACTCGATTCGAAGTTTTGATGTCAATGATCAGCGCACGCTGGCGAAAACCGGGTCGGTGAGGATTTTGCCGGCGCGCGAGTTTCCGCTCACCGAGGCGGCGATCAAGCGATTCCGCGGCGCGTTCCGCGCCCGCTTCGAGGGAGAGCCGAACCGCGCGATTCCCTACCGCGAGATTTCCGAAGGCATCGCTTCCAATGGAATCGAGTATTACTTGCCGCTGTTTTTCGACCAACTCGCTTCGTTCTTCGACTTTCTGCCCGCAACCTCGACCCTCGCGGTTTTCGACGGCGCCCAGGTTGCACTCGAGGAAACCTGGCGCGACGCACAACAACGTTACGAATCGCGGCGCCACGACATCGAGCGACCGATATTGCCGCCGGAGGAGATTTTTCTCGATCCGGAGTCGGTGGCAGGTCTGGGCGAGTCCCTTGCGAGAATCGACATCGGCGCGTTCGAAATTCCCGAAACCGAGATGAGCGCTGGTTGCCGCAACCTCGGCAGCGCGACGCCACCGCGGCTGTTGCTCGATTCTCGCGCCGAAGAGCCGGCCAGCGCGCTAATTGAATTTGTGGAACGCTTTGACGGTCGCATCTTGCTCGCAGCTGAATCGGCCGGAAGGCGCGAAACTCTGTTGCCGATGTTGCGCGGTCACGACCTTTCTGCGCCGGTCGTCGATGGCTGGCGGCAGTTTGCCGCGAGCGACGACCGACTGGCGATTACCGTTGCTCCGCTGCAGACGGGAATGTTGCTACCCGCAGCCGGAATCACCGTAGTCGCGGAGGAGCAGCTCTACGGCGACCGCGTCAGACAAAAAGTCCGCCGCCGCAAAACCGAGCGCGACCCCGATGCCATTATCCGCAATCTCACTGACTTGCATGCCGGTTCACCGGTCGTACACGAAGACTATGGTGTCGGCCGCTACGTCGTCTCGAATATCTGACCGCGGGCGGACTGGACGGTGAATTTCTCACGATCGCCTATGCGGGCGGCGACAAGCTTTACGTACCGGTACATGCACTCAACAAAATTAGCCGCTATACCGGGGCCTCGCCGGAACAGGCGCCGCTGCATCGCCTGGGTGGCGAGCAATGGGTCAAGGCCCGCCGCCGTGCAGCCAAACGCATACGCGACGTCGCGGCCGAGTTACTCGACCTGTATGCCCAGCGCGCCGCCCGCAAGGGTCACAGTTTCAGATTGCAGCAACGCGACATGGCGGCGTTCGAGGCGGCGTTTCCATTTGAAGAAACCAATGACCAGAAACAGGCTATCGAACAGGTTCTCGACGATCTGCGCTCGACCCAGCCGATGGATCGGGTGGTTTGCGGCGATGTGGGTTTCGGCAAGACAGAGGTCGCCCTCAGAGCGGCTTTTGGAGCCGTGCAGGATGGCCGCCAGGTCGCGGTACTGGTGCCGACAACGCTGCTGGCACAGCAACATCATCAGACTTTTTCCGATCGGTTTGCCGACTGGCCGGTCAATGTCGAGGTGCTGTCGCGTTTTCGCGGCGGCCAGCAATCGAAGGCGATCCTCGAGGGCCTGCAGAGAGGCACTGTCGACATTGTCATCGGCACACACAAGCTGCTTGGCGCTGACGTGCGATTCAAGGATCTGGGGCTCGTAGTGATCGACGAGGAACACCGCTTCGGTGTCCGCCACAAGGAACGACTTAAATCGCTGCGTGCAGAGGTCGATGTCCTGACTTTGACCGCAACGCCAATCCCGCGGACGCTGAACATGGCGCTCGGCGGTATTCGCGACCTGTCCCTGATTACCACGCCACCGCAGGCACGGCTGGCGATCAAGACTTTTGTCAGTGAGTGGAACGACGCGTTGATTCGCGAGGCCTGTCTGCGGGAAATCAAGCGCGGCGGCCAGGTTTACTTTGTCCACAACGCGATCCAGAGCATTGAGAAAGTAGCGGCTCGCCTGCGCAAGCTCGTGCCGGAAGCCAGCGTTCGGGTCGGTCACGGGCAGATGCGCGAGCGTGACCTCGAACAGGTGATGCTGGACTTCTACCACCGCCGATTCAACGTCCTCCTGTGCACCACGATTATCGAAAGCGGCATCGACGTTCCGACTGCGAATACAATCATTATCGATCGCGCCGACCGGCTGGGCCTTGCCCAGCTTCACCAATTGCGCGGCCGTGTTGGCCGTTCCCATCATCGAGCCTACGCGTACCTGCTGACGCCGCCGCAGGCGGCACTGACAGCGGATGCCGAAAAGCGGCTGCAAGCGATCGAATCGCTGGAGGACCTCGGTGCAGGTTTCACCCTGGCAACCCATGACCTCGAGATTCGCGGCGCAGGAGAACTTCTCGGTGACGAGCAAAGCGGACAGATCCAGGAAATCGGATTCGCGCTGTACATGGAACTGCTGGAGCGTGCAGTCGAAGCACTGAAAACCGGAAAAGAAACCGACCTGGAGGCACCGCTGGAGCATGGCCCGGTGATAGAACTGGGCGTACCGGCCCTGCTGCCCGAAGACTACATGCCGGATGTACACATGCGGCTGATTCAGTACAAGCGCATCGCGAGTGCAGAAGACAGCGCAGCGTTACGCGAATTGCAGGTCGAGATGATAGATCGCTTCGGTCTTCTTCCAGACCCGGCCAAGACTCTGTTCGAAATCGCGGAATTGAGGGTCAGGGCCGCGCCGATCGGGATACGCAAAATCGATGCCAACAGCGCCGGCGGAAAAATCGCATTTAGCGAAAACACCGCGGTTGACCCGCTAGCTCTGGTCAAACTGGTGCAAAGCGACGCCCGTCTATTCAGCCTTGACGGGCCTGACAAGCTTCGATTCCGGATTCCTTCTGCAAGCGACGAAGAAAGACTGGCAGCCGTCGAAAGCGTGCTCAAGAGGCTGCGTCCGTCGCCGTAATTCACCACTCGCGCGGGAGCAATCTGCGGGCGACGAGGCTTGGTGCCGGAGACGCACACCGCTACACTGTGCGCGCACGAATCTGACAGGGAGGCACCCGGTGCCGAAATTGCGCTTAAGAACGACTCTGCGCCTGGCAATGACGTTGCTGGCGATATCGGCTCTGGCGCCGGTCCCGGCGACATCGCAAGACGAGCAGGTGGGCGAATCTGGCACTGCCTCCTGGTACCAGGTTGAGTTGATTGTATTTGCCCAGGGCAGCGACGCCGCACCGACCGGTGAAGATTTCTCGCCGGTGCCGAGCGACTGGGTCTACCTGGGCGGCGTTTATCCTGGCGAAGACAGTGGGGTCATAATGAGCCCGGGTATCGCAATGGAAGTAACGGGCGACGACGACACCACGGAAGAAGATACGTTGACGGCTGAGCAGACAGGCGCGGACAGCGATGAGACCGCGCCAACCGAGGAGCAGGAACGCAGATTTTTCGCGGTCGACGAGTCTGCGCTTAGCCTGAAGGCCTACTACGACACGCTGCGCCGCCGCGATGCCTATGAACCACTGCTATATCTCGCCTGGGCACAACCCGGCTACGACGCAGATGCAGCCCCTGTTTTGCCGGTGGATGTATTTGGCGGCGCCGGACCCGGTCTCGACGGCGAGGTATCAATGTACCGCTCTCGCTACCTGCACCTGCGACTAGACCTGATTCTGCAGTCAGATCAGACGAGAGCGGCCGCCTCTGCCGCCGCCACGCCGTATATCCTCGAAACGGAGTTACCGCGATTCGAAATGGCCGAAAAACGCAGGATGCGCAGCAACGAGATTCATTATTTCGATCACCCGAGAATCGGTGCGCTGGCGGTCATTCGCCCTCTGAACGAAGCGCCCGCAGTTGCGGTGGGCATCAATCCGGAAAGCTGACCTGGTTTCCGCCTTGCTCTCGGGCCACTCCGGCACGGCGGCGCGCCTCCGACAGCACATCTTCAAACGTGCTATTTGCCGCGGCAGCAAATGCTACTCCCGCGCTGATACTCAAATAACGCGTCACCTCGGACCGCGGATGATGTATACACAACGCAACGACCCGTGACACAACACGCTCTGCCAGCGCGATGACCCCATCGGCCTCGCCGCCACTGATGCTGCCGACGAACTCATCGCCGTCGAAACGGGCGGCCAGATCCTCTTCCCGGCGCAGCGAACCACTGATTGCATGACCGATCAGTCGGCGCGCGGAATTGGCGGCCTGCTTTCCGAAAGTCTCGATATACCGGTCGAAATCGTCGATACGAAAGACCATTACACCCACACCGGCCTTGTTCATCGCAGCTTCGTTCCAGCAAGCCGCGACACGGCTCTCGAATGCGGGCTGCAACAGGAGTCCGGTAACGCGATCGACGGCCGACTCAACCGCACCGGGCGCTTCCGCAAGAACCTTTTTTGGCTGCGGCCGGGAGGCGGCAGCAGCACCGGCAACGAGGCCCAAAGCATGAGTGGTTGCACCGGATTTGTCGTGCAGAGGCAGCAGGCGAAGAGTAAGACCGTCCAGCGATCCAGCGCTGCCCGCCCGCAACCGCAAGGTCAACTGCGCACCGGACGCAAGCTCAGAGACAATTTGACTGGCGGCCGGAGATGGCGTCTGATCGTCGAGCATTTCACCGAGAACGAGATTATCGCCGCGTCCCCAGAGTTGTTCGAGCAGTTCCTGGCAACACGGATTGGCCAGGATCAGCGGCAGCGACTCCTGCCGCATGTCGAGCAACATGATCGGCAACTCAATCAGATCTACGATCTGACTGAGAATATGCTGTGTCAGCAGTGCCGTCGATTTCGTCACGCGAGTCCCCATGATCGGGTGGGACCGATTGAACCGCAATCGGCAATGTATTACCAGCAGCTAACGGTATAATTCACGGGATTTTTTATCCGGGCAAGCGTTCCGGCAAAATCGGGCTTACGCTGGCAGAGTCAGACACCCGTTCTGGCATGATTGTCGGCTCCGTATTTTTCACCTTCAGGCTGCCGGCCGCGACTGGCTGCCGGGATAGTCAGACGGCAGGGAGAAGATGTCGAGCACTCAAGAGTCAATAGCAAGGCTGCAACACCATATCGGTCAGCATATCGTGGGCCAGACGACCCTGGTCAATCGTCTGCTCATCGCATTGCTCGCCAATGGTCATCTGCTTGTTGAAGGAGCTCCGGGACTTGCGAAAACGCGCGCGATCAAGGTGCTCGGAGACGGTATCGACGGCGATTTCCACCGCATCCAGTTCACCCCTGACCTGCTCCCGGCCGATCTGACGGGAACCGAAATTTTTCGCCCGCAGCAAGGGAGCTTTCATTTCCAGCGCGGCCCGTTGTTCCACAACCTCATTCTGGCCGACGAGGTCAACCGCGCGCCGGCGAAGGTACAGTCGGCACTTCTCGAGGCAATGGCGGAAAGGCAGGTCACGATAGGCAGCCAGACCTACAGTTTGCCTGGACTGTTTCTGGTCATGGCGACCCAGAATCCGATCGAGCAGGAAGGCACGTACCCGCTGCCCGAGGCTCAGCTCGACCGGTTCCTGATGCATGTTCGGATCGACTACCCGGACGGAGAAAGCGAGCGCAAGATTCTTCACCTTGCCCGCGACGAGGCGACGACCGAGCACGAGGAGCGCGCGGCTGTCGAAGCCAGCATCGACCAGGAGACAATTTTCGCCGCGCGCAAGGAAGTGCTCTCACTGCATCTGGCGCCAGCGCTCGAGCAATACCTGATTCAGCTGGTCCTTGCGACCCGCCAGCCGGATGCCTACGGTGAAGACCTCGCACGCTGGCTGCAATACGGAGCGAGCCCGCGCGCCACCATCGCACTCGACCGTTGCGCGCGCGCCCACGCATGGCTGGAAGGACGCGATTTCGTCAGTCCGGAAGACATTCAAAACGTGGCTCCGGATGTTTTGCGACACCGCCTGATTCTCGACTATGAGGCCGAAGCGCTCGGCATCGATACCGACACCGTCATCGACAACCTGCTGCAACGGGTGGCTGTGCCGTGAATTTCGCCGGTCTGCTCGGCCCTCGCAGCGGCGATAGGCAGTCGGCATCGAAGGTGCCAGAGACTTTGCCAACCCGAGCAGGGTTGCAGGAACTGCTTGCACTGCGCGCGCATTCGCGGCGGGAGATATTTCCCGGCAATGCACGGCGTATCAGCAGCGGCGGTCAGCGGCTGTCGACTTTTCGCGGACGCGGTATGGAATTCGAAGAGTCTCGCCTTTATCAGCCCGGCGACGATGTGCGCCACCTCGACTGGAAAGTCACCGCGCGCAGCGGCAAACCGCATACGAAACTTTTTCGCGATGAACGCGAACGCCCGGTGTTGTTCTGGCTCGACCTTCGTCCCGGAATGTTCTTCGCAACCCGGGGCCGGTTCAAATCGGTTCAGGCCATTCGTACAGCGGCATTGCTCGCATGGCGGGCTGCCGCCCATGGTGACCGGGTCGGCGGCATGCTATTCGGACACGGTCATCATCGCGAGCAACGGCCGGCACAAGGCCATCGCGCCGTATTGCGCTGGCTCGGTGCACTAGTCGAGGCGCAAGACTGGTCAGACTCGCCACCCGATGCGGCCGGCGACATCAAGAAGTGGCTGCGACGGCTGCGGCGCATGGCCCGACCGGGTTGTCTGATCATACTGATTGGCGATTTTCACGACCTCGACGAGTCCTGTACCGAGGAACTCTCGCTTATTGCGCGCCATTGCAGCCTTTTCGCGGTGTCTGTTTTCGACCCGCTGGAGCGGAAACTGCCACCGCCAGGACGCTATGTCGTTACCCGCAACGGACGTCTGATGACAATTGACAGCGGCGACGCTTCGGTCATCGAGCGCTATATGTCGCGGGTCAACGAACGCGCGGAAACACTCCAGAACTTGCAGAGACGCCTGCGAATGCCACTCATTGAAATCGCCACCGACGAGGACCCAGTAGCGCGTTTACAGCAAGATCTTCCGCGCTTCTGGAAATAGCATGGATCCGTCGGAACTGCCATTGCGTGACATTCACTTGCCCGACCCGGTCGCCTGGTGGCCACCGGCACCGGGTTGGTGGCTACTGGCGACGGTACTTTTGGTGATGCTCGGAATGGCGGTCAGACGATGGCGAAGACGTCGTAGCGTCGCATTTCAATTCCAGCAAGAATTGACTCGGCTGCGCTCCGAATACGCCCGCGACGGCGACGCCAGTCGCCTCTTCCAGCGCGGTTCGGTTTTATTGCGCCGCGCCTGTCTGAGTGCGTTTCCGCGAGAACAGGTTGCAGGCCTGAGTGGCTCCAGTTGGTCACAGTTCGTGGGTTCGCTACTGGAGCCGGAAGCCCGCGCCGGCGAATACGCCCGAATGCTGTGTGAGGCGCCGTACCGGCCGCTGGCCGATGCCGACACCGACGCCTATCTGGATCTGCTGGCCCGGGTTGCCAGCCGGCTGAACGTCAAACCGGAGTCGGGCTAGGTGATCGTTTTTTCCTGGCCTTGGATGTGGCTTCTTTTACCCCTGCCGTGGCTGGTGCGCCGGCTCCTTGCGCCGGCTACCCGGCACAACGAAGCCGCGCTGCGGGTGCCGAGCCTGGAAACCTTCTCCGGCCTCGACGCGCCGGCACGCACTACCAGCAGCGTCAGGCGCTGGCCTGTCTGGCTCGCAATCGTCGGCTGGATCGCGCTGGTTGGCGCGGCCGCCCGACCAGAGTGGCTTGGTCCGCCGCGCGAGCTGTCGGTCGCCGGCCGTGACCTGATGCTCGCCGTCGACATTTCCGGCAGCATGAAAGTCGAGGACTTTCTGCTCACTGGAAGGCAGGTTGATCGCCTCACTGCAACCAAGGCAGTTGCCGGAGAATTCATCGAACGGCGCAAGGGTGATCGGATTGGGCTGATTCTGTTCGGTGACCGGGCCTACCTGCAGTCGCCGCTCACTTTCGATCGCGCCACCGTCAACACCTTGTTGCTGGAATCGGTGATCGGCCTCGCCGGTCAATACACTGCAATCGGCGATGCGATCGGTCTGGCGGTCAAACGTCTGCGCGAGCAGGAAGAGCGAGACCGAATCGTGATACTGCTGACCGACGGCGCCAATACCGCCGGTGCGGTATCGCCGCTGAAAGCCGCGGAACTCGCGGCGCGCGAAGGCGTTACCATTTATACGATCGGCATTGGTGCAGATGCGATGAACGTGCAGGATTTCTTCGGCCAGCGGGTGGTCAATCCCTCGGCGCAGCTGGACGAGACAACATTGACGGAAATCGCAAAACTGACCAACGGCCGTTTTTTTCGCGCCCGCGACACGGTCGAGCTGGCGCAAATTTACCGGATTCTCGACGAACTGGAACCGACCGAGCAGGAACAACAGGCTTTCCAGCCGCGTCTCAGTCTCTATTATTGGCCACTGGCGCTGGCTCTCCTGATTGCCAGCATGCTCCTGATCGGATACCGCCGAGGCAGTCTCTGACGTGGATGCATTTCATTTCATTCGCCCGTTGTGGTTGCTGGCACTGATCCCCTGGCTGGGCCTGTGCTACGCGTGCCTGCGGCGACAGGCTGTGCCAGGGAACTGGTCCCGAGTATGCGATCCGGCTTTGCTGCCGCACATTCTGGAAACCGTGGAGCCGGCCAACCGGCGATTGCGCGCCGGGTTGCTCGCGCTAGGCGGGGTTCTCGCTATCGTGGCGCTGGCCGGACCGGCATGGAAACGCGCACCGCAACCCACGTTTCGCGATGAGAGTCCACTGGTAATCGTGCTCGATCTGTCCGCATCGATGTATGCGGACGATCTCAGCCCGGATCGGATATCCCGGGTACGCTTCAGACTCGCGGATTTGCTCCGGGACCGCGATGCCGGTCGCGCCGGCGCAACTGCGCTTGTCGTCTTTGCCGGTGATGCATTCACCGTGACCCCGCTCACCGACGACACCGATACGATTCTGGCTATGCTCCCCGCGCTCGCTCCGGACCTGATGCCGGTGCCGGGCAGCCGGCCCGATCTCGGTATCCGCAAGGCCCTTGAGTTGCTCGAGTCCGGCACGGCACCCGGCAATGTATTGCTGATAAGCGACGATGCCGGCGACGAACGCGACATCGACGCGGCGGAAACGCTGCGCACCAAAGGCCACCGCCTGAGCGTACTCGCCGTGGGTACCGCGAGCGGCGCTCCCGTGCCTTTGCCGGATGGATCCGGTTTTCTGCGCGACGGCAACGGACGCGTGATTGTGCCGCGCATGAATCCCGCCGGAATGCGCGGGCTCGCCGACCGCGGCGACGGAATGTTTGTCGCGATGACTACCGAAGGCTTGGAACTGCAGACACTGAGTGAATACTTGCGCGGCAGCGGCAGTCCGCTGGATGCGGCAGCCATGGAACGAGAAACCGACGCCTGGCAGGAAGAAGGGCCATGGCTCATTCTGATACTGCTGCCATTGGCGGCTCTGATGTTCCGGCGCGGCTATCTCCTGCTCATTTTTGTGATGGTGGCGCCCGTTACCGAGTCGCATGCCGCCGACTGGAAGTCTCTTTGGCAACGCGCTGATCAGCAGGCGGAAGCGTTGTACAAAGATGGGGACAAGGAAGCCGCGGCCAGTCTTTTCAAGGACCCGAAGTGGCGCGCCGCGGCCGCGCACGATCTCGGCGACTACGAGTCGGCAGTAGCCGATCTCGACGGATTCACTGATCCCGAAAGCCTGTATAACAAGGGAAATTCGCTGGCTCGCCTCGGCCGGTTCGATGAGGCAATTGCCGCCTACGACGCAGTGCTCGAGCAAGCGCCACAGCACGAGGACGCGCGCTTCAACCGCGATCTTCTTATCGAACAACAGGAACAACAGGAACAGCAGCAGCAACAGGAAAAAAGTGAGGAATCGCAGCAGGAAAACGATCAGTCGCAGCAACAGAACGATGAGTCACAGTCGAACGAGCCGGAACCCTCGGAATCCGACGAGCAGTCCGAAAACGAATCCGGTCAGGACCGGAGTGAGAGCGACCAGGAGTCCGAGCAACAACCGCAACAGCAGCAGGCGGACCAGCCGAATGAGGAAATAAACGAAGAAGATCAGGCCAGCGAGCAGTGGTTGCGCAGCATCCCGGATGATCCCGGCGGACTGCTAAGGCGCAAGTTTTACTATCAGTCGAGACAGCGTGAACAACGAAATATGGATGGCGAGAAAACATGGTAGGAATCATGGCCCGAATCGTGGTGCCGGCGTGTCTTCTGGCCCTTGCGTGGGGCAGCGCCGAGGCGGTGGTCGACGTCCGGGTCAACAGGACCGAGTTGTCGGTGGACGAGTCCTTTACCGTTATTTACGAGACCGATTCCAATCGTGCCGCGGACCCTGACTTCAGCGTGCTGGAAGGCGCCTTCGAAATATTGTCCAGTCGACGTCGCAGTAATTACAGCCTCGTCAATGGCCGTATGACCGGGTCAACCGCCTGGGAACTGGAACTAATTGCACGCGAGACCGGCACGATTGAGTTGCCCCCGGTTCGTTTTGGCAACGAATCATCGCAGGCGCTTACTATCACGGTCAACGCGAAAAAGCCGGATGGCGACAGCGATGGACCTCTCCTTCTCGAGCTCGAAGTCTCCGACCTAAACCCGTATGTTCAGGGCGAGGTCATTTGCACGCTTCGAATGTATTTCGACATAGCGAGCGGCGAGCGACGCCTCAGCGAGCCCGAGATGCAGGGCCTGGATGCGGTGATTAAACGCCTGGGCGATGACCGCAGTTACTTTGCAACGCGCTCGCAACGGCGTTACGAGGTGATCGAACGGCGATATGGCATTTATCCTCAGGCCAGCGGCACTCTCGATCTGGCACCGTTCAGCCTGCAGGCAAGGATTCTCGATAAGCAACGCAGTTTTCTGTCGCGTACCGGGACGATGCACCGGGTTCAGAGTGCACCGGTCGAAATCGAAGTACGCCCTATTCCCCCTGAGTTTCCCGGCGCCGTCTGGCTACCGGCGCGGGAACTCGATCTCGAGCAACGGCTGGATGCACCAACACCCTTGCATGCGGGCGAACCTGTCGGCCTGAATCTCGAAATTCGTGCCGCCGGGCTGAATGCCAGCCAACTGCCCGATCCGGAAATCACCTGGCCTGCCGGGCTCCGCGTATATCCCGAATCCCCGACCAGCGAAGAGCAGAGCGACATTACCGGCACCCGGGCGGTCAGGCGCCTGAGCCTCGCCCTTATTGCTTCCGAAGCCGGCACATATGAAATCCCGCCGCTACGAATACCATGGTGGAACACAGCTACTGACCGACTCGAGTATGCCGAACTCCCGGCACGGACGCTTGCAGTTCTGGCGTCACCCGGCGCGGCGGCGAGTCCTGCGCAGGCTCCGACAGACACTGCAACAGTTGCCGTCGAGACTGCACCGGCGTCGCTTTGGCGCAATGTCAGCATAGCGCTCGGCCTAGGCTGGCTCGCGACACTGCTGTTGTGGCGACGCAATTCCGGTGCGGAGCCGCGAGTTGCGCAGGCGCGACCGACAGCGGAACAAAGCCCGGGCAAGCCTTCACTCCATCAATTCGAACGGGCTTGTAACGCAGATGACCCGGCGCGCGCGCGCGCTGCTCTCGTGGAGTGGTGCCGCGCCCGCTGGCCCGGACAGGCAGGTCTCGGAGCTTTGCGCGACAAGGCCCACGAGCCACTCAGGCAGGAACTGGATGTGCTCGATCAGGCCCTTTACGCGACACCTGAGCACGACTGGGATGGAGCCAGGCTATATCAGCTGTTAGTACAGCAGTTTTCCGGCTCCGCAAGTGACCGCACTGGTCGCCGTAATGGACTCGTATCGCTGCACCGACTGCCGGATACCCCGCACGGCTAATCGCCCCTGGCCAACTCGATCCGGTTGCGGCCATTTTGTTTGGCGCGGTACATTACCTGATCCGATTCTTCCAGCAGTTCCGCCTCGGAGCGTTGCGAACGCGACACCCGTATTGCTACGCCCGCACTGATCGTTACGTACGAACTTACATCAGACGCGCCGTGTGGAATGCGTTCCGCCTCCACTGCACCGCGAACGCGCTCGGCGATAACGCCCGCTCCCTCAAGATCGGTGTCGGGCAATACAATTGCGAACTCTTCGCCGCCGTATCTGGCAACCAGATCCCCGGGGCGTTGCACAACGTCACTCATTGCGCCGGCGACGCGGCGCAGAGCCTCATCGCCCATGCGGTGTCCATGCTTATCGTTGTAGGCCTTGAAAAAATCAATATCTACAATAATTACCGCCAGCGGACATCCACTACGTTCGGCCCGTGACCACTCCCGCGCAAGAACTTCGTCGAGGCTGCGACGGTTGGCCAGCTGAGTGAGCTGATCGGTGCGAGCAAGTTCGCGAATACGCTCGTTCGCCGATTCGAGTTCTGAATTGATACCCGACAGCGCACGCTCCCGGTTTGAGGCATTGCGCCGTGCGCGCACCAGCCCCCTGCCGAGAAAAAAACTGAATGCCACAGAAAAGCCGAGTGCGCCGAGCAGCGCCGTCTCGCGCCCAGAATAAGAGAAAAGTAGTCCCCCGATTGCCGGCGCCGCGACCGCAGCACCCAAAGGCAACAGCCAGGCACCAACGCCTCTAGTACTTTCCGCCATCGAACCGCTTCCCCTTAAATATCCTTCTGGTCGGAACCTCATTCACGCGCAAAAACCCCGCCAGCGCATGCCGGTATGCCAGCCCCGCCTGGCATACCGGACCCTCATCTGCGCAATAGGTTTTTGTGGACTTAGTTGCGTACGGTTTATCCGCCACACCGCGACTGCTTCCCAAGAACGAAGCCGCAACTTTACGAGGCGGCCCGCGATATATCCAGCCCCCTGATATGCACGCTGATTTCCACCCGAACCCGCACTCAGTCAACCGACGTGCGATAGGGTCGCGTTCGTTGCAACAGCGCCTTGTTTTTACCCGCCTTGTGCGCGGTATGGCGCTTGGTCGCGAGGTCGATCAACTGCTGCTGGGAGCCGCGTTCTTCGCTTTCGTTGAGCGGTACACGTTGTATATAACTGCCGTCGGACCGCATCTCCCAGGCACTACGCTGGTCGGCAAGTTGAATATCAATGATCTGCTGTAACTGTTCCTGCAGTCGCGGATCCTCGACCGGGGCCAGGGTCTCGACACGGCTTTCGAGATTCCGCTTCATACAGTCGGCCGAGCCGATGAAATATTCCGGCGCACCGCCACCGCCGAAATGGTAGATACGTGTGTGCTCAAGAAACCGGCCCACCACACTCACCACACGAACGTTTTCGGAAAGTCCCGGAATACCCGGCCGCAAGCGACATGTATCACGAACGATGAGGTCTATTTGCACACCGGCCATCGACGCCTGGTATAGCGCCCGAGTGATATCCACGTCTTCCAGCGCATTCATTTTGAATTGAATTCGACCCGGACTGTCCTCGCTATGCAACGCAATCTCGCGCTTGATCTTGTACAGGAGTGCCGCCTTGCTGCGCCGCGGCGAAGTCAGCAGCTTACTGTAATGACGCTTCGCCATGAAACCGGTGGTGAGAAAATTGAACAACTCGCCAATATCCGCGGTCAATTCCGGATCGCAGGTCAGTAGCCCGAGGTCACCATACAGTCGTGCAGTGCCGGAATGGTAGTTGCCGGTTCCGATGTGCGCATAGCGGCGCAGGCCGCTGTAGTCGCGACGAATCACAAGGATTACCTTGCAATGCGTTTTTAAACCGACCACGCCGAAGGTGACATGTATGCCTGCCTGCTCGAGATGGCGCGCCCATTCTATATTGGCGCGTTCGTCAAACCGCGCTTTGAGCTCCACCACAACTGCTACCTGCTTGCCGTTTGCGGCAGCCTCGACGAGATGCTTGATCACCTGCGACCGGCGCGCAGTGCGATAGAGCGCCATTTTGATTGCTCTGACTTTCGGATCGCGTGCCGCGGTTTTCAGAAATCTCTCGACCGACGTCGAAAACGACTCATAAGGGTGATGAAGGAGTACCGCGCCCTTCTCCCGGATGACATGAAAAATGTTGCGATCGGCGGTGAGTTCGGGATTGTCAATTGGATGGTGCGGCGCGTCGCGCAGATCGGGACGGTCGATCGACATTGCGAGATCCATGAAGTCCTTACGATCGAGAGGGGGATCCACCTCGGTCACATCCGTTGCTTCATTGAGTCCCATCTCCGCCGCCAGCATACCCTCATGCACCGGAGACATACCTTTTACGACATCCATACTGACGACCGGCGCAAACTGACGATCGCGCAACTCCGACTCGATCATCGCCAGAAGGTCGTCAGCGCTTTCCTCGTCGGTCTCGGTATTGGCATTGCGAATGACTCGGAAGAACTCGCACGACAGCACTTCCATGCCGGGAAACAACAGGTCGAGATTATTGGCGATGATTTCTTCGAGCATCACGAAGGTCGTACTGTCTGCGATCTGGATAATCCCCGGTATGTCCGGACCGATCGGCGCCTTGACCCGGACCAGTTGCTCCTGATCACGATTGCTTCTGACAGTCACAAAAAGATTGATCGAAAGATTGGAAACAAACGGAAACGGATGAGCAGGATCCGAAGCTTGCGGTGTTACCAGCGGGAAAATCTCGCTGCGGAAATGCTCACGCAGCCAGTTTTTTTGCGTTTCGCTAAGCTCGTCGTAGGTCGCGGCATGGATGCCGTGGTCTCGCAGCTGATCGCGCAATTGCAGAAGCAGGTATCGCTGGCGTTGCCTGATATCGTGAACGACAGCCATACATTCGTTGATTTGTTGTTCCGGCGTGCGCCCGTCAACCGTAAGCTGGCTGACTCTCGCCCCGACCTGTTGTTTGAGACCGCCAATTCGCTTCATCAGGAATTCGTCGAGATTCGCCCCGACAATCGCAACGAATTTGAGTCGTTCAAGCAAAGGCGTGCGCTCGTCTTCCGCTTCGTGCAGCACGCGCCAGTTGAAGTTAAGCCAGGTGAGCTCGCGGTTCAGATAAAGCGCAGGGTCATCAAGATCATAGCCGTCTGCACCTGGCTCGCCCAGCTCCCCTGCCGCGCCGGCAGTCGGAGGCGTTGCCGGACGCTCCGATTCCACTGCCAATCCCGCCGTGGTATCCGAGGTCTCGTTATTCATGCTTTCGCTGATCGGTGTGCTCATCGCTAAATCCCTGCAATACAACTCGATTCTGATACCAGTTTACTACGCCCGGATAACTAACCCCACGCTACCGGTTCATTACCCGGACAATTGAACATAAGCCTGCTTTAGAGTCCCGCGAGGCAACCCTGTAACAGCATATTGACAGAGCCCATTCCTTGATCGAGGAAACGTTCAATCTGCCCGTGAATGTCGCCCTCGCCACGGCCTGCGGCCCAGTTGACGACAACGCAAATACTGACATAGGGCAATCCGATTTCACGGGCGAGCCCGGCTTCCGGCATGGCTGTCATTCCAACGAGATCACAGCCGTCGCGCGCCATGCGGTCGATCTCGGCAGCCGTTTCAAGACGCGGCCCCTGGGTTGCCCCGTAGACCGCCTGGGTCAGAACATCCACTTGAGCCGCCGCCGCGGCATCGATGACAGCCTGGCGCATGGCGGTGTCGTAAGGCGGATCAAGCTCCACATGCACCACCTTGTCGAGGTCGCGATCGAAAAACGTATGCTCGCGGCCGTAGGTGTAATCGATAAGCTGATGCGGAATCACGACCCGTCCCGGCCACATGCCGGCGCTGATTCCGCCAACGGCGTTGACCGCTATGATGCGGTCAACGCCGGCATCGAATAGTGCCCGAATATTCGCGCGATAATTCACCCGATGCGGCGGTATGTTGTGATCGAGACCATGGCGCGCCAGAAACACCACCTCGGTGCCATGAAATTTCCCGCTGGACAATGGCGCCGACGGAAACCCGAATGGCGTGGCGGACTGAGCAGAGCCAGCGGCCTCCAGCCCGTCCAGTACCGTCAGACCCGTACCTCCGATAATGGCGCAACGCTTCATCATTCGGCCAACGCATATATGGCATCGAGGTTCCGGAAAAAACCCCGATAGTCCATGCCACAGCCGAATACGTACCGATCCGGAACCTCAAGCCCCACAAAATCGGCGACCATAGGGACCGGCACAGCACGCGACAGGCGTTTCTGCACCAGCACCGCAGTGCGTAACGAGGCCGGGTTTTTAGAAGCAAGTTCCTCTGTTATCGCCGCCAGCGTGATGCCCTCGTCCAGGATGTCATCAACAATGAGCACATCGCGTCCCTGCAGGTCCTGCGGCGGCGCCACTCGCCATTCAAGCTGTCCACCGGAGGTAGCGCCGCGGTAACGCGTCGCATGAAGATAATCGACGGTGTGCGGAAACGTAAAAAGGCGCATCAATCTGACCAATGGCACCAGGCCGCCGAGCATTACGCCTAGCACAAGCGGTGAACGGTCGTTATAGGTTTCATTGATCGCACGCGCCATCCGCACCAGCGCCGCCGTCACTGCCGTCTCGTCGACAACCAGATCGGCGTTCTTAAACGCCACCGCCGGGTCAGGCAGGGAATTCAACACGACGCTCCGGCTCGCGCATTGCAGGGCGGCGGAACTGTGCGTTTGCGGTGGCCTTTGAAATCAGGCATCGAGCTGCAAACTCGGCGTGTCCATGCAGTGAGCGACGATCTCGCGCTCCTCGCGCCAACGCGCGTCATGCTGCAGATCCGCCAGCGCCAATTCACCCTTGCCATGAAGTCGGGTCAGCCGTAGCTGTCCTGGCGGATCGTTAAAATCCTCCAGTGCGCAGAGGGCATCCGCGATCGCATCGAAATCGTTGCAAATCAGAACCATATCGCAACCGGCCTCCACCGCCACGCGGGCACGGGTGGGAATGTCGCCAATACCTTCTGCGCCTCCCATTGAAAGATCATCGGAGAATACCGCGCCGCGAAAGTCCAGGTCGCCCCGAAGTACATCCACCAGCCAGCGTCGGGAAAAACTCGCGGGCAGATCGTCAACCTTCGGATACACCACATGGGCAGCCATTATTCCGGGAAGACCGGTTTCGATGAGCCGCCGAAACGGTGCAATATCATCGTCGATATCCGCGAAATCGCGGCGGTCAACAGGCAGCACGAGATGGGAATCGGCCGCGACGGCACCGTGCCCCGGGAAGTGCTTGGCGATCGCGGCCATGCCTGCCGCCTTCATGCCACGTATCAATGCTCTGGCGAGCGCAACGACTGTACCCGGATCGCGGTGAAAAGCGCGATCGCCGATAACCTCGGAAAAACCCCAGTCGAGGTCCACGACAGGAGCGAAACTGAAATCAACGCCGGCGGCACGCAACTCCGCAGCGAGAATCCAGCCGCAGGCCGCAGCCGTTTGAATTGCACGATCCGGATCCAGATCGAACTGACGGCCGAGAAGATGCATGGGCGGAATACGGGTAAACCCGGTCTGGAAACGCTGTACCCGCCCACCTTCCTGGTCGACCGCTACGAGAAGCGGCGGCGTGCGTAGCGCATGAATCTCGTCAACCAGGGCGCGCAACTCGGCCGGCGCTACAAAATTTCTGGTAAACAGAATGACCCCGCCGATCTGCGGATGCAGCAGAAGTTCGCGCTCGTCGCGGCTTAGTTCGGTACCGGCCAATCCGACCATCAATGGTCCCAACGTCACGTTTAACCCTCCCGTATTTCGACAACCGTTCCGACCGGCGCGTATTCGAATAACTCGACGATATCCTTGTTGCGCATGCGTATACACCCGTGCGAGCGCGGCTCACCCATGGGCTGGTCGTCCGGAGTCCCGTGGATGTAGATATAACGGCGCATGCTGTCGACCGCACCGAGACGATTCCGGCCCGGCTCACAACCGCTAAGCCACAAAATTCGGGTAAGAATCCAGTCGCGGTCGGGATACCGCGCAGCCAGCTCCGGCGTATAGATCTCTCCGGTGGGACGCCGCCCCCGC
>Ga0224504_10000137_pt1 | contig 30766 bp, 18 predicted proteins | sample SF_Oct11_sed_USG_3_FD_170160 | JGI IMG/M metagenome (GOLD analysis project Ga0224504, IMG submission 170160) | Sediment microbial communities from San Francisco Bay, California, United States - SF_Oct11_sed_USGS_24 | ecosystem: Environmental > Aquatic > Marine > Sediment | place: USA...
CTTATTAACTTGAAAGGATATCAAGATCAGCGGTTAACCTGAGCTTCGGCAAGTAGAAGGAACATGCTGAGGAAGATGTCCTGATGTGCAAACCCAGTCAACGTTGGTGCCACTGATGGTACCCGTTATGGTTACCGTGTTGGCGGCAACACCTACTGCAGGAGTTGTATTGGCTACAATCGTGATAACTCCGCCACTGGTACTGCAATCGCCGGCAATACTAACCGAACTTACATATTTCGAAGCTTGGGTTTGATAGCCTGCTATTGGTCCAGTAAGCGAGGCAATTGACGGATCTGACTGGCAGGTTTCTGCCGCAGCCAGCTTCGCCGATGCTGTGACGCTCATGGCTTCACCGACCTTGGTCCGGATGGTGTAGTCCTGGTAAGCCGGCAGGGCCAGCGCAAGTAAGATGGCGATGATCGCGATAACGATCATCAGTTCGATCAAAGTAAAACCTTTTGAAACGCGTTTCATGTTCTTCACAAATCTACCCTCCTGGTATAAAAAAGGACGTTGCCTAGCACAACATCCACTCTAGTCCCTTAAAATCGGGATGCAGTCAGATAAAGCAAGTTACGTGCCAATTAATATTGATAGTAAATACATAAGGATAGAAGGAGAATGAATATTGTGCGCAAAGAATTGTCACCGTACTTTGTCAGAAAGTGACAAAAAATGTCAGTTGAGTTGAGGTCAATTGCGAGAATCGGGTCTTATTGCAGCTCGATTTTGTTACTGCAGGTTTTTCCAAGTTGCCAGAGTCGTGGGCGTCCCTGTTCAACGGCGGGCAATTGTTCACGGTAAACAGGCATTTTGACCATCTCATGGTAGCCGAAGGGGAGCAGCATCAAGCCACACAGCGCGGCGCTGCAGAGTAAACCCATCGCCAGCCGGGAGTTCGGTTTTTGCTGCAATTGGGCTGAAATACCCAGAAACCACCCTCCGATAAGAGCGGCTGCAACCTGGCTTGCCGGGGTTAGCAGAAGGCTGCTCACCATCAGGTGAACGCAAGCGGCCAGTATCGAAGTGATCAACAAGATCTTTAATGCCTGGACGCCAGATTCTTCATCGCCTGAAGATTTCAAACCCTGAAACAAAAACCAGAGCATAAAAAATCCGAGCGACACCAATATAATCAGGGCCGGAATACCCCACTCACTCAATATCTGAAATGCGAAATTGTGAGGGCTGCCCAGACGCCCCTTCGGTCCCTTGCAGTCAAAATTCATCGGACCAATGCCAAGAAATGGATTTTCTTTCGTGTGCCCGATCGCTGATTTCCACAATCCGGTGCGTCCCGACGTATGCAACATGGGCCGGCCGACTGAACGATCATAAAAGCTGTTTAACCTTGTCTGTTCCTTTGAATTGACGATAGCGGGATTGAACTCTTCAGCGCTCTGTTCGCTGGCAGTTGCTGATTGCGAACCTGGCAACAGCCTGTCTTTATCCATGGCTGATATTGCATAGAAACCTGCATAAAGCATGATGCCCAGAATGAATCCAGCGAATTGCCACCTGATGATGGCCTTTCGTGCAATCGGGCTGAAAAAGCTGACGATCATGAATGCAGTGAGCAGGCTGACTATGCTGCCGCGCGCACCGGTTACCAGGAGAATATACCAGTGCAAGCCCAACGCAATGATGCAGATGACCGCCGCCAACCGGTTTCTCGAAAATACAAATGGAAGCGCCGCCAGTATGGGAATTGTCCATGTCTGAAGATGATTGTACATTCGCGGAAAGCTGAAATGGATCAACGCCAGGTCGAAATTGTAAACGCCGCCAACCGACCGAACTGCCCAAAACCCCATTAACTCCTGGAAACCAACTGCTAACGCCATCACTGTCAGAAACGAGATCACCATGCGATCGAAATTTTGCCCCGCCTGCTCGCGACAGGCAGCCACGATGATTGCCAACACCATCAGCAGACCGAACGTGCTCACGTCGACCAGGGAGTAGAGCAGCCCTCTGTGCGATTCGGAATTCACTACGGCGGACGTGATGCCTAGCAATAAGAACAGCACAATTCCCAGGCCGACTAATTTCGGAACGTTGGAAACCTGGTCGGCAAAGGCCAGCCGCACGGAAGAACTGCTCAGGGTTAAAAGGAATACTACGGGAAGCAAAACATACTGAAAAACACGCTTTACGTCATAAACCGGGATGTCGGGGAAAACGTTGACCGTTGATGTGATGACCAGATAGCCGCCAATCAGGCAAGGAATCAGCAATGCTGTCAGTCGTGTTTTTATTGTTATGGATGCTGAATCCAGATTACGCCCCATTAGACCGTTTAAACCCGGCGATTAGTTGTGTAAATAGTTCATGACACGGCAAGCGACACAAGGCTTGTCACTCGATACCGAATTTCTTCAGCTTGTAACGGAATGACCGGAAACTGATGCCCAGTTGTTCAGCCGCCCGGGTCTTGTTGTAGCGCGCATTTCGCAGGGCCTCTTCGAGCATTTTCTTTTCGATACCCTCCATGTAGCTGTCCAGCGACTCGTCGTCGGGTTTATCAGCTTCTTCGGCCGGACCTGGTTCATTTAGATCCACGTGTTCCAGCAAAAGGTCCGCCGGCTGGATTACTTTACCATCGCACATGGTAATAGCCCGTTGCAGGATATTGATCAGCTCGCGCACATTGCCGGTGTAATTGTGCTGCTTCAGGTGCTCCATGGCTTCATCGGAAATCAGCGGTGTTTCTTCACCCTCCCATTGCCGGGAGATGTCGGAGAGGAAACGATTAGCCAGCAGTGGAATATCTTCCACCCGTTCCTGCAGTCCGGGCATATGTAATTCGATCACGTTCAGCCTGAAATACAGGTCGCTTCTGAATTTACCTTCCTCTACCAGCGGTTTCAGCGGTTTGTGGGTGGCACTCAAAATACGCACGTCTACCGGGACTTCCTCACGTGCGCCGATTGGCATGACAGCTTTCTCCTGGATCACGCGCAACAGTTTAACCTGCATGTGCAGCGGCAGATCCGCTACCTCGTCCAGCAGAAGCGTACCCCCGTCGGCTGCCTGGAACAGGCCATCCTTGTCGGCGGCTGCACCAGTGAAGCTGCCTTTTTTATGGCCGAAAAACTCACTTTCCATCAGTTCGGTGGGAATAGCGCCGCAGTTGACGGGTATGAAAGGCCCGTCCGCGCGCGGTCCCAGGTCGTGTATCAGCCGGGCCGCGAGTTCCTTGCCCGAACCGGAATCGCCGCTGACCAGAACAGGCGCCTGGCTACGTGCCAGCTTGGCAATCATGGTTTTACATTGCTCTATCGCAGGGGATGCTCCGATCAACTTGTCCAGTGCTGAATCGGAAACTCCGGACAGCTTATTCTGGGCGTGCAAGACTTCATCCGGTTCTTCCTTACGAATTTTCAGCGCGGTGTTGACCAGCTTACGCAGCACCGCAAGGTCTACCGGTTTGGAGACGAAATCGAAGGCGCCCATTTTCAGGGCATAGACAGCATCTTCGATTTTTCCGTGCGCAGTGATAACAGCGGTCGGAAGGTTTGGGTAGCGTTCGGATATTTCCTCGACCAGATCGAGGCCGTTGCCGTCCGGCAGACGCATATCGGTCAGGCAGAAACTGAAACCGCCTGACTGGAGTGCACGGCGCGCATCGCCAAGATCTTCGGCCGTGGTGACTTCAAGGCCCATTCGGCTCAGCGTCAAATGGAGCAGTTCCCTGATATCGGGTTCGTCGTCTACTACCAGTACGTGCTGTGGTTTGGCGTTCATTTATTCCTCTGCGGGCTGTGTTTCGAGTGGGGCTCTGTTCCTATACCTCTTGCGGCGTTGCGCGGGCGAGCGCCAGGCGCACATGAAAAAAGGCGCCCTCGCCGGGTTCCGAGTCTACCGTAAGTTCCGCCTGGTTTGCCTCACAAAGTTGCTTGGCGATGTAGAGGCCGAGGCCGGACCCCTCTTTTCGGGTGGTATAGAACGGTTCGAAAATCTTGCTTAGCTGGTTCTCATTGATTCCGGGCCCATTGTCGGCCACGGTGATGATGCAAAATCCGGATTCTTCATTGCGGGTCAGAGCAAGTCTGACCCGCGGCACCGATGGGTCCTTACTGGCGTGGTCCACGGCATTATCAAGCAACTTCCACAGGCACTGGCTCAGCTGGCTCTTGTCAAAAAGTATATAGGTTTCTTCGGTATCCAGCGCTGCCTGGAAATCCAGCTGCCGGTTGACCTGGGAAGTTTCGAATTCGTTGGCGAATTCCGCCAGGAAAATGTGCAGTGGTATCAGTTCAGGCTGGGACTGTTCGCGCCGCGACAACTGCAGGATATTTTCGATGATGCCGTTCATGCGCTTGGCGTGATTCTGAATGATGTTTATCAGTCGCATTTCGGGTAGTCGGATCTGGGGTGATTCCTCCAGCAACTGCGATGCATGGTTCAGTGCCGCCAGCGGGTTTCTGATTTCGTGTGCAATGCTGCCGGACAGCTTTGCCAGCGAGTTGACGGAGAGCTCAACTGCCCGGCGCGCCACCACGTTGTTGTCGGTGAGGAAAATCATGGCTCCGAAGCCGTCTTTGCCGGGAAGCGCTACGAAACTGGGCAGTACCTGAGCCTGGCTGGATTCCACCACTACGGGTTTCGGGTCGGCCGTGGTGTCGCTTTTCCAGGTTTCCAGCGCATGAAACAGGTGAGGAGACAAAGATTTCAGGGACTTTTGGCGCGCCGAAGGGCTGCCCATCTGGAACCAGGCGGATTCGTTCATGACCCGCACCATGCCCGCTTCATCAACAGCGATGACCCCGGTGCGCATTCGGCGAATGATCAATTCATTCACCTGCTCCAGTTCACTGAGCGTTTCTCTCTGTTTTTCGGCGATCAGGCGGTAATCACGCGCCCAGTAGGCCAACTGATTGGCAATCACCGCCGAAATCATGGCTGTGATGCCAAACAGTCCGGCCTGAATCAGGGATTCGGGCGTCGTTGTTGACTCCAGGATACGCCAAAGGGCGGTTCCGACGATGGTCAGGCTGGCGATCGATGCAATTAACAGCGCGATACGCAGAGGAAGCAGAACCGCCGCCGCCGCACTGGTAAAAACCAGCAGGATACCGATTCCGCCGTTAACGCCGCCAAAAACAATCACCAATAGCGACAGGAAAAAAACATCCGCAAAGAGGGAGTGGGTCGCGAGGCGGTAAAAATCAGGATCGCTTCGTCTACCGCTGAACAGAAAATAAACGGCAAATAACAGGTAAGTCACGACTATCGCGTTGCCGGCGATGTTGTAACCAGGAGTTGGCTCTGCGCTGACCAGGCCTCCAAACTGCGCGGTGACCAGCAATGCAGCGATTACCAGGCGATAGACGCTCAGGTAATTGACGATGCGCCGCGTCAGGATGTCCGAAAGCGGGTAGGCCGTATATTCGATTGTTGTGCTCATGATTTCACGATCTGGGGGTCAGTCCTTTTCCCTCTCGGTGCCGTGTTGATTATCGCATGCCGGGGCAGTATATCATTCATCAACCAGCCTTTGATTTAATGGTTGAATCAGGGGAAAATGATAGACTTTACATAGTCCGGAGGAAGTGTTCCGGAACGGTCATCAGAGCGAATTCCACCCTCGAGGAGAAAGCATGAACTTTCACGAATACCAGGCGAAGGAATTATTCGCCCAATATGACATTCCGGTGCCGGCCGGAGCCATCGCCGCAACGCCACTGGCAGCCGTGGAAGCTGCACGGGAGCTGGGTGGTGACATGTGGGTAGTGAAAGCGCAGGTTCATGCGGGCGGCCGCGGCAAGGCGGGCGGTGTCCAGTTGGCCCGCAGCCTGGAAGAAGTCAGAGCGGAATCGGAGCGCATGCTTAACATGACCATCAGCACCTACCAGACGGGCGGCCTTGAATTACCCGTGCACAGCGTACTGATCGCCGAGGCGGTCGATATCGCCAGCGAGCTTTACCTGTCCGCACTGATCGACCGGGTCAACAGTTGCATCACATTCATGGGATCAGCGGCAGGAGGCGTTGATATCGAGCAGGTTGCCGCTACCGAACCCGAAAAAATCATCACCGTTAAGGTGGACAATACCTCCGGTCTGCAACCCTTCCAGAGCCGCCAGATGGGGTTTGGCATGGGTCTCAATGGTCTGCAGGTAAGACAGTTGGGTAAAATCATGAATGGCCTGTACCGGCTGTTTTGTGACAAGGATCTGAGCCTGATCGAAGTGAATCCCCTGATCATCGACCAACAGGGTGACCTGCTTGCACTGGATGCCAAGATCAATGCCGATGACAACGCCCTGTTCAGGCACCCGGAACTCTCGAGCCTGCGTGACGAAGCACAGGAAGACCCCACCGAGGTCGCGGCGAGTAAACATGATCTCAACTACGTCACGCTGGATGGCAACATCGGCGGCATGGTCAATGGCGCCGGCCTGGCCATGGCGACGATGGATGTGATCAAGCTGAATGGAGGCGAGCCTGCCAATTTCCTCGACGTGGGTGGCGGCTCCAACGCCGAACGCGTGGCCGAGGCATTCAAGCTGATCCTTACCAGTGATACGCTCGAAGCCATCCTGGTCAATATATTCGGCGGTATCGTCCGCTGTGACGAAATTGCCGAGGGAATCATTGCGGCTGTTCGTGAAGTAGGTGTGACGGTGCCGGTGGTCGTCAGGCTTGAGGGCACCAACGTGGAGAAAGGCAAACAACTTCTCAACGAAAGCGGATTAGCCATCATCGCGGCGGATGACCTGAATGATGCAGCGCAGAAAGTCGTCGCTGCAGTAGCCTGATTGAGTGGAGTATAGAAAATGAGCGTATTGATCAACAGCACGACCCGGGTCATTTGCCAGGGCTTCACCGGCAACCAGGGTACTTTCCACTCGCAGCAGGCGCTGGATTACGGCACGCAGATCGTGGGTGGCGTAACACCAGGCAAAGGCGGCCAGTCACACCTCGGCCTGCCGGTATTCAACACCGTGTCTGATGCGGTGACTGAGACCGGAGCCGATGCGAGCGTCATTTATGTGCCACCCCCTTTCGCGGCTGATGCGATCCTGGAAGCCGCCGATGCAGGGGTCCGCGTGATTGTGGCGATCACGGAAGGCATCCCGGTGCAGGACATGATGACGGTCAAGGCCGTGATCAACGACCTCCCGGACACTCATCTGATTGGACCCAATTGCCCGGGGATTATTACACCGGGCGAGTGCAAGATCGGCATCATGCCCGGGCAGATCCACAGCAAGGGCCGGGTGGGCGTCGTGTCCCGGTCGGGAACGCTGACCTATGAGGCGGTTTATCAGACCACGCTGGCAGGCCTGGGCCAGTCAACTTGTATTGGCATTGGCGGTGACCCCATCCAGGGGATGAATTTTATCGATGTACTCAGCCTGTTCCAGGACGATGATGAGACCGAGGGTATCATCATGGTCGGCGAAATTGGTGGCTCAGCCGAGGAAGATGCGGCGCAGTTTATCGCGAATCACGTGACCAAGCCGGTCGTGGCGTATATCGCGGGAGTGACGGCGCCGGCCGGCAAGCGCATGGGTCATGCCGGCGCCATCATCGCGGGTGGCAAAGGAACGGCGGAGGCCAAGTTCGAAGCACTGGAGGCTGCAGGCGTAACCACCGTCCGCTCGCCGGCAGACCTGGGTAGTGCCATCCTGGAGAAGCTCGGCGCTTGATCTCAATTGCGCTGGCACAGCATGACTTCCTGGTTGGTGACTTAAAAGGCAACCTGGAAAAAGCACTGGGCCTGGTTGACGCCGCGAGAGCGGCCGGGGCAGACCTGCTGTTGTTTCCCGAGCTTGCCCTGACCGGTTATCCGCCCGAGGATCTGTTGCTGCGGCCGGGTTTCCTGGAAGCCTGTCATGATGCAGTTCATCGCCTCGCGCAACATGTGCACGGCGTCGATGTGGTTTACGGGCATCCCTGGCTGGAGAATGGCATTCGCCACAATTCGGTGAGCTGGATGCGGGCAGGCCGGGTCATCGGACGCTATGACAAGCAATGCCTGCCCAACTATGCGGTATTCGACGAGCAACGTTATTTCACGCCGGGCAGAGCCCCCCTGGTTATCGAGTGCAAGGGTGTCAGGGCAGCCGTTCTTATTTGTGAGGATACGTGGGAGGCAGCACCTGCATTACAGGCTCTTGAGCAGGGTGCGGAATTATTACTGGTCCCGAATGCCTCACCGTACCGCGATGACAAGTTACCTGATCGTCAGGACATGCTGGCCCGGCGGTACGCCGAAACCGGGTTACCAATGGTTTATTGCAACCTGGTTGGGGGCCAGGATGAGCTGGTTTTTGATGGCCGCAGTATGCTGATGGATGCCGCAGGAGACCTGTCCCCGCCCGGCCCATTGTGCGACGAGGCCCTGTTACTGGCGGACTTCGACCGGCTGGATGGAACCCTGCAACCCCGCGGATGGGCTGCTCCACCCGAAACACAGATGGAGGAAATCTACACCGTACTCCTGACCGGGCTGCGGGATTATGTGCATAAGAATGGTTTCAGTGATGTCGTGTTCGGGCTGTCCGGCGGAATCGATTCAGGGCTGACGCTCGCACTGGCCTGCGATGCCCTGGGTCCGGATCACGTGCATACCGTGATGATGCCTTCCCGGCACACGTCTGGCCTGAGCATCGAGTTGGCGCAGGAGCAGGCTGTAAAGCTGGGAGTCGATCATCGCTGCATCTCCATCGAACCGGCATTCGAGGCGATGATGACCCTGATGGAACCATCCTTTGCCGGCAGGGACAACGATATCACCGAGGAAAATTTGCAGGCGCGCATTCGCGGCAACATGGTGATGGCGCTTTCCAACAAATTTGGCTGGTTGCCACTTGCTACCAGCAACAAAAGCGAGCTGGCGGTTGGTTACTGCACGATTTACGGGGATATGTGCGGTGGCTTCGGCCCACTGCTGGACTGTTTCAAAATGAGGGTCTACGAATTGTCCCGCTACCGCAACAGCCTGTCCGTCGCCATTCCGGAATCGGTGATCACGCGTGCGCCGTCTGCTGAGCTGCGGCCGGACCAGTCAGACCAGGATTCCTTACCGCCCTATGAGCAGCTCGATGCAATCCTGAAGCGCTACGTGGAGTTGGACTGGTCCATTGCCGAAATTGTCGCGGATGGTTTCGAGGATTCTGTGGTTCGCCGGATTGCCGGGCTGGTCCTGCTGAATGAATACAAACGGCGCCAGGCGCCACCCGGTGTCCGTATTACCCACAGGGCATTTGGCCGGGATCGGCGTTACCCGATCACCTCAGGCTGGCGTTCCAGTGAACTGACCTGACCGGGAGCAGGGAAGCGCAACTCCTGGGGGCGCAACACCCTAGTCGAATGGCCAAAGTCGCTCGGCCCAGCTTTTCGGTTTCTTCTCACCCAGCACATAATAATTATCCGGATAATTGAGCGCCAGAACGGTCATCGACCCTTCGGCCAGGTCTGGCAGCTCCAGTGCGGTGTAGGCCTTGTGGAGTACGATCAGGGCCTCGGAGTTTTGCGGGGTGTTGGGATAGGTTTCGAGCGCATAACGGGCTCGATTGGCCGCCGCGACGTAGGCTTCGCGCCGCAAATAGTACTCGGCGACGGTAATTTCATAGGCCGCGAGGTTGTTACGCAGGAAGATCATGCGTTGACGGGCATCCGGCACGTAACGGCTGTCCGGGAACCGCCGGATCAATTCGCTGAAATCCATGAATGAATTTGCCGCCATCGACTGGTCCCGGTCACGCACCCGCGCGGGCATCATTCGCTCCAGGAATCCGATGTTCTGGTCGAAGTTGACCAGGCCTTTCAGATAGTAGGCGTAGTCCACGTTCGGATGGGTCGGGTAGGTGCGGATAAAACGGTCCAGCGTAGACAGGGCGTTTTCAGGTTCAGCAGCCTTGAAATAGGCATAAGACAGGTCGAGCATGGATTGCTCGGTGTACCGTCCAAACGGGTAACGGGTTTGCAGTGCTTTATACGCGCCAATGGCCCGGCCCCAGTTATTGGCATTGAGGGAACTGTTCGCCGTGTTATACAGCTCTTCCGCACTGATTTCGCCCTGGAAGTCATTGTCCTTGCGACAGCCTCCGATGCTGATAAGCAGAACCAGGATGAGCAGGGAGATAATGGGGGACCAGCGGCCTTTAGGAGCCGAACCGGGACAAGTAAGCATCAACAAAACCAGCCAATAAAACAAACCACGAATGATAACGGAATACGTCGGGCAAAGTAAGTGCGGTGCGGCCGAGCGATACGCTGTTGTTTGTGTGAAAATGAGGGTCCGTCCTGGTCATTGAATAGATCGAGAAGATGCCGCAAAGCAGCGAAACAGTCAGGGATAGCGCGCAAGCTGACGCCAGTCACGCGGGAATGCGCCTGGACCAGGTCGCCGCGCTGCTGTTCCCCGAACATTCGCGGGCCCGCCTGCAGAAATGGATCAGCAAGGGTGAACTCACCGTTGACGGCAAACTATCGAAGGTCACTTATCGAATCAACGGCGGAGAACAGCTGTGTCTCGATGCCCGAACCGAGTTGCAGGTTTCAGTCGTACCCCAGGATATCCCGCTAAATCTTATTCACGCCGATCCGGACCTGATCGTTGTGAACAAGCCGGCCGGGCTGGTGGTTCATCCCGCCGCAGGGAATCCGGACGGTACGCTGCAGAATGCGCTGCTTCATTTCGACCCCGCACTCGCAAATCTGCCGCGATCTGGCATTGTGCACCGGCTGGACAAGGACACCAGCGGTGTGATGGTGGTTGCCAGGAGTTTGCGCGCGCATACCAGCCTGGTGGACCAGTTGCAGACCCGCACCATGAGCCGCAGATACCGGGCTGTGGCTACCGGTGAGATCGTCGCCGGAGGGACTGTAAATGCTCCCATCGGACGTCACCCCAGGGACCGCAAGCGCATGGCCGTGGTGCATTCCGGCAAGCCGGCGGTGACGCACTATCGCGTCCTGAAGCGTTATCCGGGCGCAACCTATCTCGAAGTAGCCCTGGAGTCTGGCCGGACGCACCAGATCAGGGTGCACATGGCGCACATCGGCCACTCCCTGGCGGGTGACCCGGTCTATGGCCGACCCTTGAAGAACAGGAAGAAGATTCCCGCTGAACTGGTGCAGCGGTTGCGTTCCTTTCCACGCCAGGCGCTGCATGCATTCCAATTGACCCTGGTTCACCCGGCCTCGAACCAGCACCATACCTACGAGGCGCCGCTGCCGGCTGACCTGCAGACCCTGCTGGCAGAACTGGATGGCTTTATTGCATGAAGGTGGACTGGATGGAAGCAAGCTGGCCGGCGCCACCCAACGTGCGGGCCGTCAGCACTACCCGTGCCGGCGGCTTCAGTGCCGGTCGCTGGACGGGCCTTAACCTGGGTACGCGCTGTGGCGATGATCCGGACCATGTCCGGCGCAATCGCGCTTTGGTGGATCACCTGCTGCCGTCACCAGCCCACTGGGTACGCCAGGTTCACGGGACGGCCGTGGCGAAGATTGACGACCTGGTGGGCAACGATGACGAAGCCGATGCCATTGTCAGCTTCAGACCGGGGCAGGTATGCGCGATCCTCACGGCGGATTGCCTGCCGGTATTTTTCTGCAATCAGGCGGGTGACCGGGTTGCCATTGCGCATGCGGGCTGGCGAGGACTGGCTGGTGGCGTTTTGGCATCGACGGTGGCCGCGTTGCAAGAACAACCGTCGCGCTTGCTGGCCTGGCTCGGGCCTGCTATCGGCCCGGGCGCTTACGAAGTGGGGCACGAAGTTGCCGAGGCGTTTTCATCCGAGTTTCCGCATGGATTCAGCGCTCGTGGAGACCGCTTTCTGATGGATCTTTACACTGTGGCCCGGCTGAAATTGAGGGCATGTGGCGTTGATAGGGTGTTTGGAGGCGGTTTGTGTACTTTCAGCGAACCCGACCGTTTCTTTTCTTATCGGCGTGATGGCGAGACAGGGCGAATGGCGCACTTTGCCTGGTTGGCGGAGTAAGCGCCGGGGTCCTGATTATTGCGGGGGCGGGTAGCGCTCTGTCAGTGCCTGCAGTTTTTCGGTTTCACCCAGTTGCTGATAGTAACTCGCCAAAGCGGACACCAACTCCGGATTGCCTGGCAGCCTGGCCAGGGTTGCTTCCAGTTCCTGAACTGCTTGTGCCTTTTGCCCGGTTTCCCACAAGGCAACGCCATAGACGTAACTGTAACGGTAGTTGGCTGAACCGGAAGCGGCGGCCGCCTGCAGGTAAGGAAGGGATTCTGCCAGCTTTTGCTGCCTGATCAGCAGCAGCCCCAGGGCATATTGTGAAGGCGCCGATCCGGGCTCGAGCTGAATCGCTTTACGCAACAACGGCTCAGCTTGCTGGTCCATGCCATTTGATCGATAGAGATCCGCCAGGTTCAACATGGCCGGCAGAAAAGTCGGCGAAAGTTCCAGGGCCTTGCGATAAGATTTTTCGGCCGCCTGTGGATTTCCGGTATTGATGTAGAACAGCCCCAGGTTCACCTGTTCTTCCGGCATGTCGGCATTGAATTTCATGCTGGCCAGGTACTCCCGGAACAGTGCCTGTAGCTCGGTCGCGGAACTGCCAGGCAGCTGGTCTGCCGGAAACGACGTAAGCTGCCGGGCCACTGCCATGCGTACCGATTTTTCGGAATCTGTCACCAGGTCCCGCAGCATCGCATACCGTTGCGCGAGCGGCACCCAGTCCATCGACTGGACGGCAGCAGCACGAACCAGGGCATTGTCTGAGGTGATGTGCTGTTGCAGCGCCGCCAGGTTTTGCTGGGAGGGAAAGGTCTGGGTGGCCAGGATTGCACTGGCCTTCACAATATCCGGCTGGTTATCCTGCGAGGCCAGTTTGAGCAACTCCGGCAGTGCCGCACGCTGACCGGACCAGGCGGCGTTCAACACTGGTGCATGAACCGCTCGCAGGGTGGTTGAAATTCCCCATGACTGCAGTGCATCAAGGGCCCATTGCGCGTCTTTATCGGAGTGACACTGGTTACAGGTGTTGGGCGTGCCTAGTTTGAGTGTCAGGCGCGGCTCGGGGACGCGAAAACTGTGGTCGTGGCGGTCATCCACGACCATGTATGTCTCCACTGGCATATGACAGTTCACGCAGGAAGAGCCAGCCCCTGTTTTTTTGTGATGGTGATGTTCCGGCCGGTCGTAAACCGTGCTGACATGGCACTGCGTGCACAGGGAATTATTTGTGGCGATCACTGCATTGCTGTGCGGATCGTGACAGTTTGTACAGACGACCCCGGCCTGGTGCATCTTACTTTGCAGGAACGATCCGTACACAAAGACCTCATCCCTGATTTGTCCGTCCGGATAATACAGGCCAGGTTCCAGCAGCGAAAGACGGAACTGATCGGTGAATCCTTTTCCCGGTTCGTAGGCAGACAGCTCGCTGCGTCGGGAGTGACAGGCTGCGCAGGTCTCAACTTGCGTTTGCGGCCTGTTGCCATCCAGCCGGGTGAAAATCCTGGTTTTTTCTCCTTGTGCCGGCCCGAAAGCACCCTGGTCCTGCAGCGAAAAAGCAAAACCGGAATCCTCACCCGCCTGGTCGCCACGGGCCCAGTCCAGGTGATTCGAAGCGGGTCCATGGCAGGCCTCACAGGCGACGTTGACCTCCTTCCAGGTCGTGTCATAGGTATCAGTGGCGCTTGCATAGTTCTTTTGCAGCCCGGTTGAATGACACACGGCGCAACGGGAGTTCCAGTTCTGGAAGGATCCTGTCCAGTGCACGATGTCTTCATGATCGACCGGCTCATCGGGGTACAGATGAACCCAGCGCTGACCGCCGGCTGCCTTTTCGCGGCTGTCCCAGACGATATTCAACGCCTGGTAGCGGCCGTCGTTGAAGGCGACCAGGTATTGCTGCAGTGGATGGAAACCGAAAGTGTAGGCAATTTCGAACACTTCCAGTTTTCCCCGGGCATTGTCGGTCTCTACAAAATAGCGGTCGTCCTTCCTGAAAAACCGGCTCGTGATGCCGTTATAGCTGAAGGAACGGTCTGAAAAGTCCCCCAGCACGTTGTCCGCAGTGGCCGGCAGCATGGCCTGGTAGTGATGTGATTTTTTCCACGCCCGGTAGGCGTCCGAGTGACAGGTTTCACACTGGCTGCTGCCCACATAGTCCTGCGCCAACAACGAGCCGGCCGGTGACGTCATTGCCAGAATCAGAATCAGAATGAGCCAGCCCGGCGCGCCGCCTGGCGCCCTGGCAATCGCCCTGGCAATCGCAATGGCAGGTCGAATTGACCTCACCCGGGGATTCCGCCCGCGGTGCGGCAAAGATAAGATGTTTCTTCATCACTGGTGCAATGTGAGAATACGAAGCGTGCCAGGTCGTCACGGCCCGGCCAATAAAGAAACTGCACACCTGACTCCTCCAGGGATTTGAGCCCTGCAGGTGTCCACCTGACGAATACCTCGTTCGCCTCAACCGGGAATTCAAGGCTGGCCCCCGGGTGGCTGTCGATCGCTTTTGCAAATGCAGCAGCCTGTTGGTTGGCATGTGCTGCCATATCGAGCCAGAGTCCGTCATTGATGTAAGCCAGGAGCTGAGCCGATACATAGCGCATTTTGCTGAGCAGGTGACCGGACCGCTTGCGCAATCGTTCGACAGTATCCCGGCCCCCGGGATTGTCAAACAGCAGCAGAGCCTCGGCCGCCAGGCAACCATTCTTGCTGGCGCCGAATGAAAGCATCTCCACACCGGCCCGCCAGGTCAGGTCAGCCGGTTCGCAGCCCAGCCTGGCGACGGCGTTCCCGAACCGGGCGCCATCCATATGTGTTGCCATGTTTTTGCTGCGGGCCAGTTCGTTGATGGCCTGGATTTCTTCGGGCACATAGACCGTGCCTGATTCTGAACTCTGGGTAATGCTCACGGCAGCAGGCATGTAACTGTGAACGCCGTGCCCGCTGTTTCTGTGGATCAGCTCTTCCATGCTGCGCGCATCGAATTTTCCATCATCACCGTCTACCGGAACCAGTCTCAGTCCGCTGCCGAAGAACTCGGGAGCGCCGCCTTCGTCGTTCAGGATATGGGCGTTTCGATGACAATAAACGGCGCCCCAGGGCGGCGTGACCGAAGCCAGCGCGATACTGTTCGCTGCCGTGCCGGTACTGAGCGGGATCACCGTTGTGCGGGTGCCGAACAGGTCGGAAAAAGCCTGCTCCAGCAGCGTTGACCACTGGTCCTCCGCGTACGCCCAGGCCGTTCCCTGGTTGGCCTTCACCACGGCGTCGAGAATGGCTGGCGCCGCGGGTGATTCATTGTCACTTCTGAAATTCAATTCCATGCGGGGAATTATACGGCTCAGTAACGAGCGAGTCTCGCTTATAATTTGCCGCAATGAATGTACCAGCTCCGACCCGAAAGTTTTCAGTGCCGTTCGACCAGATCATGGCCGTTGACGCGGCATGGTGCCGGAAACGGATGGCGGCGATACAGCGCGGGCGAAAAGACAGGGAGACGATCGCCCGGCTGGAGGTGCAACTCACCAGCCGCATTGAACAGTCGCGGTTGATGGTAGATGCTCGCAAGGCGGCGCTGCCGGTGCCGGAGTATGACCCGGGCCTTCCCATCACGTCCCATCGGGATGAAATCCTTGCAGCGATGGCCAGCCACCAGGTAGTGGTTGTCGCCGGGGAAACCGGCTCGGGCAAGACCACCCAGCTGCCCAAAATCTGTCTTGAAGCCGGCCGGGGCGCAAGGGGTTTGATCGCTTGTACGCAACCACGGAGAATCGCTGCCCGGGCGATGGCGGAGCGGGTTTCCGAAGAGCTGAACAGCGAGTTGGGTGGCGTGGTGGGATACCAGGTCCGGTTCCGGGAGCGAAGCAGTTCCAGGGGCTACATCAAGTTCATGACCGACGGCATCCTGTTGGCCGAATCCATCCATGACCGTTTCCTGGATGCTTATGACACGATCATCATCGACGAGGCGCACGAACGCAGTCTGAATATCGATTTTCTTCTTGGTTACCTGAAAACCCTGCTGCCCCGCCGACCGGACATGAAGCTGTTGATTACCTCGGCAACGATCGACACCGGCAAGTTTTCACGTCATTTCGATGATGCGCCGGTCATCGAGGTTTCCGGGCGAGGCTACCCGGTGGACATCGTTTACCGGCCGTTGCCGGGCGAACAGGAAGCTTCCGGGCCGGGCGACAGGGATCTTTACCAGGGCATCGCGGATGCCTGCCGCCAATTGAGCGGAATCGACCCGTTGGGTGATGTCCTGGTCTTTCTGTCAGGTGAGCGTGAAATCAGGGAAGCGGCTGATTTTTTGCAGAAACAGAACCTGCGCTCGGGTCCGGCAGGAACCGAGACTCTGCCGTTGTACGCGCGGCTATCGGCCACTGAGCAGCGCCGCGTATTTCACCCCGGTAAGATGCGGCGCATCATCCTGGCCACCAATGTTGCAGAGACCTCGCTGACGGTGCCACGGATCCGTTTCGTGATTGATTCAGGCACCGCAAGAATCAGTCGGTATTCCCACCGCAGCCGCATTCAGCGCCTGCCGATCGAGGCGATCTCGCAAGCCAGTGCAAACCAGCGTTCCGGCCGTTGCGGCCGACTCGGGCCGGGAACCTGCATCCGCCTGTACAGCGAAGAAGATTTCGATGGCAGGCCCGAGTTTACCGAGCCGGAAATTCTCAGGACGTCGCTGGCCTCGGTGATTCTGAGAATGTTGTCGATGGGCCTGGGTTCGGTCGAGGATTTTCCGTTTGTCGACCGGCCGGCACCGCGGATGATTAACGATGCCTATCAATTGCTGTTCGAATTGCAGGCAATTGACAAGTCGAGGTCGACCACCAGGCTGGGTAAAAGCCTGGCGAGGTGGCCGGTCGACGTACGCCTGGGCAGGATGATCGAAGAAGGCGCGCGGAAAAAGTGCCTCGAAGACCTGCTGGTGCTGGCGGCGGCATTGAGTATCCAGGATCCCCGCGAGCGCCCGCTGGAGGCGCAGTCCCAGGCTGATGAGGCGCATCAGAGATTCGTCGATGAAAAATCTGACTTCATGACCCTGCTGAGGCTTTGGCAATACCTGCGGGAGAAAAGAAAAAGCATTTCCGGCAACCAGTTTCGCAAGTTATGCCGCCGGGACTTTCTCAACTGGCAGCGGGTGCTGGAGTGGTTTGATCTCTACCAGCAACTGAGGGATCAGGCGCGCGAACAAAAGCTGCCGTTGACAGGTCTGCGCGGAGATCACCAGCAAATCCACTTGAGCCTGCTGGCAGGCTTGCTGAGCCACTGTGGCAGGAAACACCCGGAAGACCGGAGCTATACCGGGGCACGATCGAGTACTTATCATATTTTTCCGGGATCAGGCCTGTTCGGCAGCACGCCCAAGTGGCTGATGTCCGCAGAAATTGTCGATACCAGCAAACCTTATGCAAGGATCAACGCCGGAATCAGTCCCGACTGGATTGAGCGGCAGGCGCAGCACCTGTTGAAAAGGCACTATTCCGAACCACATTGGTCCAGGCGCCATGGCGCCGTTTTTGCCTGGGAGCAGGTGACCCTGTATGGGCTGGTGGTGGTTGAAAAAAGGCGTATCCGATTCGCACCGGTGGATGCGGACAAGGCCAGGCGGATATTCATCCTCGAAGGGTTGGTACGGGGCGCCCTCGATACACGTGCGGCTTTCAAATCGCACAATGAGCAGATCAGGTCAGAAGTTGAAGCGCTTGAAAACAAGCGGCGAAAACGCGACGTGCTGGCCGACGAAAACACGCTTTTCGAGTTTTTCGATGCGCGCGTTCCGGAGAAGGTAAACAGCGCTAAATCGTTTGAAAAGTGGTTGTCCGGTCTGGGAAACGAAGGGCGCGAATTGCTGTTCCTCGGACACGACGTACTGACCCGGGAAAATGCCGGTGCCGCACCGCATGAGCTGTTTCCTGATGTTTTCGAAGCCGCGGGGCGGCACTTTCCCCTCGAGTACCACTTCGATCCGGGCAATCCGGACGATGGTGTTCACCTGACCGTTCCGATCGAGCTGTTGAACACGCTGAACGCCGGCAGTTTGCAAGGGTTGGTGCCCGGGCTGTTGAAGGACAAGCTGATCGCCCTGTTCCGCCAGTTGCCCAAGCCGATGCGCCGGTCGCTGACCCCCATTCCGGAGTTCGCGGATGCGGTACAGGAATCGATTGTGGCGCATTCGGAAGAATCCATGCTGGCTTCATGTGCGGCAGAGCTGCGGCGGATGACCGGGCTGGAGATTGATGAAGATGACCTGGACGAGCGATCGATTTCACCCCATTTCAGATTCCTGGTGCGAGTCGTGGACGAGGAAGGTGAACTGATTGACAGCGGGCGGGACCTGCTGGAGTTGCAGGCCCGGCTCGGGGATCAGGCGCAGCGGCAGTTTATGGATCAGCAGGGTCAAAACTTCAACCGTGACGGCGCGAAAGCCTGGGTTTTTGGTGATCTGGAAGAAGCTGTGAACACCGCTGATGGCGCCCGGGCCTGGCCGGCGCTGATTGACCAGCAGACCTCGGCCGGTCTGCGGCTGTTTGATACCTGGGAGGAAGCCGTCCTGTCCCATGTCGATGGCGTCTTGAGGTTGTTGCAATTAGTGCTACCCGACCGCATGAGCTATTTGAGAAAACATCATGGCCTGAGCAGGGAATCGCTACTGGCCTGGAGCGCCCATGGCAGATCCGCAGAATTGATCGAGGATTTGCTGCAGAGGAGCCTGGTAGATTGCGCAGGTGATGTCAGCATGATTCGCGGGACCGCGGCTTTTGAAAAACTGTGCCAGCGCGTGCGCAATGAAATCGGGCAGGTGAATCTGCATAATTCCGCTTTACTCAACCAGGCACTGCCCCTGCTGGCGGAGGTGTCGCTGCAGCTGACTGGCGACCTGGAGCACTTCCACCCCGGTGTTTTTGCGGACATTAGCGGCCAGCTCGAAGACCTCGTATATCCTGGTTTCCTGGCAATGTTGGAACCGGGCCGGCTGCAACATTATCCCAGGTATCTCAAAGCAGTTCGTGACCGTCTTCATCAACTCGGTGAAAACCCGGCTCGGGATTTGCAGCGCATGGCATTGATAGAGCCCTGGTGGCACCGCTACCTGGATGCACTGGAGCGTGGTTGCGCCTATCACCAACCGCTGGACCAATATCGCTGGCTGTTGGAAGAATACCGGGTGTCATTGTTCGCCCAACGCCTGGGAACCGCGCAAAAAGTTTCGGAAAAACGCCTGGCCGATGCCTGGAAGCGGACCGGTTATTGATACAATAGGCGACTGATGAATATGCCATCTGAAAACCTGGTCGGAGTTCCGCGTCCTGTAACCGGAGTGCGCCGGGGCAAGACGGAACTGCTTGAATGGGCCGGGCAGTACAGCGCATCTGTGGGGCCCGCTGCAGAGGGGTGCGCCGGGCTGATCTCCCGGTTGCTGGAAACCGGGTCGCTGGACGACACGGTGATCGACCGCCTGCTGGAATTACTGGAGATTCTGGAAAAGCTGTCGGCAGATCCGGTCACCATCAGTTGCGCCGTTGTTCACGTGGCTTCTCTTGGTGGTGCTGTCAGGGCCGAAATTCTGGACGCTTTACCCGGTCAGGTTCGGAAGCAACTGGAAGAGCTGAACAAGCTCAAACACTACGAATCAGGACAATCTGAAAGCGGAACGGAGCGCAGTGCTGAAGGCTTGCGGCGACTGCTGCTCGCATTGGTGAACGATGTGCGCGTGGTGCTGATCGATTTGTCCTGGCAACTGGTATTGCTGCGCCGCGCCAGGGAGGACACTGAACTCGCTGAGTCACTGGCACGCGAGACTGCCTTGATTCATGCCCCGCTGGCTAACCGGCTGGGAATCTGGCAGCTGAAATGGGAGCTGGAAGACCTGTCTTTCCGCTACCAGGAGCCGGCGCAATATCGAAAAGTTGCCCAGTTGGTGGCTGAGCACCGCACTGAACGGGAACGTTTTATCAGCGCATTCATGAGCAAGCTCAGAGACGCGCTGGAAACTGCGGGGATCAGCGCCGAGGTCAGGGGGCGCCCCAAGCACATCTACAGTATCTGGAAAAAGATGCAGCGAAAAGGGCTCGATTTTCACCAGCTTTTTGATGTTCGGGCGGTGCGTGTACTGGTCGAGGATTTGCCGGCGTGTTACAGCGCCCTGGGTCTGGTGCATACACTCTGGCAGCCGATTCCCGGCGAGTTCGATGACTACATTACGACGCCGAAAGGCAACAATTACCAGTCGCTGCATACCGCGGTGGCCGACCGCGAGGGCCGGGCCGTCGAAGTACAGATCCGCACCCGGGAAATGCATGAACATGCCGAGCTGGGTGTCGCCGCGCACTGGCGTTACAAGGAAGGCGGCCCCACCGACCCGGCTTTCGACAACAAGATCGCGATCATGCGCCAGTTGCTGGATTCATCGGATGAAGACCTGGATGACCAGAGTCTGCTCGACAGTTTCCAGTCCGCCACTTCCGAGGACCGGGTCTATGTATTGACGCCGCAGGGCCAGGTAGTGGACCTGACCGCCGGATCCACGGTGCTCGACTTCGCCTACCACGTTCATACGGAGGTTGGCCATCGTTGTCGCGGCGCCAAGGTGAATGGCCGCATCGTGCCGCTGACACACGAAGTCCATACCGGTGACCGGGTTGAAATCTTGACCGGCAAACAGCCAAATCCCAGCCGCGACTGGCTTAATCCGCGGTTAGGCTACATCCACGGGGCGCGAGCGCGGGCGAAGGTCAGGCAATGGTACAAACGCGAAAGTCGTGACGATAATCTGCGCGCCGGCAAGGATGCCCTGGAAGCTGAGGCAAAAAGGGTAGGCCTGGCGCTCTCGGATTTAAAAGACGTACTGGTTAAATTCAACCTGGCCAGCGCCGAGGATCTGTACATTGCAGTCGGCAACGGCGACCTGACGTCGGGCCAGATTTTCAACGCCCTGTCCAGGATGCGGGCGGAGCAGGTTGCCCCGCAGGCCGAGGACCTGGTGACACGGGCTCCTGTCAGGCAGCGTGGACCAGCAGTCCGGAAGCAAGATGATGTCATCATCGAAGGCGTCGGTAACCTGATGACTACCATCGCCAAGTGTTGCCGCCCCGTACCGGGGGATCCGGTAGCCGGCTATGTGACCCAGGGCAGGGGCGTAACCATCCATCGTGAAGATTGTGGTCAGGTCGTTCACTGGAGGGCGGAAAACAGTCCCCGCCTGTTACAGGTTCGTTGGGGAGAAAAACCCGAAACGCATTATTCGGTCGAGTTACTGATACGCGCATTTGACCGCAGGGACTTGATCAGGGACATCTCAACGGTGTTGTCAACAGCGGAAACGCAGGTGACCGACATCAGCAGCCGCCTCGATGAAAGTACCGATGAAGTGACGATTCGCCTAAAGGTACGGGTCAAGGATTATGAGCAACTCAGTGATTTGTTGAGTCGCCTGGGCAATGTATCTAACGTCATCGAGGCCCGGAGACTACGGCAAGGCCACTAAAAGGTTTCGGGCCCTTATCGCTTTTTCAGGGAGCTGAGCATCTGTTGCAGTCCCAATGAGGCTGTTTCTACGGAAAAATATTGGCGCACGTTTTCCAGGCCCGCTGCTGACATCCGGTTCCAAAGGGCCTCGTCCTGGTAAAGCCGGACTATGGCCGCAGCAAATTCCCCGGCAGTTTCCGCCACCAGTACATCGCGGCCGGATTGGGCAAACATACCCTCCACGGCCATCGGCGTTGCGACGACCGGTTGGCCCCGCGCCATGCTCATGTTGACCTTGCCCTTGATTCCCGCTCCGTAGCGTAAAGGAGCGACCGCCAGGCGACAGCCGTCCAGCCACGGCTCGAGGGTCTTCACAAAGCCATGGAAACGGACGCCGTTGCCATCGAGCGCACGAACCTGCTCAGGGGCCTTGCTGCCAATCAGGTGGAATTCCATGTCCGGCAGCTGCTCGTGCACCAGCGGCCAGATGTCGTTGACGAACCAGCATGCGGCGTCGATGTTGGGTGGATGCTGGTAACCACCAACAAAGAAGATGTCCTTGCGGTCTGCGAAACCCCGCTGACTGCCGGTGACTTCGTGCACATTGGAAATAACATAGACCCTGGCATCGGGTGCGGCCTCCTTCAGAACTGTTTTTTCCACCGGACTGACCACGATAGTCGCATCTGCCGCCTCAATGACCGCCAGCTCGGAGCGACGCGTCTGTGCGGCCGTGCGCCTCAATGGCAGGCTGTCTTCCAGCTCAGCCATACGTTCTTCTCTCAGGTAATGCAGGTCAACCGTGTCAAATATGAATTTCGCGTCTGGGCAGTGCCGGCGCAGCAGCGACAGGTAGTTGGCAGCGATATAGTGACGGGAGATTACGACGTAATCGAATTCCCTGCCGCGTTCGGAAAAAAATTGCTGCAGTGAATCGGCCCACGGCGCGTACATCACTTCTATTCCCGCCTGTTGCAACGATGTGGTATAGCTACCTGCGTGGGCACGGTTATCCGCCATGAAAGTGACACCGTAGCCCAGGTCAGCCAGGCAACTCATCAGGTAGCAGAGTCGTACGCTGCCTGAATCCTGGTCCGGCTCTGGCGTGTAAGCATCGATCACCAGAATCCGCCCCTTCAGGCGGTGATCACGGGCTCTGCGGATTTCCGAGCCGTCGTCCGGGTCGTTGACCGGCGGTGGGTAGCTTGCCAGCGTTTCGCTCCAGCGTTCCAGGAATTTCTCCCGGTTCGCCACCTGGTGCTGTTTGGCGCCCTGCGTCACGTCAGTACCGGAAGTGGCGCCTTCATGGTGAACAACGACAGCTTCCGGCTGGACAAGAACTTTCAAACCCTGTGCCCGGACCCTGAATGCAAGGTCCGTGTCTTCATAGTAGGCGGGTGTATAGTGCGTGTCGAAGCCGCCCAGTTGCTGAAACAGGTCCGTCTTGAGCATGATGCACGCGCCCGAACAATAGTCTGCTTCCCGGACATACTGGTAGTCAGGGTGGTCGGCACGGTCGCCTTTGCCGTAATTCCAGCCGGACCCATCATTGAAGATCAGTCCGCCAGCTTCCTGCAACCTGCCATCGGGATAAACCAGTTTCGCGCCGGCAATGCCCGTATCCGGAAAGTGCCGGAAGGTGTCTATCAGGGCGTCCAGCCAACCGTCCAGGACCTGCGTGTCATTGTTCAGCATGACGATATAGCGCCCCCTGGCTGCCTCGGCGCCGTGGTTACAGCTGCCGATAAAGCCAAGGTTCTTCTTGTTACGCAGGTAAACCACGCCTTCAACCTGCTCCATCCGCGTAGCTGTCTCGTCACTGGAATGGTCATCCACAACGATCACTTCGAACGAGGCCTTGCAACGGGTTTCAGCCAGTGAACGAAGACAGGCTGCGGTAAAGAGCCAGTTGTTATAGACAGGGATCACAATGGAAACATCCGGCTGGCCTGCTGCAGGGAAAGCCGCTGGAGGATTGGGATCGCCGATATTTTCCAGCGAATCCGGCTCCAGGTATTCCGGAGGCAGGCGTTTTTGCTGCGTGGACTGTGACCGCTCCAGTGCGTCTCTTAGACCCTTCGTGCTGACTGTACGGACCGCCTGTGACAGCAACAATGGCCAGCGAAGCGGATTCCACGCACGTGCTTTTCCGAGGTTTTCAAAAATCCGGCCAAGTACCCGAAAAGGCCTGGTCAGGCGCCAGGAAGCGGTTGACAATACCCATTCGTGAACGGATGTGAGATTCTCCAATTGCAGGTTTGTCTGGCGATGGGCGGCCTGTTCATGCTCGAGCCTGTCCTCGGATTCATACAAGAGCCCCCTGGTATTCTGCAATTGGCTTTCCAGGCCCTGCAATTGGCTTTCCAGATCCGCAACCCAGCGTTTCCGGCGTTTGATTTCAGATTGCAAAGCCCGCTCTCGCTCCTCGGCCCAGTCACTTCTTTTTTCGACTTCTGACTGCAGTTCAACCGCCAGTTTCATAAGTCGTGAATTTTGGTGCGCCAATTCGGTTGCTTCAAAGACGAAGGCAGCAGCCTGGAAACCGTCCAGGCTTTGCAGGTCGGTGATGTTTCTGCTGCCGGGTGATGCCTGGCAGAGCTTGTCATATTCCAGCACCATAGCCTCCGAACTTGCCGCTTCCAGGCTTGCGAGGTGGTTTCGAACAGCAGCAATGCGGTCCGGTTCTGCAGCCAGTTTGCGGATGCGTTCAACCAGCGAACCCGCATCGGGTTCAATCAGCCATCCGGTTTCAGCGTGCCTGATCCGTTCGGCGAAACTGCCCAGCCGGGTCGCTACCACCGGTATTTTCAGCGCTTGCATTTCGGAAAGCGTGTAACTGAAGGTTTCCGGAACGATGGAGAGCAGCCCGGCCACGTGGGGCCCGATTGATTCCAGCAGGTCACGAAGGCTGGAGCGAGGGTACTGCGGTATCACGTTGACGCCGGATTGGCCAAAGAAAGCTTCGCCCTCTTTGCCGGCTCCCAGCAGGTAGACTTGCGCAAATTGGGTCAGCTCAGGCAGAGCGTCCAGCAGGAGTTGCTTGCCTTTTCCGTGCTGGATACGGCCGGGAATGACCAGTCTCAAACGCCCGTCGGTTCGTTCTTTCGGACGGACTTCGGCCGAGCCCGGCAAATCAGGCAAGCCGTGAGGAATCAGCTTGATTACGATTTTTTCCCAGCCGTGATCCAGTAATCGGATCATCTGTATCACGGACTGGCTGGGCGCAGCGACCCTGACTTTTTGCGCCGTTACGGTTTGCCGCCACTCTTGTGCCAGCCGTTTCCAGCTGTTGGTGTCACGGTCCTGGAAGCCTGGCAGCAGGCTGTGTTCCTCCAATGCACTGCCCAGCGCTTGTTCCGGGCCAGCATCCAGGTAAGGCCCAGGATGAATGCCGAGCAGGGGCCAAAGTGGATAGAAATCATGCAAAACCTGGATCGTCGGTAAGCCCGTCTCCAACGCATCCAGTCCATGCCCGACCAGTGAAGAAATGATGATCCGGCCGACACCGTATCGGTCTGCAATTTCTGTCAGCATCCTGCGGTACTGAGGATGGCTGCTGGCGGTAGAATGAATCGTTGGTTGCAACCACCAGTGGGCGACGGCGGCTTTTTTCTGATTTGCGAGGTACAGAGAAAATCGCTGGCCATAGCCTTCCCCCGTTTGTGGGCCCTCTGAACACAGTTGCAGGTTGATGCCATCAGTATCGGCGCCGATAAACGAGTCGACCCACTGTTCGACGCCACCACCCCAACTGTGAGTGACGTGCAGCGTCGCTGTTGAACCGGCCCTGCTGCAGGCTGCCAGTTCACGCGCCCAACCACTGTCTTCAGCCGGCTCTTCAAGATTCAGCCAATGATCGAGTTTTTCTCTCAGTGTTGCCCACGGGGATGGCCTTCTTTCCTCGTGCGGTTCAATCTCCGGTCGATCGAATAAAGCCGCGTTCGGGTCATGCAGAAAAAGGCTGTCGCTGACCAGTAATTGCCCATTTGACTGATCCAGGCACTCAATGGCGTTGGCCGTGCTGCAAGCTGCTTCGGCCAGAACTTCAACGGCCGCGGCCGACAGCAGCACCAGGTGCTCCGGCCAGTCAGACCAGCGAACCAGTTTACCGGTGCCCAACAGCGTCACCAGGTTTTCCAGCAAGCCTGACGACGGCGGTTCCTGCCAACGGCTGGAGAGACCTGCAAAGGGGTTCAGCGCGGTCGCTGCATTACTCATGACGCTGAGGGCCGCGGGGCCGCAAAGATCTTCCGGGATGTCGCTTAGCAATGCCATCAAAGACGCTTCCATTGCGGCTGAAAGTGACAGGTTTTCGCCGAGGATGAGTAACGGTTTACCGGGACATCGCCGCCGGTAATCATCCAGTAGAGGCCCCAGGGAATTGGGGTCGTTTCGCAGGTCTGTTAAAGTCGTCGTCATGAGGGTGCTTTTGGCACGAAATCCCCTCATTATGGTCAAAGGTCCGTGTGATGTCACCCGGCAAAGAGGCAGATGCGTCAATGAGTAAACGCAAAAAGAAGACTGCGGCCAGGCGGAAAAAAGCAAGCCCACCCAAACAACGCAGATGGTTCGGGAAAATTTGGCGCCTGGGCTTGCTGTTGGTGGGTATTTTTACCGGTCTGATGCTGCCCTGGGTGATTTATCTCAACTACCAGGTCACCACGGAGTTTGAAGGACGCAAGTGGGATTTACCCAGTCACGTTTATGCTCGCGCGCTGGATCTTTACCAGGGTGCGCTATTGTCGCGCAGTGACCTGGAACTGGAGTTGAAGGCAGCCGGTTACCGTGCCGCCAGCGACGCTTCGCGGCCTGGTTTATACCGGGTATCGGGCAGTACCGTGGACATTTATCGCAGATCGTTCGGTTTTCATGACGGTTTCGAGGAATCACGCAAAGTGCGGGTGCGGCTTGGGAGTGGCAAGGTCACTGCGGTATCCAGCCTGCCGGCTGGCCAGTCGCTGGACCTGTTCCGTCTCGAACCGTCAGAAATTGCCGCGATTTACCCGCTGCAGAAAGAAGACCGCACCCTGATCAGGATTGAACAGGCCCCGCCTTTGCTGGTGACGGGGCTGCAATCGGTGGAAGACCGAAACTTCAAGCACCATCCGGGTGTTGACTTGCGGGGCATCTTACGTGCGGCCTTCGCCAATTTAAAAGCGGGAAAAGCCGTCCAGGGAGGCAGCACACTGACCCAGCAATTGGTGAAGAACTATTTCCTGACCCATGACCGAACCATCGCACGCAAATTCAATGAAGCGATCATGGCCTTGTTGCTGGAAGCGCATTACGGCAAGTCTGAAATTCTCGAAGCGTACCTGAACGAAGTCTTTCTCGGTCAGCAAGGCGCGTTTGCCGTGCATGGATTCGGACAGGCCAGCCTGTTTTATTTCGACCAGCCGCTGGATCGCCTGGAGGCAAACCAGATTGCACTTCTTATTGGGCTGGTCAAAGGCGCCTCCTACTACAATCCGAGGCGGCATCCTGAACGGGCGCGTGGGCGCCGTAACCAGGTGCTGGCATCTTTTGCTGAAACGGGACTGCTGACCGAAGCGCAGGCCCGCCAGCAGGCTGCGTTGCCATTGGGTGTCACGGAGAAACCGCGGACACGGGGTACGCGGTATCACGCCTTCGTTGACCTCGTCCGCAGGCAGTTGGCGCAGGTTTACCAGGAAGACGACCTGAAAACCGAGGGCCTGAGGATTTTTACGACCCTGGCGCCGCTGGTGCAGGAAAAAGCCCAGGCTGCGGTCAGTGAGGGTTTGAAGCAACTCGAGGCGCGGGGGCTTTCCCCGACTCTGCAGGCCGCGATGGTGGTCGCGGATATTTCGACCGGAGAAGTACAGGGCCTGGTGGGAGACCGGAACCCGAATCGCGCCGGTTTCAACCGGGCAATCCATGCCCGGCGCCAGATCGGTTCAGTCATCAAACCGCTGGTTTACCTGCTGGCCCTCGAACACAAGCAGGATTACAGCCTGGTGTCCCGGATCATGGACGAGCCGATCAGTCTCCGGCAGGCTGATGGCTCGGCCTGGTCGCCGTCAAATTATGACAACAAATCCCACGGCGAAGTGACCCTGTTGGAAGCCCTGACCCGCTCCTATAACCAGGCAACCGTGAGATTGGGCATGAATATTGGCGTCAATCACCTGGTGAGCCGGATTCAGCAACTGGGCGTGCAGGCGAACGTTGACCCGGTTCCATCCATATTCCTGGGTGCCGTGGAGTTGACTCCGCTGGAGGTCACCCAGATTTACCAGTCCATCGCAGCCGGTGGGTTCAGCGTACCGCTGAGGTCCCTGATCGCGGTGCAGACGGCGGATGGCAACGAACTGGTTCGCTATCCCCTGCGCATGGTGCCGCAACCCAATCGCGAGGCCATCGCGGTTCTCAATTACGCACTGACGCAGGTGGTTGAGCAGGGCACGGCGAGTGCCTTGCCGGGCCTGTTGGCGCAATCTGGGACGATTGCCGGGAAAACGGGGACCACCAACGATCGCCGTGACAGCTGGTTTGTCGGATATACTCGCAACCAGGTAGCCGTCAGCTGGGTGGGCGAGGACGATAACCGTCCGGCAGGCGTTACCGGCAGTAACGCCGCCATGCAGCTATGGGGCCGATTGTTCAGGCAGTTGCCGATCGAGTCTGTAGACCTGAGAATGCCCGATGGCGCTTACTGGCTTTGGGTCGACCGTAACAGCGGATTGCTGACACTGGAGGACTGCGAGGGGGCCGTGCAGATTCCGTTTGTAGATGGCTCCGGGCCTGCACAGTCAACGGCCTGCATGTCGGCGCGGCAAGATGATGAAGAATCTTTTTGGAGAAAGCTCCTTGGCAAGAAAAAGCAATAATATGACGCACTGGCCTCGCCAGATCCTGGCCTGGGCACTTGTCTTGTTACTGAGCGGCTGTGCGTCCACGGCGCCGGGTCCATCGGCGACGCAACAACCCGAGGTCGAAGCGCGGGTCCGCGAGCCAGCCCGGCAGGACAGCGATGGCATCCAGGTATTCCCCTTGCAGAACCCGGCGGTGAAAGAGTTGCTGGCTGATGCCAGCAATGCGGAGCAAACCGGGGATTATGGCCAGGCCGCCAGCTACCTCGAACGCGCCCTCAGGATTCAACCGCGCGATCCAGAGATACTGCAGAGCATGGCAGAAGTGCAGTTGCAGATGCAGGATTACGAGCAGGCGCTGAATTTTGCCACCCGGTCCTATGACATCGGCCCCCGCGTGGGCGAAATTTGTAGTCGGAACTGGCGCACCATCAGCGTCAGTAAGGAATACCTCGGAGATTCCAAAGGGTCGGTTGATGCGGAAAAAAAAGCCGCTGTTTGCATGAACACCAAGCCAAGGGGGCTTTGAAAATCGCGTGAATGATGTAAAGGGCCGCAGTGCTGCATTGCTTGACGCGGACGGGCCAATTTCCGGGTTTTTGAGTGGTTTCGCGCCCAGGGAAGCCCAAATCCAGATGGCTGAGGCCGTTGAGAGTGCAATTGCCAGCGCTGGCGCACTGGTAGTCGAGGCTGGTACAGGCATTGGCAAGACACTTGCTTACCTGGTGCCCGCCATGCTGAGTGGTGAGCGCGTGATCATTTCCACGGGAACGAAAACCTTGCAGGACCAGCTTTTTTTTCGGGACTTGCCGCTGGTAAAGGAAGCCCTGGATGTGTCGGTCACACCGGCGCTGCTCAAAGGCCGGGCCAATTATCTTTGTCTTCACCGGATGACGATTGCCCGGACCGAAGGCCGCTTGCCGAGCAGGGAAGCCGCGCTCGAGCTGGAAGTCGTCCAGGACTGGTCAGCCAGGACCACGGACGGTGATCTCTCCATTGCCAACGTCATCACCGAGGACAGCGGCCTGATGCCGTTTGTGACGTCGACAGCCGACAATTGCCTGGGTAGCGAATGTCCTCAATTTGAGGACTGTTTTGTCGCGCGCGCTCGCAAGAAAGCCCAGGAAGCGGATATCGTCGTGGTCAATCACCACCTGTTGTTCGCGGATATGGCCATCAAGCAAAGCGGTTTCGGTGAAGTTTTGCCGGGCGCCGGGGCCTTCATTATCGACGAGGCCCACCAGGCGCCCGAGACCGCCACCCGTTTCTTCAGTGTTTCCATCACGGCTCGCCAGGTTCAGGATTTGTGCCGGGATTTTCTGGCTGAATCCGCCGCTGCAAGCGGAGCGATGGGGATGCTGCGGGAACCGGTTGCAGACTGCCTGCAGAAACTCAGGGAAATTAGCTGGTGATCGCGGAAAACATGCCTGAGCGCGGTTCCTGGGATGAACTGGTGGCTCATGGAGCCGTCCGGAGTGCCCTGCAGGCGCTTGATCATTCCATTCTTGCGCTGGCCGCAGCTGGTGCAAAGCTTGCGGGCAGCGCCCGGGGCCTTGACGGCTGCATTGAGCGACTGACAGAACTGCAGGTACGGCTGGACCGCTTTGATGCGCAGCAAGCCGGCGATGAGGTCCGTTGGTTTGAGCGCAGGGGACGGGGTTTTGCCCTGCATATCACGCCCCTTGAAGTGGCCGGGGTATTCAACGATTTCAGAGCCATGGCGGATGCTGCGTGGGTTTTTACTTCGGCGACACTGGCCGTGAAAGAAGACTTTTGCCATTTCACTGACCTGATGGGCCTGGATGACGCACTGACCCTGCAGCTGGATTCTCCTTTCAACTATCAGGAACACGCATTGATGTGGGTGCCCGGGGGGGTTCCTGAGCCCCGTGACCCGGATTTTGTCCCAGCCCTGCTGCAGCAGGTCATACCCTTGCTGAAAGCCAGTCACGGCCGGGCATTTCTGCTGTTTACATCGCACCGGTCGCTGCGAAAGGCCGCGGAGTTGCTTGCCGATAAGATCGAGTATCCGCTATTCGTCCAGGGCACCCAGCCGCGCAGCCTGTTGCTCGAAAAATTCAGGGCTTCCGGCGAGGGCGTGCTGCTGGGTTCCGCCAGTTTCTGGGAGGGTGTGGATGTTATCGGTGAGGCACTGTCGCTGGTCGTCATCGACAAACTGCCTTTCGCGGCACCCGATGACCCTGTGATGGAGGCGCGCAGCAACGCCCTGAGACGATCCGGTGGCAATCCATTCACGCAGTTGTACCTGCCACAGGCGGTGATTGCTCTGAAACAGGGCGCCGGGCGCCTGATCAGGGATGTGAATGACCGGGGCGCCCTGGTGGTATGTGACCCGAGAATCAGGACAAAATTCTATGGACGGGTTTTTCTTGACAGCCTGCCGCCGATGAAGCAAGTCGAAGACCGGGCGGAAGTGGAGGAATTTCTGAATGAGTAACTTGCTGGCGCTGGAAACGTCTGCCGAAGTGTGTTCCGTTG
>Ga0224504_10000138_pt1 | contig 30694 bp, 28 predicted proteins | sample SF_Oct11_sed_USG_3_FD_170160 | JGI IMG/M metagenome (GOLD analysis project Ga0224504, IMG submission 170160) | Sediment microbial communities from San Francisco Bay, California, United States - SF_Oct11_sed_USGS_24 | ecosystem: Environmental > Aquatic > Marine > Sediment | place: USA...
AACCGAGAATTCGAACCCGCCAAAATCAATGCTCTCACCGCGCCGCGGCAGGCGGCCGAGCTCGTGCAGCACGAGCCCCCCGACGGTGTCGTACTCCTCGTCGCTCAAATCGCATTCGAAAAACTCGTTGAAATCCTCGATGCGCGTCAGCGCGCGGACCGCGAAACAGGGCCTGCCATTGCGATCACCCTCCGGCCGGATGAATTCATCCTCTTCAGGATCGTGTTCGTCGTCGATTTCACCAACGATCTCCTCGAGTACGTCCTCGATCGTGAGCAAACCGGAAACGCCACCGTACTCGTCGACGACGATGGCCATGTGGTTGTGGCTGGCTCGAAACTCCTTCAACAGCGCGTTCAGGCGTTTGGACTCGGGAATGACGGCCGCGGGCCGCAGCAGCTTGCGGATCGGCACTTCCCGCCCGGCGCCGCGGCCGAAGAAACGCAACAGGTCCTTTGCAAGCAATACGCCGAGTACTTCATCGCGGTCCTCGCCCATCACCGGGAACCTGGAATGTCCGGACTCGACGATCACCCTGATCATTTCATCAACGCCGTCTTCGATATCGATGACCACCATCTGCGAGCGCGGAATCATGACGTCACGCACCTGGGTCTCCGATACCTCGAGCACGCCGGCAAGCATGCTCTTCTCCTCGGCATCGATATCGGTCTCGGATTGCTGAATGATGTCCTGGATTTCTTCGCGGCTCCAGGGCTCACCCTTGATCGCACGCTTGAGGCGCGCGATCAGTGAAGTGCTCCCCGTGCCGTTGGTACTTGGCGGTTTGTCGTTCATCTGACTGTTGCAGTTTTGGCCGGGCGGCTGAATCCCGATTTAGAGCCGGTCATTGTATCAGTTTCCCGCGTAAGGATCGGCGATGCCCAGGCTTGCCAGCACGCGCCGTTCAAGCGTCTCCATCACTTCCGCATCCCGGTCGGTAGCATGGTCGTGACCCAGCAGGTGCAGAGTGCCGTGCACCAGCATGTGGCCCCAGTGATGGTCCAGCGGTTTGCCCTGTTCTTCCGCCTCGCCCGCCACCACGGTGGCGCAGACAACTATGTCGCCAAGCAGCAGTCTCTCCCCGGGGGGCACAAAGCCCGCGTCGCCTGCCGGAAACGCGAGCACGTTGGTCGGCTGGTCCTGGTCCCGGTAATCTCTGTTCAGGGCGCGCATCTCGTGTTCATCGACGATTCGTACCGAGACGTCGACATCCCGGCCCGGAGCCGTCTCGTTCACAGCTCGTTGGACCCAGTCCCGGATGGAATCGCTTGCGGGAATACCGGCGGCATCGGCGGCAATCTGTACGTCGACGTTCACCGCACGAGGCGCGATGAACTAGGCAACGTCATTATCGTCCGCCTCGTACGCGGCGACGATACGCTGCACCAGCGGATGCCGGACAACGTCCTTCCTGGAAAAGAACGTAAAGCTTATACCGTCGACATTGTCGAGTATCTGCGCGGCGTTATTGAGGCCGGACTGCTGTCCGGTCGGGAGATCGATCTGCGTCACGTCGCCGGTAACCACGGCGCGTGACGCGAAACCTATACGCGTGAGGAACATCTTCATCTGTTCCACGCTGGTGTTCTGCGCCTCGTCGAGAATCACGAACGATTCATTGAGCGAGCGGCCACGCATGAATGCGAGCGGTGCAATCTCGATGACGTTGCGCTCGATGAGGCGCGTGACGCGATCCGCGCCGAGCATGTCGTAAAGCGCGTCATACATCGGCCGCAGATACGGGTCCACCTTCTGTGACATGTCTCCGGGCAGAAAGCCCAGTCTTTCGCCCGCCTCGACGGCCGGCCTCACGAGGACGATTCGACGCACGTGCTCGTGCTCGAGCGCATCGACGGCCGCCGCAATGGCGAGATAGGTCTTGCCGGTACCGGCCGGACCGATGCCGAAAGCGAGGTCGAAATCGCGCATGCTCCGCATGTACGCCGTCTGGTTGGCGCCGCGCGGCCGGATCCGCTTCAGGCGCGTCTGGATAGCGAGATGTTCCTGGTCCTCGCCGGCATCCCCGGACGGCCCGGACTCTGCTTCTCCCTCATTCATAACCGACTCCTGCAGGAGAATGTGCACGCGCTCGGGATCGAGGCGCTCGCGGTCCGTCATACTGAAAAGCCTGTACAGCACGTCGCTGCCGAGCTGGGTCGCGCCCGGCTGTCCGGTGACGCGAAAATGGTTACCACGACTGGCAATTTCAACATCGAGGCGGCGTTCGATCTGCCGCAAGTGTTCGTCGAACTGGCCGCAAAGATTGGCCAGGCGGTTGTTATCGGCGGGCTCGAGAACGACATCCCGAGATATCTGGACTGCATTCAAGATCGGTGCTTCAGACCTCTGTCGATGGTTTAGGGCAGAGTACCGCGAAGCGGGCGCATTTTGAAGTGCGTGCCCGGCAGTTCATGTCATGCCACTGCCTTGCTGTCTGAAACTCTGCCACGCAGGGAATTCGGCAGCGCTTCCGTGATGACGACGTCGACGAACCGGCCGATCACCGACGGGTCGGCATCGAAATTGACCCAGCGATTGTTCTCGGTGCGGCCGGCTACCTGGCGGGCACTCTTCTTCGAGGTCTTCTCCACGAGCACGCGTTGCGTCGTGCCGACCATTGCCTCGCTGATCGCCTGTGCCTGCTGGTTGATACGCGCCTGGAGAATCTGCAAACGCTGCTTCTTGACATCTGTCGGCGTGTCGTCGGGCAGGTTCGCTGCCGGCGTTCCCGGGCGCGCGCTGTACACGAAGCTGAAAGACTGGTCGAAGCCGATGTCGGCGATCAGGTTCATCGTCGCCTCGAAATCACGATCGGTCTCGCCGGGGAATCCTACGATGAAGTCCGAAGACAGGGAAATGTCGGGGCGCACCTCGCGTAACTTGCGGATCTTCTGTTTGTATTCGAGCACCGTATGCCCGCGCTTCATCAACGAGAGAATCCGGTCCGAGCCATGCTGCACCGGCAGGTGCAGGTAGTTGGCGAGTTTCGGTACCTCGGCGTAGGCCTGAACCAGGCTGTCGGTGAACTCGACCGGGTGTGACGTCGTGAAGCGGATGCGATCGACGCCTTCGACAGCAGCCACGTAGTAGATCAGTGTCGCCAGGTCGGCAATGGAACCGTCATGCATCGGCCCCTGGTACGCGTTGACGTTCTGGCCAAGCAGGTTGATTTCCCGCACATCCTGTTCCGCGAGCTGCACGACCTCGGCAATTACGTCGTCGAGCGGCCGGCTCATCTCCTCGCCGCGCGTATACGGCACGACACAAAAGCTGCAGTACTTGCTGCAGCCTTCCATGCAGGAAACGAACGCGGTGGGCCCATCTGCACGCGGCTCGGGAAGCCGGTCGAATTTCTCGATCTCGGGAAACGATACGTCGACGACCGAGCCGCGCTTGCTGTCGGCATCCTCGATCAGCTGCGGCAGCCGATGCAGCGTCTGCGGACCGAAAACCACGTCCACGAACGGTGCACGCCGCGTAATGCCGTCGCCTTCCTGGCTCGCGACGCAGCCGCCAACACCGATCATGACGCCGTCGCGGCGCTCCTTGATTGGCCGCCACCGGCCGAGTTCGGAGAACACCTTCTCCTGGGCCTTTTCCCGAATTGAGCAGGTGTTGACGAGCAGCAGGTCCGCATCCTCGGCAACGTCCGTCAGCTCGTAGCCATGGGACTCCCGCAGCACGTCCGCCATCTTTTCCGAGTCGTACTCGTTCATCTGGCAGCCGAAGGTCTTGATGTAGAGCTTTTTCGTCATGCTCGAATTCTACACGCTCCGACTGAAGACCCCGTAATCGTCAACCGATCAGGGTTTTCTTCGACCGAAGTTCGCCGCTCTCGCACATCCATGTGCTACGCGGCATTCGTCCATCCGTGGACATCAGGCGCAGCGACAAATTCGCCGGGAGCGAATTTGGACGCGCTTGCGCGCCCGAAGGGCCAGCGACAGGATGTCGCTGGTCAACCATGAGGGAGAGGAATACCCTGATCGGATGACTACCTCATGAAGCCCATGCTCTCAAGCTTCAGCATGATGCGGTGGGCGGCCAGGTCGGGCGAGATATTCTCCGTATCGATGACCATCTCGGCATTCTCGGGTTCTTCATAAGGGTCACTGATCCCCGTGAACTCCTTGATGATGCCGGCGCGCGCTTTCGCGTAAAGACCCTTGCGGTCGCGTTGTTCGCAGACCTCGACCGACGTCGCCACGTGGATTTCGACGAATCCGCCCAGCGGGGCGATCATGTCGCGCACGATCCGGCGCGTCGACGTGTACGGCGCGATGGGGGCACAAATCGCGATACCGCCGTTCTTGGTGATCTCACTCGCGACGTAGCCGATGCGGCGGATATTCAGGTCGCGATGCTCCTTGGAGAATCCCAGCTCGCTCGACAGGTTCTTGCGCACGACGTCGCCGTCGAGCAGGCTGATCGCCCTGCCGCCGGTCTCCATGAGCTTCACCATCAGCGCGTTCGCGATCGTGGACTTGCCGGAACCCGACAGTCCCGTGAAAAACACGGTGAAACCCTGCTTGTGCCGCGGCGGATGAGTGCGCCTGAGCTCGGCCACGACGTCGGGGAACGAGAACCAGTCGGGAATCTCGAGTCCTTCGGCCAGGCGCCTCCGCAGCTCGGTACCGGAGATGTTCAGTATTTGGTCCGAATCGCCAGCCTCGTCTGCCGCGATGTACTGCGCACGATTCTCCGCGTAGACCATCATGCGGAACGGCACCATCGAAATGTCGAGCTCTTCCTCGTGCTCCTTGAGCAATTCCTGCGCATCGTAGGGACCGTAGAAGTCGTTGCCCTTCGAATCCTTGCCCGGACCCGCGTGGTCACGGCCGACGATCAGGTGCGTACAGCCGTAGTTCTTGCGAATGATCGCGTGCCACAGCGTCTCGCGCGGTCCGCCCATGCGCATGGCGAGCGGCAATAGCGACAGCATCGTGGTCTGCTCAGGGTAACGGTCGAGCAGGTGCTCGTAGCAACGCACGCGCGTGAAGTGGTCGACGTCGCCCGGCTTGGTCATGCCGACGACCGGGTGGATCAGCAGGTTAGCCTCGATATCGAACGCAGCTCGCAGCGTCAGTTCCTGGTGAGCCCGGTGCATCGGGTTGCGCGTCTGGAAGGCGACGACCTTGCGCCAGCCAAGCTTGCGGAACCGTTCGCGCAGCTCGGCAGGGCTGTTGCGAAGGTGCTTGAAATCGTAGTGGGTGGGAGCTTCTACGCCCCGAATCTTGCCGCCAACGTAAACCGGGTTGGCGATATTGTTGAGGTAGTGGACAGCGGGATGCGCCTCGTCGGCCGTCCCGTAAACGCCTTGCGCTTCTGCGTTTTTGTCCGGCGTCCAGATGTCGGCGACTTCCAGTGTGGCGATGATGACGCCCTCGAGATCGCGCAAGGCAATCCGGTCGCCGCCCTGGATGCTCCCGGCAAACTCCTCGCTGACGTCCAGCGTGATCGGGACCGGCCAGAGAACACCCGACGCGAGCCGCATGTTTTCGACGACCGATTCGTAGTCGTCCTTGCCGAGAAAGCCCTCGAGCGGCGAAAACGCGCCGTTCAACAGCAACTCGATATCGCAAAGCTGGCGTTCTGTCAGGTCCCAGGAAGCAAACTCACGCGCTGCCTGTTTTTCCGCCTCGGCCTCCTCGGCCGGCAGGTAGAGATTCTTAAGTTCGCCGCCGTGCGGCTCTTTGTAAGCACCCATTTCTTGTTGTTCCTGTATTAGAGCGAGGCGCAGGCTAACATCGCGCGCGCCCGGCGATTAGGCATTTTGACAAAAGCTGTCAGCTAGAAAGGAATATCGTCCTCGAACTCGTCGGGGGGCGACTGCGGCGGCCCGCCGGAGCGTCCCGAATCGGACGGCATGGGCGCGGTACCGCCACCGCCGCCGCGGCCTCCGAGCATCTGCATTTCGTCGGCCACGATCTCGGTCGTCCAGCGGTCGTTGCCATCCCTGTCCTGCCACTTGCGCGTGCGCAACTTGCCCTCGATATAGACCTGCGATCCCTTGCGCAGGTATTCCGCAGCAATCTCGGCCAGCCGGTTGAACATCGCCACCTTGTGCCACTCGGTGCGCTCTTTCTGTTCGCCGGTCTGCTTGTCCTTCCACTGCTCGCTGGTCGCGACCGACAGGTTGGTCACGGCACTGCCGCTCGGCATGTAGCGCGTCTCCGGATCCGCTCCGAGATTTCCGACGATGATGACTTTGTTGATTCCACGGGACATAACGATTCTCTGCTTGTGGCGCCTTTGCGGCGCGATTGGTGTGCATACCTTCTCGAGGGGGCCCATATTGTAGAGAGTTACTCCCCGAAAACCACCCCGATTTCTGCATCGGGAGCCCCTTTTCTCCCGAGAACACCCCCAATGCGAGCCGCGGCAGCTGTCTGCTGCGTCGCGCCCCCTGGCTCAAACTGCACGCAGGCGACCCGGGGCGTTTTTCGACCGAAGTAAAGCGGACCGAAGGGAGCCATGAGGGAGAGAAATGACCCGGGCCGCCTGCGTGCAACCGCGCCTGGGCGCCCGCTTCTTTGTATTCAGGTGCTGCGGAAGCGGCCGAAACTCTGCATGGCGAGCCAGATCGCCGCCAGCAGCACGCAGACGAAGAACACGTCCGCCGGGCGGCCGGTCGCCAGGAACCGCCCCCCGATGAGTCCCCCGACGAAGGCACCGAAGAACTGCGCGCTCGCGAACAGGCCGAGCGAGGCACCGCGCGAATCGTCGTCGGCGACGAGGGAAAGGCGCGCCGGCAGACCCGCTTCGAGGAAGTTGAAGCCGGCGAAGAACAGCACCAGCCCACCGAACACGGTCGCCGTGGCGAAACCCGCAAACGTGAGCACAAGCTGACCGGCGAGCATGAGCGTTACCGCGATGCCGATGGTCGAACCCTTGCCCTGGCGCTCGTCGCGGATGATTAGAGGAATCGTGCCGGCGAGCGAAAGCAGCAGCGCCCCAACGTACATTTTCCAGTGATCGGTAACCGGCAGTTCCAGCCGGTCGACAAGCAGGAACGGCAACGCGACAAAACTCGCGGTCAGGATCGCGTGAAGCAGAAACACGAAGATATCAAGGCGCAGCAGCTCGGGCCGGAAGGCCGGACGGAAATTCCATCGCCGCGGTGTCTCGGGCCGAGGAATATCCGCGGGGAGAGCGACGAGCAGGAAGGCCGCGACAAGGGCCAGGAACGCCGCGAACAGGAACAGGGCGGGCACTCCGAAGTGACCCGAGAACTTGGGGCCGAATATCATCGCGAGCATGAAGGCGCCACCGACGCCGACACCGAACACCGCCATCGACCGCGTCCTCACGCCGTCACGCGTGGCATCGGCGATCAACGCTGTCAGCGTCGCCGAGATGGCGCCTGCTCCCTGCAGCAGGCGGCCGGCGATCACGCCCCAGACGCTGTCACTGTAGGCCGCAAGGATGCTGCCCGCCGCAAACACGGCGAGCCCGGCGACGATGACCGGCACCCGGCCAATGCGATCCGACAGCGCACCGAGCGGTATCTGCAGGCCGGCCTGGGTCAGGCCATAGGCCCCAACCGCCATGCCGATCAGGATCGGTGTTGCGCCATCGAGCGTGGCCGCGTGCAGCGCCAGCACGGGCAGCAGCGCGAACAGGCCGAACATACGCAGCATGCCGATGAGCGCAATGACGCTGATGGCGCGCCGCTCGGCCGGCAGCCACGTAGTTGTGCTGTCACTCTCTCCCGGGGTCATCGTCCGCTGTCTTTGCGCCGGAGTTGCAGGGCGGCGTATATTAGCAGGTTGGTCGACAAACTCTCCTCGATTTATGAAATCCATCGACATCCGCGGCGCGCGCACGCACAATCTGTGCAATCTCGATCTCAGCCTGCCGCGCGATAAACTGATCGTCTTGACGGGCCTGTCCGGTTCCGGCAAATCTTCGCTCGCGTTCGACACGATCTACGCGGAGGGGCAACGCCGTTACGTCGAGTCACTGTCGGCCTATGCACGGCAGTTCCTCTCGATGATGGAAAAGCCCGACGTCGACCACATCGACGGGCTTTCGCCCGCGATCTCCATCGAGCAGAAATCCACCTCGCACAACCCGCGCTCGACCGTGGGTACGGTGACCGAGATATACGATTACCTGCGCCTGCTGTTTGCCCGCGCCGGCATCCCCCGCTGCCCCGACCACGACACGACGCTGGAAGCACAGACCGTGAGCCAGATGGTCGACCAGGTGCTGGCCATGACCGAGGGCACGCGCCTGATGCTGCTGGCTCCCGTCGTCGACAACCGCAAGGGCGAACACGTGCAGCTGATGCAGGACCTGATGGCGCAGGGCTTCATACGGGCCCGCATCGACGGCGAAGTGTACGAACTGGACCAGCCACCGAAACTCGACCTGCGCAGGAAGCACACGATCGAAGCAATTGTGGATCGCTTCCGGGTGAAGGATGACATCCGGCTGCGGCTGGCGGAGTCGTTCGAGACCGCCCTTCGCATTGCCGACGGCGTTGCGCGGATTGCTTGGATGGATGACGCGGGCCAGGAAGAAATCATCTTCTCCGACCGCTTCGCCTGCAACCTCTGCGGTTACAGCCTCACGGAACTCGAACCGCGTCTGTTCTCCTTCAACAACCCGTCAGGGGCCTGCCCGTCCTGTGACGGGCTCGGCGTCAAGCAATTCTTTGATCCGGAGCGAGTCGTCGTCAACCGGTCGCTCTCTCTCGCCGGCGGCGCGATCAGGGGCTGGGATCGCCGCACGACGTATTACTACCAGATGATCCGCAGCCTCGCGGACCACTACGAGTTCGACGTCGAGACGCCCTTCGAAGAACTCGACAAGAAGCTGCAGCAAGTCGTCCTGTCCGGTAGCGGCGACGACAAGATCGACTTCTTCTACCAGAACTCGCGCGGCATGGAAGTCCGCAAGCGGCATCGCTTCGAGGGCGTCATCCCGAATCTCGAGCGGCGATACCGCGAGACCGAATCAGGCGCCGTGCGCGAGGAACTCGCCAGGTTCCTGAACAGCCAGCCCTGCCCCGAGTGTGGCGGCACGCGCCTGAATCGCGCCGCACGCCACGTCTTCGTGAGCGATCACTCGCTGCCGGAAATTACCCGCAAGTCGGTCGGCAGCGCGAAGGCGTTTTTCAGCAACCTGGAACTCGACGGCTGGCGCGCCACGATAGCCGACAAGATCGTGAAGGAAATCGGCGATCGAATCAGCTTCCTCTCCGACGTCGGCCTCGATTACCTGTCGCTCGACCGCAGCGCAGAGACCCTGTCCGGCGGCGAGGCGCAGCGCATCCGCCTGGCCAGCCAGATCGGCTCTGGCCTGGTCGGGGTCATGTACATACTCGACGAGCCCTCGATCGGCCTGCACCAGCGCGATAACCAGCGCCTGCTTGGCACGCTGACGCATCTCAGGGACATCGGCAACACCGTCATCGTCGTGGAGCACGACGAGGAAGCCATCATGGCGGCGGACCATGTCGTCGACCTTGGACCCGGCGCGGGCGTCCACGGCGGCAAGATCGTCGCCGAGGGTACCCCTGAAGAAATCATGAGGACGCCGAAGTCGCTGACCGGCCAGTACCTCTCGGGTAAGCGCGCCATCGAGATTCCCGGCGACCGCACCGCCCCGGACGCGGAGCGCCAGATCCGGATAGTCGGCGCGAGGGGCAATAATCTCAAGGGCATCGACGCGGCGATTCCGGTCGGCCTGATGACCTGCGTGACCGGTGTTTCCGGCTCCGGCAAGTCGACGCTCGTCAACGACACCCTGTACAAGGCCGTCGCCGACCTGCTCAACCGCACGAACCGAAACCCGGCACCTCATGACGAGATTCTCGGTCTCGAGCTCATCGACCGGGTCATCGACATCAGCCAGAGCCCGATCGGCCGCACGCCGCGATCGAACCCCGCCACGTACAGCGGCCTGTTCACGCCCATCCGCGAACTGTTCGCCGGCACCCAGGAAGCGCGCTCCCGGGGTTACATGCCGGGCCGCTTCAGTTTCAACGTCAAGGGCGGCCGCTGCGAAGCCTGCCAGGGCGATGGCGTGCTGAAGGTCGAAATGCACTTCCTGCCGGACGTATATGTGCCCTGCGACGTCTGCCGGGGCAAACGCTATAACCGGGAGACCCTCGAGATTCGTTACAAGGGCAAGAATATCCACGAATTGCTCGACATGACGGTCGAGGATGCGCTCGAGTTTTTTAGAAACGTCCCGGTGGTTGCGAAGAAACTGCAAACGCTGACCGACGTCGGCCTGTCCTACATACGGCTGGGCCAGAACGCGACCACATTGTCCGGCGGCGAAGCCCAGCGTGTAAAACTGGCCAAGGAACTGTCGAAACGCGATACCGGCAGGACCCTGTACATCCTGGACGAACCGACGACGGGACTGCACTTCCACGACATCGAACATCTGCTGGAGGTGCTGCATCGCCTGCGCGATCGCGGCAACACGATCGTGGTCATCGAACACAACCTCGACGTCATCAAAACGGCCGATTGGGTAATCGACCTCGGGCCGGAGGGCGGCGACGGTGGTGGCGAAGTGATTGCGACGGGCACTCCCGAAGACGTGGCTGGTAATTCGCGCTCGTTTACGGGCCAGTACCTGAAATCTCTGTTGCGGGAAACCCGGGCAAGACAGAGCGCCTGATCACTTTGGCCAAGGACCGAACCATGCGAACAAACTTTATCCTGTTATGCACTTTCGTGGCGCTGACCGGCTGCAGCCCTGATCAGGAGCAAAGCCCGGGGGCGGCCGATACAGCGAACGATGGCGAAGATATGGCAACTCTCGAAATACAAAGACTGTACGCCGCTCCCGATCTCGACGGCCCGTCTCCCAGGGGCGTAAAGATCTCACCAGATTCCAGCCGGGTGACGTTCATGCGCGGCAAGGAGACGGATCCGTTGCAGATGGACCTCTGGGAATACAACCTCGCGGACCAGGAGATGCGGTTGCTCGTCGACTCGGCTTCGCTGGTCGGAGGTGATGAGGCGCTATCGGAGGAGGAACTCGCACGCCGCGAACGCCTCCGCATCGTCGGCCAGCGTGGCATCGTGAGCTACCAGTTTGCGCCCGACGGAAAGCGCCTGCTGTTCCCGCTTAACGGTGACCTGTTCCTGTACGAACTCGCGAGTCACGAGACTCGCCAGCTGACCGACACGGAAGCGGGTGAGACCGACCCGAAGTTCAGCTCCACGGGGCGCTTCGTTTCGTTCATTCGCGACCAGGACCTGTTCGCCATCGACCTCGAAACGTTCGACGAGCTGCGGCTTACCCGCGATGGCGGTGGGCTGATCCGAAACGGCATGGCCGAATTTATCGCCCAGGAAGAGATGGACCGCTACACCGGCTACTGGTGGGCGCCGGACGACTCGGCTGTCGCTTTTATTCGCGTTGACGAATCCCCCGTACACGTGGCCGAGCGGTTCGAGATTCATGCAGAGGACTTCGAGGTCTACGAACAGCGTTACCCCGCGACCGGCACGCCGAACGTTGAAGTACGGCTCGGCATGGTCGCGCCCGACGGCACTGACTTGCGCTGGATGGACATCGGGGAAAACACCGATATCTACGTCCCGCGCGTGGACTGGTTTCCGGACAGCCAGTTTCTCGCGGTACAGCGGCAGTCGCGCGACCAGCAGACGCTCGAACTGTTGAAAGTGCATTCGCGTAGCGGCGAATCCCGCGTCTTGCTGACCGAGTCCAGCGACACCTGGATCAATCTTGACAACGAGCTGGGCTTTCTCGAGTCCCGGCCCCGGTTCATCTGGAGTTCCGAACGCAGCGGACATGCCCACCTCTACCTGTATGACAACGACGGCCAGTTGCTGCGGCAGCTCACGTCTGGCGACTGGGACGTCGTCGACGGCGCGCGCGCACGCTCGGCGCTGCTGCATATCGACGAAGCCGGCGACAGGCTTTTCGTGACGGGTACGTTCGACAGCCCCGTGGAGCGCAACGTCTACGAGATTTCGCTGTCCGGCGAAACCGAGCCGCGCCGCATCAGCAAGGATGCCGGCTGGCACATGGCCGACTTCGCCGATAACGGCGAGTTTTTCGTGGACAGCTTCAACAGCGTCGGCACGCCGCCGCAGTTGAGCCTGCACCGCTCGGACGGCTCCCGCATCGCCTTCATCGAGGAAAACCCTCTCGACGAGACGCACCCGTATCACCCCTATCTCGCGACGCGCCCGTCGATCGAGTTCGGGACGCTGCGGGCCGAGGACGGGCAGCCGCTGTATTACCGCCTGTCGAAACCGGCCGGTTTCGACAGCACCACGCGCTACCCGGTCATCGTGTACGTGTACGGTGGTCCGATGGGTCAAAGCGTTACGAACACGTGGGCCGCAGGTTTCAACGAGATCCTCGCACGGCAGGGCTTCATCGTGTTCACGATCGACAATCGCGGCACGGGCTTCCGAGGCACCGCCTTCGACGCACCGATATACCGCCGCATGGGCGAGATCGAGGTCCGCGACCAGATGGTCGGCGTTGACTACCTGAGGTCGCTGGACTTTGTCGATCCGGCACGAATCGGCGTATGGGGCTGGAGTTATGGCGGCTACATGACGCTGATGAGCCTGTTCACCCAACCCGACGTGTTTGCCGCCGGTGTATCCGGGGCGCCCGTTACCGACTGGACGCTGTACGACACACACTACACCGAGCGTTACCTGGGTACGCCACAGGGGAATCCCGATGGTTACGAGGCATCGGCTGTGTTCCCGTACACGGAAAACCTGGCAGCGCCGTTACTGCTCATTCACGGCATGGCCGACGATAATGTCCTGTTTACGAACAGCACCAAGCTCATGAAGGCGCTGCAGGACGAAGGCCGCCCGTTCGATGTTATGACCTATCCCGGCAGCAAACACGGACTAACGCGGGTACCGGCTACCGGTCAGCACGTGTATGCGCACATCCTGCGGTTTTTCCGGCAACACCTGGAGTAGTCCCGAATCAGGCTGCAGCCCGTGTGAGCGCCCTCGCGAACCGGCTCGCCGAACCGGGATCGGTACGGAAATAGAGCGCCGGCTCGATCAGTTCGAGCTCCATGAGCAGGAACCGTTCGCCTCTGCCGCGGACGAAGTCGGCGCGGACGTAGACGGGTCGCGGATTCACGACGCCCAGAACGTGTCGAGCCGTCTCGACGAGCGCCTCCGGCGCCTCGATGCTCAGGATGTCCGCGCCGTGCTCCTCCTGCGAGCGAAAGTCACCCGCCCGGGGTTTCTTGAGAATCGCGTGGCTGTAGCCACCACTGAAAAAGAACAGCGAGTACTCGCCCTCTGACTGCACGCTGTCGATGAACGGCTGCACGAAGAAGGGACGGCGTTCGTAGGTTTGCCGAAGCTCATCGACGACCTCATCGGTCAGCGGATCGGTAACCACGAAAATATGGTCGGAGTTTGCACCGACAACCGGCTTCAGGACGACCTTGCCGGTGTTGTGGGCATCGAAGCATGCAGCGACGCGGTCGGCGTCGAACCGATCGAAAAACAGGCTGGGAACGATGTCGGCGCCGCGCATCTCCAGCTCGCTCAGGTAGGTCTTCTCGAGATTCCAGCGCACGAGCTCAACGCTGTTGACGAGCTGTGCCGACGAGTGTTCGACGGCTTCGAGGACATCCAGGAACGCAGCGACATCTTCCTGGTAATCCCAGGGTGTGCAGATATAGACGAGGTCGTAATCGCTCCAGTCGACGTCGCGCCGCCACGGCACCATCTCGACCTCCCAGCCCAGTTCAGCCATCGGCGCGATACTCAGATCGGCGTCAGAGACGAAATCACTGATGTCGTCCATGGTCAGGTATGCACAACGCTTGCCCATATTTATTCCTTGCCCGCGTCGGTTGGCAGCCGCAGGAGCTTACAGGTCCTGCGCAATATCTGCGAGCTGCCGATCGTGAATCCGCCCGAGTAGTGCGAGAGCAAGGACCGCGCCGACAAGCGCCAGGAACATGTCCGATTGCGTGTCCCAGGCATAACCCTGCGTGCCGAGGAATGCCTCGGCCGCCTCGTCGGACAGAGCCGCGACCCACCACTCGATGAGTTCATAGAACGCGCTCACCGCGAGGCAGAAGCTGACAATAAAAAAGTTTCTCCAGGCCGCGCCGCTGAACACGCGCAACCGTATGACCACCTCGCGCGTGATAATAGCCGGCACGAAGCCCTGCGCCAGGTGTCCCAGTTTGTCGTAGTTATTGCGCGGGGGATCGAACAAGTCTCGGACCCACTCGCCGGCGGGCACCTCCGCGTAGGTGTAGTGCCCGCCGATCATCAGGATGACGCAGTGTATGAGAATCAGCACATACGCCAGTCGCGTCAGTGGAAAGCGCCGGCGCGTCGCGAACAGGACGATGGCCGCGATGACGGCCGGCGCGACCTCGAGCATCCAGGTGACCGTGTCCTTCGGTTCGAAGCCCGACCAGAGCAGCAACGCGGTGAAGACGGCGATCCAGGTCGCCGGCCGGGGCTGCGTCAGCTGCACAGGCTCCGGCATCATTGCGCTCCGGCCGACTGGTCGATTTCGTCCCCCTCACGAGAGTGCCAGAAGCCGTCTTTTGCGAAAGACTTCCAGACCCACGGCAGCCAGCGCAGGAGTGCAAAGCTGAGCCAGAGCGCCCAGGCCAGGATCAGGACCTTGTAGATCCAGATCGGCACCGACCACGCGCTAGCGGCCGGCAGGGCCGACTCGCTGCGATCGGCAAACCACACGAGCGAACTACCGCCTGAGCCGTTGCCGGTCACGTGCATGTCGGGCGTTCCGAGCAGCCCGCTCGGCAGGCTGACGATGATCGACAACAGCGCAATCACGGTAAACAGGGCAAACACGACTTGCGTCGCGTTGTAGCGCCACCATGGAATGCGGTCGCGCAACTGCTCGCGTGCACCGGCCGACAGCAACCATGCGACGACAATAGCGAGCACCGGCCAGTTGAAGGTACTGAAGCCGAGCCCGAGCAACAGCCAGTGCCTCGTGTTCAGCGGCGTCCAGTCGATCCTTCCGAGTAGCAACGCAAACAGGATCAGCGCGGCGAGCTCCGGCCAGTAGAGCACCGCAGGGCCGAGTCTTGGCCCGGTCGTGCCCAGCAGCCACCGGTTCTGTGGCAGCGTCAGGCGCATCGTGATGTTGCTGGCGGGTGCGCCGAGATCGACATCGGGTGTCCCGGCGACGCTGTCCACGCCCTCACCTTCGCGCCAGGTAACCGCAATGGTATGCGAGCCAGGCAGAATCGGCACCGTGAGCTCACGGCCTTCGCTTCGCAGCGGTTCGATCCGGTTGTCGATACGGACTTCGCTGACCTCGGCACCTGCAGGGAGGCGCAACACGTGCTGCGCACCGCTCGTGCTTCGATATTGCAGCGTCAGCTTCGTCGTGCTCGACCGGTCGCCCTGCGAAATCATGAGATTAACGGCGTCGAACGCAAGCGTCGTGCCCTCGCTGGCCTCCGGCCGCGTCGTCGTCATCGTCAGCTGCTCGCCGCCCCGTGGATGAAACTCGGCGATGCGAGCACCTTCGTTGCCATGCTGCGCTTCGCTCTCGGGAATGCCGCTGAATCGTGCGTGCCAGATGCTGCCGACTCCGACACGCCATACTTCGCTCCACGGCTCGCCGGCAGCCGCCGCGAGCGTCAGCGGCGACACGCGGCGCAGGCTCGATACCCAGGTGACCGCCCGCTGAGTCGGCTCCATGGACACCAGCACCTTGTCTTCCGTAGCCGTGACGTGCTCGCTCAGCACGATCTCGCCGTCTATCAGCGGGATTTCGAGCGTCAATGCGCCCTGTGCCGGAACGACCCTGATGACCGTCGTCGTCACGCGCCAGTCCAGGTCGAGTTCGAGGTTGCGCTCGACGCGCACGAAAGCGGGAAAACGGCTGCTCTCCCAGCGCGGCATCGCCTCACCGCCCTGATCGGACTGCAGTCGCGTCAGCTGCAGCGAGCCGGACAGGAGGCGGCGATCCTTGATGCCGGCCACGAACCAGCCGTCACTGTCTACCTCGATAACGCGCGGCGGCGTGGGAAACGGGATCTCGAGGCTGTCAACCGGCGGCGCGGCGCCCCGCAACACGACGGTATGCCGGCCGGGCGACACGTGCAGCCAAAGCGCCTGGTTGCTCGTTCGAAGAATCTCCGCTGCGGCGGAGCCGTCCAGCGCTATGGCCTGCGGATGCCAGCCGCGCTCCGATCCGGGAAGCGGTATCGCAACCTCCTCGGACGCGTGTACGGTCAGCGTCATGCCGACGCTGTCGCCCCTGACCTCGACCTCGGCAGCCGCAATTTCGGCGCAGCGCGGCACGCAGTCGGGCGGCTCGAGCAGCCTCGATTCGAGTTCCCGCAGGAGTTCGCTGTCCGGTGTTTGCGCCTCCGCGGGCGGGCTCACGCTCAATGTCAACGCGAGCAGCCCGGCAACCAGGAAAGCTGCCGGCCGGGCGGTACCCAAACCGAGGCCACCGGGCAACGTCCAGCGCTTCTTCAGGATTTCGGCTGCCAGTACCGCCGCAAACAACAGCAGCATCGCAACCTCGAAGAACCGCAGCGACGTGACGGCCCAGCGCGGCAGTACGATGAGCCGCATTGCCTGGCCCGCATCGACCGGCCCGCTCCAGCTCAGCCGGTAGCTGTTCCATTGCCACGAGGGCACGCCCGGTCCGGCCTGCACGACGGCGTTCGGCGCATAACGCGAGTATCGGCGTGGGGCTTTCGCCGCGCTGCCGGAGACGGCGATTTCCTCGAGCGAATCGGCCTCGACGCTTCTCGCCGCGTCGGGCGCCTCCAAATGCTGGATCGTGGGCCTCGATTCGGGTTTCTGCAAGCGGCCTTCCATCGGCACGGCAGCCGGCATTTCCGGGGTGGCAGACGGGAAGATCCCGTAACCTGCGTCGTACTGCGGCTCGAGCTGGGGATAAATGGCGATGCGCAGCTGGCCGGCAATGAACGGCACCAGGACGAGCACCAGGATCGCCACGCTGATGCCCTGGTAAGCCTGTACCGCCTGCCGGAGCCGCCCCGGCGGCGCCACTCGCATCAATGCAATCGCGATCAGCAGGTTCAGCCACAGCCAGGCCGGTGCATCAAATTCGTGGTAACTAAGCGCAAGCGCGAGCAGCGCGATGACCCCGGCGGCAGGGCCGAAAAGGCGCCAGGCGGCAATGGTGATGATCAGCACGAGAAAGAAATCCAGCAGCTGCCAGCGGCTGACCCAGCTGGCGGGTGCCTTATCGACACCGGGCGCTGCCAGCAATTTGTGCCCGGGCGGCAAGTGCAGCAGCGCACCGACGCTCGCGAAGCGCGCACCCCACCCGGTTACAGGCATCGACGCACGCGTCTCGCTACGCCCGATTCCCGTCACGTCGACCCGTGCCTGGCGTAGCTCGATGCCCGTCTCGCCCGGCTCTTCGCCTTGCGTGATGAGCAGGTTTTCACCGTATTCGTTGGCGCTAAGCAAGGCATAGGGCGGCGCCATGTCCAGCCGCCACTCGCTGCGCATGGTGCCGCTGACCTGGTCGCGAACCACGAACCCACCACTATCGAAATCGAGCCACAGGGTCCGGTTGAGCCCGAGCTCGTTCTCGTGCGCAACGATGCCGCGACTGCGCTCCACGATAGACAGCGTAGCGCCCGCCTCGACGCGGAATGCGGGTAGCTGGCGCCACTGGTCGGGGACCTGCGCCTGTCGCGGATCGACGGGCGGCGGGCCTTCAGCAGCGGTCACGCGCAGGCGGTCGTTGGAACGATAGGACCAGATTTCCGTCTCCGGGAGATTGTTCACGACGGCGGGCGGCGACAACTCGTTGATCACTCCCGGGGCGCGCGCCGTCAGCATGATTTGCCAGCGGCCCGGGCGGACCTGTGCGCGCAACTTACCGTCGGCCTCGAGGCGCACCGGCAACGGGCTGTTGATGAACATCGGCACGAAACCGTCGGGCAGCGCCGGGCCGAACAGTTCTTCGCGAACGCCGCCCGCGACATTGATCCGGATGATGGTCGTGAGCAGTGTCGGTACATCATCGCCGACCAGTCGGTAGACCTCGGCTTCGACCGAATCTCGTGCCAGCGTCTCACGCTCTCTCTCGCCCAGGAACAATCCCCGGGGATCGCGTTCGGGCCTTGCGATGCGTTTGCCGTTCACGCTGAGCGCGACCAGGCCGCTCTGCCCCGGGATCGGCAACACCCCCGGCCGCTCGTCCCATTCGAACGACCCGGCCAGCCGGTGAGTGCCGGGCGCAACCCGTACGGCGGGCAAGCCGTCGCGCTCGACGACAACGGCGGCGTTGCCATTGACGCTCAGGTCGTGGGGCCAGTAATCGCTGTTGCCCGGTAGCGGCAGCCAGGTGTCCTGCGCATACACGGTCCATTGCTGGCTGAAACGCCCGCCATCGGCATCGATAGTGATGTCGAGCAAACCGGGCCAGGCGCAGACGAAGTCGCCGCGTGCGGCGGCGCTGCCGTTGAAATAAAACGGGCAACCCCGGTAGTCCTTGTCGTGGAGCACCCAGTCCTGCCAGCCCTGCAGCTCATCGGGCACGAAAACGTCGGCGGATTGCGCCACCATGGGCAGCACCAGCCAAACGAGAATCAGTCTTTGCTTCCATGACATGGCCTTCCCTCCGGCATGGCCTCGTTGACACTATACTGCAACGCAGGCGATGCCTATTCGGGGTCAGAAGTGACCCAAAAGTTCAATAATGAGGCGGCTTTTCGTCGACGTTTGCGCCGGCTGGCGCCGCCTCGCTCAACGAGCGGACCCGTTCGATGATTGAGTCACACAGCGTCTCCAGGCGCATGATGTTTTCCTGTTGTTTTGTGATGATGTCGTTAAGCTCCAGCAGCAGGTGTTCCTGGTGGGCAAGCTTTGTCTCCAGATCGACGAAGCGTTGTTCTGTCATGATAGCCTCCGTTTATTGCATTCCCGGAGCGCCCGGCGAGCGCGGTTGAATTATGTCACTACTTCGCTTTGACGAAGTGTCCCTCGATTTTGGCGAGCTCAAGATCCTAACCGGGGCCGAGTTTTCCATCGACGCCGGCGAGCGAGTCTGCCTGATCGGCAGGAATGGCGCCGGAAAGTCCACGACGCTGAAGCTCATCACCGGCGAACTCGAACCGGACCGCGGCGAGATCGTCCGCAGCGAGGGTCTCGTCATCAGCCAGCTTTCCCAGACGCTGCCCGAGGCCATGAACCTGCCCGTGCGCGACGTGGTGCGGTCCGGCCTGAACGAGATCGAAGCGCTGCTTGCAGAATACCAGCGGCGCTCCGAGCTGGATCTCGACCGCGAGGGCATGCTGGAACTCGAGGCGCTGCATGCGAGGATCGACGCACACGAAGGCTGGCATATCGAGCAGCGTGTCGACACGGTGATCACGGACCTCAACCTGCCCGCCGACAAGCAAATGAATGAACTGTCGGGTGGCTGGCGGCGGCGCGTGGCGCTGGCGAAGGCCCTGGTGCAGAATCCCGACCTGCTGCTGCTCGATGAGCCCACCAACCACCTCGATATCGCGACGATCAAGTGGCTCGAGGATCGTGTGTACTCCTATCCGGGTGCCGTCATGTTCATTACTCACGATCGCGCTTTCCTGCAGCGGCTGGCGACGCGCATCATCGAAATCGACCGCACGAAACTCACGAGCTGGCCGGGGAACTACGAGGACTATCTCCGCCGCAAGGAAAAGTCGCTCGAGGACGAAGCGGTTGCGAACGCGCGCTTCGACAAGAAACTGGAGGAGGAGGAGGTCTGGATCCGGCAGGGCATAAAGGCGCGCCGCACGCGCAACGAGGGCCGCGCTCGCACATTGATGAAGATGCGCGAAGAGCGAGCGCAGCGAATGTCACCGGAGGCCCGGGCACGGATTTACATCGAAGAGGCCGAGCAGTCCGGGCGCAAGGTCATTCGCGCCAAGAACGTTGGCTACCGCTACGGCGACGAGCCGCTGATCGAGGGTTTCTCGATCAAGATCATGCGCGGCGACCGTATCGGTCTCATCGGCAATAACGGTGTCGGCAAAACGACGCTGCTGCGGCTGCTGCTCGGACAGCTGGAACCGCAAACCGGGACATTGAAGCACGGCACCAACCTCGAGATCGGCTACTTCGACCAGCTGCGGCAAACCCTGAACCTCGAGAAGAGCGTCGCCTATAACGTCGGCGAAGGTCGAACCTACATCAAGCTCAACGGCAAGGATCGGCATGTCGTAGGCTATCTGAAGGGCTTCCTGTTCAGCCCGAAGCGCGCGCAGACGCCGGTTAAGGCCCTTTCGGGCGGCGAGCGCAATCGTGTCATCCTGGCAAAGCTGTTTACGCGACCTGCCAATCTACTCGTACTTGACGAGCCGACCAACGATCTCGACATAGAAACCCTGGAAGTGCTGGAAGAGAAGCTCTGCGAGTACAGCGGCACCCTTATCGTCGTCAGTCACGATCGCGAGTTTCTCGACAATGTCGTAACTAGCACGATCGTTTTTGAGGAAAACGGCCGTATCCAGGAGTACGTCGGCGGCTACAGCGACTGGGTGCGGCAGGGAAAACAACTTGCGGTAACCGACAATCCGTACCAGGCCGGGGAGCGCAAGCGCCGCGCCGCGGAACGACGCAGGCAGCGGCCGGCAACCAAGTTGGGCTACAAGGACCAGCGCGAGCTTGATGCCCTGCCGGCAGAGATCGAGAAGCTCGAGGCGTCGATTGCCGCTTTGCAGGAGACGGTTGCCGACCCGGGCTTCTATTCGCAGGAAGATGACACGGTTCGCACGACGCTCGAGCAGCTCGCCGTAGCCGAAGCCGAACTCGAGAAACGCGTGGACCGGTGGGGTGAACTGGAGACCCTCGCGGCGTCTTTCCGTTCCGGCTAGACGGGCCTCGTCAGGTAATAGCACTGATCGGCCATACGCGCACCCTGCGGGTAATCACGAACGACAAATCCCATCGACTTGTAGCATCTGAGAGCGGCTGCGTTGTGCCGGTAGGCGAACAGGGAAAATTCACCGGCCGTGAACAATGCAGGCCCCCTCTCGATCAGCATCCCGACGAGTCGCTTGCCCACGCCCTGCCCGCGCATGCCGGGTTTGACCGCCAGGCGCGCGAGGTTGATGCGGCCGTACCGTCGATACATCTGCCCGAATGCGGCAAAGTCTCCCGCCGGCGAATTCAGGCGGAAGCTCGGCATCCGGCGCCAGTGACAATCCTTTCGAAACGTGGCCCTGGTAAACGGGAAGCGAAAACGCGGTCCTCCCCAGACATCAACTTCGTCCGGGCTCTGAAACCAGGACATGAGCTCGTCGAGATCGTGATCTGTTGCCTCGATGAGCTGCCAGCCGTCGCGCTCGGCCGGTTTTGTCACCGGCCCGCCTTGGGGAGCGTCCTGTCCAGCACGATATAGCCGAGAACTCCCGAGGCGAGCGAACCGAGCAGGATGCCGAGGCGTGCATCGAAGTCGAACACGGTATCCGCCGGCAGATTCTCGAACGCAAGCGTGTCAATGAACAGGCTCATCGTAAACCCGACCCCGCTGAGTATCGCGACCCCGTAGAGTGCCCCCCACGATGCGCCGTCAGGCAGTCTTGCCATCCCGAGCTTGATCGCCACCAGGCACAGCAGGAATACGCCCAGCTGTTTGCCGGCAAACAGCCCGGTGGCGACCCCCAGTGATACGGGATGCGCGAGATCGGCGAAGCTCATGCCGGCGAACGAAATTCCGGCGTTGACGAACGCAAACAGTGGCAGGACGCCGAACGCAATCACCGTATGCAGATCGTGCTCGAGTTCCATGAGCGGAGAACGATCCGGCTCGTCCTTTGAACGCATGGGTATGAACATCGCCAGCGCGACACCTGCCAACGTGGCGTGGACTCCGGACTTCAGGACCGCCACCCACATGACGAGCCCGACAAGAATATAGGCGGGTACCGCACTCACGTGGCGCCAGTTCAGGTAGCTGAGTATCAACAGGCACACAGATGCCACCATGAGCGCATTCATCGAAAGATTGCTCGAATAAAAGATGGCGATAATGACGATTGCGCCCAGGTCGTCGAAAATCGCGAGCGACACGAGAAACACCTTGAGGGAGACCGGTACGCGCTTCCCCAGGAGCATGAGAATGCCTAGCGCAAAGGCTATATCTGTCGCCGCGGGAATCGCCCAGCCGTTCATGCCGACGGCATCGCCATAGTTGAAGTATATGTAGAGGCCGACAGGTCCGACGATGCCGCCGACCGCGCCCAGCGCCGGCAACAGCACGTTTGCGGGCCGGGACAATTCACCTTCCAGGAGCTCCCGTTTGACTTCGAGGCCGACGAGAAAGAAAAACACGGCCATCAGGCCATCGTTCACCCACAGCAAAAGCGGCTTCGAGATCTGCAGGGCGCCGATGCGGACTTCCACCGGCGTCTCGATGAAGAGGTCGTAATAGTCTGACAACGGGGAATTCGCGGCGATAAGGGCCAGCGCCGCCGCGGCCATCAGGATGATGCCGCCAGCCGACTCCATCTGCAGGAAATTGCGTATCGTGGCTTTCATTTCTCCGTTAACTGCTGCGCGGTCTCGCGACGCGCCCTACTTGCCCGGCATAGTTTCTTCGAAATAACGGTCGAATGCCCGGTGCACGACGTCGGGAGGAACGCCAACAGCCTCCACCGCACGGTTGAACTGCTCCATTTCCGAAACCTGGCGTCGCCCGTCGGCGGCAATAACCTTCAGGGCCATCACCGCAATATCCTCTTTCTGTTTGTCGGACAAGGTGCGGCCCAGTTCGATAAGATGCTCCGTCAGCTCCGGCTTTTCCGCCAGTTCGCTCATTGCGCGCGTCAGCAATTCCAGCGATTCCGAGCCCTCGAGCTGAAAATGCCGCTCGATCAGGTCGATCATTTTCGCCGACTCCTCCGGCTCGATCGTGCCGCTGCCTTTTGCAACATGAATGAGCAAGGCCGCTACGAGAAACTTGCCGTCGTAAACCTCGGTGCCGTGCTTGGTTTCAACTATCAGCTCGTTGCCCTGGAGCCTGGTGGTCTTGATCGTGTCACTCATGGCGTCATCTCGTATCGTAATTCGTTCGCATGTACCCGACCGATTCCCGAATGGGCCGCTCGAGCGCGGCCGCGTCGACGTCGGCGAGGCGCCTGATATGAAGGCACCAATTGCCGGCCCTGTACACGCCAGGCTTCAACACCGAGTTATCAGAGCAGCCATGGCCGACTATACCCGGTCCCCACATCGTTGCACGCTCCCCCGTTGCACGGTGCATCATTGCCGCCATGAATGCAGTAGCTCTGGCTCCGGTCGGGTGGGTCCTGAGTTCTGTCATCGGGCGTGCCCGTTGCTAGTGTGACGTCCCGAACAGGCGATCGCCAGCGTCGCCCAAACCCGGAACTATGTATTTGTTTTCATTGAGGGAATTATCGATCGCCGCGGTATATATCGGGACCTCCGGATGCTCTTTGTCGACCAGCGCCAGGCCCTCGGGACAGGTCACAATGCATATGACGATGATGTCCTTCGCGCCGAACTCTTTCAGCTGATCGATCGCAGCCACCGTCGAACCGCCGGTCGCGAGCATGGGATCGATAATGATGGAGGTACCGGTCCTGGCCTGCGGCGGAAATCGTTCGTAGTAAGCGACCGGCTGCTTGGTCTCTTCATCCCTGTAGAGGCCCACGAAACCGACCCGGGCCGTGGGTACGAGTTCGAGTATGCCCTCCAGCATGCCGACACCGGCCCGCAACACCGGCACGACCACGATGTCGTCGTCGATCATTCGACACTTCGCGACTTCGAGTGGCGTCTGCACGTCGACCTCGCGCGTGTTGACGTTCTTCAACGCTTCATAACATAAGAATTCCGTAATCTCGGTGGCGAGTTCCCGGAACTTCTTGTGGCCGGTCTCGATGTTGCGAATCAGCGCCAGCTTGTGCTGCACGCAGGGGTGATCGATCAGAATATGCATATTGGTTTGCTCCGTTATTATTTCTTTTCCAGCTCTCCCCAGATCGCATACTCGTTGCCCAACGGGTCTACGAAATGAAAACGACGGCCGCCGGGAAATTCGAAAATGTCCTGGCTGATCGATGCGCCGAGTTCGATAACGCGGTCACGATCGCGCTCGAGATCCTCGCTGAAGAATACCAGCAGCACGCCGTTCGACGGCGCCGCTTCCCCGGATCGGCGAAATCCGCCATCGAGGCGCCCGTCCCGGAAACTGATGTAATCCGGGCCCCAGTCGTGGAACTCCCAGCCCATCAGCTGCGCGAAGAAGTCGCGTGCCTGCGCCGGGTCGGTGACCGGAATTTCGATGTAGTCGATTCGTTTTTCAGCTCTCATGTCGCACTCCCCGAACCCTCAGGGTCCCTTGAGTCTCATAACAGGGCGCTCGGCCTCGATGGTGACCGTGCCGAAGTCTCCGCATATTTCGTAACGGCCGTCACCGCGCCGCTGCAACCCCGTGATTGCCCCATGCCCGAGTTTGCTCACGAAGGCATTGATGTCTTCGCCGCCTGTCGACCCGTCCACGCAAACGTCTACGCAAAACGGAAACTCGACGAGCGCGGGACGAACGCACACTTTTTCGGCGGGGCGCGGCTTCTCGTAGAACGGGTGATCCGGCAACAACAATATGTCGGTGTCGATGAACAGCGTCTCCGCCTCGAAGTACCATGACAATACAAAGGAGCGCGTGAGATCCACATCGGCGAACTCGCGCAGGCTGCGCCAGTCGACTACTACGTTACCGCCGGACATCGCCCGGGTCCTGTCCGATCGCTTTCAGAAATCCCTCCTTGTCGGATGGGGAAACCATAATCCGGCGCTTGCCGTAATGGATTCGCAAGCGATCGAGCGACAGTGCCGGCGAGGATAACGGGCTGCGCGTGGCCTCCACCGACTGTATCGCATCGATCGGCACTTTCCACCGCAAAGGACCGCACGCGACACGAAGGGTATTGTCCGCCACCGTGTAATGCGTGCCGAGCAGCATAGAACCGATCAACGCGACGATTACCAGCGCAGCCACGATCAACATTGTCGCCTCTCGTGGGCTATTCAACTGGGACGCGGCGATACTAATGACGACGACCTCGAAAACCATGATCGCTACCAGCAGGAACAGTAGCCAGCGATCGATTTTCGACTTGAATCTTTTCGGCGTCATAGCGACCCATATTCGGTTGGCAAAACCCGGGCTGTCAAGCGAACGCAGCGTTTACCCAGACTCCGATGAAATGCGACGCGACGACCACGACGATGGCAATCGCAACGTGCTCGCAGATTATCGCGATGGGCGATGCCTGCTGTGCGCGGGCAATGAAGTAACTCAGCACCGCGATGACGAAGATCCCCCAGGCGACGGAGGCCAGGACCGCCGGCCACAGGGGAAGCAGCAGTACCGGAATGGCGAAAGAGATGGCGAACACGAACTTCGTCAGGAACGTTGTGACCGTTGCGGCCCAGATGTGCTGCTGCGTGGCATCGGGGTCCGCCTCTTCCGCAAGGTGAATGCCCAGGGCATCGGACAGGGCGTCCGCCACCGCGATAACGAAGATGCCGCCCAGCACCGCGGTAAGGGACCCGGTACCCGCGTGAAGTCCGGCTATCAGGCCGATTGTCGTGATGACGCCCGATGTCGCCCCGAAAAACAGGCCGGTGCGTGCGCCGTCACTGCTAAAGAAACCCATCCACTCAGCTCGCGAAGTCAATGCGGTAGAGGCTGACATCATGGTCGTCGCCCGGCAAACGCATGGGCCGCTCATAATGCATGCCCAGCTTTTCCAGCAGGCCGACGGAAGGCTGGTTCATGGGTGACACTATGGCGGTCACAGATGACAATTTGAGTGCGTCGCGCGCGTGATCGAGGACCGCGACCGATGCTTCGAAACCGAAGCCCTGTCCGCAATAATCAGGCAGGATCGCGAACCCCATGTCGGGTTCATCGAGACCGTCGCGACGAAACAACCCGCAGATTCCCAGGTCGACGCCGTCTTCACGGTGCGTCATGCGAAACGGCCCGTAGCCATAATCCGTATAGAGTCGCAGGGGGCCCGCCTCTACTGCGGCCCGTGCCTGCTCGAGGGTCCGGATACCGCGGTCGCCTACGTAGCGTACGAAGGCGGGGTCATTCCAGACCGCGAGCATCATCGGCGCATCGTCGGGCGTCAACCAGCGCAGTTCGAGGCGTTCCGTATTCAGTATTGGCCCACTCATGAGTTATTCAGAAAAATTCTACCGCTCCCGATGCCAGCGAGTACTCCGCGCCGACCACTACCAGCCCTTCCTCCTCGGCAAGCTGCCGGATGATGCCGGGACTGTTTCGAATGGCATCGACCGCCCTGCGTGCGTTTTCCCGCCCCACGCGGTCGACGAGTTCAGCGTGGCTACTGTTGCCGCCCCTGGCTATCGCGCGTTCTGCGGAGGGTCGGATTGTTTCGACGATCAGGCGCAGATTGTCGGACTCGGGTACCGTACCGTGCTGCACGGTCTTCAGTGCCGCGTCCACCGCGCCGCAATTGGTATGACCGAGCACCACTACCAGACGAGCGCCAAGGATTCCGGCGGCAATTTCGATGCTGCCCAGTTGCGTCTTCGACACGATGTTACCCGCAACGCGTATGACGAAGAGGTCGCCCAGACCCTGGTCGAACACGATCTCTACCGGGACCCGTGAGTCGGAACAACCGACAATGATTGCGAATGGCTCCTGGCTCTCGCCAAGTTGCTCGCGCCTGGTCTGGTAGCGAAGCCTGTCCGGATCGATCTCCCCCGCCACGAACCGGGAATTACCCTCCTTGAGTCTTCGCATTGCGTCTTCTGCAGTGATCATGCCGGCGCCTCGAATCGGTTTCGAAACGTGAATGCCTCCCGGGTAGGGCCCTCATTCCACAACAGCTCGAGGCGCCAGCGTGCGTCCTCGACGGTCGGCAGCTCACCGGCCGCCAGCCACCAGAGCACAAGTCCCGGCTTCACCATGCGCTCGAACCACTCGCTACGCGCCCGCACGGCTTCGACGTGCGCGCTCTTGTAGGTATACGCGTCGAGATCCTCTATCGATCGCCACACGGAGAGATTGAAAAGGATTCGCTCGTCTTCGAAGATGCGTATCGCCGTCGCATCGCCCTCCTCATCCTGCAGGCGCCAGACGAAGCCGGGGCTCGAGTCCGCCAGCGCGTTCAGCGGCTCCAGCCGCTCGACGAATCCGGCCATTACGGGATCGTCGAGGGCCGCGCGCATACGGGCAATGTTGGCGTGAGCGAGTTGATATTTGCCGGGCACCCGTCAACGTCTCCTGTGTGGCCGTACCCAGACCCAGCTCAGCACCACGATGGCTGCAAAGGCCGTGTAGCACGCAGCGAAAACCCAGGCCGGAGCCCGATAGTACAGGATCGCCTCGAGCCAGTGCGAAACGAAGCTGCCCGCATAAGTCGCATCGTCAGCCTTGCTTCGCAACAGCATTTCGAGCTTCGTGAGGGGACAAATGACGCCGAGCCATGACTGGAGAACGACGATGCCAATTGCGCCGAGGTGGGTAACGCGAAACCACCAGTTACGCACCCACGCCCACGATAGCAGCCTGCCCAGGAGAATCAGGACCAGTCCCACGACGACGAATACCACGAACACAACGTGCAGGAAGAGGACTGCATCGGCCGCAAGCAGGTATGGCATCGGCGTCAGCCCAGCCCGCGAATCCCTATCGTGGCGCGAATCTCACCGAGAAACGGCGCAGATCGCTCGCGCGCTTTCTCGGCACCCTTTCGCAGTTCCGCCTCCACGATTCCAGGGTTGGCGATGAGCCGCTCGTACTCCTCGCGAGCCGGCTTGAGTTGCGCGTTGATGTATTCGAAGAGCAGTTGTTTCATCTCGCCCCAGGCAATACCTTCCGCGTAGCGCTTTTCGATGGCCCCGGTCTCTTCCTCGGCCGCAAATGCCTTGTAGATTTCGAACAGCGTGCTGTCCTCGGGATCCTTGGGATCGCCGGGTTCCAGGCTGTTGGTCTTGATCTTCATGATCAGCTTGCGCAAGCGCTTCTCGTTGGCGAACAGTGGAATCGTGTTGTTGTAGCTTTTCGACATCTTGCGGCCATCGAGGCCCTTCAGTACGGCGGTGTGCTCACCGATCACGGGCTCCGGCAGCACAAACGTCTCACCGTAGTGATGATTGAACCGCTGTGCGATATCGCGCGCCATCTCGACGTGCTGTTTCTGATCGCGCCCCACCGGTACCTTTGTCGACTTGAACATCAGGATGTCGGCCGCCATGAGGATCGGGTAACTGTAGAGCGCCATCATGACACCCTTGTCGGGGTCCGCGTTGCCGCGCTCTTCGTTGGCCTGGACGGCCGCCTTGTAGGAGTGCGCCCGGTTCATAAGTCCCTTCGCGGTCATCCCGGTCAGTATCCAGGTCAGTTCCGGGATTTCCGGGATGTCGGACTGGCGATAGAAGAACGCCCGGTCGGTATCCAGACCCAGGGCCATCCATGACGCGGCTATCTCGAGCGTCGACTGCGCGATCTTGTCCGGATCTTCGTTCTTGGCCAGCGAATGGTAATCGGCCAGGAAGTAGAAATGCTCGGTTGACGGGTCCTTGCTTGCCGCGATGCCCGGTCGAATGGCGCCGACGTAGTTGCCGATATGGGGTGTGCCGGTCGTCGTGATACCGGTCAGGTAGATATCCTGGGTCATGCTCTGGGGCCTGCTAACACAATTAACAAGGCCGCTGCCGACGACGATTTTTTTCGTCCGGCAAGGCGTCGCGCAGCCGAGCTACGCCAGCGAGCGACAACGCTGCCGGCGGGAAAATCGCCGCGGCCTGTAGGGTAGCGCCCGAAATTGCGCCACTCGGTGTTGCTCGTCGTTCATTTGGAATGACCAAATCTCTCTCCTCGCGCCTTGAGTGGCGCAATTTCAAGCGCTTCAGCGGCCCTGTTAATTGTGTTAGCAGGCCCTTAGTAGCCGGCTGCCTGGCCGTCCTTCCTGACTTCAGAGGCGCCATAGTACACGCCCTGTTCGTGATCCCGCAGGATCGCCTGGTAACCGCCGAAGCTGCCATCGCTGTCTCCGAGGGTATGGCCGAGCGCTTCGAGCGCCTGCCTGATCTCCTCGTTGAAGCCATGCTCGAGGAACACGGTGCCACCGTCCGTCATGACCTCGCCCGTCGGCTGTGACGAACCGCCGTGCCGGACCCTGGCAGCGTCGCCTGCCTCCTGCAGATTCATGCCGAAGTCGAGCATGTTCACGATAATCTGCACGTGGCCCTGGGGCTGCATCGAGCCTCCCATGACGCCGAAACTCATCAGGGGCTCACCGTCTTTCATGACGAACGCGGGAATGATGGTGTGAAACGGGCGCTTGCCCGGTTGCAGCGCATTCGCATGATCCGGATCCAGGCTGAAGAGCTCTGCGCGGTCCTGCAGCATGAAGCCGAGATCGCCCGGCACCATGCCGGACCCCATCCCCCGGTAGTTGCTCTGTATCAGCGACACCATGTTGCCGTCTTTGTCCGCGACAGTGAGATAGATGGTGTCGCCGGCCTCGAGTTTCGCGTCGCCCGCCGGCAGGCTCTGCAAAGCTTTTTTCATGGAAATCAGCTTGCGCCGTTCGGCGGCGTACTCTTTTGAAATCAGCCGGTCCACGGGAACGTCGGCGAAGTCCATGTCCGCGTAATACTTTGCGCGATCCTCATAGGCGAGTTTCTTGGCCTCGACGAGAACGTGGATATACTCTGCGCTGCCGAAGCCCATCGATCGAACATCGTAGGCTTCGAGGATATTAAGTATCTGCAGCGCCGCGATTCCCTGGCCGTTCGGCGGCAACTCGTAGACGTCCCAGCCGCGATAGTTTGTCGACACGGGCGTAATCCACTCGGAACGGTGATTCGCGAGGTCCTCGTAACCTAGCAGCCCGCCCTGTTCCGCCATGAAGGCGTCGATCTTTCTTGCGATTTCTCCTTTATAGAACGCATCGCGGCCTCCTTCGGCGATCGCCTCATAGGTGTTCGCAAGCCGCGGATTGCTGAACATTTCGCCTTTGCTGGGCACCTGCCCTCCCGGCATGTAGGTTGCCGCGAAATTCGGGTACTCGGCGTAGTAGGGCTCGCCGCGCGACATGTAATACGCGATGACCTCGGATAGCGGGAATCCCTTTCTTGCATACTCGATGGCCGGCGCGAGGATCTCGCTCATCGGCAGGCGCCCGTAGCGCCCGTGCAGCTCGAACCAGCCGTCAACCGTACCCGGCACACTGACCGGTAACGGACCCAACGGCGGAATGGCATCGATGCCGTTGTCCCGGAAATACTCGATCGTCATAGCCGCCGGCGCGCGACCCGACGCATTCAGGCCCGTCAGTTCGCGGTTCTCTGCATCCCAGACGATGGCAAACAGGTCGCCACCGATACCGCAGCCGGTTGGCTCCATCAGTCCGAGCGCGGCGTTCGCCGCGATGGCCGCATCCACGGCGGTGCCGCCCGCCCTGAGAATGTCCAGGGCGATCTGCGTCGCAAGCGGCTGGCTCGTCGCCGCCATGCCGTGTGGCGCGATGACTTCAGATCGGGATGCATGGGGCAAGCCCGTCACGCGATCATAGGCGGCGACGTTTTCGGCCACGACCGTACTTCCCGACATTAAAAACAAGATTCCTCCCAGCCCATACAATCGCCTCATCGGGCACTCCGCGACATACTCAAGGGCGACAATAATGCCTCTATTAGGTGGCGATTTAAAC
>Ga0224504_10000139_pt1 | contig 30633 bp, 25 predicted proteins | sample SF_Oct11_sed_USG_3_FD_170160 | JGI IMG/M metagenome (GOLD analysis project Ga0224504, IMG submission 170160) | Sediment microbial communities from San Francisco Bay, California, United States - SF_Oct11_sed_USGS_24 | ecosystem: Environmental > Aquatic > Marine > Sediment | place: USA...
GCTGGAAGCGGGAATGTAGTGCAACGCGATATCGAGCGCCTCATCGATGTCCGTCGTCGCGGGAATGGCGGCACCCAGTGCTGCAATGAAGGCCGCTCCGTAAACGCCTTCGCCGCGATGAGACAAAGCGGCGTCCCGGGTTGCAAGGTCGGCGGCCAGTTCCGGCCGCCCGGGACAGACCCAGCCATATAGATCTGCGCGTATCTGCGCGCCGATCCACTCCTTATATTCATTATCCGAACACTCTGCGAGGTCAAAGCCGGGCGCAGCGCCGTTAACAAATTCGTCGTCCATACGATTGAGCAGGGTGCGATAAGCGGCGCGCTCCGCAGTCCATGTCGTGCCGCCCGGCAGATAGTTCAACCAGGCACGGGCAACGTCTTCAGTCGACAACTCGCTGCCATGTTGTTCGAGCAGCAGCAGCGCCAACAGGGTGTAATTGATATCGTCGTCAGGCTCGGCCCGCTCGATATAACCGGCGCAGCAGTTTTGTCCGAGGCGCTCAACAAGTGTGCCCACGACGGCTGGAACATAATTGCAGAGGGGCAGAGCTCCAGCGCTTTCCAGGTAGCTGATCAGGCCTTCGCGGCCTTCGCGAAATGATAATACCTCCAATGGCTTACCGAGAATGCAGCCCGAGATGCGGCCCTGCCAGGCGGCTCGGATGCGGTGGGGGTTCGCATTGATGGTCTTTATCATGGGGCAGTTATAACCGATTGGATATCGGATGTAATTGGTCTCGGCACTTCGGTGTTTGCACTTTCGACGACACGCTGCGTAACATAAAAAGCAAGAACAAAACTCTTCGTGAGCTAATCGCCACGAGAATCCCCAGAACAGGCCGCCAGAAATGAAGCAAAGTACGCGCTATACCGTAATCGTCGCACTGATCGTAGCGCTGGGCGGATTCTTGATGGGATTCGACGCATCAGTTATCTCGGGCGTCGTCGGTTTTATTGAAGTCGAATTTGAGCTAACCAAGATCCAGGTCGGTTGGTCCGTGTCGTCTCTGGCGCTGACCGCGACACTCGCGATGATGCTGGCCGGCCCGCTCAGCGACCGTATCGGCCGGCGACCCGTGCTGAAGATCGCCGCCGTATTGTTCGGCTTGTCGGCAGTCGCATCGGCCGCCGCTCCGAATTTCCTGTTATTCGTGATAGCAAGGATGGTCGGCGGGCTGGGTGTCGGTGCGGCACTGATCATCGCGCCGATGTACATTGCCGAAATGGCCCCACCCGCGATGCGCGGACGCATGGTGTCGTTTAATCAGCTCAATATTGTGATCGGCATATCGGCTGCGTTTTTCAGTAATTACCTGATCCTTACGCTCGGCCAGACTGATGTGGCGTGGGTGGAGACGCTGCGGCTGGGTGAGTGGGGCTGGCGCTGGATGCTTGGAATCGAGACGCTGCCGGCTGTTCTCTACCTGTTCGCACTGTTATTCGTACCGGAGAGCCCGCGCTGGCTTGCTATGCAAGGACGAGATGAAGAGGCGCGCGACGTTCTTAATCGCGTCAGCGACTCGAAACAGGCAGAGCTTGACTTGCAAGCGGTAAAAGACAGCCTCGAAGCTGAAAAGAAGCTTGGACGCGTGTCAATCGGCGCATTGTTTCAGCCATCCCTGAAGCTGGTGCTGACGATAGGCATATCGGTCGGCATTCTGCAGCAGATTACCGGCATTAACTCGGTGTTCTTTTATTCGCCGATGATTTTCGAACAATCCGGAATCGGGACCAATGCCTCGTTCATGCAGGCGGTGCTCGTCGGTCTTGTCAATCTTGTCTTTACCCTTGTCGCCATGGGGCTGATTGACCGGCTTGGCCGCCGACCCTTGCTTGGATTCGGTATGACCGGTATTGCGGTTTGCATGCTCACGTTGTCGTATGGATTCGGGGCTGCGACTTACACTCTGGATGAGGAAGCAATCGGCAGCCTGCCAGCTGCGATCGATCGTGAGCAGATTTCGGTGGTCGCTGATGTCTCTTACGATAGCGATACCGATTTTCGGCAAGCGGTATATGCGGCAGTCGGCAAAGATGTCTACAAGCAGCATGAATCGTCGCTGGTCAGTAGTGCGATAGATGTTAATCCGCTGCTGATCCTTATCGCGATTCTTGGTTTTGTCGCCAGCTTTGCGATCTCCATTGGCCCCATTATGTGGGTGCTGTTCTCGGAGTTGTTTCCGAATAGGATTCGCGGACTGGCGATATCATTCGTGGGGTTAATCAATTCGGCAATCGCGTTCCTGGTGACATTTATCTTCCCCTGGCAACTCGAAACCATCGGCAATGCGGCGACTTTCCTTATATACGGCGTTTTTGCCGTCATTGGACTCGTTTTCGTCATGCGGATTCTGCCCGAGACGAAGGGTCGGTCGCTTGAGCAGTTGGAAGAAATTCTCGTAGGCAACTAAAAAGACAGAAATCTCATCGAATAATCGCCTGCATAGTTGACAGCGCTGTCATGCCTAAGTATAAATACGTACCGCTAGACGTACTAATAGCGTCGTTAGTTTCAATTGTAAGTGACTGTTCGAAACGACGAGCTGACTTTCTGACAACCGAATTTCAACAATATCCAAAAAGCAAGCTGGGGGGCTTGAGCATGCCAAAACCTATATTCCATAAGACACCTTTGGCCACAGGCGTAGCTATTGCCCTGGGTGCAGCCTTCGCGGCGCCTTCGGTGTCTGTCGCACAAGACGACGAAGTCATCGAGGAAATTGTTACTACAGGTATCCGCGGCAGCTTGACGCGTTCCATGGACGTCAAACGCACGTCGAACGGCGTTGTGGACGCCATCTCGGCGGAAGATATTGGTAAGTTCCCTGATGCGAACCTGGCAGAGTCCCTGCAAAGAATAACCGGTGTGTCCATCGACCGACAGCGCGGTGAGGGTAGCCAGGTGACGGTGCGAGGATTTGGTCCGGAATACAACCTGGTTACCGTCAATGGCCGTCAGATGCCAACTCACAATGGTGCCAACCGCTCCTTTGACTTCGGTGACCTGGCTTCAGAAGGCGTAGCGGGTGTCCAGGTCTACAAGACGGGCCGAGCCGATGTGCCCTCGGGCGGTGTCGGTTCCACGATCAATATTTCGACGCCTAAGCCGCTGGAAGGCGAGCCGACCGCAAGTCTCGCGGCGAAAACTGTATACGATACATCGACTCGCGTCGGCGACTCGGTCACGCCCGAATTCTCAGGCATCTACATCGGTCGTTTTATGGATGACACGGTGGGTGTTGCCATCACAGGAAGTCGTCAGGTCCGCAATAATGGTGTGAACACGGCATTTGTTAATGGCTGGTATACCCGGCCCGGTGATGACGTGCTTCCAGACGGATCGATAGATAGCCTGCTGCCAAATGATGCGGACCAGATAAACCGGCCAACGACAGCCGGTGAGAACTATTCCTTCCCGCAGTCGATGGCATACAACATTGCGGAATATGAAAGTGAAAGAACCAATGCCCAGGTTGTGTTGCAGTGGGCACCGACCGAAAATATCACTACAACAGTGGACTACATCCGGTCTGAATTTGACCTGGAACGTTCCTACAGTGATCTCTCTGCCTGGTTCTCGAATACGGCGGCCTTGTCCCAGTCCAGTTCATGGACAGATGGCCCGATTGCCAGCCCTGTGTACTACTCAGAGGTGGTCGACAACGCCGACTTTGCCATGGGCACGGGCCAGGATGGTCGGACGAACCTGAACGAGTCCATTGGCTTCAATCTCGAGTGGTGGGTGAACGATCGGCTCAGCCTTGAATTGGACTACCATGATTCCTCTGCGGAAACAGGGGCAAACGGCCCGAACGGCACAAGCTCGCTTATAAGCATCGCCAGCTTTAACAAGGTCGGTCAGAGCATTCTTACCGGCACCGAAATGCCGGTCATGGTGTTAGACCTGAATTCTGGAGGCGAGGCAAACCGTCCTCTGTACAAGAATGACATGCTCATCACGGGTAGTGTGTTCGGCAATGACGCTGCCTTGATGGATCTGGAGCAGACCAAGATCGCAGGGTCTTTTTCTGACCTCTTCTTTGAAGACTCCACTATTGATTTCGGCGTGCAGATGACAGAGGTCAGCAATCGTTCGGTGTCCAGCAATGTGCAGCTGGATAACTGGGGCGGCATCACGGAGCCAGGAGCTATCTCGGATATCCTTGTTCGTTCCAGCATCGAGGGACAGTTCGACGAGCTGTCCGGCCATGATCATCCGGACCTGCAGACAGAGTACTTCACAGCCAGCCTCGCTGATCTTCAGTCCGCGGGCGAGGGATACTACGCAGCCAGCGGCAGTACTTATGCGAATGTTGGTGACTGCGGTACCGGTTACTGCGCGTCTACTGACTGGTCAAGCGACCTTCGGACGAAAGAGGAAACCATTGCCGCGTATGTCAATTTCAACTGGACCGGTGACATTGGCGGTATGCCCGCCAATTTGAACGTGGGCGTTCGCTACGAAGAGACGGATGTGACGTCTGCTGCCAGGGACATTCAATGGGCAGGATCTTCGTGGGTAGGTGCAGGCAACGAGCTCAATATCGAGGAAGCAAGAGATGCTGACGGCAATATCCTTCAGAGTTTCACCGATGTATTCGGTAACTATGATGTCACGCTGCCCAACTTCGATTTCGACATTGAGCCCTGGGAGGATATTGTCCTGCGTGCGTCAATCAGCGAAACCATCACCCGTCCGAGTTACGACGATATCAAGGGTGGCTTGGCACCCAACAGCACCCAATACTTCGGCAATGTGAGGCCGCAGGCATCTGCAGGTAATCCGAATCTTGTTCCAATCCAGTCGTTTAACATCGACTTTTCGTTTGAGTGGTACTACGCAGACGGCAGCTACCTGTCCGTGGGCTATTTCGATAAGGATGTGGACAACTTTATCGGCGACGGTCGGACGTCAGATACCTTGTTCGAGATTCCAAATATCATCGGCGGCGCCCTCTTTAATCGGGCCGTTGCTGAAAGCGGTCTGGACCCGGAAGCCTACCCCGACATAGCTCGGTACATCCTGGATAATTACCAGGATGACCCGGCGGTGGATGGCGACACGATTGTGAGCGTACCCGGTGATCCGTCCGTCGTCTTCGATATCAGCCAGCCGGTAAACCAGAAAAAGGCAAATGTGAATGGTTTCGAAGTGAACCTCCAGCACGCCTTTGGCGACTCGGGATTCGGTTTCGTTGTCAACGCAACGTTGGTTGATGCGGACGTCGCTTACGACAACTTCAACTCGCTGGAAGGCCAGTTCGTCCTGAACGGCTTGAGTGATTCAGCCAACTTGATCGGATTCTACGACGGTGAACAGCTGCAGGTTCGTATTGCCTACAACTGGCGCGACGACTTCCTTGCCGGCGCCGGCCAGGGTCAGGGTACGCTGACCAATCCGACCAATGTGGAAGCCTACGGGCAATGGGATCTGGGAGCTACGTACTACTACAACGATAACCTCACGTTCTACTTCTCAGGATTGAATCTCACCGAAGAAACAAGACATGTATACGGCCTTACGAAACAGCAGGTGCTGCAGGCCGTTCAGGGTGGTCCCAGGTATGACTTCGGGCTCCGCTACAATTTCTTCTGACAGAAGCTGCTGACTACCTGTGGATACGTCAATCTTCCAATTTCAACTTGGTAATGCACCAAAAGCATCATTTTAGGGGGCGCAATGCAACGGCAAATTTTCAACTCAGACCAAGGGCTAACTGGCAACTTTGCCAGTCGCGTTGGCGCAGTCCTGGCGATGACAGGCCTGCTTCTGCTAGCCGCGTGTGGTGGCAGCGACACAACCGTCACGGAGAACAATCTGACCGAACCCGGCAAGGATGGTGTACCACCCGTGCTGACGACCGTCACCATACAGCCTGATGGTTTTGTTGCGCTTGGTCAGTCTGTCCGCATCGACATTGTCGCCACTGAAGCCCTCATGACTCCTCTCATTAGCATCAACGGCGTGCGGGCCGAGGTGTCGGGCAGCATCAGAGAATGGCGTGCCGTTCGTGAAATGACCGAGGCTGATTTAGTCGGTGAAATCACCTTCACAATTGTCTACCAGGACATCAGTGGTGAAGTGGGTGAGTTTGTCAATAACACCACTAACGGCAGTACTGCGGAGTATTGTGCGGAGGATTGTCCGACAGAAGGAGGTCTCGGCCCACTCGAAGGTAAGTGGAAACTTGCATTCGCTGGGGTTGGTCCGAGCCAGGAAGACGCGTCGTCATTTTTCAACATTTCCGACACGGGGCCTGACGGGCCGCGCGCCTGCTGGTTTAACGATCTCTACGAATTTGGTGGCGACGGTTCGTTTAGGAATGTCCAGGGCGACGAAACCTGGCTGGAAGCCTGGCAGGGCGTTACCGAAGGCTGTGGTGCACCCATAACGCCTCACGATGGCAGCAATAACGCCGTCTTCGGGTACGACGAGGGAGCGGCAACGCTGCAGCTGACGGGTCTGGGAGCCTACCTGGGCCTGACCAAGGTCTTTAACGGTGGGGAGCTGACAGACCCGGCAAATGCACCGGATTCGATCACCTATAACGTCGTCGAACTGGTTGGAGACAGCCTGACTGTCCAGATTGACGTCGGCGGCGCCTGGTGGGAGTTCCGGCTGACTCGCGTTTCAAACTTGCCCATAGTCGGCAACTGGAAGCTTACTTTCGCTGGCGTTGGTCCGAGCCAGGAAGACGCGTCGTCCTTCTTCAACATTTCCGACACGGGACCTGACGGGCCGCGCGCCTGCTGGTTTGACGATGTCTATCACTTTGCCGATGACGGCTCGTTCCAGAACTTCCAGCAAGGTGAAACCTGGCTGGAAGCCTGGCAGGGCGCTGCCGAAGGCTGTGGCACTCCGGTTGCGCCTCACGACGGCAGCACCGTTGGCGCCTGGCTCTATGATGATGCCGCGAGCACCGTGACGCTCGATGGCCTTGGCTCGTACCTGGGCCTGGCCAAGGTCTTTAACGGTGGGGAGCTGACAGACCCGTTAGCTGCACCGGATTCGATTGCCTATAACGTGGTCGAACTGGTTGGAGACATCCTGACTGTCCAGATTGACGTCGGCGGCGCCTGGTGGGAGTTCCGGTTCGCAAAAGAGTAGCGAGGATTATTCCTGAGATAAAAAAGGCGCCCGATGGGCGCCTTTTTTTTCGCTGTTACTTGTGATGGATTCTAGTTCGATGCGGTTGGACAGTAACGGTCGATGAATTCCTGATGCGTGGGCAGCTGGCCGAGCACATGGTCCACCTTCTGGCCCTGGATATGCATAAACTGACGAAGCTCCTGCTCAGTCATCATATCCACAATGGGGTGATAGCTCGTCGGTTCGATGCCCTGGCCCAGCATCACCTGGGTCCAGCTGTTTTCACGGAAGATATCGAACTCGGCTTCGAACACCAGACCGCTATCGCGGAACAGATCCAGGCGATGTTGCAGGCTGTCCGGAATGTCCATGTCGCGACAGCGACGCCAGAATTCGGAATCCGTTCGTTCGGTCACATGGTAGTGCAGGATGATGAAGTCGCGGATAAAACGGAACTCAGTGTCCATCTGGCGATTGAATTCGGCGCGATCTGATTCGCCGATGCCGCTGTAGGGAAACATCTGCAATAGCCGGATCACGCCTCGCTGGATCAGATGAATGCTGGTGGATTCCAGTGGTTCAAGAAATCCTGCTGCCAGGCCCAGGCCAATACAGTTTCGATTCCAGTGTTTCACCCGCTGCCCCGTGCGAAAGCGCAAGACTCTGGGTTCTGTGAGGACTTCACCTTCAAGATTACCGAGCAGAGCGTCCCGGGCTTCATCGTCATTCATGAACTCACTGCAATAGACAAGCCCGTTGCCAACCCGGGTCTGCAGTGGAATACGCCACTGCCAGCCGCTCTCTCGGGCAATAGAGCGTGTATAAGGAATAGGTTCACCAACCGGTGTGGTTTGAACCGCTATGGCACGATCGCAGGGAAGCCAGTGCGTCCAGTCTTCAAATTCGGTTCCAAGAGCCTTGTCCATCAGCAGGCTGGCAAAACCGCTGCAATCGATAAACAGATCTCCCTTCACGACCTGCCCAGATTCCAGCACCACCTCAGAGATGTCACCCGATTCGCTCTGATGCACATCGGTTATCTTGCCTTCGATCCGAGTGACACCATCCTGCTCAGCAAGCTGGCGCAGGTACTTGGCATAGCTTGTGGCATCAATATGGTAGGCATAACTCAGCGCATCCTGCTGCAGCAGACCGAACTTGCCCGCTTTCGCGGCCATTAGCTCCGGGGCGTAGCGGCCATAGTCTTCGCCAAAACCAAGCGACCTGGCTTTGAGCCAGAAGTGCTGAAAACCTGCTGCCCAGCAACCCTGACCGGTGACGCCAAAGGAATGAATATAATCATGGCCAAGAGCCCGCCAGTTTTCGAAACGGATGGCCAGCTTGTAGGTGCCCTGCACCTTGGATAAGAAATCTGCCTCGTCAATCTTCAGCAGACGATGCAGCGTTCTGAAAGGAGGTATGGTTGCCTCACCGACACCAACGGTGCCAATGGCATCGGATTCCACCAGCACTACGTTCAGATTGGTTCCGATCAGCCTCGCGACCGCGGCTGCCGCAGTCCAGCCTGCGGTACCTCCGCCCACAACGACAACATTCTGTACTTTTTCAGTTGGCATAAGACCTTCGCTTTACAACAGTTTGTCTCTTAACATCTTACGAATTTGCCGCGCGGACTGTTCATCAATGGGGTTTAACACGCCGCGCGCAGCTTCCGGAATGTGTTCAAAGTTGTCCGGCTCAGGATTAAACACATAAAAATCAAACAACTCTCGCCACTGTTTTCTTTGTACTTCAGGCAGATCACGGAGACCCAGTATCGCATGCTGTAACGCACTTAATGGCGGTCCCATGTAGGCAGGGGAACTGCGCCACCAGTAATTTACCAACACGTTAAAGGCATCCAGCGCTTCCATGTGATGCCACCACATACTGGGAACGAAGAGTGCATCCCCTGGTTCCAGCACTGACATCTGGGCAGTTTTGACTGCCTCCCGGAATTTCGGAAATCGCTCATAATCAGGCGCATGAAAGTCCACCAGACTGATAGGTTGTCCTGCTGGTGTGAAGTCGAGCGGTCCAACGTAAAGATTCGGTAACTGCTCTGGCGGAAACAGAATGACTCGCCGGTGCCCCGCCACCACGCAGGCGATATTGGTGGGGAAATCATAGTGGGCTGATACCCGACTCTGGTTGCCGATCCAGATGCTGACCAGCGGCGCAAGATGTTGAATCGGAAAATCGTTTTGCTCCCGGAATCCCGGCAGCCAGTGATCAACGTTGGTTGAGCCAATGTAAAGTGACGGTGGTGAAGGCAGATCGACATGAGACCGGACCTGTTGCACGGCCTCCTTTAGCGCCATCCGCCGGTATTCAAAATTGAAGGCGGTCATGTCCTCGTTGTAGAAGATCCGGCCAGCTGCTTCAGGCGGCGCATAGAGGGCTGTGACCACGTTATTTGAGTCAAATCCCTGCAGGTATTCAATCACCTGGTCCGCCGACTCGAGGCCATGTTTGACCGCGGGCCAGTCCGAGGCAAGCCCTCGAATCACCAGCGGCTGATCAGATGCGAGCAGATCATCGCTGAGATCTGCGACAGTGATGTCACGTGTCTCGGCAATTGTCTGACTAATTTCATTCAGGACATGCTGACCGGTCATAGCTACACCCATGCCTCGCGCTACACTCGGAGCCGGTTTCGTCTTTCAATGATGTTACGCATCCGGGATATTGAGGCGACCGCCATGAAAACAGGTTGCAGGTAGCCAGCTCGATTCAGCGACTCCAGCACGTCGCCCTTCAGCTGATAAAGCCGTTCTTCGGCAATGCTGTAAAAACCCTGCACACTCTCTTTGCTGCCATCATTGAAGGCAATATCGAACGTGATCTGCTCCAACAGTTCGTGCTGAAGCAGGGTGTCAATAAATCCGCTGCTGTGTTGCAGTCCATGATGCAGCTGATCCAGCAATGCAATCTTCTGATTAAGAAACTCCGTTGCACCACCCTCAGCGTCAAACAGTGCTTCCCCCTCATCCTGACTGACTCGCGGGTGATCGAGATCCAGTGAAACCACCGGGGCTTGATTGTCACCGTCGCCACCTGTGGCAATCAGAAACGGCTGACGTCGGATCACGGCAGGAATATAAGATGCATCCCAGCTGTTGTCCTGCAAAAACAGATTTTGATCGGCCTCAAAACCCAATACAGCGGCGGCAAAAAAAACGCCGGTGTTCGGATCCTTGGTAAACAGAATGGGATAACAGCTCTGAATATCCCTGAACTCCATGGGGTAGGTCATCGCGTACATGACTGCGTCACCCAGTGCTGCGCTGTAGCCTGTTTTGATCCGCAGTTGTCGATGTTTATCCTTGTTCAGGACTTCGTACTGACTCATATGAATACTCTTCTTACGCCTTCTGTTTATAGCTTCTGAAATCCGAACTCTCTTACTTTGTTCAGCAGTTCCCTGTTGCTTGGCAATGCCTTCGTAAGCTGCGCGGCCCGGGCAGCGTTTTTCTTAAATAGCTCTGACGCCTGTCGCTGGCGCTGATCCTGATGGTGGCTGGCGGTATGTCGTGGCGCTGTGCTGAACCCCATGCCATACAGGATGTACTGATAACTCGCGGTCGGAAACAGGTCGTCGACTGCTCCCGCATCCTGATGCCAGGGACTCCGAAAGCGCCATAACGAAAGCTGTTCACTGAGCCTTTCCGGAATGGATGTGGCAGCGCGATTATCCTGCCAATAGGGAGAATCATCGCGGGCGCTAAGGACATAGTGCAGTTTCAGAAATTCGATGATCTGGTTCCAGTGACGCAGAAATTTCTGGTTGTACCGTTTGGCGACAATATCCATGACATCCCTTGTCGGGGGCAGCTGCTCCGCAATCATCCCCGCAGCGAGTTCAATCATCACCAGCGCCGAAGCTTCAAGCGGTTCAATAAAGCCTGACGACATGCCAATAGCAACACAGTTCCTGTGCCAGAATTCTCGCCGATGGCCAGGCTGAAACGGAATCTTTCGCGGCACAACACCGGCCGCCGCTTTGTCTCCAGCCGTCTCTTTGATATAGGCGAGCAGCTGAGCGGTGGCCTCATCTTCCGAGATATGAGCACTTGAGTAGACGTGGCCAGTACCACGACGCGTCGGTAATCCAATATCCCAGATCCAGCCCGCAGTTTGTGCAGTTGAGTGTGTGCAGGACTGGATGGCCTGATCTTCTTCAGTGTATGGCACCTGTGCTGCCAGGGCAGTGTCATTAAAGAGAGTTGCCTGTCGTGACTGAAATGGGATCTTGAAGTGCTCACCCAGCAGCAGGCTGCTCGTTCCGGTGCAGTCGATAAACAGATCACCAGCTATTTCACCGGCACTGTCGGTTGTGACTGATTGGATGTCTCCGTTCTCAGCCGAATTTATCTGCGACACATTCGCCTTGATGTGTTTTACACCCAGCTGCTCAGTGCAGTGCCGACGCAGCAGTTCAGCAAATTTTCCGGCATCCAGGTGATAAGCATAGTTCACCAAAAAGGCGTATTCCGGTGTTGTGATCTGCTTGGGGGCAAGGCAATCAGCAAACAATGCAGTCTGAGGCGTCACAGCATCCGCAAATTGAGGTGCGTCGGTCAGCTCCAGCCAATGAGGCGCGAGGTTGGTGTCGGCGTAGCCTATGGGGACCGTAAATGGATGGCTGTAGGTATCGCCGCTGCCCGTATGCCAGTTGCGGAAATAGGTGCCTTGTTTGAAACTGGCATCACACTCTCGGATAAAGTCAGTCTCAGACAGTCCAATGCGCTGCAGGGTCGACCGCATGGATGGCCAGGTGCCCTCGCCAACGCCAATGGTCGGTACATCCGGTGATTCAATCAGCAACAATTCAAACGGCTGCTGTGCCTGTGAGTCGATGCAATGTTCCGCCGCAATGACTCCAGCAGTCAGCCAGCCGGCGCTGCCTCCACCCACTATAATTATTCTGGAAATCCGATCGTTCATATTTCGACTAGTATCGCACAAGTGCGCAGCGTGATTGCCACTGCAAAGGAAGAACAACCGGTCCTCCAAAGGACAGGAAATTCTATCCCTTGTTCGAGGCGCTCGGCGCGTAAGAGGGCGTCGTATCCATGGTGTCCAATGGCTCCTTGCAGATCCGCGTAAACACCTCTGCCAAACGCGCGGCAAACCGATTCAGAAAGTAATCAACGTCTTCGATAGCGTGAAACGTCGAGTATCCTTTCTCGAGGAAGTCCTGCATGGCACCGAACCCGGCGGCGTGTGCCGGAAGGTGCATCGCGCGCAACGTCATGCCGAGCATCGGCCTGCGTACGAGTCGCTTCAGGTTGTGCCCAAGCGCGATAGTAAGGTCGATTAATTCCATGCACTCATCCAGCGACGTCGACCGGCGGAACGCGTCGCAATAGTCGAGTTCCGAGATTCCTGCGCTGATGTCGATTTGCTCGAACATCGTCCGGCAAATGTCGAGGTTGATCGAGAGGGCCCGGGCGTTCAGCTCCAACGCTGACGCCAGCGCCTGCAGTGCCTTCTCGGGTAACAGCCGAACCATGATCGGCACCACGCGTGCAAGGTCTGCATCGCGCGCACTGATGTTGGTGCCAATGAGGTCCGAGATGACGAACTCGACGGCCGCTGCGGTTTCTGGAACCTCCCTGAATTCACTGTAAAACGGCAGCGAGTAGGCGACCTGCCAGTCGAGGAAGTACTCGTACTTCCGCCGCAGATCGGAGTCGGACATGTACTGCTCATGAACTGCGTTGCTTTCGTCGGTGTAGAAACGAAGGCGTTCCGCGTGTGATTGGGTTTTCCTGTTCACCTAATCCCCGCGCAACGTCGGTCGCGACAAACCCACAGTCAGCTTTTCACCGAGCACCTCACGCCGAAACCGGAACAGCTCGGCAGGGCGGCCGCGCCCGACTGCCGTCGATCTTCCGATCGGCTCAACGAGGTTTGCGTTCATGACGAGGCGGCGGAAATTCTGCTTGTGCAAATGTGTGCCGCTCAACGCTTCGGCAACCTGTTGTAATAGCAGCAACGTGAACTCGCCCGGCAACAACTCGAACACAACCGGCCGGTAAGCGAGCTTGCCGCGAATCCGCCCGAGAGCCGTCGCGAGTACGCGGCGGTGATCCGAGACCATAGAAGTACCGATGTTGGCGGGCGTTGTGGCGCTGGACTCGCCACGAATCGCACGTTCATCGCGATCCGATTCGGCCATGATGCCGGCATCGTAAAGCAGCTCTAGCCGCTCAAGCGTCAACACCGCATCCATCTCTATTGTGCCCGGGATCCCGAATGTCACATTAATGCGTTCTTCCCGATTGCGTCGTGCTGTCTGCCCACGTGTCTCGGAGGACCACGCTGCAAGTTGTGGAGCGATTAACGAGTCCAGCTCCTCAGGACGCCCATCGCGCCAGTCCTCCCAGGGAAGAAACTCATACCAGTCCGCCCAGCGAGTGCCTTCCAGCGGCACCTCGTCCTCGCGAGTCAGTGCCACATAGGCAACCGACAGGGTTCTCGGACCGCCATCGATTTCGTCGGCGGTCCGGAAGCGGTTGCCGAAGGTGTAGAGCTGCTCGACGTAGTAGAGGTCCAGGCCGGCCTGGGCCTCAATGAGCTGCCGAAAGCCGTCTTCAAGACTCGCGTGCTCATCGGGAATGAAAGGACCGTTGGGCAGAGCAATCCCGGTACCGCGATCGACGACGAGTACGCGCGGCGCTCCTTTCGTGACGGCCACGATGACGCCCAGAAGGTCTACAAGAGTGTCGGTCTTTTTCATATGAAACTGTTGAAATATATGCTCTGTTTGAGCACAATTCGTATATATACTCCAATCGAGCATTAATTGTACAGGTGCACCATGCCAGTTAACCACATCGACGCTGCGACCATTAAGAAGGTGGCGCCGCTCTATGAGCGCGTCAAAACGGTCATTCCCGATATCGAATGGCCTGTTCACGCGCCCTACGTCGCGGCGATCAACGAGCTGAAGAAAGAAAGGAACGCGGTCATCCTCGCGCACAATTATCAGACGCCCGAGATTTTCCATTGCGTTGCCGATATTACCGGCGACTCGCTGGCGTTGGCCCAACGGGCCGTTGATACAGATGCCGATGTGATCGTGGTGGCGGGTGTTCACTTCATGGCCGAAACGGCCAAGCTCCTGAACCCTGAAAAAACCGTGCTGATTCCGGACCTCGGCGCGGGTTGTTCGCTGGCCGAGTCAATTACCGCGGCCGACGTGCGCAAACTCCGCGAGCAATACCCGGGCGTGCCGGTGGTGACCTACGTCAACACGTCAGCGGAGGTGAAGGCCGAGTGTGATATCTGCTGCACGTCTGGCAATGCGCTGGCGATCGTTGAGTCTCTTGGCGTCGATCGTGTGATTTTCCTGCCGGACGAATACCTGGCTTCCTACGTCGCAGAACAAACCGATGTCGAAATCATCACCTGGCAGGGACACTGCGAGGTTCACGAGCGATTTACCGCGGAGGAGCTGGAATCGTTCCGCGCCGGGCATGAGGGCCTGACAATCATTGCCCACCCCGAGTGCCCGCCTGACGTTCTTGCGATGTCGGACTTCGTCGGTTCAACAGCGCAGATGCAGGACTACGTGGTCAACAAGCGACCGCCGAAAGTACTCCTGGTTACCGAGTGTTCGATGAGCGATAACGTGTCCGCAGGCATCGACGACGTCGAGTTCATTCGCCCATGCAACCTGTGCCCGCACATGAAGAAGATCACGCTGGCCAATATCCAGGCGTCCCTCGAGACATTGAGCCCCGCAGTGGAAATTGACCCGGCCGTTGCTGACCGGGCACGGGCAGCCGTCGAACGGATGCTGGACGTTGGTCGATCAACGATGACCGAGGTTGCCGCCTGACAGGCATTTGCGCGATAGTCGCATAGATGCAGACAATCGCAATTATCGGATGCGGGGCTATTGGCGAGGCTGTCGCTGCTTACCTGGCTGAACACGCAGACGTCGTCATCGGTGCAGCAATCATCGAGCCGGGCATGGAGTCGCGGGCGCGAGACCTGTTCGGCCACGACGTCGAGATCGCGTACAGCGTCGATGACCTGGCGACCCAGGTTGATCTCGCGGCCGACTGTGCCGGTCACCCGGCGTTGCGTCAGCACGGTGAAGCCATTCTTTCCCACGGCATCAATCTTGTAAGCGTTTCCTCGGGCGCTCTGGCTGACGCCGGCTTGTATGACCGGCTCGCCGCTGCCGCGCGGTCCGGCGGCAGCCAACTGCGTGTCGTATCGGGTGCAATCGGTGCACTAGACGCCCTGTCTGCAGCCAGCATCGGGTCACTGGCAAAAGTGACCTATCGAGGCCGGAAGCCGCCGCAAGGCTGGCGCGGCTCTCCCGCCGAAGCAAAGCTCGATCTCGATGCATTGTCGGAGGCGACCGTGCACTTTAGCGGCAGTGCCCGGAATGCCGCGCTGGAATATCCCAAGAACGCGAATGTGGCCGCCTCAGTGGCACTCGCAGGCATTGGCTTTGACGACACAATAGTCGAACTCATCGCAGACCCTGATGTAGAGCGAAACATCCACGAGATCGTGGCGGAAGGCGACTTCGGTCGTTACGAATTCAGGATCGAAGGGCGATCGCTGCCCGATAACCCGCGTTCTTCGGCGATCACGGCGATGAGCGTCGTGCGCGAGATATTGAGCCCCGCGTCACCGATCGTTATCTGAGATAAACTGTCGCCACGTAGAACACGGCCGGGTGAGGGCTAATCAACGATGACGAAGCTTGCTGCATTTAACTTTCAGGACTGGATCGAGGAACACCGGCATCTCCTGAAGCCGCCCGTGGGCAACAAGCAGATCTGGGAGGACGCTGACATGATGGCCTTCGTTGTCGGCGGCCCGAACCAGCGCACGGATTATCACGACGACCCTGTCGAAGAGTTCTTCTACCAGCTCGAGGGCGACATGGTTTTGAAGGTCTTCGACCAGGGCGAGTTCTACGACATTGTGATTCGCGAAGGCGACGTATTCTTCCTGCCGAAGCATGTCCGACACTCACCGCAGCGGCCTATGGCCGGCAGCGTCGGGCTGGTGATCGAGCCCAAGCGTCCTGACGGACTGAAAGATGCGTTTGAGTGGTACTGCTTTGATTGCGGCAGCCTCGTGCACCGGGTCGAGGTGCTGTTGAAATCGATCGTGCATGACCTGCCACCGCTCTACGAGTCGTTCTATGCCGATGAAGAGGCGCGTACCTGCCCTGACTGCGGTGCGCTGCATCCGGGCAAGGAGCCGCCGGCCGGGTGGGTATCGATTCCACCGCAGAAACGAGACTGACGTGCACTACGAATCAAGCCTCGAATTTGCCAGGGCGCAGGACGCGGCGGATCCGCTCAGGGCATACCGCGACCGCTTTCATTTCCCGTCGCTGGGTACGAGCGAACTCGCGTACTTCACCGGACATTCGCTGGGACTGCAGCCGAAGGCGGTGCGAGCGGCCGTAGAGCTGGAGCTTGATGAGTGGGCAAACTACGGGGTCGAAGGGCATTTCCATTCGACCAACCCGTGGTACAGCTACCACGAACTCCTGACGCCGCCCATGGCAGAAATCGTTGGGGCGAAGGAGTCCGAAGTCGTCTGCATGAACTCGCTGACAACGAATATTCACCTGCTGTTCGTGTCGTTCTATCGACCAACAGAGACGCGCTACAAGATCATCAGCGAAGCGAAGATGTTTCCGTCGGATCGTTACCTGCTCGAGACACAAGCGCAGTTTCACGGGTTTGATCCTGACGATGCCATCATCGAGGTCGCACCGAGGGACGGCGAGACCCTGATTCGGGAAGAGGATATTCTCGAGGCGATCGCTGCCAACGCCGACGAGCTTGCACTGGTCTTCTTCGGCGGCGTCAATTATTTCACGGGCCAGTTGTTCAACCTGCCGCGGCTGACCGAAGCGGCACACGCTGTGGGTGCCATCGCCGGATTTGATCTTGCGCACGCTGCGGGCAACGTGCCGCTGGCATTGCATGACTGGGACGTCGATTTCGCGGCATGGTGTTCCTACAAGTACCTGAATTCGAGTCCGGGCAACGTCGGCGGTATTTTCGTACACGAACGTCATGGCCGGAGTTTCGATCTGCCACGGTTTGGCGGTTGGTGGGGGCACGACAAAGCCACTCGCTTCCAGATGAAAAATGGCTTCCAGCCAATGGAAGGGGCGGAAGGCTGGCAACTGAGTAATGTGCCGATTCTCGGTATGGCCGCAATGAAGGCGTCACTCGAAGTATTCGCAGAAGCGGGTATGCCCGCACTGCGGGAGAAGAGTGAAAAGCTGACGGGCTATCTCGAGTACACGATCGACACGCTGGCGGCAGAGTTTCCCGACGCCGACATCAGCCTGATTACGCCGCGCATTCCGGAACAACGCGGTTGCCAGATCTCGATGGACGTTGCGGGGCGCGAGCGCAAGTTGTTCGATGACATGATCGCGGCCGGCATCATTGCCGATTTTCGCGAGCCATGCGTTATTCGCATGGCGCCCGTGCCGCTCTATAACTCGTTCGAGGATGTCTTCACGTTCGGTAAGGTGATGCGACGGTTGCTGGCGCAGGGAGAACGGTAGATGAACCAAAAGACGATTACCGTCGCGGGGGGAGGGCCGGTCGGGACCTTGCTTGCCATCTCGCTGGCCAGGCATGGTTATAAGGTTGGGCTCTTTGAGGGGCGACCCGACTCGCGGCAGACGAGTATCTACCAGGGCAAGTCGATCAACATCGCGATGTCTGATCGAGGATGGACGTCACTTGAGAAGATCGGCATCAGTTCGGACGTCAAAGCCGACGCGATCCCGATGTACCACCGCGCAATCCACGGCGTCGATGGTGAAATCAGCAAGCTGCCGTATGGCAAGGAAGGTGACGCCATCTGGTCGGTGTCGCGCGGAGGGATCAATGAGCGGCTGCTCGATATTGCCGATGCCGAGCCGAACATAACAACGCACTTCGAGCAGCGGCTGGTGAACGTGGACTTCAATACGGCAAGCGCGGTCTTCCTGGCAGAGGGCGAGCGTGAGGTTACAGTCGACGCGGATTACCTCTTCGGCGCTGATGGTGCGAATTCGAAGGTGCGGCGGCTCGCCCACAATCTGCCGAGATTCAGTTACAGCCAGACTTACATGCCGCAGAGCTACATCGAGCTAAACATACCCGCAAATGCGGATGGCTCGCACAAGCTCGAGAAGAACGCGCTGCATATCTGGCCGCGCAAAGACTTTATGCTGATCGCATTGCCGAACACCGATGGCACGTTTACCTGCACGTTGTTTCTGAACTACTCGGGCGACCCGTCGTTCGAGGGGCTGCGAGAGCGATCTGATGTCGAGACGTTCTTCGAGTCGAACTTTCCGGACGCGATGGCCTACCTGGAGCGGCCCGTGGACGTGTTCATGGAAAAGACAGCATCACCGCTGTTCCTCGTCCAGGTGTTCCCATGGTCATTCAACTGCAAGGTGGCGCTGATCGGTGATGCGGCGCATGCGATTGTGCCGTTCTACGGGCAGGGTATGAACTGCGGCTTCGAAGACTGCGCCGAACTGCATTCGCTGATCAGTAAATACGATCACGACTGGGACGAGATCTTCCCGGCGTACGAAAACGCCCGCAAACCGAACGGCGATGCTATTGCGGAGCTGTCCAAACGCAACTTCGTTGAGATGAGCGACCTGTCGGGCGACCCGATGTTCCAGCTTCGCAAAAAGATTGAAGCGAAGTTTCACGCCGCGCATCCCGATATCTGGACGCCACTCTATTCGATGGTGACGTTCTCGCCGGAGGTGCCATATGCCGAGGCGTTACGTGTCGGCGACGTGCAAAAGCACATCATGGACCAGGTCATGCAACTGCCGGAAGTTGAAAGCGACTGGGACGAACCATACGTGATGGACCAGTTATACAAACTGGCCACCGCGTATCTCTAGACGATTGCCAGGCTGTGTGAGAGGTTCTTGGTGATCATGTAGTTGTACAGACCTTCGGTACCACCTTCACGGCCATAACCACTCGATTTCACGCCGCCAAACGGCGTTTCCGGCAGAGAGGCCTCGAGCGTGTTGATCGATATATTGCCAGCCTCGACGCCTTCGACCATGCGGTCCACGTAGTCGGCCCGGTTGGTGAAGCCGTAAGCCGCCAGGCCGTAGGGTACGGAGTTTGCCTTTTCGATGGCCTCATCCAGCGAAGCGACGGGGTTAATGATGGCTAATGGACCAAAGGGCTCTTCCTGCATGACGTGTGCGTCGTCGGGCACATTGGCCAGCACGGTCGGCTGAAAGAAATAACCCTTGCCATCCAGTCTGCTGCCACCGGTTCTGACTTCGGCACCGCGGTCGCGCGCGTCTTCGACCAGACCCGTTAGCGCTGCGACCCTGCGGTCGTTGGCGAGTGGGCCCATTTCAACGCCGGGTTCGATGCCGTTGCCAACCACAGTCTTGGCGGCGCGGCGCACGAAAATCTCTGTGTAGGCCTCAAAAATACTTTCATGCACGAAGAAACGTGTGGGCGATGTGCATACCTGGCCCGCGTTGCGCATCTTTCGAACGGCGCCGGTGATGGCCGCCGCTTCGACGTCGGTATCTTCACAGACGATGACCGGCGCGTGGCCGCCCAGTTCCATCAGGACCGGGGTCATGTGTTGGGCAGCCAACGTAGTGAGATGTTTGCCAACCCCGGTAGAACCCGTAAACGCGACCAACCGCACCTGCTCCTGCCTGATCAGGTGATCGGATATCTCGGCTGGCGTACCGAACACCATGTTCAGCACCCCAGGCGGCAGGCCGGCGTCATGCAGTGCTTTTGCGATGTGCAGCGCACCGGCAGGGGTCTCTTCGGCGGCCTTTAGAATAATTGAACAGCCAGCGGCGATGGCTCCGGCGATCTTGCGGCACGGTTGGCTCATCGGAAAATTCCAGGGCGAAAATGCAGCGACGATGCCGATCGGCTGGTGATGCACGATATACCTGACGCCTGGCGCGCTTGGAATTACACGCCCATAAGTGCGCGTGGCTTCCCCCGCGTCCCATTCGAAGAACTCGCAGCCGCGGATAACCTCAAGCCGGGCCTGGTCGAGCGGTTTGCCATGTTCCGCTGTGATCGCGGTGGCGATATCCTCCTGCCGCTCGCGCATGAGTCTTGCGGCCTTGTAGAGGACATTCGCTCGGTCTACCGGGGCTGTTTTGCTCCAGACCCTGAATCCCGCAGCTGCCGCTTCAAGGGCGTCGTCCAGGTCCTGCCGATCCGCATGTGGCAGGCGCCCGATCTCTTTTTCCGTGGCCGGATTGAGGACCGGAATGTCATTGGCGGTCTTGCGCCATTCGCCGTTGATATAGAGATGCAGGTCTGGATAGGTGCTCATCGAGTTTCTCGTATGCATAGCGGATTATAAGTATATTCTGCCCATGGCTACTATCTACTCGAAACTTGATGCAAAAGACTATGCCCGCGAGAACATGCGCGGGATCTGGGCGGCCGCACTCAACCCGTTTGCTGACGATCTTTCGCTGGACGAAGCCGGCCTGCGCGCGAATATCCGTCACTGGCTCGACGATCTCGATATCCAGGGACTGTTCATTGCAGGAAAGCAGGGTGAGTTCTTCTCAATGAGCCTCGACGAACGCAAGCGCAACTTCGAGGTGGCGGTCGAGGAGTGCGGTGGCAAGGCCGGGGTCATCGTTTCCGTATCGGATCAGAATTTCGATACGGTGCTTGATCTGTCCCTCCACGCACAAAATTGCGGGGCCGATTACATCGTGGTTCATGCGCCCGTGTTGAGTTTCATACACGATCGCGGCGAAGTCCTGTATCAGTACTACAAGGCACTCTGCGATCGCCTCGATATTGGCATCGCGATGTGGAGCCATCCGGACTCCGGTTACCTGATGCTGCCAGAGGAATGCGCGCGCATTGCGGATCTTCCCAATATCGTCGCGATCAAATACTCGGTGCCGCGCGACATGTATGTGCAGTTGACGCACATGGTCGGTGACAAGATCCAGGTCTCCACGTCGGCGGAAGACGACTGGCTGGACAATATCGAAGAACTCGGGTGGCAGCTCTATCTTTGTTCCTCACCGCCGTATCATTTACAGACAAAGAACGACAAGCGCATGGACGAGTACACGCGTCTCGCCTTTGCCGGAAAATTCGAGGAAGCGCGGCGCGTGCGTGACAGTCTCAATCCTGTACGCGAGGCCATGGCTCGTGCAAAACCGGCCGACAAACCACAGGCATTTGGCAAGTACTGGCAGGAGTTACTCGGCCAGGTTGGAGGTCGCGTGCGACCGCCGATGCTCGAGCTGACTGATGCAGAGAAAGCTGTTATTCAGGATGCATTCGAGAATTGCGGCTTGCGACTTTAGGCGCTGGCCGAATGCGGGCGTGACTCTGCCGTCCGGCACATCTTTCAGCGCTGTCCTTCGACCTGCACGACGCGAGGCAGTCGTTTGTCCAGGCGAACGGCGGTGAGCTGGCGTCCCCAAACGCAACCCGTGTCCAGGCTAATCAGGTCGGGAAGCACGATCAGGCCGAGTGCCGACCAGTGACCGAAGACAACGCGTGAGCCAAACCACTCCGCATCGTCCGCGTCGAACCATGGACGCAATCCCTTACGCGCTCGCCACGGCGAGCCACCGAAATTGAGGTCGAGATGGTCATCTGCAGTCACCATGCGCATGCGCGTGAGGCAGTTGATGATGAAGCGGAGGCGTTTGTAACCGGATAGCTTGTTCGACCATGCATTGGGCGTGTTGCCGTACATCTTGCCAAGCACATTCGAGTAATCGCTGCTCTGCAGCGCTGCTTCAACTTCCTGAGCGTGTTCAAGCGTCTTCTTTACGCTCCAGCGTGGGTGCGTGCCCGCGTGCACGAGAAGAGTGTCCAGTTTCTTGTCGTAGTGCGCGAGCGGTTGGTGTCGCAGCCAGTCGCAGAGTTCGTCCGCATCGCTGGCGTTGAGGAGTTTTTCGAGCGTTCCGAAGCGCCTGCCAAACCGGACGGCGCCGGCATGCAGCGCCAGCAGGTGGAGGTCGTGATTGCCGAGTACGGTCACCGCGGAATCGCCCAGATCACGAACGAAACGCAGTGTTTTCAGTGACTTGGGGCCGCGATTGACGAGGTCGCCGACCAGCCAGAGGGTGTCTTTTGAGGGCTCGAAATCGAGTTCGTCGAGCAGTCTCCGGAAGGGATCGTAACAACCCTGCAAATCGCCGATTGCGTAGACGGCCATGCGAACGTCCTAGTGCAGGAGACCCGGGACAGCGAGTGTGAAGGCTTCGATGGGTGCGTCGAAACTCGCGCCGGCGTCAGTTTCCATGTGATACAGACCCTGCATTGCCCCGACCGGCGTTTCCAGTACCGCGCCGCTTGAGTAGCGAAAGCGTTCGCCAGGGTTCAGATGCGGCTGTTCGCCAACGACGCCGTCACCGCTAACTTCCTGCACCTTGCCGTTCGCGTCGGTGATGATCCAGTGACGACTTAGCAGCCTCGCCGGGACGTTGCCGTTGTTGGATATCGTAATGGTGTAGCCAAATACGTAGCGATCCGCATCGGGTTCGGACTGGTCGTCGATGTAGCTCGTGGCCACATTAATGCGGATGTCGGTTAGCTTGTCTTCCATGTAGACATTCTAACGTGATTTCTGCCGCAGGTGATTGCTCAACCGAATGTAGTCGGCGATGGATACCTGCTCAGGCCGCACCCCGGCGTCGATACCAACAGCGTCGAAGTCGCCGGGTTCAGCCACTTTCTTCAGCGAGTTGCGCAGCGTCTTGCGCCGTTGCATGAATGCTGTCGCGACAAGCGTGGACAAACCGGGCTCATCGACAATGTCATACGTACCAGGTGGCAGCGGGTGGAGACGAACAACCGCGGACATGACGTCAGGTGGTGGGGCGAAGGCCTCGCGGTCAACATCGAACAGGGATTCCACGCTCAGGTGGCAACCCAGCATGATGCCGAGACGCCCATAGGCTTTGCTGCCGGGTGATGCCGCCATGCGGGCAACCACTTCCTTTTGCAGCATGAAGTGCATATCGAGAATATTGTCGCGGTATTTCAGCAGGTGGAACAGGAACGGCGTCGAGATGTTATAGGGCAGGTTACCAACGACTCGAATTCGTTCACCCAATGTCGAGAAATCGAATCGCAGTGCATCGGCCTCGTGCACGGTTACGTTGGGATTGTCGTCGTATTGACGGCGCAGGCGTGCGACGAGGTCACGGTCCAGTTCGACCGCATGCAGGTGCCCGGCGTTACGGGCAAGCGCATCGGTAATCGCACCCTGACCGGGACCAATTTCGACGATTACATCGTCTTTGGTCGGATGTATGGCTCGGATGATGGCATCGATAACACCGGGATCGGTCAGAAAATGCTGACCGAAACGTTTACGTGGGCGGTGGTTGGCCATCAGCTTTGCGCCATGAATGCCGCGAGCTCGACAGCAGCCAGCAGGCTTCCCGGATCAGCGGTTCCGGTGCCGGCAATATCGAAGGCTGTACCGTGGTCAACGGAAGTACGAATGATGGGCAGACCGAGCGTAACGTTGACGGCGTGTCCAAAGCCCGCGTACTTGAGTACAGGAAGGCCCTGGTCGTGGTACATCGCAAGTACCGCGTCCTTGTGACCCGCGGCTGGTGTGAACGCCGTGTCCGCCGGCAGCGGGCCGCGCAACCTGAGTCCTGCGGCGCGAAGTTCATCAAGTACCGGTGCGATGAACTCGATTTCTTCACGGCCAAGGTGGCCGCCTTCTCCCGCGTGCGGGTTCAGGCCACAAACAACGATATCCGGTTCATCGATACCGAACTTGTCCTTGAGGTCTGCGTGCAGAATGCGCAGCACGCGCTTGAGAATGTCAGGCGTGAGGTAGTCAGCCACGTCACGTAACGGCATGTGTGTGCTCGCCAGCGCAACGCGCAGTTCGCCGGCCACCAGCATCATGACGGGATGAGTAGCCTCGGTTACCTCCGCGAGAAATTCGGTGTGACCGGTAAACGCCACACCACTGTCGGCAATGACGCTCTTTGCAAGCGGTGCCGTGACCATGCCCGCGAATTCGCCCGCGAGGCAGCCTTCTGCTGCAGTGCGAAGGCCGTCAAGCAGGGTGCCGGCATTGCCTGGGTCCGGTTGACCGGGCTCAACATTGACCGGAAAGGGCATGTCGATGACGCGCAGGCGCTCGTCGAGCTGCCGCTGGTCGCCGATGACGACGAGATCCTTGGCGTATGGACTGCTGACCAGCGCGTTACACAGCTCTGGTCCGATGCCAGCGGGCTCGCCGGCAGTGATTACTAGAGGTTTAGTGAGGGCCACAGCATCTCAGCCTCTGGACACTAGATACGAGTCTCGACGAAAGCTTCATCACGCAGGCGCTGTATCCAGATCTGTGACTCTTCTTCCATCTTGCCCTGGCGAATCTTGGCCGAGCAGTTGCGCTGCTTCAGGTCCTCGGTGTTGTCGTAAACACGACGTTCCAGGACCTCGAGAATATGCCAGCCGAACTGCGTCCGGAACGGTTCGGAGATAACGCCTATCTCGCTGTCGCGGATGGTCTGGGCGAACTCGGGAGCAAAACTTTCGGCAGTGGCCCAACCAAGCTCACCACCAAGATTGGACGAACCCGGGTCGTCGGATAGCAACTTGGCTTGCTCACCAAAGTCCTCTTCGCCGGCACGGATCTTTGCGAGCGCTTCATCAAGTCGCTGTTTCGCTGTTGCGTCATCGATGATCTCGTTTGGCATGATCAGGATGTGGCGAACATTAGTCTGGTCGATCTGGCTGCGCTCAACGGCGCTCCGCAGGTCGTCGACCTTGACGATATGGAAGCTACTGGCGGCACGAATGGGCGGCGCGACATCACCTTTGCCCATATCCTGCAGCACGTCGGTGAACAGGGTAGGGACCTGCTGTCCCTGCATCCAGCCAAGCGTTCCACCCTCGAGAGCGGTCGGACCGGCCGAGTAGCGAACGGCCATCTCGCGGAAATCCGCGCCGTTCTGAATCTGTGCATAGACCTGGTTGGCGAGGTCTTCTACTTCCTTAACTTCGGTGGCGCTGGCCCCGTCGGGCATCGTAAGCAGGATGTGGGACAACGAGTATTCCGAGTTGGCCACGACGTTGCCCTCAAGATCAGCAACACACTGTTCGATCTCGCGCTCCGAAACATTGATGCTTTCCCCAACCTCGATCGTGCGCAGGTTGCTGATGGTGATTTCTTCCCGTAATTGACGGCGGAACTCACCATAGTCGATACCATCTTCGGCAAGCAAACGAGGCATGTCTTCGAAAGGCACACCGTTTTCCTGGGCGATGTTCCCAATTGCGCGGTTGAGCATTTCGTCACCGACATTCAGGCCGATCCGCTCAGCGCGTTGCAGCTGGATTTCCGCGATAATCAGGCGCTCGAGAATCTGTTCCTGGAGTACCTCAGCCGGAGGCAACTGAATACCCTGGGCGGCTGCGCGCGCGTTAATGGCCTCCAGTTGCTCATTCAGCTGGCTCTTGAGGACGACACCCTCATTGACGATGGCGGCCACGCCGTCCAGAAACTCTCCCGTCTCGGAGAGTTCGTCGGCGACGACAACGGGCGCAGCGACCAATGCGACGAAAGCGCATAAACTATTGAATTTTAACAATTTTTACTACCGGAGATCTGCAGAATAGCCAAGAATACCACGTTCGAGGAGTTTGTCAGCTGCTGTGCCGACGCTCGTCATTCCTTTCAGTACCAATTGCAGACCAAACGAGGAATCGCGAGTTCCGTCACGTGTTGAAATGTGGCGGCGGGAAACCAGGCGCAGACCCCAGCAGCAGCTCTCGTATTCGAGGCCAAAAAACTGCTCCAGGACCTCCTGGTCGCGGAATGAATAGTTGTAGCGGCCAACAAAATTCCACTTCGACGCCATCGGCCATGACCACGAAAAATCGCCTTGCTCGAGTGAATCTCGACGGAAGCGATACCCGAGGTTCAGGATCCTGTTGTTGGCGGGGCGGTACTGCAAACGGGCTTCGGATTTAGTCGTGCCGTTTTCTCCCGTACCCCATTGGTGTCCGATATCGAAATTGATGTTTCTGAGCAATCCAAAGCGGACCTGTGCGATGTAGTCCGACGTTTCGAATGTCGATACCGGCATGCCAGGCAGGGCGACATCGCGATCGCTGAAGTAACGCGTCTGGCCAATTGTCGCCGTCATTAACTCACGGCCTGAGTCCAGATCGAGTACGCGCGTGGTTATGCCAAGACTGACCTGTTCCGTATCACCGATGCGGTCGCCGCCCAGGAACCTGTTCTTGCGATAGAGCTGCACGAGATTGATGTCCGGTGCAATCGTGTCGAAGACGGGAAGTCCGTCCTGATCGCGATACGGAATATTGACGTACAGCAATCGCGGCTCGATGGTCTGGATGCGGTTGGCGCCCGACATCATTCGCTCGAGCACGAGTCCTGTATCGACGCTGGTGATCGGCACGGTGCGGGTCGCATCCGTGTCAGCTCCGGGCAGGGTATCGGCAAGGTCGTAGCGCGTGTAGTCCAGCGCAATCGCGGGAGTGAAGAACCAGCCCGGGCGACTGATCGGGATTTCGACGGATGGTGTCGCATTGAATCGCCATCCGGTTACGCCCACATCTCGATCGAAGTTCACGAGTTCGCTGTCGAGGCCCAGCTTTAAGAAGCTTACAGGCCAGTGCGCATTGACCAGAATCTGCGGCAGTCGGCGGTAGGGTTCGTCGGCCGGCGTTATCGCATCGTCAATTGTCTGGTAGTCCTGGGCCTGCGCGAAGAACGACAGATGCTCGGAGTAGTAGTCGACACTTGCGTTGCGATTCAGGTGCGTAATGCTCGAGACACTCAGGCTACCGCCCAGATCCTCGAAGTACTGACTGTCCGAGACCTCCCTGAAATTGATCCGGTTGCGCCAGCTTTTGTTCCACAAAGTGCGATGGTTGAAGCGCAGTTGATGACGCGAATCGTCGACGATGCTGTCGTTAGATAGATAGTCGGCCGTGACGCTGCCTTCGTTGCGTTCAGTCAGGTAGCGAAAGTCCGCTGCGAGCTGCAGTCCGCGGCTCGTTAACAACCGAGGCGTAATGGTCGCGTCGTAGTTTGGCGCGATGTTCCAGTAATACGGGACACGAATTTCGTTGCCGCTGCGGCCGGAGCTGCCGATCTCAGGGGTCAATACGCCGGACTTTCGCGCGTCACCGATCGGGAACGAGATGTACGGCAGGTAGAGGATGGGCACGTTCTTGAAGCGCAGTTTCATATTTTTGGCGGTGCCGACGCCTTCCCCTGTGTCGAGCACAATGGACTTGCCCTGCAGCAGCCAGTCCTCCGAGTCGGGCGGGCAAGTCGTGTATTCGACGCCACCGAGTGACAGGGTGCCATTCTCATTGATTTCCAGGGCGTCGGCAGCCCCGCGCGCATTGCTGCTCCCCATCGAGAATTCGGCCCCTTCGAATCGAATGCGGCCCGTTCCATACCCGAATTCGGCCAGTCGACTCAGGATCAGCGTGTCCGGGTCTTCGTAGCGTACGCCGCCCTCGAGAAACAGGGCGCGCTGCTCAGGGTCATAGCGCGCGGCATCGGCGGCCGCAAGCTTGTCGTCACGGCGCAGCAGGACACCACCGGTCATGCTGGCCGTCGGGTTGTCACCCAGCTGCATCTCGAATGCGCCAAGCTCGAACAGGATTGTCTCTGGATTGTCGGTAATGACCGTAGTGAACGGCGATTCGGCCGATAAAGGCTTGCCAATGGACGTCTGGCACGACAGCTCATCGGCAGCGTGCGCATATGTCACGGCCAGCAGGGTGCAGGCAAAAATCAGTGGTTTCGCAGACAAAACAGTGTTCGGATCAGCTGTGGGCCAGGGCTTGTGGTAACGGGATGTTATCAAGCATTTGGATTTGTTACCTTCGCATAGTTTATTAGGCCCTTCAACGCGTTACGGAGATCTGACATTAAGAGTTCCAAAACCCCGGCAGACGTCCGCCTCGCCGCATTAAAGGCGTGGACCAGGGGCATCGACGCCGTCGCCGGCAGCGAGCCCGTACCCGCATCTGGCGATGCGAGTTTTCGTCGCTATTTTCGATTGCAGTCAGGGGCAAATAGTTTCATCGTAATGGATGCGCCGCCCGAGCAGGAGGATTGCCTGCCGTTCCTGCGCGTGGCTGGCTACCTCGAAGCCATGCGACTGAACGCGCCTAGAATTATCGAAGCCAATCTCGATGAGGGTTTCCTGCTGCTGAGCGATCTCGGCAGTCGCCAATACCTGGACGCGTTGCTCGAAGACACCGCCACCGCGCCGGATTTGTATACCGACGCAATACAGGCATTGCTTGCAATGCAAAGGCGTGGCGCTGCGTATCAGTCGCAGCTGCCACCTTACGACGACACGCTGCTGCGCTTTGAGCTCTCACTGTTTCATGACTGGCTGTGCGGAACACATCTCGACATCGAGTTCAGCGATAAGGACGAACAGGCCTGGCAGGACTGCTGCGACCTGCTGGTCGCAAATGCGCTCGATCAGCCACAGGTATTCGTGCATCGCGACTACCATTCCCGCAACCTGATGCTGACCGCAGCCGACAATCCCGGAATACTCGACTTTCAGGATGCCGTTGAAGGTCCGCTGAGTTACGACCTCGTGTCGCTACTCAAGGATTGCTACGTGCAATGGCCTGCCGAGCAGGTATGGCAATGGGCGCTTGAGTTCTACAACGGTCTTGACGCGGCAGTTCGCGAACGTATCGATGAAGAACAATTCCGCCGGTACTTTGAGCTTATGGGAGCGCAACGGCACCTGAAAGCGGCCGGAATATTCGCAAGACTATGTCACCGTGACGGCAAGTCAGCCTACCTGGAAGATGTTCCGCGGACGCTGTCGTACATCGTCGAACTCGGTCCGCGTTACCCGGAACTTGGATTCGTCATCGAGCTGATCGAGTCGCGGGTGCTGCCCGGCATGGACGCTACAGAATGAGGGCGATGATTCTCGCGGCAGGTCGTGGTGAACGCCTGCGGCCGCTGACGGACAAGATTCCGAAGTCCCTGGTAGAGGTGCGAGGCGAGAGTCTGCTCGAACGCCATTTGGACAACGTGCATGCGGCAGGCATCCGGACCGTCGTCATCAATCTCGGCTGGCTCGGCGACCAGATTGTCGAACGCCTGGGTTCGGGCGAGCGCTACGGGCTCGAGATTATTTACAGCCAGGAAGGCGACGATATTCTCGAGACAGGCGGCGGCATTCACAAAGCGTTGCCAGATCTTGGCACCGATCCCTTTCTCGTTGTTAACGCCGACATCTACACGGATATGCCAGTGCCGAGCGTACAACTGGGGGACAGTCACCTTGGACACCTCGTTATGGTGCCGACGCCGGATTATCGTGATCACGGCGATTTCGATATCGACGACGGACTGATTCGCAATGGTGAATCTGCGGCATACACCTTCAGCGGTGTCGCGATCTATCGACCCGAATTCTTCGACGGGTGTGAGGCAGGGCGCTTCCCGCTGGCGCCGATGCTGCGCGAGGCGGCGGATCGCGGCCAGTTGTCAGGTTCTCTGTATGAAGGACTTTGGGCGGACGTTGGCACCCCGGAACGCCTTGCTGCCTTGCAGTAACTCTATGGCTTCAGTCGCCCGGCATACCAAGGTGTCGCAGAATGTGCGGGAGTAACCTCTCTGAGGCGGCTGCCAATTGCAGATTGATCCCGAGCCGGTGCAGGTCGGTCATCTCGAGTTCTGCGTAGCCGCAGGGATTGATACGCGTGAAGGGCTCGAGGTCGACGTCCACATTCAGCGCCATGCCGTGAAAGCTTGAGCCGCGCCGGATCCGAAGCCCGACGCTTGCCAGCTTGTTGCCTTCCACGTAAACGCCTGGCGCGTCCGCTCGCGCCGCCGCCGCGACATCGAATTCGGACGCAAGGTCTACGACGCTTTGTTCCAGTGCGGTTACCAGTGTGCGCACGCCGATATTGGCGCGTCGAATGTCGATCAGCGGATAGACCATGAGCTGGCCGGGCCCGTGAAACGTAACCTGGCCGCCGCGATCGATTTGCACGACAGGAATATCGCCCGGCGCCAGCAGATGTTCCTTGCTTGCATTGAGCCCCAACGTGAAAACCGGAGGGTGTTCGCAGAACCAGATTTCGTCCTGCGTCGACTCGTCACGTTCGTCCGTGAATTTCTGCATCTCGCGCCATAGTGGCACGTAATCCTGACGGCCGAGATAGCTGGTCTTCACAGCGCCATAAGGACGTCTTCGTGGTTGGAAACGTCCTGGTAGATGTCATCGAGTTGTTGCTGGCTCGTCGCTGTGACCGTAATGGTGATCGATACAAAACGCTCATTGCTGCTAAGCGACTCTTTTATGGCGCTGTCCCCGACTGTGCCCGTATGTTTCTCAATCAGCGCTCGAGTCGTCGTACGAAACTCCGGTGAGTTATGCCCCATCATCTTGACGGGAAACTCACAGGGAAATTCGATTACAGATTCTTCAGTCATACTTATTCGAACCAGAGGGTGATGCTGTCCTTGGTGCGTTGC
>Ga0224504_10000140_pt1 | contig 30596 bp, 31 predicted proteins | sample SF_Oct11_sed_USG_3_FD_170160 | JGI IMG/M metagenome (GOLD analysis project Ga0224504, IMG submission 170160) | Sediment microbial communities from San Francisco Bay, California, United States - SF_Oct11_sed_USGS_24 | ecosystem: Environmental > Aquatic > Marine > Sediment | place: USA...
ATGGCAATTATACTTCCCTTAGCGCAAGCTATTTACAAAACAAATTATTTGAAGAATTTTACAAACACTACCTGAAATTTACCCACCTAAAAAACACGCATTTAACAGACATGTTAATATGGTGTAAGTGACGTTTTAATTATTTGAACTATCATCTAATTACACCCTAAAATAGTTAAACTTTTGTTTTTATATATTTAAATTTAGACCTCACGAACCAAACCTACCCTATTTTAGACCGTTTTTTTACTTTTAAGCTAAGTCACCAACAACAATAATAATCCTCTTAAATTTTTAATAATTGCGAAAAACATGGATTTTACAATTAACATAAACCCAAAATATTTTATTCTAAACATTTTGAAACTCAATAATACTATAGGTTGCTTTATTGTTTATTATTTCCCCTGCATAAACAAACAAGTAAAAATATTCGCTCTAGGACATTTACTTGTTTTTGGTCACTCCAATACTTTAGCATACTTATAGCAGAAATATCAAAGTTTTCATTACCTAAACAAATGAAATTAATTATTCACTTATATTGCAATAAACTATTCTCAATTCTATTGGTTTTGAATTTGACCTAAAGACTCTATAATTTTTCTGTAAAATTTAGAATGGAAAAACAACTTTCTTTATATATAACTTAAACATAAAATTGCTACTAAGTTTCTTCAGAGACCATCCAATTAGTTTAAAGAGATATTTTCTATGGCCTTTTTGGTCGCATTACTTTTCATAAATTTTCTCAAACTAAAAAAATTATCAAAAGGCCGATACAGTTTTGTTAAAGCAAACATTATTCCTTTTGGCATGGTGTAATAGCCGTTTAGTTTTACTTTAGATTTTCCCATAATACGATTATATCTTAAGTAAAAACGTTTGTAACTATTATAAAATAGTTCCTCCATTTCTTCGGGTGCTAAATGATCCATTTTTACAATTGAATGAAAACCATCGTACAAATCCCACTGTTTATGCCAAAACTTATCTTCTTGTTCAATTTCCTTGTACAACTGAGTTCCTGGGTAAGGCGTTAATAAAGCAAACTGCACTGTATAAGGGTTTAAATTTATAGCCCAATCAACCGTATTGTTAATCATTTTTTTATTTTCACTTACATCTCCTAAAATAAAACTTCCTAAAACTCTAATACCGTACTTTCTTAATAATTCAATTGCTTTAGTTTGTTGTTTTAAATTTATATTTTTCCCATAATTTTCTAGTGAATTTTCATTTGCACTTTCTAAGCCTAAAAACATTGTAAATGCACCAACCTCCGCCAATCTTTTTACCATATCTTCATTGTTTGCCAAAATATCAACTCTAGAAAAACACCACCAGATAATATCTTTTAAATTTCTAGCCTCCACCTCATCTGCAAATTCCATCATTCTAGTTTTATTGATCGTGAAGTTATCATCTAAAAAAGTAAATGCTCGATATCCATAATCGTGATACAAAACCTCTAACTCGTCTACAATAGATTTGGCACTTCTTGCGCGCCACTTTTTTCCAGCAAATTTTGTTGAAGAGCAAAAATGACAATCGAAAGGGCAGCCCCTACTTGTAATTAAATTAATTAGTGGGCGCTCGCCTAATCTGTTTTTATATTGGTCTAATTTGAACAAATCTCGAGCAGGGAACGGAAAATCATCTAAGTTAGTTGGCAATTTGGCATTCTTATTTTTTTTATACTTACCATCTTTTAAATACGATATTCCATCAATAGCTTCAAAATTTTGTTCCGCAAAATTAGTTTCAAGCATATTTAAAAGTTCGATAAAAATTAATTCTCCTTCACCTCTAACAATAAAATCTACAACACCTGTTTTCAAAACTTCTTTATCCATAAAAGTAGCATGATAACCACCCATTACAACTATACATCCTGCACCTTTTACTAATTTTGCAGCTTCTAAGGCATTGTAGTATCTAGGCGTATCAACTGAGATTCCAACCAAATCAAAACATTCAATATCACTCATCGTGAGTTCTTTCTTTTCAACTCCCAAATCTAATATTTGAACTTCATGTCCGTTTTGTATTGCAAAGGCTGCTAAATAACCTAAACCTAGTGGTGGCATTTGAGCTCCCATTTTGCCAAAAATATCTGATCCTTGCGGATTAATTAAAAGTACTTTCATTTCATACAATCTTTTAATTATTATAAAAAAATGGGGGTATTTGGATTTTAGCAATTACGAATCGTGTTCTACTATTAAATCACTTAAATATTTTTCATCAACTATTACATCAGTTAGTTTTTGTAATTCTTCATCATATGCAATCATTATTTTTTCATATGCAGGGTCTTTTATGGCTATTTTTGCTTCTTCATCTGCTCCTATCGAATCTTTTGTTAAAATATTTTCTTTGAAATTTTTATAATGATCACGAATAGAGCAAGCCATAATTACATTTCCTTTTTTATCTTTTCCAAAACCGTAATCTTTTTGCCATTTCCGACCGTTTTTAAATAATTTTGATTGTAATGCATCAGCAATTGTACCACCTCTTTTGTAAATATCTTGAATTTTTTCAGTGTAATAAGGTACAAAAACACAAGGCATTACTTTACCATCAAAGTCAACATAAAAGTAACCACTAAATCTCCCATATGCTATACAACCACTTGAAAGTGTACCACAGTTCCAAAAATCAGCAAACGGATACCCTAATTCACGAGAAACAACTTCCCATTTTTTAAATAATTCAACACGTTGTTTTGGATTAACCATTAATTCCATCATATCTTTTCCTCTTCCTATTGGCATTAATTGGAATTGCCACATATAAGTTGCTCCTAAGGTTTCAAAATAATATTTGTAAAATTCATCAGTTAAAAGTGTTTGGTGATTTTTAGAAGTGGCTGTTACTGACACACCAAAAGGCACGCCAACTTCACGTAAATTTTCCATTGCTTGGCGTACTTTTTTATGTACACCTTTCCCTCTTCTTTCATCAGTTTCAAATTCAAAACCTTCTATAGAAATTCCAGGGGTTACATTTCCTAATTCTGCCAAAAGAGCCGCTGCTTTTTTATTTAGCAATGTTCCATTGGTATATACCAAAAAAAACATATCGTTGAATTCTTCAAAAATGTCAAAAATAGTTTTTCCTTCGCTTCTGTAAATAAAAGGTTCTCCTCCACTAATGGTTACAAATCTACTTCCAAAAATATCATGTGCTTCTTTAATTATTCTTCGTGTAGTTTCATAATCTAGTTTTGAGCCTTTACCAGGAACACAAGAGGCATAGCATCCTGTACAATTTAAATTACAGCTTTTATCGGGTGATACAACCAAGAATTTTGGCGGGTATTCGCCATATTTTTCTTTAAACGCTATTTTAGCGTCATTCAAGTTATCTAAACGATTGGGTTTCCATGAGTCTCCAACAAAAACCTTCATCATTTTTTTAACAACAGTTTTATTAATATAGCCTCTATCTAAATTTTTACGAACCTGATTCATTAAATTACTAACAAAATAGTAACGATCCAAGCGTTCTTCATGATAAGTTAACAAACTATCATTAAGCATTGTTTTGTAAATTTGTTTGTCTAAATGTTTCGCCGCAATTCCCCTTAAAGTTTTATTAGAAATAATTTGATTAACAGCTACATTAAATAATTGGTCTTTTAAAGTACGCATCTTTTTTCATTTTAATTACAACAGTAAATTATATAACACTTTTTAGTAGTAAACTAATCTAAAATTACAAAAAAAATTAATTAACGGCTTCAAAACCAATAAAAATAAAAATTAAACACCTAAAACACTGACTATAAGAAGCAATATAACCGAAAACACGATTACATCAGTTATGAATGATTCAAGAATAAAGATAACTAACCATACCAAAATAGGCTGCCCTCAATAAAACCCATCCCTATAGACAAGCAAGATCTTTAAGTTCCCCATAAAATTTAAAACACCATTTAATAGCTTTCTCTATTTTTAATGAAAGAGTTAAAAAATATTTCTAAGGAAAGTAAGTATTGACAATACTATCTCAAGCCAACGGATAATAACTAAGTAGTAGTAACAATAGCATTAAAGTTTTTGTACACCTACTCCAATAGTTCTTTTTTAAAACATTACAAAACGTTTAAAAAAAACTATCGCCTACAAATAAAAACACCTTAACACCTGCATTACAACAACTCGTTAACTTAAGTAATTTATTTTAAAACACCTTCAAGAATATCGTCTATTCTTTCTATTTGATGACCATAATCTTCCTCAGTGTATTCCTCTTTTTTAATATCATAAAACTCATACCAATCTTTATTAGGTATCAATTTTTGAAGCTTTAGCTTCACCAATAAAACTTCATAATTTATTTCGTCAACAATTGTATTTGCTAAAACATCAATAATAAAACTTACGGGAATGCTCTCATCTTTAGAGCTAAGACACTCTATATTTTCTATAATTTTAAATTTTCGTTGATCAGAACCTCCAAAATAATAGGACAATATATCTGACAATTCGGCTTCATTAAAATTAGCTAAAAGTTTTTTCAATTCATCTTTATGTCTTTTAAAATCAACATAACCATAATCGTCTTCGTGATACAATTGTTCAACTATTAATTTAACGGCAATCATTCTTTTAAAAGTAGGTATACCTGCATTTTCAGTTAACTTTTCAACAATAAATTTGAAATGCGGGGTATTTTCTATCACATCTTCTGTTAATTCAATTGGATGTATTTTTATTTCTTGAATTATTCTTTTTAATAATTTATTCATCTTTATAATTTTAAAAGTTATTTATCCTAAATATTAAAATTAAGCAGATTACACCAACAATAGAATGACAATTATCAGATGTTTTATAAAAAAAACACCTGATAATCCTTTTGTTTCTTTAAAAGAATATAAACGTAAAAAAATAAAGGTAAAAACTATTAAGATTTCTCTTATAGCTTTCACCTTTCATATTATTATAATTAACCCTAAGGATATATATTTATATATTTTATTTAATGTTGGCTTTGTCCCAAACTTTCCCAGTCTTTTGATCTATCATCTCAATAGACACCTTATCGCCATCAATTTTTACTGAAAGTACATAATACATGGCCTCTGGCAAATCAGACATTTTACCATCGGCTGCATGAAACTTATAAGGAGCAATACCGTTAATTATTTCTTTCTTTATTCTTTTACCATAATACACATCACCATCAATAGCGTCAGATTCTCTTTTTAATTGATAGATACTGGCACCCGCTCCTGCAGAAATAATATAGTTGGTACCATTCCGTTTTGTTCGATAATAAATATGGTCATGACCACTAAACACAGCGGTCACATTGTACTTGTCATATAATTTTGTGGTAGCTGTTTCTGCACCCGCAACATCGTCGTACGACTTAGAACCTACAGTGTAATTGGGGCGATGCTTATATATAAATATATGTTTTCCTTTTGCTTTTTTTAATTCTTTTTCTAACCATTTCATATTTTTGGGATCTGAATCTATTTTTGGCCATGGCAAAGCAATAAATTTAGCATTTCCATATTCAAAACTATACATGGCTTTTTCCATACCAAAAAAGTTCGTAAAATTCTCAATTCCATCATCTCCACCAGCTTCTTCATGGTTTCCTACCGTTGGCCACATTGCGTATTTTTTCATAAACCATCCCCCCATAACATCTAACAAATCATAATCTACCTTACCTTTCTCACCAGCGCCTTTATTCACGAGATCTGCTGTTGTTATACAAAAATCAGGTTTTAAGGAGTCTGCACGTTTCAACACCTTTGGAAAATATTTAGACCCTTTTGAATCTCCGAAAACTAAAAAATGCATTTTAGTTGGTTTTTTACCTTTTTCTCTTTTTAACAATTCCATTTTTGAATATGGATTATAAGGATTGTTTTTATCTTGAGAAAACCCAATATTGGTGATTAAAAAAAATAGTACTGAAAGTATCAGTGTTTTAAAGTATGTCAATTTTGCACTTCATTTTTTAAGTGATGTTTATAGTTTTTGTTTGAAAAAAATCAAATGTAGTTGATTTAAATTTGATTAACAAATCACTTATAATTGAAATATTTACTACACAATCATCTACTTTCTAAGATACATTTTATTGTTTTTTATTTAGTTTCTGAGGGAAAATATGACCTCTAATAGGTTTAGCAACCTAATGTTTTGATATTTTTGGTTATATTCAATTTAAATTTAAAACAAATGTCAAAAAAGACCGTCTTAATAATCTTGTTATTTTATAACATTGCTTTTTTATTTTCACAGAACACTTCTTTTGGAAATAGCTCAAACTATAATTTTATAACTGTAAACGAAACATCAATTCAACCTTCCATATATAAACCAATAGAGCCCGATTTTCAAAAACACTGGGCTTTTGGGGGAAACTTAGGTTTGTCGTTTTGGAACGGAGGAACTGACATACTTATTGGTCCTAAGGCGTATTACAATTTTTCCCCAATATTTTTAACAGGATTGGGTCTTATTTATAGCTATTCTGAATTCAACAACAACATTAGAAGTTATCATTCTAATTCGTTTGGAGGAAGTATTTTATTAGCTGTACGCCCACTCCACTTTTTACAAATTTCGGCAGAGTATGAGGGGCTTCAAACTAATTACAGCGGATCTTATTCTGATGAATATTTTGTAAACGCCCTTTATTTTGGCATTTCATATGTTAACGGACCTGTTTCTTTTGGAATTAGATATGATGTACTTTATAATATTGATAAAAGCATATACAGTTCTGCCTGGAATCCAGTAGTTGGTTTTTATTTTTAAATGCTACTAATTTATTTTTTTAATATAATTATGACAAAATAATTGTGCCTCATTAATTTAATATATCTCTTAATCTAAAAGTATACTGATAATCTATTCCATTGCGTTCAACTACTAACACAATTTTTGTGTTTTCTTTTTGATAAAATTTCTCAACAATATCTTCTAATTTTAAATCGTAGGTATATTTATTATTTATTTTAATTAGCACATCTCCTTTTTGCAAACCAGCTTCATGAGCAGGAGAACCATATGCTATATTATAAATTTTATAAGTAGGTTTAAAAGTAAACTTATAATTGTAATTTATATCAACTTTAAAACTAGCATTCACATTGGTTTCTCTATTTGAAACTGCATCTTTATCAACTTCCTTAACCAATATTTTACCGTTGTAAACTAGCTCTATTCCACTCATATTATACCTAAACGGCTCTTTAAAAAAATGACCGCGTTTCAACGTTATTCTATAATTCCTATAATCAAATACCACAATAAATCGTTTTAGAATCGCTCCTCCAATACTCCCGTTTCTTTCTGTATACTTTAAGGCTTGCCCAACCGATAACGAATCTGGATATGATACTGTTGGATTCAACAATTCAAATTTTCCCAATACAATGCTGTGTATTTTACTTCTTTTCCCATATATAGCACCACTCAATCCTTCACCCAAAAAGTCATAAAAAAACAGCTTTGGAGGTAATATTTCTGGTTTACTATTTTCAAAAAGCCAAACAGCATCACTTCCTCCTGAATCAATCAATAATTTAACAGGTACTTGTTTATTCAAATTTTCATTAAACTTAACACCTAAATTAATATATGGTTTTAACCTATGAAATTCCAAGTTAAATGTTTCACATTTCTTACAATCATCATGAATATAATTATCAGGCTTATAAAAAATAATTTTTTTTGTATTATAATTTATTTTAACCACAAAATCTTTAAAAATTTCATACCCAATAATTCCGTGTATTGTAAGGCCCATTTTTGAAGACAGATCGAAGTCGTCATTTGAAATAACATATAACTTCTGATTATTGCTAACAATGTTATTTAATTTAAAAAAGTTTCCTTTAGATAAAATTGCTTCCACAGCTTCCTCATTGCCTAAACCTTTTAGTTTTATTTTTTTTACATTTTCGAGTCGTATAGAATCTTGAACATTTAAATTAAATAAAACCGTTGCACCCACACCTGAATCTAGAATAAAATTTAATTTATTCCCATTTACCTCAATTGGCAATACAATTAAATTACTCATAAGCTTAAAAGGAATGACTTGTTTAATTTCATTATTAAGCATTCTGAAATTTCTTTGGGAGAAACTATTTAAAGAATTAAATAGTATAAACACAACGAAGCATATATAACAGCATGTTCTAAACAATATAACATATTTAATTTTAGGTAAATTACAAAAACCAGGATGTTAAATATAACTTTTATGATAATTTTAACGTAAAGAAATGTACATATTTTGCGATTCTTCTAAAATTAATTTCGCAATTTTGTAACCTTAATATAATAAGTTATTACAAAATGCCAACGATATCTATAAAAGGTAAAAATATGCCTGAATCACCAATAAGAAAATTGGTGCCATTTGCTGAAAATGCTAAGAAAAAAGGAATTGAGGTTTTTCATTTAAATATTGGACAGCCTGATATTAAAACACCTGACTGCGCACTCGAGGCCATTAAAAATAATTCAGTAAAAGTATTGGCCTACAGCCGATCAGAAGGTTCGGAAGAATACCGCGAAAAGATTGCTGATTATTATTTGAAAAATAATATTTCTGTAACAGCTGATGAGATTATTGTAACTACCGGCGGATCTGAAGCATTACTATTTGCTATGGGTAGCATTACCGATGCGGGTGATGAAATTATTATTCCCGAACCATTTTACGCAAATTACAATGGCTTTTCAACAGCTTCAGATGTAAAAATAGTTCCTGTAATATCTAAAATAGAAAACAATTTTGCATTGCCTTCTATTGAAGATTTTGAAAAATTAATTACACCTAAAACAAAGGCTATATTAATTTGCAACCCTGGAAATCCTACTGGATACTTATATTCTAAGGAAGAAATTCAAGAGTTAGCTGAAATTGTAAAAAAACACGATTTGTTTTTAATTGCAGATGAAGTTTATAGAGAGTTTGTATATGACAATGCACAACATCAATCTGTTTTGGCAGGTTTTGGTTTAGAAGAAAATGCAATTATTATCGATTCTGTTTCTAAACGATATAGCATGTGTGGCGCCAGAATTGGATGCTTGGTAACCAAAAACAAGGAAGTTTTGAGTACAGCCATGAAATTTGCCCAAGCACGTTTAAGTCCTCCTTCTTTTGCTCAAATAGCAAGCGAGGCTGCTTTAGAAACACCACAATCGTATTTTGATGAAGTTATAGTTGAATATAAAGCTCGTAGAGATTTACTTATTGAAGAATTAAAAAAGATTGAAGGTGTTAAAGTTGGCACGCCAAAAGGTGCTTTTTATTGTGTTGCCGAATTACCTGTTGATAATGCCGATAAATTTGCGCAATGGTTATTAGAAGATTTTAGTTTAAACAACCAAACTGTTATGGTTGCTCCTGCTGCTGGATTTTATTCAACTCCTGGAATTGGAACAAAACAAGTTAGAATTGCCTATGTTTTGAAAAAAGAAGACCTCTTAAAATCGGTTGAAATTTTAAAAGAAGCCATTATAAAATACAACGCTAAATAGTTGAATATTCAACATAATATATCGTTAAAACAATACAATACGTTTGGCATTGAAGTAAATGCCAAACGCTTTGTATCTGTTAGTTCACTTTCAGAACTACAATCTATACTACAAAATGAAAAAGATATTTTTTTATTAGGTGGAGGCAGTAACATGTTGTTAACTAAAAATATAGAAAACCTCGTTATTCATTTAGATTTAAAAGGAATTAAAGTAAAAGACACTGAAAAAAACCATGTTCTAGTAACCGCTGAAGCCAGTGAAAATTGGCACGATTTTGTAGTTTGGTGTATTTCTCAAAACTATGGTGGTTTAGAAAACTTATCCTTAATACCCGGAAATGTTGGCACCTCTCCTATTCAAAACATTGGTGCTTATGGCGTTGAAATTAAAGATACTTTTCAACAACTTGAAGCGCTTGAAATAGCTACTGGTAACATAAAAACATTTTCAATTTCAGCTTGTAATTTTGGGTATCGCAATTCTGTTTTTAAAAATCAACTTAAAGGAAAATATGTTATTACCAACGTAACTTTTAAACTAACAAAAAACAAACATCACTTAAATATTTCTTACGGCGATATTAAAAATCACTTAAAAGATATTGAACACCCTTCATTAAAAGAAATATCAGATGCTGTGATTTCTATTAGACAGCGAAAATTACCTGACCCTAAAGAAATTGGTAATAGCGGTAGTTTTTTTAAAAACCCTATTATAGATTCAACTTTGTTCAATTCACTGCAAAAAACTTATCCTCAAATACCACATTATGTGGTTTCAGAAAACGTAATTAAAATTCCTGCTGGGTGGTTAATTGAGCAATGCGGATTTAAAGGTCAACGATTTGGCGATGCTGGAGTACACACAAAACAGGCATTGGTTTTGGTAAATTATGGAAATGCTAACGGAGAAGACATTTACAATTTGGCACAAAAGATTCAACAAACAGTAAAAGACACTTTTGGAATTTCTCTTGAAATTGAAGTAAATATTATATAGTGTTTTGTTTAAATTTCTGTAATCGTAAAACCTCTTCAAACATTCCACCTTACATTGAAAGCATAAGTTTTTATGATTTGATTATACTATAAAAACCTAAATAATTCCTTTTAGAACATCAATAACACAATCAATTTCTTCTTTTGTATTGAATTTACTAAATGAAAATCGAACTGAAGTTTTCATGGCTTCTTCTTCAGGTAAAATTGAATTTAGCACATGAGATCCTTTGTTGCTTCCACTTTGACAGGCACTACCACCTGATACTGAAATACCTTTTAAATCGAGGTTGAAAAGTAACATTGCATACTCTTTTGGAAAGCGTACATTTAATATAATATAACTACTTTTAGTTTCACTTTCTGACAAGCCATTGAACTCAACTCCATCAAAATCACTTTTCAATTGTTCAATTAAATAGCTTTTTATTGATTGAATATAAGTTGATTCCTCTTTTAAATTTTCACAAGCAATAGTTAAGGCTTTTTCCATTCCTAAAATGCTATGCACATTTTCGGTTCCTGCTCTTGCCCCCTTTTCCTGTTCACCTCCGTGTAAAATTGGATAAATGCCAAAACCTTTTTTTATATATGCGAATCCAACGCCTTTGGGGCCATGAAATTTGTGTGCACTCGCTGCAAAAAAATCGATGGGTGTTTGTTGTACATCCATTTTAAAATGCCCAACACCTTGAACTGCATCACTATGAAACAACGCCTTGTTGTCTAAACATAACTTAGATACCAAATCAAGATCCAATAAATTACCAATTTCGTTGTTTATATACATTAAACTCACCAATTTCTTCTCACTACTTTTTTGTAATAAAGTCTCTAAATGTAAATAATCTATCTGTCCGTTTTTATCAATATCAACCCATTCAACATTCACTTTAAATTCTTTCACCAAATTATTTAAGGTATGAAAAACAGCATGATGTTCTATTTTTGATGAAATTATGGTTGTAACGTCTAAATTTACAACAGCATTCCTTAAAATTAAATTATCGGCCTCACTTCCACCCGCTGTAAAAATAATTTCATTCGCACCTGCATTTAAGCATTTGGCAATATTTTTACGTGCTGTTTCAACCAAAGATTTCGCTTTCCTACCATCTTGATGTATAGATGAAGGGTTTCCAAAAGTAGTAGCCATTACATTGGTAATTGTTTCAATTACCTCAGGTAAAATAGGGGTTGTTGCGGCATTGTCTAAGTATATTTTTTTCATCAAAAACAAAAGTAATTAAAATAGTTGATTTCAATTAAGGTTGTAAAGAAGAAAACAATTATTTTTGTAACATAAACGTATTTATGAAAAAAATTATTTCTCTTTTTTTAGCACTTTCATTTTTCTCATGTAATGATGGTGATTTTGATATACCTGAGTTTGAATTTGATCACACGGTATATAGTTGTTTCGAATATGTTTTATACATTACAAGCAATAATCGTAAAGAGGCCATGGCAATGACCTTGATTGATTCGCAACTTGACACAACTGTTGGTGAAAAATCTTTTCCAATTTCTTCTTCTTTAGAAATTGTATATAGGTTATTTGACGATGGAATTGGAAATGACTATTTCTGTCAACTTATTCCTGCAATAAAACCAAAAGTTTTAAAAGAATTAAACGCTGTTGGTGGTATTGTAAACATTAACACTTCAGAAGTATTTGAAGAAAGCGTTTTAATTGGGTATTCCTATAATATTAGTATCTCTGATTTATTATTTATAGATGGAAATGATCGAATTTTTTATGAAACTTTCCCTTTTGGAACCTTTACAATTAAACTTTAGTTTTTAGGGTTCTGATAAATATATACTTCAGTAGCACCTAAACCATATTTTTTATAGGAAGCTTCATAAAATTTAACGTGGTAGTTTTTAAAAAGAAATTCTAGCTCACTTTTTAACACGCCCTCTCCTTTTCCGTGAATGAAAACTATTTTAGGAATGCGATTTTTAATTGCAAATTCCAATTTGTGTTTAGCATGTTCCATTTGAGTATTCAACATATCATAATTATCCATTCCCTTTGTTGAAGGAATTAAATTATGAATATGTAAATCAACCTCCATTGGTGGATGTTTATCTTCTTTTAAATCTGATTTAAATTGTATTGACTTCTTTTTAGGTTCTGTACCTTTACTCTGTTCAAACAAGGCTTCATTAGAAATATCGCTATACTTTGAAAGATCAAACTGGCTTTCTTTAATTACTACCAATTCATTTGGAGAAAATTTAAAAATAAACCCATCGGTACTTTCCATCTCTACAATAGATTTAGAAACTGATAATACTTTCCCTTTAATAACATCATCTAAAACAGCAACGGTATCTCCAATATTGATTTTTATTTTCATAAATTATTTCGATTAATTAACTATTACAAATCTCTTAACTTTTTAGTGACTTTGTCATTACACGTTAAAATTTATTGTACTAATTTTAAGCAAAAATATAAAGATGTTGCAAACTGAATCTAAAAACAACAAACATTTTTTTTAAAGGTGTTTGGCTTTAATTGATAAAAGGAAGCTATTACAGGTTTTATTAGAACGAAAAATGTAAAAAAAATCATGTGCCCCGTTTGGAATATGTTAATTCTAAAATATAGTTATTTTATTAATTTTTATCATCTGCTTTTGGATTTTAAGAAATATCTCATCGTATCCTTTTAATTTATTAGCCTCTAAACAATCAACCACTTATAAATATATTATTTATGGGGATTTCTTAGGTTGAATTCACGTTTTTTATAGTCTTTTTAAATTTTTAAAATTGAAGTAAACTGATTGTTGAAAAGGATGTAGGTTTTAATTATTTACTGCTATTATTGCTACCGCTAGTTTTGTAACTAGTGGTTTCAATATTTCTGGTGAAACAAATCTTTAATAAAATTATACAAAAAAAAATGGTTGAAAAAGAATAATATTACAACTAACAAAATAAAAAAGCACCCAATTGGGTGCTTTTTTATTTTTATAAAGACTACAAATTTTCAAAATCTGTTTCCATTTTTATATAATCTAAAAACTCTTGTTTGGTTGATGCATCTTTAAACTTTCCTCCAAACTCAGAAGTTACCGTACTACTTTCAATATCTCTAACACCACGAGAATTTACACATAAATGTTTGGCATCAATAACACAGGCAACATCTTGGGTGCCTAGTGCTTCTTGTAAAGCCTGAACAACCTGCATAGTTAAACGCTCTTGTACTTGTGGCCGTTTAGCATAATAATCAACAATGCGATTCATTTTTGACAAACCAATTACATTGCCCTTTGAAATATAAGCGACATGAGCTCGCCCAACAATAGGTAATAAATGATGTTCGCAAGTAGAATAAACAGTAATGTTTTTTTCTACCAACATTTCACCATATTTATAGTTATTATCAAACGTTGATAATTTTGGTTTGTTGGCAGGATTTAAACCTGAAAACAATTCGTTTACAAACGATTTTGCCACTCTTTTTGGTGTTCCCTTTAAACTATCATCTTCCAAATCCATTCCCAAAGTATTCAAAATATCTTTTACACTATCTTGAATACGTTTTATTTTTTCTTTATCAGAAATATCAAAAGCATCAGCTCTTAACGGAGTTTTAGCAGAAGAACCTATGTGATCATCCCCCATTTCGTCAATTTTATTTATCATTATTTCTTTCCCTTCAAACATTTTCTATTTATTAGCCTGCAAATTTACAATTTTGTTTTAAAGTTTTGCGGTGATTTTTAGTAATTCTTCGAAACTACATTCTTGTTGTTCACCTGATTGCATATTTTTTACTGTATATGTGTTATTTTCAACCTCAGTTGAACCAACCATTACAACAAACGGAATTTCTCTTCTGTTCGCGTAATTCATTTGTTTTTTCATTTTTACCGCCTCAGGATACAATTCTGACTTAATATTTAATTTCCTTAATTCAACCAAAGCTTTCATGCAATAAGCTGCCTCGGCTTCGCCAAAATTAATAAATATTAATTTTGGTTTAGGTAATTCAACCGCTTCAAACAAATTCAATTCTTCTAGCACCAAATAAATACGATCTAAACCAAACGAAATACCAACACCACTTACATCTTTCAATCCAAATATTCCTGTTAAATCATCATATCTACCTCCACCACCAATAGAACCCATTTGCACACCTTTTGGTGCAGAAACCTCATAAATGGCACCTGTATAATAGTTTAAACCACGTGCCAAAGTTACATCCAAATCTAAATTGGCCGATTGCAATCCCAACGCTTCAATATTATTAACAACAAAACGCAAATCATGAACACCTTTTAAACCTTCTTCAGATTCAACTAGCATTGCTTCAAGCTTATTTAATTTCTCCTGATTGCTTCCATTAAAATGAAACAATGGTTGCACTTTTTCAATGGCCGCTTCAGAAATTCCTTTTGAAATCATTTCCTTAGTAACTCCTCCTTCACCTATTTTATCTAACTTATCTAGCGCTACTGTAAAATCAATTAATTTATCAGCCTCCCCAATAATTTCTGCAATACCAGCCAATATTTTTCGATTGTTAAGTTTGATAGTCGTTCCAACCAAATTTAACTTACTAAAAACAGCATCGTATAATTGCACAAATTCAACTTCCTGCCACAAACCTTTACTTCCAACAACATCAGCATCACATTGATAAAACTCTCTAAAGCGACCTTTTTGTGGTCTGTCTGCACGCCAAACTGGTTGCATTTGATAACGTTTAAAAGGAAATTCAATTTCATTTTGATGTTGTACAACATACCGCGCAAACGGCACTGTTAAGTCGTAACGCAATGCTTTTTCTGAAATAGAAGAGGTTACTTTTAAACTGTTTTTTGAAGTTAACAAGGCATCATCTACCTTTGAAAGGTAATCTCCAGAATTTAAGATTTTAAAAATCAAGCGATCGCCCTCATCTCCATACTTCCCCATCAATGTTGATGAATTTTCAAAACTTGGAGTTTCAATAGGTTTAAATCCGTATACTTCAAAAACTTGTTTTATAGTTGAGAAAATATAATTACGTTTTGCAACTTCGGTAGGTGAAAAATCACGTGTTCCTTTTGGTATGCTTGGTTTTTGTGCCATTTGTAAAAATTAGTTTGCAAATATCTGAAATTTTAAAAACTAATTAAAGCTTTTCGAACATTGATTTCTCTTTGTCTGTAAGTTCTATATCATTTAAGAATTTATCTTTTGTTGGAAACAACATCAACATCATCAATGCCAAGATGCCCACTAAAATAAAATAAAAGCTATTGTTAGCGTACATAACAAAAATAGTGCACATTAAAGCTGGAAATTCTAACATGGCTATTCTAAAAATATGGGCGGTACTATATTTAATAGATTTTTCAGTTATACCAGCGTCAGCTGGGATTTTCTTTATTAATTTTGCAAATAAAAATTTGCTTGATAAATTACCTATAAATGATATTAAAATTGCCAAATACAAAAAATGCTTGTCTTGTTGGTATGAGAAAAACAAGTGATCTTTAGCTGTAAATGCTACATACACGGCAAACAATATTACCCCCATTAACAATACCATATGTATTATTTGTAATGACTTTATGAAGTTTTTTAGTTCTTTATTGGCGGACATCTCTATAACTAATGTGTTTAATTTTTATTAAAAATTGCATTTGCTTTTTCTAAATCTTCTGGCGTATCAATACCAATAGCTATTTGGTTGGTTTTTACCATTTTCACTTTTAGTCCGTTGGCTATAAACCGAAGATTTTCTAACTTTTCTGTAGCTTCCAAACGGTTTATTGGTAGCTTGGTAAATTTCATTAAAGCCGATTTTCTAAATGCATAAATTCCAATATGCTTAAAGTATTCAGCTGAATATTTTTCTCGCGGGTATGGAATTGGAGCACGTGAAAAATACATGGCGAATGCATTTTCGTCAGTAACAACTTTTACATTGTTTGGATTGTTAATTTCAATCTCTTCATCCATTTTAAACATTAACGAGGCAATTGCTATTTCATTTTCATTATCTGTTTTAAAAACTTCCAATAAATCCTGTAGTGGTTTCATTTGTGTGAATGGCTCGTCTCCTTGCACGTTCACAATAATATCAACATCCAAGTTTTCAACTGCTTCAGCAATACGATCACTGCCAGATTCATGTTCTTTTTTACTTTTTATGGCTTTTCCCCCATTCGAAATAATTTCATTAAAAATGAAATCATTATCAGTTACCACATAAACTTCATCAAACAAATTAGTTTGTTTTGTAGCTTCATAGGTTCTTAAAATAACTGTTTTCCCTGCTAAATCTTTCATTAATTTCCCTGGAAACCTACTTGCTTCATACCGAGCAGGAATCATAGCGACAACTTTCATATCTATTTTTTTTGTGTGTGTAATTCTTTTAATGAGCTAATACTTGCATTGAGTTCAAAACCAAGCAATAGAATAATGGAGTTAAGCCAAACAAATAGCATTAATATAAGTAAAGTTCCAATAGAGCCATACAATTCATTATATGTTGAAAATTTCACTACATATATAGCGAACATCCTAAACATAACCACTGTTAACAGGGTAGTTAATAATGCTCCCGGAAGATAGGTGCTATTTATTGTTTTTTTGGTTCCATATTTATACAAGAATGAGACAGAAACAAACACCAGCACTAAAAAGAAAACACCTCCTCCAATTTTTAACCAAAACCCTTCGTTACTAACCCAGCCCTTTTCTATTAAATCATGAATACCTAGTGCAAAATAAACATTGATTGCAATATTTATTAATAGTATTGCTGATAATATTATTGCCATTGCCATGGCAACAATGTATTGCCTAACAACATTTCTCACTTCTTTAATATGGTACGAATATTCAAAAGCACTTAAAATAGAATTCACACCATTGGTCATTAAAAAAATAGAGGCAACAAATCCAAATGAAAGTAATCCTCCATATCTATTAATAGCAATATCTTCTATAACAGTATTCACTACACTCCATGTATTTGGAGGCATTAAACCTTCTATAGCATTTAAAAAATCTGTTTGAAAACCATCCATAGGAACGTATGGAATTAGTGTTAAAATAAATAATAAAAATGGAAATAAAGCCATAAAAAAACTAAACGCTACACCACCTGCCCTAGCAGTTACAGCTCCTTTAACAATACCAATAATGTACATTTCCAACAAATCATAAATAGAAAACCCATGTAAACCCGGAATTTTTAATTTTTTACAAATTTGTATTACATGATGTAATATGGGAATTTTATCTAATTTATCTTCTACAGGTTTTGTCATTTTTATTATGATTCTATACCAATATCAAATGATTTTAATAAACCTATGATATTTTCTTTTGAAAATTTAGCCCCTTTAATTTTATTTCCTGAAGGATTTATATCAAAATTAAATGCTGTTATAAAATTAGCTTTTTCTAGCCTTGTTTGATCAAAAATAGCATTATTTAAATTACAATTATCAAAAATAGCTTTCGAAAGATCAGATTCAGAAAAATCAACTTCCTGTAAATTGCAATTTATAAAGGTTGTTTTTTGTAACTGTAATTGGTAAAATGATGAAAGATTTAGAACGCAGTTTTTAAAATATAGCGACAATAAAAACGAATCACATTGACTAAATACCACCCCTATAATTTTACACTCAACAAATTTAACAAATTTAAAAGCCGTATTTGCAACTATGGTATTGCTGAAATTACAATTAATAAACTCACATTCAACAAAACAAATATTCAAGGCATGAGTATTAGAAAAATTACAATTTCTGAAGGTACAATTATCGTATTCTCCTTTAATTATTCCTGTTTCACTATAGTTCATCCTCTCATAAACTTGTTCCTCAAAATACGCATCCACCATAAACTAATCCATAGCCTTTAAACTTAAATCCATATTATAAATAGAATGTGTTAAAGCTCCAGAAGAAATATAATCTACACCACATTCGGCATATTTTCGGGCGGTTTCTAAATTTATACCACCAGAAGATTCTGTTTGACATTGATTACCTATTAAAGCAACTGCTTGCCGTGTTGTTTCATAATCAAAATTATCAATTAATATTCTATGTACACCACCAACGACCAAAATTTCTTTAATTTCTTCCAAACTACGTGCTTCTACAATAATTTTTAAATCTAAATTATTATCAACTAAATATTGTTTTGTTTTTGTAATGGCTTTGGTAACATCTCCACAAAAATCAATATGATTATCTTTTAGCATAATCATATCATACAAGGCAAAACGGTGGTTTTTTCCACCACCAATTACAACCGCCCATTTTTCAATGGCTCTAATTCCTGGCGTTGTTTTACGTGTATCTAAAATTTTTGTTTTGGTCCCTGCTAACAATTTAGCAAACTCGTTTGTTTTGCTCGCAATAGCACTCATCCTTTGCATGATATTTAAAACCAACCTTTCTGATTTTAAAATAGATTGTGAACTTCCTTCAACATAAAAAACTACATCTCCAAAGTTTACAACTGAACCATCATTTATAAAGGTTTCAACTTGTAGATTTTCATCAACATAATTAAATATTTTTTTAGCCATTTCAACGCCGGCAATTATCCCTTTGTCTTTCACTAATAATTTTGCTTTACCTTTAGCAATCACTGGAATACAAGCCAAACTACTGTGATCTCCATCACCTATATCTTCCCTAATAGCATTTGAAATTATTATTTCTAGCTCTTTTTCAAACTGTTCTTTACTTATCATAATGTGTAAATTAATACACAAAAATAACTTTTTTATTTTCAAAAATTTCATCTTTATTTCTTTTTATATTTGCACCTATGAAAATAAAATTATTGGCCATTGGTAAAACTGATGATAAAAATTTACAGACATTAATTGAAAAGTATCAAAATAGATTGAAACATTATATCAATTTTGAATTAGAGGTTATTCCTGATATTAAAAATGTGAAAAACCTAAGTGAAACCCAACAAAAAGAAAAAGAAGGTAAACTTATTTTAGGCAAATTAACAGCTACAGACCAATTGATTTTATTAGATGAAAAAGGAAAAGAGTTTAGATCTATAGAATTCTCTAATTTTCTTCAGAAAAAAATGAATTCAGGTATTAAACAATTGGTAATTGTAATTGGAGGTCCTTATGGTTTTTCAGAAACTGTCTACAAAAAAGCACAAGGAAAAATATCTTTATCAAAAATGACATTTTCTCACCAAATGATTCGTTTATTTGTTGTTGAACAATTGTACAGAGGATTTACAATTTTAAAAAATGAACCTTATCACCATGAGTAAATTAAAACTTGTTTTCGCAACCAACAACCTAAATAAATTAAAGGAAGTTCAGGCCATGTTAACCAATTTTGAAATCGTAAGCCTTTCAGATATTAATTGTTTTGATGACATTCCAGAAACCGCTGATACACTTGAAGGGAATGCCATATTAAAAGCCAATTATATCACAAAAAAATTTGGTTTAAACTGTTTTGCCGATGATACCGGACTGGAAGTTGAAGCTTTGAATAATAGACCTGGGGTTTACTCAGCTCGTTATGCTGGTGAGAGCAACAATGCGGAAGCTAATATGCAAAAATTATTGCTCGAACTTGATAAAACTAAAAACAGAGAAGCGCAATTTAGAACTGCAGTTGCATTAAATATTGAAGGAAAACAATTTATATTTGAAGGCGTTTGTAAAGGACAAATATTAACAATAAAACAAGGTGATAGCGGTTTTGGTTACGACCCTATTTTTACGCCCAAAGGTTTCGATAAATCCTTTGCTCAAATGGATATGATTGAAAAAGGAGCTATTAGCCATCGGGGTAAAGCAATTCAAAAATTGGTCACTTTTTTAAACAAACAGGTTTGGTAAACCCTATAAAATCATATAAAAACACCTTTATTATATTAATAATTATTTTATTAGTTATAGGCTTTATCAATATCAGCTTAGGATCGGTTCATATTCCTTTAAAACAAATACTATCCTCCTTTTTTAGTGGTGAAGTTGAAAAAGAACCTTGGAAAACAATAGTATTAAATTACAGATTACCAAAGGCTATAACCGCTATTATTGTAGGTTCAGGTTTATCTATTAGTGGTTTACTAATGCAAACTTTATTTAGAAATCCACTTGCTGGTCCATTTGTATTAGGTATTAGTTCGGGGGCAAGTTTAGGTGTTTCCATATTAATTTTAGGAGCTTCTTTTATAGGAGCCAATATTTCAAGTTATGCTTTTAATAATTTTGGATTGGCCATTGCAGCAAGTTTAGGTGCTTTTTTAGTGCTTTCTGCAGTAATGCTCGCCGCCATAAAAGTTAGAAACACCATGTCTATTCTAATTATAGGATTGATGTTTGGAAGTATTACCTCATCGGTAATTAGTGTACTAGCTTACTTTAGTACGGCAAGCCAATTACAACAATATATGTTTTGGAGTTTTGGTAGTTTAGGCAACTTAAGCTGGAAAGAAATTACCGCTTTATTGAGTGTTTTTATTATTGGTATTGTTTTGGTTACTTTTATTATTAAACCGCTAAACAGTTTACTATTAGGTGAAAATTACGCAAAAAGTATGGGCGTAAATGTTAAACAAACTAGAAATATTACTTTAATTGCAACAAGCCTTTTAACGGGTGTTATCACGGCATTTTCGGGTCCTATTGCTTTTATAGGCTTGGCGGTACCACATTTAACAAAATTATTATTTAATACTTCAAACCATAAAACTCTATTACCAGCTGTGGCAATATGTGGAGCTATTATTATGTTAATTTGCGACAGTATTGCACAATTACCAAATAGTGAATACACATTACCTATAAATGCAATTACTTCGTTATTTGGAGCCCCTATTATTATTTGGTTGTTGGTTAGAAAAAGAAAGATTTATTATTAATGAAAAAAGACTATGAATATATAATAAACACCTCAAAACTAAGTATTGGTTACACGTCTAAGAAGCATACAAATACAATTGCTTCTAATTTAGATATTAACCTAAAACCGGGTAACATGGTTTGTTTATTAGGAAAAAATGGTATTGGTAAATCTACCCTGTTAAGAACCTTAACAAAGGTACAACCTTCCTTAGGTGGTGATATTTTTATTAACAACTCAAACTTAGCATCTATAACAAATGTAGCACTAGCTAAAACTTTAAGCTTGGTACTTACTGAAAGACTACCAGACACCAGCTTAACGGTATACGAAATGGTTGCCCTGGGTAGACAGCCCTTTACAAACTGGATTGGATATTTAACAACAAACGATTTAAAAATTATTCAATCTTCTTTTGAGCAAACAAACACACAACATTTAATGAGTAGAAAGTGCTATGAACTAAGTGATGGACAGTTACAAAAAGTATTAGTTGCCCGAGCTCTTGCACAAAATACTCCTATAATAATACTAGATGAGCCCACTGCACACCTAGATTTACACCATACCATAAACACTTTTTCTCTTCTTAAAAATTTGGCTAAAAATTTTAATAAAACCATCATATTATCAACCCACGAGGCCAACTTAGCACTTCAAGTGGCCGATGAATTATGGTTAATGACACCAACTAATTTTATTTCTGGCAAAACAGATGATTTAATTCTAAACAACGACTTGAACCAACTTTTTGACTCTAAATTAATTAGCTTTAACAAAACTTTAAAGCAGTTTACCTTAAAGCACTCTTAAATATTTTAATATATTTGATAAATTCTAATAAAATGAAAACGCTTTTATATATTTTCTTATTATTTCCTTTTATTTATTGTGGAAATAGTGATAATAAAACAGCTTTATTAAATTCTAATCTTGTAACTGGTAAAACCGCTGTTAAATATTCAAAAACGATTACTCCTGAAGATTTAAAAACACATTTATATATTATGGCTTCAGATGAGTTTGAAGGTAGAAATACTGGAGAACAAGGGCAAAAAATGGCAGCTGAATATATAAAAGATTTTTATATCACACATAACATTTTGTCTCCACTGGGAGACAACGATTATTTTCAGGTTATTCCTACAGTACATTTAAAGCCTAATCTAAATCCCTCTGAAAATGTTGTAGCTTTTATTAAAGGTTCAGAAAAACCAGATGAAATTATTGTTATTTCAGCACATTACGACCATATTGGAAAAACAGATGAAAATGTTTTTAATGGCGCTGATGACAACGGTTCAGGTACTGTTGCCATTATGAAAATTGCAGAGGCATTCCAAACGGCTGTTGAAAACGGAAACGGTCCAAAAAGATCTATTTTATTTTTACACGTTACCGGTGAAGAAAAAGGTTTGTTAGGTTCTAAATACTATGTAAACCACCCTATCTTTCCATTGGCAAATACTGTTGCCAATCTTAATATTGATATGATTGGTCGTGTAGATAAAGTACATACTAACACTCCTGATTTTGTTTATTTAATAGGTTCCGATAAATTAAGTAATGAACTTCATTTTATTTCAGAAGAAATAAATACCAAGTTTACCAACCTATTGTTAGATTATACTTATAATGAGGATAATGATCCAAATCGTTTTTACTATCGTTCTGATCATTACAATTTTGCAAAAAACAACATTCCAATTATATTTTATTTTAACGGCACTCATCAAGATTATCACAGGCCTTCAGACACACCTGATAAAATAAATTATAAAGTACTATCCAAAAGAACTCAATTGGTGTTTTTTACTGCTTGGGAATTGGCCAATAGAGCTGAAAGAATTGTAGTTGACAAGTAGTTTTTAATTGATAGTTGTTGGTATATAATTATTTTGAAAACATCTTTACAAACCAATAATAAAATATCAATGCATAATTTTAAATAACAATTCCTTTAATATATCACCTGCAGGTAAATTTGCTCCTACCCCTTTACTTTTCACGTCAGCATCGCGTAGCAAACCAATAATCCTCGAAACTTTTCGCATTGGATATTTTTTTGCAGCAACAACATAATCGGAAATAAAAAAAGGATTTACACCTAAGGCTCTGGCTGCACTATTTTTTGATTTATCATTTAAGCTATGAAAAATAAGCAGTTGAGTAAAAAAACTATTCAAAAGTGAAATGGTCATAATCAAAGGGTTTGCCTTTTGATTATGTGCAAAATAATTAATAATCCTATTGGCTTTAAATACATTTTTTTCTCCAACAGCTTTTCTTAATTCAAAATTGTTATAATCTTTACTAATCCCAATATTTTCCTCAATGTCTTTTGCAGTTATGGTATTACCCGCGGGTAAAATAACCATTAGCTTGTCCAGTTCATTACTAATTTTACTTAAATCAGTTCCTAAAAACTCAACAAGCATTAGAGAAGCCTTATTCTCAATTTGATATTTTTTTCCTGCCAAAACACGTCTAATCCATTCATCCACCTTGTTTTCGTATAACTTTTTACTTTCATAAACCAATCCTCCATTTTTATTTATAGCCTTGTACAAGGCTTTACGCTTGTCTATCTTTTTGTATTTATAACAAATAACCAAAACTGTTGACGCTAGTGGATTTGTTGCATAAGGTGCCAAATTCTCAATAACTCTTGATAAATCCTGCGCCTCTTTCACAATAATAACCTGACGTTCAGCCATCATCGGAAATCGTTTCGCATTGTCTATTATTTCTCCAATTTCAACATCCCTCCCATACAATACCATTTGATTAAACCCTGTTTCTTCTTCCGAAAGAATATTTTCCTCAATAAATTCTGAAATTTTATCAATATAATAAGGCTCTTCCCCCATTAAAAAATAAATAGGTTTTATATCTCCCTTTTTAATGTCAGAAACTATTTTGGTAACGTCACTCATGTATTAAAAAAAATTAGCATTTTTGCTGTATGGAGCCATTGAATTTGCCCTCATATAAATTCAGAATCAAAAGTAACGAAAATAAGCTTGTTATTTTTGATATTATACGAAAAAAATATGTTGTACTTACCCCTGAAGAATGGGTTAGACAACATATAATTCATTATTTAATTGAAGAAAAAAAATATCCAATTTCTTTAATTGCAGTTGAAAAAAAACTAATGATTAACAGCTTAACAAAACGAACTGACATATTGGTTTTTAACACCAATGGGTTACCTGAAATTATTGTTGAATGCAAAGCACCGTCTATTAAAATTAATCAATCTTCATTTGATCAAATTGCGAGGTATAATTTAAAATTGAATGCAAATTATTTAATTGTTAGTAATGGGTTGGATCATTTTTTTTGCTCCATGGATCTTAAAAATGAATGTTATGTTTTTTTAGAAAACATTCCAACTTATATTAACAATTAAAATATTATTTATACAGGTTTATCATTTTTAAAGTAAGTTTGCATTTGTTAGTATAGCCATCGTCATATTAAACTGGAACGGCCAACAACTATTAGAGAAATTTCTTCCTTCAATAGTCACCTATAGCGCTTTAGAAAATGTAAGTATTTATGTTGCCGACAATGCTTCAACCGATAATTCGATGGTTTTTATTAAAGAAAATTTCGCCACAGTTAAACTTATTCGAAACAAATCAAATGGCGGCTATGCAAAAGGCTATAACGATGCATTACAACATATAAAAGCTGATATTTTTGCACTTGTTAATTCAGATATTGAAGTAACGCAAAATTGGTTAACACCAATAATTACAACTTTCAAAAACGAACCAAAAACAGCAATTATTCAACCCAAAATATTAGATTATAAAAATAAAAGCATGTTTGAGTATGCTGGTGCTGCAGGAGGTTTTATTGATAAATATGGATACCCATATTGTAGAGGTAGGATTTTTTCAGAAATAGAAAAAGATGATGAACAATACAATGATAGTACTAATATCTTTTGGGCATCAGGTGCCTGCTTTTTTATTAGATCAAAAGTTTTTTTTAATTTAAAGGGATTCGATGAAGATTATTTTGCTCATCAAGAAGAAATAGATTTATGTTGGAGAGCAAAAAACCTACAACATTCTATTAAATACGTAGGAGCTTCAACAGTTTTTCATGTGGGGGGTGCAACATTGAAAGAAGAAAGCCCCAAAAAAACCTTTTTAAATTTTAGAAATAGTTTATTTTCATTGGTTAAAAATGTGCCTTCATCAAAATTATTACCTATAATTTTTACACGATTGGTTTTAGATGGTATTGCTGGTGTAAAATTTTTATTTGAATTTAGACCAATACACATCTTTGCAATTTTGAGTGCGCATTTTAGTTTTTACTATAACTTACCAAAAACATTAAAAAAAAGAAACACGTCTAAACAAAGCAAACAATACTTTAAAACAAAAAGCATTGTTTGGAAATATTTTGTTCAAGGAAAAAAAACATACAAGCAGCTATAGTTTGTATCTACAGTTCTGCAATACCCCCCTTACCTTTACGTAAAATATTAACTTCTCCCTCTACTGATAGATCAATAATTGTTGATGGTGTGTTATCTCCATACCCACCGTTTATTACAACATCTACGTTACTTTTCCATTTTTCATAAATTAATTCGGGATCAGTAGTATATTCAATTAAATCATCTTCATCATAAATTGATGTAGACATAATTGGGTTTCCCAACTGTTTAACTAATTCTCTAATAATATTGTTATCAGGAATTCGAATTCCAACAGTACTTTTATTTTTAAACGCCTTGGGTAAATTGTTGTTTCCAGGAAGTACAAAAGTATACGGGCCTGGTAAATTACGTTTTAAAATTTTAAATGTAGAAGTATTTATTTGCCTAACATAATCTGAAAGGTTACTTAAATCGTAACATATAAACGAAAAATTGGCTTTATTGAGTTTAATACCTTTAATTCTAGCCACCTTTTCCATTGCCTTTGTATTGGTTATATCACAGCCCAACCCATAGACGGTATCTGTTGGATAAATAATTACCCCTCCTTTTTTTAAAACCTTTACAATTTTATTAATTTCTCGTTCGTTTGGGTTTTCCTCAAATATTTTAATTAATTGTGACATTATTTTATTATATATTGCGTTTTTAAAATAACTACTATGAAATATACATTAAACATAACTAATAAATTAATTATTAGCATCATTTTTATTGTTTGTTTTTTTTCATGTGCAGATAACGATAACATTGACCCGCATAATTCCAACACTATTATTGAGCATTTAGATGTTATATACGGTGAAAATCCCTTACAGAATTATGATATTTATTTACCAGAAAACAGAACCATTTTAGACACCAAAGTATTCGTTTTGGTTCATGGAGGAAGTTGGGTTGGTGGAGATAAGAATGATTTAAATCCGTTAGTAGCAGCCCTAAAAACTAAATTTCCTACTTATGCAATTGTAAACATCAACTACCAATTAGCCTCGTTAGGTAAAAGTCCATTTCCAATGCAGATAAACGATATTCAAGCAGTTTTAGAACATTTAAAACAGAAATCTTACGAATATAACATATCGTCTAGATATGGTTTTATTGGTACAAGTGCTGGCGGTCATTTGGCATTGTTATATTCGTATGCCTATAATAACCTAAGCGAAGTTGAAATGGTTTGCAGCATTGTAGGGCCCACAAATTTTACCGATGAAAATTACATCTCCAATCCCAATTACTCAAACCTTATAAATGTTATTGAACTAATAACCAACGTTAGCTATGAAACCAATCCAACCTATTATAAAAATTTGAGTCCCTATCATATCGTTACAGAAAACGCACCTCCAACATTGTTATTTTACGGTGGAAATGATGATATGATTCCTACTTCGCAAGGCGTAGATTTACATTTTAAGCTAGATGAGTTAAACGTAATAAATGAATTTACACTTTATGAAAATGAAGGTCATGGATGGCAAGAACCTGCTCTTAATGACACTTACGAAAAATTAGAAAATTTTATAAAAATTTATTTTTAACTTATTATTAATCTTTTTCAATCAATCTAAATCCTTCTCCATGAATATTTATTATCTCAACGTTTTCATCTTGTTTCAAATATTTACGAAGTTTTGCAATATAAACATCCATACTACGAGAGGTAAAATAATTATCATCTCTCCAGATTTTAGTTAGTGCCAGTTCACGTGGCATTAAATCGTTTTTATGAATAGCTAATAATTTCAATAATTTACTTTCTTTAGGTGACAACTTTTGAATATCTTCTTCATTGAATGATAAATGACGTAACTTTGAATTAAAATCAAATTTCCCAATTTTAAACTCAAAAGATTCTTCCTTTGTATCTTGCTCAGTTTCTTTACGTTGTAAAATCGCTTTTATTTTATACAAAAGTACCTCTGAGTCAAATGGTTTATTCAAATAATCATCTGCCCCAGCCTGATATCCTTTTAACACATCTTCTTTCATCGTTTTGGCTGTCAAAAAGATAATTGGAATATCTAAATTTGTTGATCTAATGTCTTTAGCTAACGAAAAGCCATCCTTACGAGGCATCATAACATCTAAAATACATAAATCAAAATCATCGTTTTTAAACATTATCAAACCCTCCAAACCATCTTTAGCTAATGTAACATTATAGTCGTTTAATGATAAATAGTCTTTTAATACTGTTCCAAAATTTGGATCATCCTCTACCAATAAAATTTTATTATTTTCCATATTTTTTATTTAAATCAAAGGTAAATTAATACTAAAAGTACTTCCAATACCTTTTTCACTTTCAACACTAATTTCACCTTGATGAATTTCTATAATTTTTTTCACATATGAAAGTCCTAAACCATGGCCTTTTACATTATGAATATTTCCTCGTTCTTCTCTGTAAAATTTCTTAAATATATTTTTTTGAATATTTTTCTGCATTCCAATACCATTATCTTTAATTCTAATGGTAATATGCTTATTTGTGTTCTCCGTAATTATTTCAATTTTTGGCGCCTCAATTGAATATTTAATTGCATTGTCTAATAAATTTACAATTACATTTGTTAAATGAAAGTGGTTTGCCAACACTTCTGTTAAATAGGCATTCAATGTTAATTTAATATTCCCCCCTCTGTCATTTACAAGTAAATTAACATGTGTAACCGCCTCTTCTATAATTTCATGAACATCAATAGCCTCTTTTGTTACATCTAACTGATTCTTTTCTAATTTTGAAATTCTCAATACATTTTCAACCTGGGCATGCATTCGTTTATTTTCATCACGAATCATTTTTACATACCTCTCAACCTTTTCCTTATCTCCAATTATTTTAGGGTTTTTAATAGCGTCTAAGGCTAAATTAATAGTTGCGATAGGCGTTTTAAACTCATGGGTCATATTATTAATAAAATCGCTTTTAATTTCTGAAATTTGCTTCTGCTTAATTAATTGGTACAATGCTGTTACAAATGCTAATATAATAATTAAAATAAAAAATACCGAAAGCACCAATATTTGTGAAATTGAAGAAAGTATAAAATTCTTCTTTTTAGGAAAAGTTACATATAACTGATAGTTACTATTTCCTTCTGCATCTATAAACATTGGAACCATATAACTTTTCCCAACTTCTTTTCTAAAATATCCCGATTTAACTTGAGTTGCCAACCCATTACTATAAACACCATATTTAAAATCAGTAGAAATCCCCCTTAATTCAAGTTGCCCCCTTAAACGCAATGAAATTTCATTATTACTAACCCTTTGATGAATGGGAACTCTACTTCTTGTAGCATCAAAAGACTGTACCAAAACTGATTTTTCAGCCTTCTTTAATCTTCCCATACTAATAAGGTGCTCCTCTGGCATATTACCAGCACTAGATTTATTCTCTAACAACGGTTCTTTTGTTAGAAAAATCTCCTCCTTGCTAACAATTTCACGAAAATTAATTGAATCATTATCAAAAAACTCTATTGGAACTTTATAATTTTGCTCAATAATACTTGATGAAAATACAAATCGTTCGTTACTTATAGTATCTATCTTTTCGTAAATAAAATTTCGAACGCCCGCCCCACTAATTAACTCGCCTTCTTTATAACTGGCCGCATATTTTTCATAAAAATCATCAAACTCTCTTTGTCTAATGTCTTCAGAAACCTTTGCTAAAGCAAATTTCACATTTGAAGTAAACTGCTCTTCTGTTATTAGTATGGTATTTTTAATCCAAAATACCTGTACCGAAATAATGCCTATTAAGGCGATACTCATTAAAATAATGATGAGCAAAAAAATTCTCTTCCCCATTATTCAAATTTAGACTTTTAACAACATAAATGTAATGATTTAACGAAAATTAACAAACAATCTATTTATTTAACAATACATTAAGATTATCAGCAATATTAACTCAATTTCAATAATAAATCGAAAGCAGATTTTACTTGTTCTTTTGTATCTTCTAGTTTCTTATTTCTAATTACAATGTGGGCATTTTTAATTCTAAACTCATCAGAAATTTGATGCTTCATTCTATCTAAAACTTGTTTTTCAGAAACCCCATCTCTTTTAACAACGCGCTTCAATCTTTCTTCATAATTTGCAACCACAGAAATTATATAATCACATAGTTTATCACTACCGCTTTCAAACAATATTGCCGCTTCATAAATAATTATTTCGTTTGTACTATTTTTTACGAACTTTTTAAAATCCTGCCTAACAATTGGATGTACCAAGGCATTTAATGCTTCTAATTTATTTTTGTCGTTAAAAACAATTGATGAAATAAATTTAGTATTAAGTTTATTATTAACATATGCCAAATCTCCAAATAAAGTCAAAATTTGTTTTATGAGTGTTGTATTGGTATTCATTAATTTTCTTGCCTCACTATCTGCAATGTAAACTGCCGCACCTAGATTACCAAACATTTCCAGCACGGTACTTTTACCACTCCCAATTCCACCGGTTAGCCCAACTACTATCATTTATTATTTTTTTGTATAAGGAACTCTATTTGAGTAGGAACTAACTTCATCGAGTAAATTAAGTCACTCTTTTGTAAAATTATTGGGGTTAAATACCTGGTTAACGAATCGTTCATATACTGGTCATAATCGTATACAACTGTAAAACTATCTTTATTTATTTTACTAAAATTTGAAAGACCTACTTGATAAATAACTTGAAC
>Ga0224504_10000141_pt1 | contig 30574 bp, 25 predicted proteins | sample SF_Oct11_sed_USG_3_FD_170160 | JGI IMG/M metagenome (GOLD analysis project Ga0224504, IMG submission 170160) | Sediment microbial communities from San Francisco Bay, California, United States - SF_Oct11_sed_USGS_24 | ecosystem: Environmental > Aquatic > Marine > Sediment | place: USA...
GGCGGCTTTACAGGTCGCCCCAGAGTGCCTGCGCGATGGCGATCGCGGCCACGGCGGCCGTCTCGGTGCGCAAAACTCGCGGGCCGAGCGTCACCGCGTCGAAGCCCGCGAATCCTGCGTCGTCGTACTCGCGTTCGCTGAAGCCCCCTTCGGGCCCTACGAGGAGGCAGAGTCCGGCCTCGGGCTTTTCGGTGTTGGTAAGCGGCTTGCCGGCACCGGTTCGAAGAATGACGTCGGTGGTAGTGCCAGCACGGTCCGTGCCGAACCAGTCGTTCAAGGGCAATGGCATATCGATCAGCGGCGGCCTTAGGCGTCCCGACTGTTCACAGGCGCTCGCCGCGACACCCTCCCAGTGGGTCCTGCGCTTCTCGGCCCGCTTGCCATCGAGCTTCACGACGCCGTAGTCCGTCAGTACCGGTGTTATGTGTGCGACTCCAAGCTCGGTCGCCTTCTGCACGACGAAGTCCATCCGCTCACCTCGCGAAATGCCCTGCACCAGCTGGATCTTCAGTTCGGGCTCGGCCGTGTTTTCGACGGTGTCGTGCAGCAACAAGGTCACGCGGTCTTTGCCGAACCTGCCAATCGTGGCGGACCACTCACCGTCGTCCCCGTTGAATACGTGCACCGTGTCGCCCGTGCGCAGGCGCAGCACGCGTCCGAGGTAGCGCACGGCCTCGTTGCCGAGACGCAACTCGGCCCCGGCGGCAAGCTTTTTGGCAACATAGAGTCTTTTCAACGGCATGATCGCTGCGTCAGTCACTGTTTTGGCGTTGACAGCTAATGTCTGCACAGAGGACTATCGGCAATCGACCCGCAGTTGGCAACCAATGAAGCAGTCTTTCACCGTTGATGCGGATACGGGCCTGATATCGCCGGCGCGGCAATGCCGGAGCCCGAACCGGGATGAGCGCCCACCCGGTGAAGAACCTCGCGTCGTTATCCTGCACGGGATCAGCCTGCCGCCGGGCCGTTTCGGGGGACCGGAGATCGAGCAGTTGTTCTGCAACTGCCTGGATTGGGGTGCCCACCCCTATTTCGACGAAATACGCGGCCTCGAGGTTTCCGCTCACCTCCTCATAAGACGCGACGGCGCCGTCGTGCAGTTCGTTCCCTTTACGGATAGAGCGTGGCACTCGGGCGAGTCCCGTTTCCGGCGCCAGTCGCGGTGTAACGACTACTCGATCGGCATCGAACTCGAAGGCGAGGACGACATGCCCTATGAGGATGCACAATACGAGACGCTGACGCCGGTGCTCGCCGCATTGCTGCTTGCGTATCCTGCGATATCGCCGCGCGAGATCGCCGCACATTCGGATATCTCACCCGGCCGAAAAACAGACCCGGGTCCTGCTTTCGACTGGCTGCGATTGTATGATGGCCTCTCTGGCCAACTCGCCTGAGCCGTTTCCATGACCCTGATCGCCCTGCTCATCGGACTGATTATCGAGCGCCTCGCGACGCAGATATTCCACTGGCGCCGCATGCGCTGGCTCGACCGGATAATCGACGAGGGATTTGCGTTGTCCACGAGGCTCGCGAACTGGCCGGCCGTGATTCCGATCATCATTCTAACGGTTGCCCTGGTGCTGCCCGTTGCCGCCGTCACAATCGGCCTCGTCGATCGCCTGTTCGGCTTTCCTCACCTGGTCCTCGCGGTGGTAGTCCTGTTCTTCTCCCTCGGTCCCAATGACATCGGTGAAGATGTCAACGAGTATTGCAGTGCCCTGGAGGAGGGCGACATCGAAGCTATCGGCCAGACCGCCAAGGCGCTGGTCGAAGATGCCGTGCCCGATGACCCTCTCGAACGGTTTCGCTGCGTTGAAGAGGCCGTTTGTATCCAGGCCAACAACCGCCTGTTTGCGGTGATCTTCTGGTTCGTGCTGCTGGGCCCGCTCGGGCCGCTCGGCGCATGGGCATACCGCGTAACCGACCTGGTACGCCGCCGCGCGGTGTTCCAGGCGGGCCGCGATGAAAGTAACCTGGAGACGATAGGGTCGCTGCGTGATGCGGCCGTGGCGGTGCACGGCTGGCTGGCGTGGATACCCGCAAGGCTCACTGCAGTCGGCTATGCGGTCGCGGGTCATTTCGACGACGCTCTGGCAGCGTGGCGCGGTGGTGATGATCAGCCTGCCGGCACCACTTCCGAAAACAGCGAAAGGCTGCTCGCCAGGGTGGGCGTTGCAGCCCTCGCACTTCAGGCAGGTGAAGATGAGGGTCTTACGGCGCGTGGCGTCCGGGGCGCGACCGCGGCCAAGCGCCTGGTATTCAGGTTGCTGCTTATCTGGGCCGTCATTATTTCGGCGATGACGCTGTACGGCTGGACCGTGTGAGGCGGACGGTACTTACCTTTCTCATCGCAACGCTGCCGACGCTTCTTGCCTGCGATAACCCTGACGTCCCACAGAACCCGACGAATGCCGCGCACTCCTCGCGTATCGTTACGCTCGCGCCAAATCTGGCCGAACTCGTATTCGCCGCCGGCGCCGGCGATACACTCGTGGGTGTCAGCGCCTACTCCGATTATCCACCGGCTGTAGAAACGCTGCCCCTCGTCGGCGACGCGTTCACCATCGACCAGGAGCAGCTCGCACTGTTGCGGCCGGACTTGCTGCTTGCCTGGGAGAGCGGCACGCCGGCGCATGTCGTGGATGAACTGAGGCAGGCGGGCTACGAGGTAGAGACCATCAGGACACGCAGCCTCGGCGATATCGCTGCGGCCCTCGAGCGGATCGGGAAGCTTGCAGGCACGCCGCAAAAAGCACGCGAAGTCGCCGCGGAATTTTCTGTCGGGCTGCAGGAACTCCGTGACGCTTATGGTGATGCCGAGCCGATACGCGTCTTCTACCAGGTGTCGAGACGCCCGTTGTACACGGTCGGCCACGAACACTATGCGAGCGAGCTGATTGGATTGTGCGGTGGAAGCAACGTGTTCGCCGACCTCGGCAAGCTGGCGCCCGCGGTCGATGTAGAAGCGGTGATCGACCGGGACCCCGAGGTCATTCTGGCGGGCGACGATGCGGGCGACGACGCATTTGCCGAGTGGGACCGCTGGCCGTCGATCGCGGCGAACCGCTACGGCAACCGATTCCTGTTGCCGAGCGACGAACTGAGCCGGCCGACGATCCGGGTACTCGTGGCAGGCGAGGTCATCTGCGGAGCACTTCGGTCAGCGCGCTCGAATCGAGCCGAGAGCGACACCGGTGCAGATGGCTGAGCTTGCGATCCGCGTGGCGCGAGCCGCGGACCTGGCGGCGGCGACGAGCTTGCTGCGTGCGGCGGGATTACCGGTCGAGGATTTTTCCGAAGACCTTATCGGCAATTTTCTGGTGGCGTCGACCGGACCATCAGTCGTGGGATGCATAGGACTCGAACCACTCTCGAACGTGGGCCTGTTGCGTTCGCTGGCGGTGGACCCGGACTTTCGCGACGGTGGCGTCGGTCGTATGCTGGTCGGGGCACTGGAAGCCCATGCCAGCCGCCGCGGGATTAATGAGCTTTGGCTCCTGACGATCGATGCGGACGGTTTCTTCTCGAGGCTTGATTACCGGGTGCAGGAACGCGACAAGGCGCCCGCAGCCATTCGGCGGACCGCAGAGTTCTCGCTCCTTTGTCCCGACGACGCGATTCTCATGAAGAAGACGATCTAGCCGCGATCGCGGTTCCAGAGCACTTCCGTGCCTCCTTCCATTCGCGACAGCACACGCGCGTAGACGAACAGCAAGTCGGAGAGCCGGTTAAGGTAGCGCAGCACCTCGCTTCTGACGGGTTCTGTGTCGGCGAGCGTCTTGGTGCGCCGCTCGGCACGACGCACGATGGTTCGCGCGAGGTGGCAGGCTGCTGCGGCCGGGCTGCCGCCAGGCAGGATGAAATCGTTCAGCGCGGGCAGTGCATCGTTGTGCTCATCCAGTTCCTGCTCGAGCCGCTCGATCATCGCATCCGTGATGGCACTGTGTCCGGGAATGCATAGCTCCCCGCCCAGCTCGAACAGGTCGTGCTGCACATCCGTCAGGCTCGAGCGAATCGAATCGGGCAAGGCATCGTGTGAGAGGACTACGCCAATTGCACTGTTGGCCTCGTCGACCGTGCCGTAGGCTTCGACGCGCGGGCTGTCTTTGGGCGTCCTCGTGCCGTCGCCCAGACCGGTCGAGCCGTCGTCACCCGTGCGCGTGTATATCTTGCTGAGTCGTTTGCCCATCGTTATGGCCTGCGATATTTGAGTTCGACGAACGCGCTGCGGCCCTGCATGCGAAAGTTCGCGGCGGTCTGGTAGTCGGCATCGAACAGGTTCTCGACGCGCGCATTTAGCTGCAGTGTTTTCGATAACCGGACCTGTCCCGTCAGGCTTGCGACGACGTAGCCGGGCAGGGTCACGCCGCCGAAGTCTTCGCGATCGCCGCTCGCGAGCACCGACAAGCCCAGCCGGTGCTGCCCGACGTCCTGGGTGTAGCTCAGCGTGATGCTCTCCTCGGCGCGGCGCAACAGCCTGGTGTCGTTGCTCGTGTTTTCGGCTTTTTGCCTGACCAGGTCCGCACGCAGGGAAAAGGTATCGCCAAGGTATTCATAGCCCAGCTGCGTCCCTCTTATTTCTGCGGTATCGATGTTAACGAGCGTGAAAGTGGCAAAGTCGAACTCGATCAGGTCTTCGATATCGTTGGCGTAGAACTCGATATCGACGCTGTGACGGCTGCCCGGCGCATAGCGCAGGCCCAGCTGGTATTCATTTGCGATTTCGGGCTCGAGATCCGGATTTCCACCGAAGCCGTACCGGTCGGTCGCGTCCGGTGCTCGGAATGCACGCCCCAGTCCCGCGCGCACCGTCCAGGATGGTGTCAATTCGTAGCCGTACTCGACATTGTAGGTCGTCTGGTTACCGAAAGAATCGTGGTCGGTGAGTCTCGCGGCAACGAACGCTCGGTGTCTGTCGCTAATCCATTGGTCCTGCAGGAACAACGCTCTTACATCCGTGTCTTCGTCGAAACCTGAGCCGAATGACAGGGTCTTCGCGTTCTCCTTCATTGCAAACAGTCCCGCTGTAACCGTGTGTTCGGAGAAGGCGAGAGTGTGCTGCCAGTCCAGGCTGAGCCGGTCGGATTCGACAAAGTCGTCCGACTGGTTTTGCTCAATGCGATCCATCATGTGAGAGACGATCAGCTTGTTGGTGCCGCGTTCGGACAGCTGCTTGTCGAACTGGAAGGCCGTAACCGCATTGCGGAAGTCCTGGTCGACCGGAGTGAGGAAGAAATCGAGATACTCGACGGTGCCTTCCGCGCGCCAGTGCCGCAAGCTTATTTCGCCGCTGCCGATGTCGCGTGCCGCATGGATATTGAGCGAAAGATTGTCGTAACCGCGGTCTACGTCGGACTCGACCCTGGGCGGGTAGCCCTCCGTATCCTGCCAATCCAGCGTGATGCCGAACTGGTTCTCTTCATTGCGGACGCCACCCGACAGGAACGCGGAGCGCGAGTCGAAGCTGCCCGCGCCGGCGCCACCCTCGATATGCGTCTCGTCGGCGCGGCGCGTGATGATGTTGATGACGCCGCCGATGGCGTCCGTGCCGAACAGGGCCGAGCGGGCGCCCTTCACAATCTCGACGCGCTCGATGACTTCCGGGGAGATATGCTGAATCGCGGCACCGCCAATGGTCCCCGGGTTCATGCGTACGCCATCGATGAGGACGAGCGTATGGTTGCTTTCCGTGCCGCGCATGAAAAACGAGGTCGCCTGGCCGGGACCGCCGTTGCGGCCAATGTCGATGCCGGCTTCGAAGCGCAGCAGCTCTGCAAGATCCGTGGCCAGCGACAGTTCGATGTCGTCGCGGGTTATCACGCGAACCGGGACCGTTGCCTGTTCCAGCGGAATCTCGGTGCGCGTTGCTGTCACGATGATCGTGTCGCTCGGTGAAATGTCGGATGCATGAACATGCGGCGCAACGAACAGCAGCAACGCCGTCGCCGCGACAAATCGGAACAATCTCATGTGTCTCCCCCGTGCGTGCCCTCCGCACGCGACTTGCTTATTGTTTGCCAGAAAGGCTGCGGGGGGTCGGGTCAACAGATTGCGGTGGCCCGAACAAGCGCCCGCCGCGCCGTTCGCGTGTTCACCAGGCCGGTCTCCGGGCTTACGAGCGGATTGCATCCTGCCGCAGCGCCTTCCCACGAACACGCCAGAAGTGTCGCAGTGGCTCCGTGTTACACCACGGGGCTGGGGCTTTTACTCGATCACCGTTGCGGGGGCAGCGCCGGAATCTACACCGGCTTCCCGTCACCCGATCGAAACGATTCGGGATTACCTAATGACGACGCCACGATAGGAAGCAGCGCGCGCCGTGTCAAGCACAAGCGGTCTCCCTGTCCGGAGGAGGCCGCTACTTGCCGGTACCCGCATAGCCGAGGGTCTTGAGCGCAGATTCGACCTCGCCGAGCACCTGCGGATCCTCGATTGTTGCCGGCACCTTGTACTCCTCGCTGTCGGCGATCTTGCGCATAGTGGCACGCAGCACCTTTCCGGAGCGGGTCTTCGGCAGTCGATCGACGACCACGGCCTTCTTGAATACGGCCACGGGCCCGACCTGGTCGCGAACCATCTGTACGACGTCGGCGACGATTTCCTCGGGATCGTGCTCGGCCCCTGCCTTGAGGACGAGAAAGCCGACCGGCAACTGCCCCTTCATCGGATCTGCAGCCCCAATGACGGCGCACTCGGCAACGTCCTCGTGTGAGGCGAGAACCTCCTCGATTGCCCCCGTCGAGAGGCGGTGGCCCGCCACGTTGATGACGTCGTCGGTTCGTGACATCACGAAGATATAGCCGTCCTCGTCGATGAAGCCCGCATCGCCGGTTTCGTAATAGCCCGGGAAGGTCTCGAGGTAAGAGCTACGGAATCGGTCTTCTGCATTCCACAGGCCAGGCAGGGTTCCGGGCGGCAGCGGCAGCTTGCAGGCGATCGCGCCGACGTCGCCCGGAGCCACGTCCTTGCCGCCTTCGTCGAGTGCGCGAACTTCCCACCCGGGCGCTGCCCGGCCCACGGAGCCCGGCTTGACCGGGGCGAGTTCGATGCCGAGGCAGTTCGCCGCAATCGACCAGCCCGTTTCGGTCTGCCACCAGTGATCGATCACCGGTATGCCGAGCTTTTCCTCGGCCCAATGCAAGGTGTCCGGGTCACAACGCTCGCCCGCCAGGAACAGCGCACGTAGCGATGACAGGTCGTATTTCGGGATGAAGTCGCCGTTCGGGTCCTGTTGACGTATTGCACGGAACGCCGTCGGCGCGGTGAACAGGGTTGCAACCTTGTGCTCCGACGCGACGCGCCAGAAAGCGCCGGCGTCTGGAGTACCGACCGGTTTGCCCTCGAAAAGGATCGTGGTGTTGCCGTGAAGTAACGGCCCGTAAATGATGTAGGAATGGCCGACGACCCAGCCGATGTCGGACGCGGCCCAGTAGACCTCGCCCGGCTCCACACCGTAAATATTTTTCATGGTCCAGTGCAGCGCCACCGCGTGGCCGCCGTTGTCACGAACGATACCCTTGGGCTGGCCGGTCGTGCCGGATGTGTAAAGGAGGTAGAGCGGATCGGTTGCTGAAACGGGTACACAGTCCTGCGGCGTAGCGCTCGCCACCGCGTCCTGCCAGTCGATATCGTGCGGCGGGACAAGCTCGGCTTCGAGCTGTGCGCGCTGCAGGATGATGCAGCACTTCGGCTTGTGCTTCGCAAGGTCCAGCGCCTGGTCGAGCAGCGGTTTGTATTCGACGATTCGACTCGGCTCGATACCGCAGGAGGCCGAGACGATCGCTTTTGGCGTCGCATCGTCGATACGGGTTGCCAGTTCGTTCGGCGCGAAGCCGCCGAATACGACGGAGTGCACGGCGCCGATCCGGGCGCAGGCGAGGACCGCGACGACCGCTTCCGGGATCATTGGCATGTAGATGATGACCCGATCGCCCTGCTTTACGCCGTTCTTGACGAGCGCACCCGCAAAAAGCGCCACTTCGTCGCGGAGTTCGGTGTAGCTGATAGTGCGTTGCGACCCCGTCACCGGGCTGTCATAGATAATTGCCGCCTGATCGCCCCGGCCATTCGCTACGTGCCGGTCGAGTGCATTGTGACAGGTGTTCAGGCGCCCACCGGAGAACCACCGGTATATCGGCGGGTTGGAGTCATCCAGAACCTTGTCCCATCGGCTGTCCCAGTCGATGCCCTCTGCCGCCTCGGCCCAGAATTCCGAGGGATTCTCGATCGAACGGCGGTGAATTTCGATGATTTTGTTCATGTCGGATCCGCGCGGTTGTTAGCCTGCCCGATTTTAGAAGACGCGCCGATGCCGGGCCATGCGACAAAAGGCGCAAGCGATGCGACGACTCAGTACAGGTCCGATAGCGTGGTGGGAGAATCGCGACTCGCGGCCATGGCGATCAGCAGCTCCGCCGTCGCAATGGCGTCGCCGAGGCAGTCGTGTCCGCGGTACCAGGGCAGGTTGTAGTGGTCGCGGAGATCGGGCAGCCGCAGCGACCGCGTGTCTTCGAGATGGTGGTGCCGCGACTTGTGGCGATTCTCGAGCGCCAGCGTGTCGATGACGGGTACCAGCAGCCTGTCCCCGAACTGCTCCCTGCAGAGACGGTCCAGCAACTTCTTGTCCAGACCGGCGTGATGCACCACCAGTACCCGGCCGGTCAGCACGTCGATGACGCGCTCCATGGCCTCCTCCGGCGAAATACCCTGGTCGACGACGCTGTCAGTAAGGCCGTGTATCGTGGGGCTTTCGCCCAGTTCATCGCAGGTGGGTTTGACGACGTGCGATTCGGCTGTGGACAGGTCTACCCTGCCATTGCGAATCAGCACCCAGCCGATGCTCAGCATGTCGACCGTCGCCGGGTCCAGGCCCGTCGTTTCGATGTCCAGGCAGACCAGTTCGGCGTCGTCAAAGTCGGTCGCCGGTGAGGGCGGAGATGCTTCCAGGAGCGCTTTGTAGTGTTCGTTACCCGACCGGCGGCCGGCTTTCCAGCGCTTGAGTGCCAGCCACTTCCCGGTCGTCATGCGAGGTGGAAACGGTTCAGCAGGGCCGACTGGCTGATACTGACCTGGTTGAACGCCGACTTCAGGTTTTGTCGAACCAGCGGCGAGAGTTCATCCGGTGACAGGTGATTGTCGGGCCGCTTGCCGACATGCAGCTGTCGGTTCTGGTGTTCCACCCTGAGTTTCTCGATGAAGTCGAGCGCGTCGATCAGGCTGGCGGCATCGGGTTCGGTGATCTCTCCGGCTTTCGCCGCCGCGCGCAGGCGGTTCCTCGTCGTGATCCGGACCTCGCCCGCTGCGAGTGCGCGTATACGGGCAATTTCGACAATAGGCATGATGCCGTGTTTCTTGATATCCAGCGTGTTCTTGTGCTCCCCGGATTTCTCGAGCACGAATTGCCGGAAGAAGCCAAGCGGCGGCTGGAAGTTCATCGCGTTCTTCGCCATGAGTGCGAGGAACAGCTCGTTTCGCTTTGCGTCTGTGCGAATGCTCTCTTTCAATTCGTCGACCAGCCGGGTGTCGCCGTAGATGCATCGCAGGTCGAAGAAGATGTTGGCATGCATGAGGGCTATTTCCTCCGGCACGGTGATCCATTTATTGAAATACTTCTTCCACACCTGCAGCGGCTTGCGCCAATCCGGGTTCGAGGCCATCACGTCGCCGGGACAATAGACGTAGCCGCAGGCGTCGAGGCCGTCGTTGACGATGCGCGCGAGCGCCTTGAAATACTCGTCGTCCGCGTCGGTTGCGGAATCGTCCAGTACGAGCGCGTTATCCTGGTCGCTGCGGGCGGACTGTTCGTGGCGGCCCTGCGAGCCCAATGCCACCCAGGCGTAGGTACAGGGCGGTGACCCGAGCTCCGACTCGCCGATGCGGCACAACTGTTGTGTCACCGAGTCCGTAATCGTCGTGATGAACTTGCCCAGCTGTTCGCCGTCCGCATCCGCACTGATCTGGTTGGCGATGAGGGCCGGCAGGCGCTTGCAGGCCTCGACGATACCCGCAACAGTGGTCTGCTTGGCGATGTCGTTGACGAGGTAGAGAGGGTGCTCGGTCTCGATGCGCATGAAGTCGCTGCGCGACACCATGCCGATCAGCTTGCCGTCTTCGGTAACGGGCAGGTGATGGATCTTGTTCTGCATCATCGTGAGCGCGGCTTCGTAGGCGAGGTCGCCCGAATCGATCGAAATCGGGTTGCCGGACATGATGTCGCGTATGGAGGTATCAACCGGCAGCCCTCGCGCGACGACCCGCTGCCGGAAATCGCGGTCCGTCGTGATACCGCAGAAGTGCCCCTCGTCCATCACGAGGATTGCCGACACCCGTTCGTCGACCATCTTGCGGGCTGCTTGCTGGATGGTCGCGGCCGCGTCTATCGTTACCGGGGGACGCGTGATGAGCTGCGACACGGCGCGACCTTCGGCCCCGTGCAGTTTCGTCGTCGCCGGCCGCGCGAGCAGTCGGTCCGAGAGCAGGCGGATGAAGTAGGTGTCGAAGCGATCGTTTCTTCGACGCAGCTTCCCGAATATTTCGCCATCGAGGTGATAGATCAGCGAGTCTTCGATCGCCGTGGACTGGTTACGTAGCGGCGCGGCATTCATCAGCGACGGGAAGCCGAACACGTCGCCTTCGGCGCCGCGCATTACCAGGTCGCCCTCGGCGTTGCGCAGTTCGAGTGCGCCGCTGCGCACGATGTGCAGCTGCTTGTTCGAGGCGCCGATCTGGAGTACCTGGCTGCCGGACTTGTAATAGCCTATCTGGATGGCCCTGGCGGCTGCGGTGAGTTCTTCCTGGTCGAGTTCTTCGAAACCCGGCAGCTCGGACAGGAAGCGGGTAATTTCAGGCAGTTCGTTCATACGTGGATTCTGACACGGCAGGCCCGAACGTAAAACCGGCGGCGCCCTTTTCAGGGAGCCGCCGGGGCAAACGCAAAGGAGATTGCGTGTTTTTGTCTAGAACGCGTACTTCGCGGAGAACTGGAAGCGCGTGAAGTCACCGTCCAGGCCGCTTACGGTTTCGCGCTCGCCGTAGATGAATTCGGCGCCCACATCGAGCTTCGGCAGGATGTTCTTGATAATGTTCACGTGGAAGCTCGAACCGGTGTCGTTCAGGCCGGCTGCCAAGGCGTCGTTGTCGTAGTCAATCGAGGTATTGCCGTACATGATGTTGGTACGCCACCCGTTGCCGAACGGCAGACGCAGCGAAACGAAGTAGGCGAGCGCCTCTGCCGTCGCGATGTTACTGCCGTCGAGGTAGCCATCGCGGACAAAGCCGAGGCCGATGTAACGGCCCACGCCGTCACCGACGGTGACCATCGCGCGGAGGTCGGCGCCATTGCCGAACATGAGCTTGGTCGAAGCGCTGATGCCATAGCCCGTCTCATCCGGCTGCGCTCCTCCAGCAACGGTTCCAATCTTGATGCTGCGGTACAGACCAGCCAACTTGAGGTAGCTGCCCTTGTCGCCGAACTTGAAGGTATAGCGCGCGATCAGGTCCGGCATCGTGGAACGCCCGCGTTCCTCAACACCTTCAGGAACGCCGGCTACGAACGCCTCGGGATTCTCGACCGCGAGCTCCAGGTTGCCGGTCGTGTATCGGACCATCGCCTGGCGTATGAAGGTAGTGGATTCCGCCGGGCCGACGAAGTCGAGCGCTTCGGGCAGAGCACCTACGTCCTGGAATGTCGACCAGGTCTGGCCGAAGGTCCATTTATTGTACTTGATGAACGCGTGACGCAAGCGCGGGCTGTACGAGTTGGAGACGACCTCGTTGCCATCGCCGTGAATGAAGAAGTCCATCTCGATGAACGCCGTGATGCTGTCGCCGCCCGCCGTCTTGGTATCGGCGCGGAAGTTGATGCGCGTCTCTCGGGCCTGGAAGTCGGCCGTGATGTCTTCGCTGCCCGAGCCGTCGCCGACCGGAATCTGCGGTGCATAGTAGAACTGTCGCATCAGGCTGTTGCCATCCGGCGTGCTGTCGCTGTAATCGGTGAACATCGCGTCGAACTTGGCGTAGCCGCCGAACTTGTACGTGGTTGTCGGGCCGTCGTCCTGAGCGACTGCGGACCCTGATACACACAGCAGCAAAGCGGCTGCTGACGCGCACAACTTGGGAGTAACTCTGATCATCATTTTTTCCCCCGGGGAAGTTTTTTTGGTGAATCACGCCGCATACTCAATCAGGGGATCACGGCTTGCCATTAGCCAAAAGTCGAATCCGCCCACCTTTGTAGACCAATGTCTAATGCGGGGGTACAGGCCGCAATTCAAAATGCCACAAAACGGGCCTTCGCCCGCGAATAAGCGCAGCTACCGAGTGGAGAATCCGATGAGCGACATCTACGCCGTCAACGACTATTTCAAACAACACGGGCTGATCAGCGAGGATCAGTACTTCGACCTGTATAAACAGTCGGTCGAGGATAACGAGAAATTCTGGGCGGAGCAGGCCGCGATCGTCGACTGGAGCAAGCCGTTTACCAAGGTCAAGGACGTTTCCTACGCCAAGGACGATCTGCACATCCGCTGGTACGAAGACGGCGAGCTGAACGTCTGCTACAACTGCGTCGACCGTCACCTCGACGACAAGGCGGATCAGCCCGCGATCATCTGGGAGGGAGATGACCCGGACCGCGACCTGACGATTACGTATAAGGACCTGCACGGGCGGGTAAGCCGCTTCGCGAACGTACTGAAGTCGATCGGCGTCAAGAAAGGCGACCGGGTCACGATCTACATGCCGATGATTCCCGAGGCAGCAGTTGCGATGCTTGCCTGCGCGCGTATCGGCGCAATCCATTCCGTGGTCTTCGGCGGCTTTTCACCGGACGCGCTCGCGGGCCGCATCATCGACTGCGAGTCGAACGTCGTGGTTACGGCTGACGAGGGCTTGCGCGGTGGGCGTTCCGTGCCGCTCAAGGCCAACGTTGACGCGGCCGCAAAGATTGACGGCGTTACGACGCTGGAGAAGGTCCTGGTCGTCAGGAACACGGGCAATGACGTCGGCTGGGTGGACGGTCGCGACGTCTGGCTGCACGAGGCCGAGGCATCCGTTGACGGCGACTGCCCCTGCGAGCCGATGAACGCGGAGGACCCCCTGTTCATCCTGTACACGTCGGGCTCGACCGGCCAACCCAAGGGCGTCCTGCACACGACCGGCGGTTACCTCGTTTACGCGGCGCTGACGTTCAAGTACGTGTTCAACTATGAGCCCGGCGACATCTACTGGTGTACTGCCGACGTCGGCTGGGTGACCGGGCATTCGTACATCGTCTATGGTCCGCTCGCGAACGGCGCACAGAGCATGATGTTCGAGGGTGTGCCCAACTATCCCGACTCGAGCCGCTTCTGGCAGGTTTGCGACAAGCACAACGTAAACATCTGCTACACGGCACCGACGGCGATTCGAGCGCTGATGCGCGAAGGCGACGAGCCGGTCAAAAAGACGTCCCGCAAGAGCCTGCGGCTGCTGGGTTCGGTCGGCGAGCCGATCAACCCCGAAGCGTGGGAGTGGTATTACAACGTGGTCGGCGAGGGCCGTTGCCCGATCGTCGACACCTGGTGGCAGACGGAGACGGGCGGCATCCTGATCACGCCGCTGCCCGGCGCGACGGCGCTCAAACCCGGCTCGGCGACGCGGCCGTTCTTCGGCGTGCAGCCGGCTATCGTCGACCCAGACGGAAACATACTGGACGGTGCGGTCTCAGGCTTGCTGGTCATACTCGACAGCTGGCCCGGCCAGATGCGCACCGTCTATGGCGACCACGACCGGTTCGTGCAGACCTATTTCAGCGCGTTCGAGGGCCGCTACTTCACGGGCGACGGAGCGCGGCGCGACGAAGACGATTACTACTGGATCACGGGCCGCGTCGACGACGTATTGAATGTCTCCGGCCACCGCATGGGTACGGCCGAGGTCGAGAGCGCGCTCGTCGCCCACGAGGCGGTCGCGGAGGCCGCGGTAGTCGGTTATCCTCACGACATCAAGGGGCAGGGCATCTACGTTTATGTCACGCTCATGGAAGGGCAAGAGCCCAGCGACGAGCTGGCGATCGAATTGCGTAACTGGGTTCGCAAGGAGATCGGACCCATCGCGTCCCCGGATTTGCTGCAGTGGGCACCGGGACTGCCGAAGACGCGATCCGGCAAGATCATGCGTCGCATTCTCAGAAAGATCGCGGAAAACGACTACAGTAACCTCGGCGACACATCGACGCTGGCCGATCCGAGCGTCGTCGAGCACCTGATCGAGAACCGGAAGAATCGCTAAGGATACGGAACCTCTGTGACGCAATCGGACAGCAGAAACTTCATCGTTGCGGACGACCACCCCCTGTTTCGGGAGGCGCTGATCCACGCGATTCACAATTGCGTGCCCGGCGCCGTGATTCACGAAGCGGACAGCCTCGCAAGCCTGTACGAGGTGGTGGAAGCGAATTCCGACGCCGACCTGCTGTTTCTCGACCTGCACATGCCCGGTGTCAGCGGATTTTCCGCGCTGGCTTACATGCGTAACAACCACGAGTCCCTGCCGACCGTCGTTGTCTCGGCGGTCGACGATCCCGCGGTTATCAGGCGTGCTATCCAGCACGGCGCCAGCGGTTTCATCCCGAAGTCGTCGCCCATCCGTACGATCGAAGCGGCAATCGATGCCATCCTCCAGGGCGAAGTTTGGCTGCCGGACAACATCGACCTGGGTGCGGGCGGGCTCGATAACGAGGAGGCGCGAATCGCGGCGGCGATGAGTGCATTGACGCCACACCAGTTCAGGGTCCTGATGATGCTCGGCGAAGGGCTGCTCAACAAGCAGATCGCCTATCAGCTGGGCGTTTCGGAAGCGACCATCAAGGCGCATGTGACCGCAATCCTGCGCAAGATGCAGGTGACCAATCGTACCCAGGCGGTGCTCGCTGTGCAGCGGCTCAATACCAAGGAGCCCGGGCTCGTCGAATAGCTGGTTCGGTCTACTGGCGACTCAGGATGCGCGACATCAGGGCGCGCAAAGCGGCTGGCTTGATCGGCTTGTGCAATAACGCATGCCCGGAGTCGCGGATTTCCTCACGGACCGTCTGCGTGTGATCGGCCGTGACGATGATCGCGGGGATCCGTGTCTCCGCGTACTCTCGCAATTCGTCGATAACCTCGATACCCGTTACGTCGTCGTCGAGATGGTAGTCCACTAGTAGTATCGACGGGCAGCCGCCGCCGTTACTGCCGAGTTTTCGCAGGTGCTCGAGGGCCGTTTCCGAGTTGTTGGCGATGAGGGGGCTCGCACCCCATTTGCTCAGGAGGCCCTGCATGCCTTCGAGGATCGTGTGTTCGTTGTCGACGCACAGTATGATCGTTCCGTCCAGGGACGATGCTGGTGCCCGGTCGATCAGGCCCCTGAAAGTCGGCATTGCATCGGCGCGATCCGCGAGCGGAACCAGCATCTCGAACGTACTGCCCCCGTCGATTTCGGATCGCATGCGGATTTCGTGGCCGAGAAGCTTGGCGATGCGATCCACGATCGCGAGCCCGAGCCCCAGGCCGCGCTTGGTTGCCTTGCCGCGTTTGCCGAGACGCTTGAATTCATCGAACACGACTTTCTGGTCTTCGGGTGCAATACCGATGCCCGTATCGACAACCTGTATCGCTACGTATTCACCGCGGCGGCGGCAGCCGACCAGGACGCCGCCTGCGGGTGTGTAGCGACGCGCGTTGCTGACGAAGTTCTGCACGATGCGCCGCAGCATCGCCGGATCGGAACGAACATACAGGGAGGATTTGGCAAAGCGCAGCTTCAGGCCGTCTTCCGCGAACGCCGCGGAGAACTGGCTTTCGATCGCCTTGAAGATGTCCGAGATCGGGAATACCTCCAGCTTGGGTACGGGCGCAGACGTGTCGAGCCGCGATATGTCGAGCAGTGCGCCGAGCAGGTCCTCCACGGCGACGAGACTGCTTTCGACGCGTTCGACGAGGCCCTGCTGCTCCTGTGGCATGTTGTCGCGGTGTTCGTTCAACAGTGCGGCGAAAAGCTTGGCCGCGTTGAGTGGCTGCAACAGGTCGTGTGCGGCAGCGGCAAGAAAGCGCGTTTTCGATGCATTGGCATCTTCGGCCTCCGCCTTGGCCTGCTGCAGCGCCGTCATGGCTCGCTCCAGTTCGGCGGTGCGGTCCGCCACGCGCTGCTCCAGCATGGCCTTGGCTTCGACGAGCTCGCTTTCGACTATCTTGGAGTCCGTAATATCCGTGTAGGTTGTTACATAGCCGCCACCGGGCATGGGTTGCCCGCTGATTTCGATGACCTTGCCGTCGATGAAATTACTCTGGTACCTGTACGGGGTCCCGGAGCGAATGTGCTTGATTCGCTTGTTGACTTCCGCGTCGACGTCCGCATTGCCAAAACGGCCCTGCTCGCCGTTGTACCTGATCAGATCGACGATCGATTCCCCGACGTGAACCATGCCGGGCGGATAGTTCATCAGCTGCTCATAGCGACTGTTCCAGCCGATGAGCCGCTGCGACGAATCGACAACGCTGACGCCCTGGGTGATGTTCTCGAGTGTTGCGTCGAGCAGGCGCCGGTTGAAGGTCAGCGCCTGCGACGTTTCGTCGAGCAACAGTACGACGTCGCCGATTTCCGTCCCGGTCTTGCGCAATGCGGCGGTCATGACGACGCGGGCGGACGAAGCCCCGATCGCGCCGGCGATCAGGCGCTCCGTAAACAGCAGCAGCCGCCGGTCCGCGGGACCGGATGAATTCAGGTCGATGCCCGTTGACGCCGCAAAATCCGCAAATGAGCGTTCCACGTTGTGGACACCGAGAAAGCGCTCAGCCAACGACCGAAGGTCCGCGTTCGAAATATCGTGACGGGCGACCGCTGCCCGCACCGGCCCGAACCCGATGGTCGGGCCCGCGAAGGTCCGCGCCTGGATCTTCTCGACCAGTGACTGCCGCGTCATCATCGAGACCAGGACCGTAACGAGGATGTTGGCACCCAGCGACCAGGCAACGCCGTGCGTCAGCGAATTGGTCTGGATGTCCAACACCAGCGCCTCGGGGCGCAACCACGACTGCGAGAACAGGCCTTCGGTAATGAATGCGTCGCTGAATGCACCGGCGCGGGCGAGGTTCGGCAGGAACAGCGTATATGACCACAATGCGAAGCCCGTGGAGAGTCCGGCAATGGCGCCGGTACGGGTGGCACCAGGCCAGTACAGCCCGAACACGATCAGTGGCGCGAACTGCGCAGCAGCAGCGAACGACAACAAGCCGATGGATGCCAGCGCCGCAGACTGGTCCGTGGCCTCGAGATAGAAATATCCGAGAGCGGCGATGCCGATGATGGCGCCGCGCCGGACGTGCATCAGGATGCGGGTATAGTCCTCGCGCTCGGACAGACCGAGCATCTTGATGCTCATGAGCGCCGGTATGACGATCTCGTTACTGATCATCGTAGACAGAGCGACGCTGGCTACGATCACCATACTTGTCGCGGCGGAGAAGCCACCGAGGAACGCCAGCATGGTCAGCAACGTGTGCTCTCCCTGCATGGGCAGGGCAAGCACGAAAGCATCACCGCTGAATTCGCCGGTCGGCAGAATCTTGAGTCCGGCGATCGTTATCGGAATGACGAACGCTGAAAATATCAGCAGGTAGAGCGGGAACGACCAGCGCGTCGGCCGTATATTGGCGTCTTCATAGGCTTCAACGACTGCCACGTGAAACTGGCGCGGCAGGCAAAAAATAGCCGCGCTCGCCAGGAGCAGCTGGGTGACGAACATGTCCGGCACGTGATCGAGCCTGAATACGGCTGCGGCGCGTGCAGCCGCTTCCGGCGAGACGGCGGGCGTGTTGCCCAGCAGGGACCAGGCGAACAGGCCAACTGCGATGAAGGCCAGTATTTTTACGACCGACTCGAACGCGACCGCCAGCATCAGGCCGTCATGGTGTTCGGTAACGTCAATCTTGCGGGTTCCAAACAGTATGGCGAATACGGCAAGTGCTGCCGCGAACACGAAAGCGGTGTCGTTTTCCGCGGCACCCGCGGCGGAGTAATTCGAGACGATGTCGAAACCGGCGACGACGGCCTTCAGCTGCAGGGCGATATACGGGACCGAACCGATCGTGGCTATGACGGTAACCAGTACCGCCAGGCTGCGCGCCTTGCCGTATCGTGCAGCGATGAAGTCGGCAATCGAGGTGAGATTCTGGCGCTTGCTCACCGTTACGATACGGTGGATCATTCCCCAGCCGAAAAAGATCACTGCCATCGGGCCCAGGTAGATCGGTATGTAGCCCCAGCCGCTCTCCGCGGCCGTGCCGACCGCGCCGTAGAACGTCCAGGAGGTGCAATAGACGGCGAGGGTCAAGCCGTAGATCGTCGCACGCGCGGCGCCGGAAAAGCGGCTCGGGTCCGCCTTGTCACCCCAGTGCGCAATCGCGAACAGGAGCGAGACGTAGCCCAGCGACAACAGCAGCAGCGCCCACCAGCTGATCAACGCAGCAATCTCCCCTCTAAGTGGCGTTCGGCGTCCTTTTGCGGACGCTCTATAGTTCTGCGCCAAGTCTACTACTATCGTCGAACGCGGGCGACAAAAGGTGCCCGGAATGACGTGACAAGCGAGTATAACTATATAATTCTATTAGATTTATTGGGTCAAGCGCCGCCTGGCCGTCGATACTTTCCGGCACCACCTACGACTAAAGTCTGTACTGTCTCCTGGAACCCGTTTGATAGATTGCGCGGGTGACAAATCCAATAAAAGCATCATAAGGGGGACGTATGTCTCAGAAAGCCGACTACTGGAAGGCAAACTTGCGCTTGATCGCGTTTTGCCTCGCAATCTGGTTTGTCGTTTCCTTTGTCTTCGGAATCATTCTCGTCGAGCCGCTAAACACCATATCCCTGGGGGGATATAAGCTCGGCTTCTGGTTCGCGCAGCAGGGATCGATATATGTATTCGTCGCGTTGATTTTCTTCTACGCCAATCGCATGGGTAAGCTCGATCGAGAGCATGACGTGCACGAAGACAAGGACTAGGGGGGAAAATCATGTCACTACAAGCAATGACCTACCTGGTTGTCGGGCTCACGTTCGCGCTTTACATCGGTATCGCGATCTGGTCACGCGCCTCAACAACCAAGGATTTCTACGTCGCAGGCAGTCATGTCCATCCGGTAGCAAACGGAATGGCGACGGCAGCCGACTGGATGTCCGCCGCATCGTTCATCTCGATGGCCGGCCTCATCGCCTTCATGGGCTATGGCGGTTCGGTGTTCCTCATGGGATGGACCGGTGGTTACGTACTGCTCGCCATGTTGCTCGCACCGTACCTGCGCAAGTTCGGCAAGTTCACGGTTCCCGAGTTCATCGGTGATCGCTACTACTCGAAGACTGCCCGCATCGTGGCCGTCATCTGCCTCATCATCGCGTCGGTAACCTACGTTATCGGCCAAATGAAGGGCATCGGCGTCGCGTTCTCGCGCTTCCTCGAGGTGGACTACAACGTCGGCCTGGTGATCGGCATGGGTATCGTTTTCGTCTACGCGGTACTCGGCGGCATGAAAGGCATTACGTACACGCAGATCGCACAGTATTGCGTCCTGATCTTTGCGTACACGATCCCGGCGATCTTCATTTCCATGCAGCTCACGGGTGTGCCGATTCCACAGCTTGGTCTCGGCTCGACGATGACGGGCAGCGAGGTGTTCCTGCTTGACCGGCTCGACCAGGTTCTCTCGGATCTAGGGTTCGCGGATTACACGACAAATGCACGATTAAGTTATCTCAACATGTTCGTGTACACGATGTCGCTGATGATCGGTACCGCAGGCCTGCCGCACGTTATCATCCGCTTCTTCACGGTTCCCAAAGTGAAGGACGCTCGCAGCTCGGCCGGCTGGGCGCTGGTTTTCATCGCTATCCTCTACACGACGGCACCTGGCGTTGCGGCAATGGCGCGTCTGAATCTCATCGAGACCGTCAACCAGCCTGATGGCACGCAGCTCGTCTACGCCGAGCGGCCCACCTGGATCAAGAAGTGGGAAGAGACCGGCCTGCTCGCGTTCGAAGACAAGAACGGCGACGGTGAAATCGTTTACTCCGCCGATCCGGAAGTAAACGAGATGGTCAAGGTCGACCGCGACATCATGGTACTGGCCAACCCGGAAATCGCGGGTCTGCCGAACTGGGTAATCGCGCTGGTCGCAGCGGGTGGTCTCGCAGCGGCATTGTCGACAGCTGCAGGATTATTGCTCGCAATATCTTCGGCGATCTCGCATGACCTGCTCAAGGGCGTGTTCAGACCGGATGTCACCGAGCAGCAGGAACTGCTGGCCAGCCGTATCGCGATGGCCTTCGCAATTCTGCTTGCCGGCTACCTCCGGTTTAACCCGCCGGACTTCGCAGCTGGCACCGTGGCCCTGGCCTTCGGCCTGGCAGCATCGTCGATCTTCCCGGCACTGATGATGGGCATCTTCAACAAGAACATGAACAAGGAAGGTGCAATCGCAGGTATGGTTGCCGGTATCGGCGTGACCCTGCTGTATGTATTCCAGCACAAGGGCATCATGTTCATCGCGAGCACCTCGTACATGGGCGACATGCCTCAGAACTGGTTCCTCGGAATCGAGCCGAACGCGTTCGGTGCGATCGGTGCCCTGGTCAACTTCGGTGTGGCCTACGGCGTATCCAAGGTAACGGCACCGCCGCCGGAGCATATCCAGCATATCGTGGAAGACATCCGCGTGCCGCATGGAGCCGGCGAAGCCATCAGTCACTGAGATCCGTTCTCGGCCTGAGAAAAGGGGGCAGCGATGCCCCCTTTTTTTTTGCGCTAAGATTAGGGCCTGTTGACAATCAGTCTGTTGCCGCATTGCTGCCCGAAAAAGCCTCGGGCAAGGCGCGAGGAGAGAGGTTTGGTATCATCAAATGAACGACGAGCAACGCCGCCCGCGGCCTTTTCGGGCGCAACCCTTCGGGGCGGGGCCATTTTTCCGCCACGCCGTGTTGCAGCTCGCTTACGTAGCGGTGCTGCGGCCCGCTCGCTGCGCCTTGCGTCGCAGCAAAATGGCCGCCGCTGCGGCGACCGGCTGATCGTCAACAGGCCCTAGCCCATGTGGAAAAACAAACATGTCATCATCGCCCTGCTCGTGGCGCCCATCCTGGCAATCCTCGCGTGGATTGCCATTGGCCAGATAGCCGGAGAAAAGGCGCAGGTCGCAGAACCGGGTGGCGCGTATCCGCTGGTGGCTCGTTCGAACTGCCGCTGGGAAAGCGGTGAATGCGAGCTCGTGAACAATGACCTGAAGATGACCATACTGCCTCTGGAACTCGGTGCGCAGTACACCCGGCTTGCACTCGATTCGGAATTTCCGCTGGCACAGGCTACGTTCGCGTTGCTCTCTGGCGGAAACGAAGTCGTAGCCAACGCCACGTACGACGAGTCGCCCGATGCTGCGGCGCAGATGACCGTGACGATACCGGCATTCGCGGATCCTGAGGCCATGCTGCGTGTCGCCGTCACGGTGCAGGAGTCGCTGTATTTTGCCGAGGTGCCAGTGGTATTCCTGCGGCCGGAAGAGCCGCGTTTCAGTCGTTAGCAGCCAATGTCGTGGAAGTGATACGCAAGTGACGAGCTACGACGAGACCCTCTCATCGGAACACCTCCACGTGGCGCTGGAGGCGGCACGTGCTGCCGGAAATATCAGCCGCGGTTATTACGCAGGCGACTTCACCGTCGAGATCAAGGCCGACATGACCCCGGTGACACAGGCTGACGTCGAGTGCGAGGCGGCGATTCGCGAGATCATACTCGGGCGCTTCCCCGACCACGGCATCTATGGCGAGGAAATGGGCCAGACACACGGTGATGCCGAGTATCTCTGGCTCGTCGATCCTATCGACGGTACCAAGGGCTTCGTGCGGCAATACCCGTTCTTCTCGACGCAGATCGCGCTGATGCACAACGGCGAGATCGTACTGGGTGTCTCGAGTGCGCCGATGATGAAGGAACTGGCCTGGGCGGAAAAAGGCGTCGGCGCCTTCCTGGACGGTGAGCGCCTCGCCATCAGCGGCATCGACGACCCGCAACGAGCGGCGGTATCGACGGGCAACCTGAAGTCACTCGCAAAGAGTGACGGCTGGCAGAAGCTGGGCGAGATCGTTGCGGCGGCCGACCGCATCAGGGGCTACGGCGATTTCTATCACTACCATCTGCTTGCAGCCGGCAAGATCGAGGCGGTGATCGAATCGGACGTCAACATTCTCGATATCGCGGCGCTGTCCGTGCTGGTGACTGAAGCGGGTGGCGTATTCACGGACCTGAACGGCAACCCGCCGGGGCTCGGGACGCGATCGGTGCTCGCCGCAACGCCCACACTGCACGCCTGTTACCTCGGGATGCTCAAGGGCTTCGTCGGCTGACCCGATAATCAGCGCCGCTCGCCGCCAGCGACAAATAGCCGGCGGTCCCGCCAACTTACGGCTTCCATGGGCGTCTGGAACAAGGCCCCGAGCCGCTCTTCGTCCAGCACCTCGTCGGTCGTCCCGAATTCCCAGCGGCCATCGCCGAACAGGAGCAGGCAGCGATCAGCCACCCGCGCCGCGAGGTTGACGTCGTGCAGGCTCGCGATCACGCCGGCGCCGTTATCAGCGGCCTGCCGGAAAATGTGCAGCGTGTCGACCTGGTGTTGCGGATCGAGGTGGTTGGTCGGTTCATCGAGCAGGTAGATTTCGGGTAACTGTGTGAGGATCTGCGCAATCGCCAGGCGGCGGCGTTCTCCGCCGGAGAGCGACAGGACATCACGACCCGAGAGTTCCTCCATGCCGACCTGCGCGAGCGACACACGCGCCAGCTCGTAGTCCTGCGGCGATTCCCAGCGGAAGCGCCCGATGTGCGGGTGGCGACCGACGAGTGCCGTATCCAGCACGGTTGCGGGAAAGATGTCGTCGGTGTCCTGTGGCAGCAGCGCCAGTCGCTTCGCGACCTGCTGCCTGCGCAGCGAGCCTATTGCTGCGCCGCCGAGGCGGACGGTGCCTCCATCGGGCGGCCGCAGCCCGGCGAGCGTCAACAGGGACAACGTCTTGCCGGTGCCGTTACGGCCGAGCACGGCGATGAACTCGCCGCGAGCGAGCGTCATATCGAGCGACTCGACCAGCACACGTCCGGGTACGCTGATCCGGAGCCCCGATACTTCGAGCAGTCTGGAGTTGTCGTCGGGCATCCCGAGAGCCTAGCCCAGCGGCGGCGGCAGAGAAAGCGCAAAACACGCCTATTCTGCCAGGCGGATTTCCTCTGCGGTCAAGGGGCCGATAATGACGTAGCTGAGACTCGCAGGGGTTATCGCGTCGTCAATTGCGAGAGGAATTCGGCCGCCCATGATTTCCGCGCTTGTCTGCGGATAGAGCGGCGAGCGGTCGGGCTCTGCCAGGCCGTGTGGCGCAATCGGCATCCCGTTGCTGCGATCGTATTTGTCCGTGGCGCCGAGTGTGTGCAGGAACTCGTGCGCGATGACCACGTTGTTCCTGCCGCGTAGCCTGCGGCTCGAATACGCATTGACGACACCGAACATGCCTTTTTGCACGCCCACCGAGTCGTCGAGCTTGAGAGCGCTTTTCGGGCTGTGGTAGCGCACGAAGATTCGAACGTCCGGATCGATGCGATCCTGGTCATCCGTCACGCCAGATACCCACCACCGCATCTTCAGGGACCAGAGCACGACGTCGAGCATGCTGCTTGTGCTCGCGATGGCGGGTGGCTGCTCGGAAATCGGCTCGCCGAGTTCCAGCCGGACCGGGCGTTCGATGCTACGGCCATAGCGCCGGACTTCTCGCGCCAGGAATTTCTCGATGCCCGCAAACGTGTCGGCACTCAGTCCTGTAATGTAGTCTTCGCTTGCCTCACTGCCATCGCCGTTGATCGGGTAGATCTTGACCCACAGGCTGTTGTTCCAGTCCGTGCTGCGCAGCTTTGTCAGCCACGTGCCCGTGGCGACCATGAACAGGATGAACAGCAGGATCGCGATGCGTGCGGCTTTGAACATGGATGACTGGCCCGGGACCGGAGAGTACTGATTAGGCCATAGCGCCTGCGGAGACGCTGCAGAACAGGTCGCAATTCAGCGCGGCAGTCACCCCGGGGTCAGAGGCCTGGACGCCGCCATGCAAACGTGGCCCGCTCGAACGCGCAGGCCATCTCGATCAGCGGGAGTCGATACCTGTGGGCGACAGCGCCCGGAACGCCGTGGAGTACGCCGCTACCGCCAGGCAATAAAAAACCCCGCAGCGTGAGCGGCGGGGCTAATTTCTCTTTTTGGTAAAAGAGGTAACTGCTAAATCGATGGCCGGATACAGATATTTTATTGTTTTGGATCTGGATGTTGTTGTTTTTATAATTATTGTTCTTCTGGCGTCTAAATCCTGTGTCTGTTCCTTATGTGCCACCGAGCACAGTTACACTTCGCTTGGGCAAGCTTATAAAAGCAAGACCTGTGCCAACCTGCCGAAGGCGGTTGGGTTTTCAATGCTTTAGCGGCCGGTACAGATCGAGCAGGCGGGCACGAATTCGCCATTTGTAAAGAAGCTCGACACTAATGTTGCGCCGCACATCACCCGCGGCGCGCAGAAATTCGCGTAAGTTATTGAAAACTCGATGTTTAGCTCCCCCGGCCACGCGGCATCGCACGAACCTGCACCTCGCCCCGTGCGCAAAAACGCGGTTTTTCAAAGGGGCGCCCGCCGCCAACCTGACTTTTTGCGCGGTTTGTCAAATAATTCGACGCTCGCTGGTTCACCGATTCGATCGATCAGGCCGATGGTGCTGAAGAAGCGGCCGTTGCGTACGACGCCCACGACGTTGAGGGCGTCGTCAATGTCGGCGAGGGGGTCGCCATCCACGATGACCAGGTCGGCAAGGCTGCCGACTGCAATGCGACCCAGCTGAAGTCCGATGCCCAGGGCCGACGCCGCATTCACGCCGGCCGCGCGCAGGGCCTGTTCCGGTGTGAGACCGGCAGCCGCAAGCGCGCGGAATTCCGCATGCAGGCCTAGGCCGGGCGGCAGGCCATTGGGCTTGCTGCCGAGTACCACGGTCGTCTTTCCGCTATTAAGCCGCGGCGGCTGCGCGAAGCGGCGCACGGGGGCGAACTCACCGCCGAGCAGGCCGGCCTGGCGTGACGACAGTAACGCGTCGAGGCCCGGTGTTTGCGCATCGGCGAGGCCGGAGACGATCGTTATCGGTTCGTTGCTTCCGGCTGCGAGCTTCATGTCCCGGTACTGATGCCCACCCGAGGAGCCGGGCAGTGCGGCAGCGCCGAGCAGCAGTGACGCCCCGGAGCCGAGAGCGACCTGCCAGGTTTCGGCGAGCACGGGGACTCCCTGCTGTTGCCATTGTTCCACCCTATCCCGCTGTTCCATACCCGAGTTCATGTCGCCCGCGACGGTTACGAGCCATGCCGCAGGATCCGCAGCGTCTGCGGCGGGCCGGGCCTCGAGAATGCGCGGCCCCGGGACCTCCGTGCCCGACCAGCGCCGGCTGAGGGCATCGGCTTCGCCATGATCCGCGATCAGCGTGGTAACGCCGCAGGCCAGGAGGGCCGGGCCCAGCCGTTCACCGGCGGTCGACGGCAGCGAGGCATAGCCGTCGATGAATCCCGGCAGCACCGTGAGATCACCCATGTCCACGACTACGGAGCCCGTGCGATCCTCCTGCGGCTCGATGGCAACGATGCGCCCGCCTTCGATCAGTATGTCGAGCCCTTCACGGTAGCCGCCGCCGGTGCCGTCGAACAGCCTCGCGGCGCGCACGACGAGCGTGCCATCCGGCTCGTCGATGACGGGGAGTTCGCGAACTGGCCGGCTTTTCGGTGCGTGCGCTACCGGCCGCCCCACCGTGGCGCGAAACGGCACCGTCCTGGATACCCAGGAGTTGAACTGCCGGGTGCGGATCCGGCCGTTCGCCGCGTACAGCATCTGTTGCCGGTCGAGCCAGGCGACGGGCGCAAGGAACAGGCCCGTATCGTCGATCAGGGTCCGCTCGAGCAATGGTTCCGACAGGATCAGCATATTGATCGTCGCGCCGTCAGCGGTTTCGCGCGCGAACGTCACGAGGCTGCCGTCCGGGCGCCAGGACGGCGCAGACAAGCGTTCTTCCGACGTAATGAGTACGCGGTCAGGTTGCCCGAAACGTCGCAACACGAGCGACCAGCGATCCTCGCGATTGCTGACGTAGACGAGATTGCGGCCGTCGGCGGACCACGCCGGTTCGCTCTCGTCGCCAGGGAGACTGGTCATTCGCCAGGGCAGTCCCGTCGCTACATCGAGTTCCCACAGGTCGAGCCCGGTGTCATGGCGCTGCGACGCGAACACGATGCGCTGACCATCGGGATGCCAGTCTGGCTGCCGGTCGGAGTAGCGGCTCTCGCCGAGCGCTCGCACGTCGTTGCTCGCAAAGTCATAGAGATAAATACCGCTGCGCTGCTCGGAGCGCGCTTCGAAGACGATGGCCGCGGCGTCCGGCGACCAGCGCGGGCGTTCCACGGGCAGAAGGCCGGCATCGATTGGTTCGGCGTTTCCGCCCCTGAGGGGCAGTACCCAGATTCCGCCCAGCAGGTCCATGATGATGCGGCCGTCCGAAGACACATCGACGCTGATGTCGCTGCCTTCGGTTAGCGTTACCTGCGCGAGGCCGGTTTCGCAACAGGCGAGCGCTGCGAGAAGCGCTGTGATGTCCCTAACTCGCACGCCCCACCCGTACGGACCGGTACCCATCAGCGTCCACATCGACCACCACGCCCATCGGCTGGCAGCAGACCTGGCAGTCTTCGATGTAAGTTTGGGAGCCGGCGGAAAAATCGACCACGATCGTGATCGGTTCGGCGCAGAACGGACAACTGCATCGTTCTTCGGAGATCAGTTCGCTCATCGCTACTCTTTATCAGGGCTGCAGCCGGGTCCCTCGCCATTCGCCGGCGACGAAAACGTGCTCGTTTTTCCTGTCGAGCGTGCGCTGCCAGCGTCCGCGCTCATGTATTCGATCCCCGCCTTCGATCCACAGTTCGACCGCGCTCGCCCAAACGCGCACGCCGCCCCAGTGGCCGGGACGAGGAATGATCGTGCGGCCGTCGTTTTCTATGGACTGCACGTCGTCACTGACGTTCAGTCCCAGTTCGTGCGCACGTTCGCGCAGCTGCCGGAGCAGGGCCTCGCGTGAGGTGAGCGGGGCGCTCTGGTCGCTTCCCCACGCGCCGAGCTGGCTGCCCCGGTTTCGGCTCGCAAAATAGGCGTCGCTTTCCGCCGCGGGCGAGAGTACTGCGGTTCCCTCGATGCGGATCTGGCGTCCGAGGGCATCCCAGTGAAACGTGACGGCGACCTGCGGGTTGGTGTCGAGCTCACGAATCTTGCGCGATTTGTAGTTTGTGTAGAAAACGAGATAGCCCGGTTCCGCGACGAAGTCCTTGCAGAGCACGACGCGGGCCGAAGGCTGGCCGTTGTCTGCAACCGTAACGAGTGTCATTGAATTCGGATTGCGCTGTACGCTCTGACTCGTTGCCTCGTCGAGCCACGCTGCCGCCCAGTGCATGGGATCCCCGGGCAATACGTCCGGAAGATGTTGCGCAAGATAAGGGTTGGTCAATCGGTTCTCCACTGCAGTGACTGTCTCGCCGTCAACAGCGGCGCAGATTATCAAACGACCGGCACGGGATCACGCATCGGAGCGAAACACGCCGCCCTCGCGGCGAGCGTCCGCAGCCACCTCGAATCCCGTGTGGCGGTCGAATGTAGCCACGCTCACCCCGCCGAAGTACATGTTGATATCGGGGAACGCCTGCAACGGCAGGTCGAGCTCCGGCATGTCCAGCCCCGGTTCGGCTCGCAGTCGATCGGTATCGCCTGTGGTGTCGACGTGAACCCGCGGGTGCGCAATCGCGTCGGCAAGCGACATGCCGAACTGCAGCCTGTTGACAAGGACCTGGTGAATGGCGGTGGTGATGCGGTCTGCCCCCGGCGAACCGATGGCCATGACAGCGTCGTCGCTGCGCGCCACGGTGGGGGCCATATTGGAAGGCAGGCGGTCGCCGGGCTCGCGTGAATCCACGTCGCGCCGGTTGAGTTCGATTTCGCCCAGGCCATTGTTCAGCCACAGCCCCGTTCCGTCAGGCATCTCCCCTGAGCCATAGCCCGACGAAGCGGTAACGGCGCAGCCGACACCGGAATCATCGACCGCCGATGTGTGCACCGTCGATGACGAAGACCACTGCGACAGGAGCTGCCCGTGCTTGGCTGCCCGGACGAGTTCCGCCGCCTCACCAGGGACATCGTTGGCCACGTCGAGCCGGTCGCGGCGGAAGTCGAGGCACGCCCGCTGTACGCGAATCAGTTTGTCGAGTGACTGCCTGTCCCAGTCGCTGGCGTGCAGGTCGCCGCAGGCGAGCAGCATGGCCGTGAGCACGGCGCCACCGACGGCCGGAGCCGGATTGGTGGCAATGTGCCAATCGTCGATATCCGCCACCAGGGCGGGTCGCTCGACCGCTTCGTAGCCGGCGAGGTCGTCCCGCGTCATTGCACCGCCCCCCTGCCGCACGTGCGCGGATATAGCCTCGGCCAGCTCACCCTCGTAGAACACCGCGGCGCCGCCTTCCGCGATCGCGGCGAGACTTTCTGCAAGGTGCGGCACGTGGATCAGGCTGCCGCCGTCGTGCAGCTGGCCGTGTTCGTCATGCAGTGCGGCGTAGCCGTCGCTGCTGCGGCCGAAGATCAGGTCGCCGCTGTAACCCAGGTAGTAGCGGCATGCTGCCGGCAGCGGGAAGCCGGAACGGACGACCTCGATGGTCGGCCGGAACAGCTCGTTCCAGGGCAGCTTGCCGAAGCGCTGCCAGGCTTTGTCGACGGCGGCGAGCGCGCCGGGAACGGCCACGGAGCCGGCACCGACGATCGTTGAAACGCCACCTCCATAATCCAGCCGGACGGGCACCTTGCCCTTGCCGCGTTCATCGACAGGGAGGCCGTGTCCCGGTACCCCATGGTTCCCGTCGAACGTCACCGGATCGTGACCCGGCGCCCACACCGTGACGTATGCGCCGCCGGCGAGCGCGCACACGCCCGGCTCCGTATTCATCGACATGATCGCGGTTGCGAGTGCGCAGTCCACGGCGTTGCCGCCCGCGTCGGCGACCTCGCGAGCGGCGTCAGCCGCGATCGCGGAAGTTGTTGCAACGGCGACGCGGGTCACGGGCAAACGAACTCAGTAATGAATGACGGATCGAATGCTCTTGCCCTCGTGCATAAGGTCGAAGGCCTTGTTGATGTCCTCCAGCGGCATCGTGTAGGTGATGAATTCGTCGATCTTGATTTCGCCGCTCATGTACTGGTCGACCATGCCGGGCAGCTGCGACCGTCCCCTGCAGCCGCCGAAGGCCGTGCCTCGCCATACCCGTCCGGTAACGAGCTGGAACGGTCGCGTCGAGATCTCCTGGCCGGCGCCCGCGACGCCGACGATGACGGACTCACCCCAGCCCTTGTGGCAGCACTCGAGCGCCGAGCGCATGAGACCGACGTTGCCGACGCACTCGAACGAATAGTCCACACCGCCGTCGGTGAGCTCCACCACGACATCCTGGATCGGGGCGTCGTAGTCGCGCGGATTGACGGTGTCGGTCGCGCCGAGCTGCTTCGCGAGTTCGAACTTGTCCGGGTTGATGTCGATCGCGAGGATGCGTCCCGCCCTCGCCATGGTCGCGCCCTGGATGGCGCTGAGCCCGACGCCGCCGAGTCCGAACACGGCAACTGTCGCGCCGGGTTCGACTTTGGCCGTGTTGAGCACTGCGCCGATACCGGTCGTGATGCCGCAGCCCAGCAGGCAGACCTTCTCCAGCGGCGCCTCCTTGCTGATCTTCGCGACGGCAATCTCCGGCAGCACCGTGTACTCGCTGAACGTCGAGGTTCCCATGTAGTGATGGATCGGTTTGCCGTTGAGAGAAAATCGCGAGGTCCCGTCGGGCATGAGGCCCCGGCCCTGGGTAACGCGTATCGCCTGGCAGAGGTTGGTCTTGCCGGACGTGCAGAAGTCGCACTCGCCACACTCCGGTGTGTAAAGGGGGATCACGTGGTCGCCCACGGCAATCGACGTGACGCCCGCGCCGACTTCTTCCACCACGGCGCCACCCTCATGACCCAGTACCGCCGGAAACAGGCCTTCGGGATCTTCGCCAGATAGCGTGAACGCATCGGTATGGCATACACCGGTCGCCACGTTCCTCAGGAGGACTTCGCCGGCCTTGGGACCTTCGAGTTCGATCTCCTCGATCTCGAGTGGCTTGCCTGCCTCCCAGGCTACTGCTGCGCGTGTCTTCATCGTTATATCGCTCCGCCGATTGTTCTCATTCGTTGTTCGATAGCAGCCCGGATATTCGCACGATTGACCTGCCGGCGACAGTGCAGGGCGCCGCCAACGGGTCGACGCGTCATTCATCCCGCGTTCATAAAATTAATTAAAACAGTAGCTTGAATTAAGCATCGGTTCATGCTGCTGCGCTTAATCTGGCCTCGAACTCGACAGTACCGGAGGTCATCATGTTCAAGTCAATCG